>Ga0187823_10000029_pt1 | contig 26617 bp, 26 predicted proteins | sample NC_wetland_sal_i_12_FD_132968 | JGI IMG/M metagenome (GOLD analysis project Ga0187823, IMG submission 132968) | Wetland sediment microbial communities from Neuse River Estuary, North Carolina, USA - SourceSoil_3 | ecosystem: Environmental > Aquatic > Freshwater > Wetlands > Sediment | place...
GACCTGTTGCGCAGCGCTCCCAAGCAGACCCAGCCCATGGATGTGCTGCGCACCGCTGTTTCCGCGCTTTCTTTTTACGATCCCGAGGACAAGAAAAACGACCACGATGCCAACCTGCATAAAGCCTTCCGGCTGACCTCGCAGATCGCGATGATCGTGGCCGCTTATGATCGCGTGCGCAAGGGGAAGAACGTGGTTGAGCCGGACCCGTCGCTCTCGCACGCCGCCAATTTTCTGCTGCTGTTAAATGGAACCAAGCCTTCCGAGACCGCGGAACGCGCCCTCGATATCGCCCTCATCCTGCATGCCGACCACGAACTCAACGCTTCCACCTTCGCTGCCCGGGTCGTGGCGGCGACACTTTCCGACATGCATTCCGCCGTCACCGCGGCCATCGGCGCTTTGAAAGGACCTTTGCACGGCGGCGCCAACGAGGCCGTGTTCCATATTCTGCAGGCCATCGACAAGGCGGGAGTCGATCCGGTGGACCACATCAAGAGCATGCTGGCGCAAAAGAAGAAGGTCCCGGGCTTCGGCCACCGCGTGTATCACACCGAAGATCCGCGGGCCACGCACCTGCGCAAGATGTCGAGCGACCTGGGCAAGAGCAGCGGCCAGAGCAAGTGGTTCGAAATGTCGCGCAAGATCGAAGAATTTGTGAAGGCGGAGAAAAAACTCAATGCCAACGTGGACTTCTACTCCGCCTCCACCTACCACATTTTGGGCATTGACGTGGATTTGTTCACCCCGGTATTCGCTGTCTCGCGAATCAGCGGATGGGCCGCCCACATCATCGAGCAACTCGACGACAACCGCCTGATCCGCCCTCGCGCCGATTACGTGGGACCCGCGTACCCGCAGAAATATATCCCGATGGGGCAGCGCTAGAAGCCTCGTTCCTGTCCCCGCCTTCATTTACAGCGTAAAATAAGCTAGTAACCATGCGCCGCGTCTATCTCGACAACAACGCCACCACTCCCGTGCTGCCGGCGGTTTTTGAGGCCATGCAGGCTTATTTCGGGGAGCACTTCGGGAACGCCTCTTCCATCCATCATCACGGACAGGAGACGCGGGCGGCCGTGGAACGAGCGCGCGAGTCCCTGGCCGCCTTGCTGGGATGCCGCGCCTCGGAGATCGTCTTTACCAGCGGCGGCACGGAAGCCGATAACCTGGCAATTGCGGGCCTTACCGGGACCGGCCGGCACATCATCAGCTCAACCATCGAGCATCATGCGGTTCTGAATTCGTGCAAGCATCTGGAAGCCTCGGGCTGCGAAGTCAGCTATGTTCCGGTGGACGGCCGGGGCCAGGTCGATCCCGACGATGTCCGGCGAGCGTTGCGGCCGAATACCCGGCTCATTACCATCATGATGGCCAACAATGAAACCGGCGTGCTGGAGCCGGTGGAAGAGATTGGCAAAGTCGCGGCCGAAGCCGATGTGTACTTTCATACCGACGCAGTGCAGGCGGCGGGCAAGGTACTCATCGACGTAAAACGCATCGGCTGCGATCTGCTTTCTATTTCCGGACACAAGATGAATGCTCCGCAGGGCGTGGGAGCGCTATACGTGCGCAAGGGAACCAGCCTGCGCCCGATGCTCCATGGCGGAAGCCACGAGCGGTCGCGGCGGGCGGGCACGGAGAACGTTCCCGGCATCGTCGCTCTGGGCAGAGCCGCAGAACTCGCCCGCGAAGCAATGGCTCGCGGCGATCTGGAGCAGATGTCCCAAATGCGCGATCGCCTGGAGCGAACCATTCTGGGCGAGGTCGAATCCACCGGCCTAAACGGCCAGGGAGCGCCTCGCGTGCCGAATACCAGCAGCATCTACTTCGATTGCATCGAAGGCGAAGCGCTGGTCATTGCCCTCGACTTGAAAGGATTGGCGGTCTCGACCGGAGCTGCATGTTCTTCCGGCGCGATTGAGCCGTCGCACGTGCTGACCGCGATGGGCATGCCGCCCGAGCGGGCGCGAGGCAGCCTGCGTTTCAGCCTGGGCAAGCAAAACACGCCCGAGGACATTGAATTCGCCCTCGACCTGATTCCACGGACCGTAGTCCGTCTGCGCGAGCTGTCTCCCATATACAATAAAAGCGCTACTGGCTACTAGCTCCTAGCTGGTCGACCCTTGGGTTGGCTAGAAGCCAGGAGCCACACGCTAGCAGCGGTAATCCCAAATGTCCCAGACCCGAACCATCGCCGTTGCCATGTCGGGAGGAGTGGACTCCTCGACCGTTGCGGCCATGCTGCGCGCTGAAGGCCACAATGTGGTCGGCCTGACCATGCAGTTGTGGAACCAGCGCCGCCTGGCCGGCCACGAAGGCATGCCCGAGGCGGTGCAGGGTCGCTGCTGCTCGCTCGACGATGTCTACGACGCGCGCCGGGTGGCCGAGACCATCGGCATCCCGTACTACGTGGTGAATCACGAAGAGCGCTTCGAGCGCGACGTGGTGCGGCCCTTTGTCGAACAGTATCTTTCGGGACGCACTCCCATCCCCTGCAGCTTGTGCAACAATCACTTGAAGTTTGACCAGTTATTGATTGTGGCACAACAGATTGGCGCAGACGCGCTCGCGACCGGCCACTACGCCCGCGTGGAATTCGACGACCGGCTGGGCCGCTGGCTGCTGAAGCGTCCTACGGACCGCTCCAAGGACCAGACCTACTTTCTCTTTGGATTGACCCAGGCCCAGCTCAGCCGCACCCTGTTTCCGCTGGGCGGGATGATGAAGCCGGAAGTTCGCCAGCTGGCGCAGCAGCACGGACTCGCGTTGGCGCAAAAGCCCGACTCCCAGGAAATCTGCTTCGTCCCGGGCGGCGACTACAAGAAGTTCCTCGACGCCTATCTCGCCGAACAGGGCGAGGCGTTGCCCGATACCGCAGGGGAGCTGGTCACGACGGACGGCCAAGTCGTGGGCGAGCACGGCGGCATCCATAATTTCACGGTGGGCCAGCGCAAGGGCCTGGGTGTTGCCACCGGCTCACCCCTCTACGTGATCCAGATCAAGGGGGACGCTCGCCAGGTGGTAGTCGGGGACCAGGAAGAACTGTATTCACGTACCCTGCGCGTGCACCGGACCAATCTCATTTCCGTCGGAGACTTGCAGGAACCGATGCGAGCAACGGTAAAGATTCGCCACCGCCACGAGGGCGCGCCCGCGCTCATCGAAAAGTCCGGAGACGACGAGATCCTGGTGACATTCGACCAGCCCCAGCGAGCGGTCACACCCGGCCAGGCGGCGGTTTTCTACGCTGACGATGTAGTGGTAGGTGGAGGCTGGATCGCCTGAGTCTGAGAACCGGGAACTGGTATCTGAAAACTGGTTTTTTGGATCAGGAACAGGAAGCGCCGGACTGATTGTGTTTGAGAACCAGTTTCCAGTTTCTGGTTCTCTGTTCTCAGCGATGAACCGGAAGCCTAGATAAACATCTCATCCTGCGGCACGGAAACATCGTGCCGGCGGCGCCTTTCACCACCCAGCAGGAATTCCAGACCCGCGGTCAGACCCTGAATGATGCCGGAGAGCTGCCGGACCGGGGAAATCACTGTCCGATGGACGGCGTCGCTGGTCTCTTCGATCCGGTCCATGGTGCGATTGAGCAGCTCGTCGGCGCGAATCACTTGCAGCCGGGTGCGGTCGACGATATCGGTGACGGTTGCATCCAATCGTTCGACCTGGCCGCGAACCACGGTCGTAGTCTCGCTGACGTTGCTGGCGATGGTGTCGATCTTGGGGCGCCACTCCACCAGCATCGATTGTGCGGTGTCGACCGTAGGCATGACTTTGGTCTTTACTTCCGTGGCGAGCGCTTCCATCCGAGTCGTGCTCTTTTTCACGGCCACAAACAGAGCGACCAGGATACCCGCCTGGATGACGACTGCCGCCGCCGTGACCCCGACAAAAATCGGTAGATAGTCCATAGAATTTTCCGCGTTACTGCGCCGCCCCATCCAGCGCTGCGGAGAGGCGCGAAATTACAGGTTCTTCGATGCGCCGCCATCGGCCGCGGTGGCCTCGTGATAGGCCTGGCGGCCAGCTTCGTAAGCCGATTTGAACTGTTCTTTCTGCTGCTTGGCGACTTCGCGTCCCTTGTCCACCAGGTCGGAAGCCTGCTCACGCGCCTTGCGGGCGCGCTCGGTCACGAACTCGCGGCCTTCACCCGCCTTGGACCGCAGGGTCTCACGCATCTCACTGCCGGAACGCGGGGCATACAACACCCCAACCGCCGCGCCGACGCCGAGTCCCGCGAGGAACCATAGGAAACTATTGTTGTCGTCTGACATTGATCAACCTCCAAGCTACGAGTGCTAACTCACAAAGATCGTAGCACCCGCTGTGGGGAAATACAATTCGCGGCCCGTCCTGATGGGCGGGTCCTTTCCGTCCTTGCGGGTTAAGATTTTCGGGCGATCGTCGCCAGTCAACGGCTTAACCGCAAAGGGCGCAAAGGAAGCCAGCCCGGCTGAAATCAGGATCCTGGCTCCCCCCACTTGTCGCCGATCCGGGGAAGCGAGACAATGTTCCCGCATCAGCAGGGAGGAACGCCTTGAAGTACCGGCAACACGGATACCAGGATCGCGGTGAAGAAAGCAAGAAGCGGGAAGCTAGCGAGCGACCGGTCAAGAAAGATACCTTCGGTCCGCGCCCCATCCAGATGCCGGGGACGCGAGCCGTGTCCCGTTGTTCGCAGTGTGGTTCGCTTTTGCAGTCGCTCAGCGATCCCGTCGGGCAATGTCCCAAGTGCGACTTCGAGCTGCATTCCTGCAAGCAATGCACGTACTTCGATCCCTCCAGCCGGTTCGAGTGCTCTCAACCCATTCCGGAACGGATCCCGCGCAAGGACCAGCGCAACGAATGCACGTTTTACTCCATGCGCGTGATGGTGGAGAAGGAAACCTCCACGCCCGCCGCCCTGCGCCCCAACGATGCTCGCCAGGCTTTTGAGAATCTGTTTAAGAAGTGAATGCCACTAGCGACCAGCAAACCCCGCGCTAGAGATTTTTTTTCGTCCAGTCGTCAATCTGGACCAGCGCCTGGTTGAGGTTTTCCAGCGAATTGGCCACGCTGAAACGCAAATAACCCTCCCCGAAACTTCCGAAAGAAGATCCTGAAAGACAAGCGACTCCGGCCTGCTCGAGCAAGGCCTCGGAGAGCCTCTTCGATTCCCATCCTGTCTTCTTGATATTAGGGAAGGCGTAGAAGGCGCCTTTCGGCATCCGGCAGGAGAAACCCTTGATCCGGTTCAGTCCGGCCACAAAAGCGTCGCGCCGCCGTTGAAACTCAGCCCGCATCCGGTCGACGGAAGTCTGGTCTCCGCGCACCGCTTCCACGCCGGCGACCTGGGTAAAGCTGGCCGTACACGAGTTGGAGTTGGTCATCAGCCGCGAAATGTGGTTTGCCAGGTCGGCCCGCATGACGCCATAACCCAACCGCCACCCGGTCATAGCATAGGTCTTGGAAAAACCGTCCAGCAGGATTGTGCGTTCCTGAAGGCCCGGAACCGACATGATGGAATGATGCTCGCCCTCGAACACCAGCCGGCTGTAGATTTCGTCCGACAGCACCATGATGTTGCGATCGCCGATGACGCGGGCGATGTCGCGGATGTCCTGCTGGCTCAATACTCCGCCGGTGGGATTCTGCGGCGAATTCAGGATGATCAGCCGGGTGCGATCGCTGATCAACGACGCCAATTCGTTCACATCAAAACTAAAGTCTTTCTCCTCCCGCAGACGGATGGGCACGGCCTGCGCCCCGACGTAGTGAATCATCGACTCGTATATAGGGAAACCAGGGTTCGGGAAGATGACTTCATCGCCGGTCTCGGCCAGCGCCAGCAGGGTGAAAAAAATGATCGGCTTGCCCCCGGGAACGACCACCACTTCGTCGCTGGTGACCTTCACTCCCCGGGAACGGCTTACATCTTCGGCGATGGCCTGCCTTAACTCCAGCAAGCCGGCCGAGGGTCCGTAGTGGGTCCAGCCCGCCCGCAAAGCCCCAATTCCAGCCTCGACCACATTGGCCGGAGTGTCGAAGTCGGGTTCGCCAATCTCCAGATGAATGATTTCCTTGCCCTGGCGCTCCAGGGCGCGCGCCTTGTTCAGCACTTCAAATGCAGTCTCGGTGCCGAGGCGCGACATGCGCCCAGCCAGGTGCAGCTCATGTTGTGTGGCTTTGTCCATGGAAGCAAAACACGTCATTATACAGGCCTGCGACCTATGTAGGCGCGAGCGCCCCGCTCGTGCGGTTCCGAACGGCTCTTAGAGGTGAAGGTGTTGTGGTGCGGCTGCGCGAGCGAGGGCGCTCGCGCCTACATGGAACTGTCCGGGTATCATGGTCGCTGCATGTTTTCCCAACGCACCGACTGGAAGCTCACCCCTAATCGTTTTACCGCAGCGCAGCGCGAAGTGCGGGCCTCGGGCAGGGAAGTACTAGACCTGACCGTCTCCAACCCCACCCGGGCAGGTCTGCGGTATGACTCTGATGCCATGCTTAAGGCATTATCCAATCGCGAAGCGATGGACTACGACCCTCAGCCCAAAGGCCTGGCCAGTGCTCGGGCAGCCGTAGCGGCTTACTACCGGGAGCAATGCCAAATCGAGGTTGGCCTGGAATCGCTCATTCTCACCACCAGCACCAGCGAGGGGTACGCTTACGTTTTTCGTCTGCTCTGCAATCCCAAGGATGAAGTGCTCGTTCCCAAGCCGAGCTATCCCTTGTTCGAGTTTCTGGCTGACCTGCAGGATGTGACGCTGACTCCGTATCCGCTGCTTTACGACCACGGTTGGCAGATCGATTTTCCGTCTCTGGCCCGGGCGGTGAACCCCCGTACCCGGGCGTTAGTGGTCGTACATCCCAACAATCCTACGGGCTCATACGTGAGCCCGGAAGAACGCCGTCAGCTGAATTCCTTCTGCCGCGATCGCGGGCTCGCCCTCATCGTGGACGAAGTGTTTTTGGACTATCCGCACGACGGGGTGCCGCGCTCAAGTTTTATTTCCAGCCAGGATATCCTGACCTTTACGTTGAGCGGCGTTTCAAAAATCTCCGGCCTGCCGCAGATGAAGCTGGCCTGGATCGCGGCCAGCGGCCCGGAGCCGGCGGGGACCGCCGCCATGGACCGCCTGGAAATCATCGCCGACACTTATTTGTCCATGAATGCTCCCATCCAGCTCGCGGCAGCGGCGTTGCTGGGAGAGCGAAAGAATGTCCAGCCCCAACTGCTCGACCGGGTGCGCATGAATCTTGCCGAGCTCGACCGTCAGCTGGCGCAGCAGAAGCCGTGCCGGCGTCTGCAGGTCGAAGGAGGATGGTATGCCGTGTTGCGGGTGCCGGTAACCCGGACTGACGAAGATCTCGCCATCGATCTGCTGCGGCAAGCTTCGGTGCTGGTCCATCCCGGCCACTTCTACGATTTCCCCAACGACGGATACCTCGTGCTTAGCCTGCTGACCCTACCCGATGAATTTCGCGCTGGGGCAAGCAGAGTGCTTGAGACGCTGAATCAGGGCCAGTGACGAGAGTTTACTGCGATAGTCCAGTTCTCGGATCTCAGTCTATGGTTAGGAGTTTGCCGAGTTCTTCCCCCCAATGTGACAATAGCCTATGCACAAATCTTTTGCTTCGGCGGTAAATATATTGGCGGCGGGGATCTTGCTGCTGGGAAATTGCTATTCCCAGGGCCAGCAGACTCCGGCGGCAAAACCTCAGGCGGCTCCTGCAACCAAAGCGCGGCGCGCACCGGCCGCTAAAAGCGCGGTCGCTCCGGCGCTCACAACCCAAAAAGACAAATTCAGCTACGCCCTGGGGATGAACCTGGGAACAAGCTTGCACAAGCAGTCCGTGCCCGTGGACCCCAACCTCCTGGCGCGGGGCCTGAGAGACGCGTTGGCGGGCGGCAAAACGCTGCTGACGGAAGATCAGGCACGAGCCACGCTCATGGAAGTCCAAACCGAAATGCGCAAGAAGCAACAGGAACAGATGCAGGTGGCTGGAGAGGCCAGCAAGAAAGAAGGAGAAGCGTTTCTCGCCGCCAACAAGAGCAAACCCGGCGTCGTGACCCTGCCCAGCGGTCTGCAATACAAGGTTCTGACCCAGGGCACGGGACCGAAGCCGACGGCCAGCGACTCGGTGGTGTGCAATTACCGGGGCACCCTGATCAACGGAACGGAATTTGACAGTTCCTACAAGCGAGGCGAGCCCGCAACCTTTCCGGTAAACGGCGTGATCAAGGGATGGACCGAAGCCCTTCAGCTCATGCCCGTGGGATCGAAGTGGCAGCTTTTCGTTCCTTCGGACCTGGCTTACGGAGAGCGTTCTCCGGCCCCTGAGATTGGTCCCAACTCCACTCTGATTTTCGAGGTGGAACTGCTCTCCATCCAAAACAAGGGCGCCGATCAAACCCCTCCGGCCCCGGACAAGAAATAACCGAGCAGCGTGGGAAGAATAGAGCCCGGGGCATAAGCCCCGGGTTGAGCGGGCCGGGCCGGTATTGGCCTAACGCTTTACCAGGAACGGATTGCTTTCGCGTTCTTCCCCAATCGTGGTGAGCGGACCATGACCAGGCACAACCAGGGTTTCATCGGGCAGGACCAGGACCTTTTCGTGCAGCGAGTTGATGATCTTCTGCATGGATCCTCCGGGAAGATCCGTGCGGCCGATGCTTCCGGCAAATAGGGTGTCTCCGGCGATCAACTTCCCCACGGCGGGAAAATACAGGCAAACGCTGCCCTCGGTGTGTCCCGGAGTGTGGATCACGTTGGCGGACAGCGGGCCGGCCTGGACGGTATCGCCCTGGCCGATGCTGCGGTCGATCTCAACTTTGCCGGGATTCTCCACGCCAATCCAGGCCGCCTGCACATCGAGCATTTTCAGCAGGGCATAGTCATTCTGGTTGAGCAGGATGGGCGCGCCCGTGGCAGCCCGGAGCTTCATGGCTCCGCCCACATGATCGATGTGAGCATGCGTGATGACGATCTGACGTACCTTGAGATTGTGCTTTTGAATAATGGCCAGAACGTCTTCGATGTCATCGCCGGGATCGATCACCATGGCTTCCCGGGTAGTCTCATCGCCGATGACCGAGCAGTTGCACTGCAGCGGTCCTACGGGAAAGATTTCGTGAATCATGGAAAGGGTAGTCGCCGGTCCTCAGTCGTCGGTCGCCGCTCATCCGTCAAACGCCACGGGTCTGTCTGGCCGACGCCTGACGACCGGCGACTACTTGGCCGGTTGCGTCTTGGTCTGTGACGGACTGAGTCCCTGCAGGACGGAGTTCGTTCCGCTGCCTCCCCGCGAGGCCATAATCGAGAGCGTGATCGAAGTGACCATAAAGATCACGGTGGACCAGGTGGTCGCCTTGGAGAGCGCGGTGGCTGCCCCGCGCGGGCCAAAAGCAGTCTGGCTTCCCATGCCGCCAAACGCCGCCGCAATATCACCGCTCTTGCCGCTCTGCAACAGCACCACGATGATCAGAAAAAAACAGACAATCACGTGAATCGTCGTAATCAGGATAATCATGCAACCCCTGTCTCAGTAAGAAATACGCCAGGAAATCATGGTGCGGAAGGGGGGATTTGAACCCCCACGCCTTTCGGCGCCACCCCCTCAAGATGGTGTGTCTGCCAGTTCCACCACTTCCGCATTTCGAGGCAGCGTCGATTATAGCAAAGGGAGTTTCAGTACTTTACGATGGCCGCAAAGGATTTGGGATCCAGGCTCGCGCCGCCCACCAGCGCTCCGTCGATTTCCTCTTCAGCCATCAAGCCCTTGACGTTTTCTGGTTTGACCGAGCCCCCGTACAGGATGCGGAGCTCGTCGGCAAACTCATCTCCGAAAGCCTTGGCCGCCTCGCCTCGAATCAACAGGTGAGCGGCGGAAGCGAGTTGGGGCGTAGCCGTCTTTCCGGTTCCGATGGCCCACACCGGTTCGTACGCCACCACGAGTTTCGCTGCCTTCTTGCCCGAGATGGCGTGGAAGGCGCGGAGGCATTGGCGGCGCAACACGTCCTCCGTCAGTTTGGCCTCGCGCTCTTCCAGAACTTCGCCCACGCAGACGATGGGAGTGAGCCCGGCTTCGAGCGCGGCCTTCAGCTTGAAGTTCACCATGTCGTCAGTTTCGCCAAAATACTGGCGGCGCTCGGAGTGGCCGATAATCACATGGGTGCAGCCGATATCGAGCAGCATGCCGGGACAGATTTCGCCGGTGTATGCGCCTTCCTTTTCCCAGTAGAGGTCTTGCGCGCCGACCGCTATGTTCGAGCCCTGGGCGGCTTCGATGGCGGCGGTAAGATCGATGTACGGCGGACAGATAACGATTTCATCGCGGGTATGGCCGGCGACCAGGGGAATGAAGTCGTGGAAGAAGGCCCGGGTCTGATCGGGGTTCTTGTACATCTTCCAGTTGGCGGCCATCAGTTTCTTGCGGGGCATTGAATCCTTTCTGGGGAAGGCTCAGAGCACATTCTCGATCATGGCGGCAAAAGGCTGGAAGCCACAAAGGACGCGAAGGATCACTAAGGGATTCATTTCTTGTCGGTGAGCGCTTCGACGCCGGGAAGTTTCTTGCCTTCCAGGAATTCCAGCGAGGCTCCGCCGCCGGTGGAGATGTGCGTGATCTTGTCGGCCACCCCGGCGGCGTTGACCGCCGACACCGAGTCTCCGCCGCCCACGATCGAAGTGGCGCCGACATTTTCCGCCACCGCCTGGGCGATATTGAAAGTGCCCCGGGCGAAGGGCGCTACTTCGAAGACGCCCATGGGGCCGTTCCACAAGATGGTCGCGGCGCGGGCGATTTCTTCCGCAAACGCCTGCACCGTCTTGGGCCCGATGTCCAGAGCCATCAGATTCGCGGGAATGTGCCCACTGGCCACCGTCTGAACGATTGCGTTGGGATCAATTTTGTCCGCCACGACATGGTCCGTCGGCAACAGGAATTTCACTTTGTGGTTCTTGGCTTCTTTCAACAACTCGCGTGCCAGATCGACCTTGTCTTCTTCGACCAGCGACTTGCCCACCTGCTCTCCCTGGGCCTTCAGGAAGGTGTATGCCATGCCGCCGCCGATGATGAGGGCATCTACTTTGTCCAAGAGATTGCGGATGACGCCGATTTTGTCGCTGACCTTGGCCCCGCCCAGGATGGCGATAAAAGGCCGCTCGGGATGGCGCACAACCTTGCCCAGGTATTGCAGTTCTTTCTCCATGAGCAGGCCGGCGGCGGCTTTCTGCACGAACTGGGTGACCCCGACGGTCGAGGCATGGGCCCGATGCGCGGTCCCGAAAGCATCGTTCACGTAGTAGTCCGCCAGCCCGGCCAGTTGCTTGGCGAACCTGAGGTCATTGGCTTCCTCTTCGGGATGGAAGCGGAGATTTTCCAGCAGCAGGGTCTGGCCCTGCTCCAGTTTTCCCGCCATCTCCTCGGCTTCAGGGCCGATGCATTCGGGGCAGAAGCCCACGTTTTCCCCGCGCGCCAATTCCTTATCGAGCAGCATGCGCAGGCGCTCCGCGGCCGGCTTGAGGCTCATCGCCGGATTGGGCTTGCCTTTGGGGCGGCCGAGATGCGAAACCAGCACCAGCCGCGCCCCGTGGCGCAGGGCGTATTCAATGGTCGGCAGGGTCTCGCGGATGCGGGTATCGTCAATCACCCGGCCGTCTTCGAGCGGGACATTAAAATCAACCCGCATGAGGACGCGATGATTATTGAGAGACAGGTCGCGGATGGAAAGCTTCGACATGACTTCCTCTGGGGCGGCGCTTTGCCGCCCCGGCGCGGGCGAGTCGCCCGCGACCACACGAGCCCCGATTCTTACAGGCCTTTGCTTCCCAGATAATTGATCAGGTCGCGGACGCGGGATGAATATCCCCATTCGTTGTCGTACCACGAGATCACTTTTACGCAGTTGCCGCCGACCACCAGGGTCGAGGGCGCATCGACGATCGAAGAACGGCTGTCACCCTTGAAGTCAGAGGAAACCAGCTCCTGTTCTTCGTACCCCAGGTAGCCCTTCAGCGGGCCGCTCTCCGAGGCCTTCTTGAGCGCCGCATTCACTTCTTCTTTCGTGGTTTTCTTTTCCACAAAAGCCACCAGGTCCACGACCGAGACGTTGGGCGTGGGCACGCGCACGGAGAAGCCGTCGAGTTTGCCCGCCAGGTCGGGGATCACCAGCTTCAAGGCTTTCGCGGCGCCGGTGGACGTCGGAATCATGTTGATGGCGGCGGCGCGGGCCCGGCGCAGGTCCTTATGCGGGAAATCCAGAATCACCTGGTCGTTGGTGTAAGAGTGGATGGTGGTCATGGTGCCGCTGACGATTTTGAAATTGTCGTTGACCACTTTGGCGATGGGCGCCAGGCAATTCGTGGTGCACGATGCGTTCGAAATAATATTGTGCTTGGCGGCATCGTAGACGCCTTCGTTCACGCCCAGGACAAGAGTGACGTCTTCGTTTTTCGCGGGCGCCGAAATGATCACTTTCTTGACCGGCCCGCGCATGTGCTTCTTCGCCTCGTTGGCGTCGGTAAAGTGGCCGGTGGATTCGACCACCACCTGGGCGCCGACCGATTCCCAGGGCAGCTTTCCCGGGTCTCGTTCCTTGAACACCTTAATGACCTTCTTGTCGATCGAAATGCTGTCCTCGCCGGCGGTGATCTTGTGCGGCAGATTGCCCAGGATGGAATCGTATTTCAGCAGGTGGGCCAGAGTTTTAGGGTCGGTGAGATCGTTGACCGCCACGAATTCGATATTGCTGTCATTGAGCGAAGCTCGGAGCACGTTCCGCCCGATGCGTCCGAATCCGTTGATGCCTACCTTAATTGCCATTTCGCCTCCGAAAATTTGATGTACCGCTCTCCTGGGAAAACTGCGAGACCCCTGAAGGGAATGAAAATGTTAACAGGGAAACAAAGAATGCGGCAAATGCAGCGAATGCGTTATGTCGCGACTTCGATTTCCAGATAGACGTTCTTCTTGCTCCAGAAAAACGGGATTCGGGCCAGCCAATATTTATCCTCAATGGTTTTGCGGGCCCAGGGCCAGTCGCCCTCCGGCAGAACTCTGGCCGATGCCGCAAACTCGGGGCCGGTGATCTTACCGCGCATGGTGCAGGGAGCGATGCGGACTTTGGGATTGTTCCTGATGCGTTTGTATTTACCCGAGTCGCTGCGGGTCATGACGTATAGCTTGCCATCTTTTTCTCCGAACCAGACCGGCGTGAGGACGGCATCGCCGTTTTTCCGGAAGCTGGCCAGCGATATGTATTTCTGGCCCGCGATTTCAGGCGGAATCGGCATGGCGACATTGTACGTCGGGGGCCCTGTGGAATATGTGAACGCGGGTGACTCGCCCGCGCGGTCGGATATGTGCCGCTGGATTCAAGGAAGCTCCGTGGTGGAAGCCGTTGTTTCCTAAATCCCTCGGAACAGCTTGCGGCATTTCGCGGGCGGGTCGCCCGCGTCCCCACTTGCCACACCCATACAGGCTGGCAGCTTTGGTTCGTTTCCTGCCGCCTCGATTGCCTGTGATATGTAGCTGTGTTACAAACCAGAGATGCGCAAGTGGATGCGCGATCGTCTCAAGCGCCCCAAAAAGAACGCCGAAAGCAGCAAGGGCGAGCCGGCACAGGCTCCTCTGCAGCCCGCTTATTACGATGCTCCCGAGAATCCTCCGGCGGCTACACCAAAACTAGTGCAACCCGAAACTGCTGCACCGGAAATGGATCCGGCGCCCGACCGTCAGCCTGATACCGAAGAGCCTGCTGCGGCGCATGCTGTTCCCAGCCAGCGCCCGGGTGGAAACACTGGAAGCAACGATCCGCGCCGTCGGCGGCGGCGGGGAAGAGGCGGCCGGGGCCGAGGTGGCGCCCAGGCTGCAAGAACCGGGCCCGTCGCGGTGACGACGGGCAACGGCGAGGCCGAGAGTATCCCATCCCCGGTTGCGCCGGCGGACGAGATGTCCGGGGCGAGCGCGACCTCGGCAGCCGCTCCCCGGGTTTCGAAGGGCACGGTAGTTCTCGCGATCGGGTTGCCCGGGTCGGGCAAGAGTTCCTGGTTCAAGCGTCACAACATCACGCCGCTTTCGAGCGACATGTTGCGGGCGCTTTTATTTGACGATCCCACGGAACAACGCTTTCAGGACCTGATTTTTTCCAACTTGCGCTCCATGTTGAAAGCGCGCCTGATCGCGCGGCGTCCGCTCAACTATGTGGACGCCACCAACCTAACTCCGCACGAGCGCCAAAGCTGGATCAAGCTGGGGCACGACTACGGCTACGAAGTGCAGGCCGTGTTCTTCGACGTCCCACTGGAAGTTTGCCTGGAACGCAATCACAAGCGGGAGCGGACGGTGGCCGACGACGTGATGCGGCGCATGAGCGCAAAGCTGAAGCCCCCGACGTTCGAGGAAGGCTTTTCCAAGATCACGGTGGTGAGAGTGAAGCGGAAGTCTGAGTAGTCCCTCACAGTTCATCGGACTGCCGCAGTCAGCCACGGATCACGGGGGGACAGCCGCCCCGGCTGTCCAGTCGAGCGAAGCTCGACCCGGTTTTTCTGAGAGCCTAACCTTTTCCTGAAAGCCAAACCAGTTTCATCGCAGCCAAATCTTTTTGCCCAAGAGCCAAACCAGGCGGAGCGGGCTCCGCCGGACAGCCGGGGGCGGCTGTCCCCACGTGGTTCGCGGCGAAAACATCGGTGCGGATGGCCGATGTTGACCGTAGCGGCCCTCGCCCATAGAATCAAAAGCAGCGGATCCTTCCGCGATTCTCGCCGTGAGTTGCCCCCTCGTTCAATGGTAGGACAGCAGATTCTGGATCTGCTTATCGGGGTTCGAATCCCTGGGGGGCAACCAAACAAATCCGTACAGGGACAATCATGACCGACGGAACCTCACCTCCCCGCCGCATAGGCCGAAGCATTGGCGCTCTCCTGGCCGGCTTCGTCGCGGTGGTCGTGCTTTCACTCGGCACCGACCTGGCCCTGCACAAGGCCGGGATCTTTCCCCCGTTTGACCAGCGGATGTCGGACGCGCTGTTCGGGCTCGCGACCGCTTATCGCACGGTCTACGCCATCGTGGGCGGTTACGTCACGGCGCGGCTCGCGCCTGACCGGCCCATGGGGCACGCCCTGGTGGGTGGTTTCATCGGGCTTGTCTTGGCCACGCTGGGTGCGGTTTTAACCTGGAATCGGGCGCTCGGGCCTCACTGGTATCCGCTCGCGCTGATCGTTACGGCGCTGCCCACGGCGTGGGTGGGCGGCAAGCTCCGCACCATGCAATTACCGATTGACCTGCAGTAGCCGATCCCGCTCTTCGTTGAATTGATCTGAGTCAAACCGATCTCAGTCAAATACGACTGTCTTGTTGCCGTAGGTGAGCACGCGGTGGCAGAGGTGCAGACGCACGGCGCGTCCCAGGACGGTGCGCTCCAGGTCGCGTCCCTTGCGGATCATGTCTTCGATCGAATCGCGGTGCGTGACGCGAGCCACCTCCTGCTCGATGATCGGACCTTCGTCCAGATTCATGGTCACGTAATGTCCCGTGGCCCCGATCAGCTTTACCCCGCGCAGGAAAGCCTGGTGGTAGGGCTTGGCGCCGACGAAGGCGGGAAGAAATGAATGATGAATATTGATAATCCGATTGGGATAGTTGGCGATGAAATCCTCACTCAGCACCTGCATGTAGCGGGCCAGCACGATCAACTCGATGCCGCGTGATCGCAGTTCGCGCAGTTCCTCGGCTTCCTGCTGCTGCTTGTTCTCCGGGGTGATGAGAAAGTGCAGAAAGGGCACCCGGTAACGGGCGGCAATTTCGCCGGCGTCGGGATGATTGCTGACCACCACGCTGATCTCAGCCTTGAATTCGCCGGCCCGCTGGCGCTGCAGAAGATCTTCCAGGCAATGGGGCTGGCGCGAGGCAAACAAGGCGACCTTGGGAATGTGATGGCTGAAGTGGATCTCAAACTTCATGCTGAATTCCCGCGCCATCGAATCAAAACGCTCGCTTATCTGGCCGGCGGGAATCTGAAATCCGTCGAGATGAAATTCGAAACGGGCGAGGAAGATGCCGGCTTCCACATCGGTGTACTGATCCGACTGCAGAATATTGCCGCCGTTGCGGAAAATGAAACTGGAGATTCCGGAAACCAGGCCTTTCTGGTCAGGGCAGGACACTAAGAGCGTGGCGGTTTCAGGCATGGGCGAGGACGAAACTTAGCAGAGGCAGGGACGAGCGTGCAAGCGGCACGGACTGCGTAGACCCGGACGCCCTCGTCCGGGCGGGCCAGGGCGCCTATCCCTACGTGACTCGTGGTGATGATGGCGTCTTTGCGGAAATCTGTTCGCGAACTGCGGAATTGGCCAGGTGGTTGGCCTCGGCATTACGCTCTCGCGGAACGTGAGTGATGGAAAACTTGAAAGAGCGTGCCAGCTTGCGGCAGATCCAGTGCAGCGAATAGAGGCGCGAACTGCGGCAGGCGTACTTGCCCTGCATCTGGCGAACCACCACCTGGGAGTCGGAATAAACGTGCAACGCCCGGGCTTTGAGGGTTTGGGCGCATTGCAGGGCCTCGAGGAGCGCCACATACTCCGCCACATTGTTGTCCTGGCGGCCAATCCAGCGGGAAATGCGGATGGTGCCGCTGCTTGAACCCTCGATCACAACGCCAATGCCGGACGGCCCGGGGTTCCCCAGGGATCCGCCATCTACGTAAGCTACGAGGTCTGACATCCAACGTTTTCCGTTGTCATCAACATGCGTCAGAACCCTTCTTCCGTCAAGATGTTTATTCCGAATGCTTGCAACGCCAGGCAGAGGCTGTGGAATAGTTTGTGGAAAACAGGAATTGGGAAATCGCAAAAAGCTATAAGCATTGCTGATTCAGGCGACTACAATTTTCGATTTGCACAGGATTGAAAGTTGTGATTGCACACAAAAACGGCGTTGACATTTACATGAGAAGCATTTAACTTCGCCAACGTCGACGGCCGAAAGGGCTGGCTCAAATTAAAACTTAGCCAGTGCGAAGTAGGCCGGGTGATCCGCTGGAAGGGGCAACCTGGAAGGCGACCGGACCCGAAAAAACCGACGGCCCTGCGAGGGGCAGTTGGGGTCAGGGACTGCGAAAGCAGCGATCACATCAAGGGCCGTGATGGTGCATGCGTCCACGCCGTTATGCTTCCTCGCAGGAGCTGGCGGCTAGAGCATAACCAATGTCACGGCCTTTTCCTTTTCTATAAGAACTCCTGCTGGGTAATATTCCGTTATCAATTTCAAGTTCCCGATCATCAGATTCCTCATGGGCGAAACACTGCGCACGCAATGCTGTATTGCGGGAGGCGGCCCAGCCGGCGTGATGCTGGGCTTTCTCCTGGCCCGCATGGGCGTAGAGGTCGTGGTGCTGGAGAAGCACGCCGACTTTCTGCGCGATTTCCGCGGAGATACCATCCATCCCTCGACGCTCGAAATCATGTACGAACTGGGCCTTCTCGAGGAGTTTCTCCGGCGTCCGCACCAGGAAGTGCGGCAACTGGCGGGACAGATCGGGACTGACACCGTCGCGCTCGCCGACTTCACCCACCTTCCCACGCATTGCAAATTCCTGGGGCTGATGCCGCAGTGGGATTTTCTGAATTTCCTTGCCGAACATGCCCGGCCGTATCCGTCGTTTCATCTGAGGATGGAAGCCGAGGTCACGGAAATCATTGAAGAAAGCGGGACCGTGCTCGGGGTGAGAGCGCATACGCCGGCGGGAGACTTGGAAGTCCGCGCCGAGCTTACCGTCGGGGCCGACGGTCGCCGTTCCGTGGTGCGCGAACGCGCCGGCCTCTCCGTGCTCAACCTGGGAGCGCCCATGGATGTGCTGTGGATGCGCATGAGCCGACATCCGACCGACCCGGGACAGACTTTTGGCCGCTTCGATAGCGGGAGAATCCTGGTTTTTCTCAACCGCGAAGATTACTGGCAAACTGCCTACGTCATACCCAAGGGGAAGGCCGACGAACTCCGGCAGCAGGGTCTGCCGGCGTTTCGCCAGGACCTGGTCAGACTGGCCCCGTTTCTGCAGGACCGGGTCGACGAACTGCGCGACTGGGATGACATCAAGTTGCTCACCGTCGCCGTCGATCGCCTGAGGCGCTGGTTCCGGCCCGGACTGTTATGCATTGGAGATGCCGCTCATGCCATGTCCCCGATCGGCGGCGTGGGCATCAATCTGGCCATTCAGGATGCGGTGGCCACCGCGAACCTGCTGGGTGAAAGGCTGCGGCAGGGCGGGGTGGATTTAAGCGACCTCGAAGCCGTGCAGCGGCGCAGATCATTTCCCACTCGCGCCACCCAGAGAATGCAATTGATCGTGCAGAACAATGTGATCCGAAGAGTACTGGTCACGACCCAGCCGCTCCGGGCTCCCTGGCCGGTGAGGCTGTTGAGTCGCTGGAAGTTCCTGCAGCGCATTCCGGCGCGCGTGATCGGTGTTGGCTTTCGTCCCGAGCACGTGAAGACGCCCGAAGTCCGGGCAGCGTAGCTGCCGCAGTTCTTCGTGGTGACAATCGATTGCGGTTCGATGCAGCCGCGCTACAAAGCCGGCTTGGCTATCCGTTTTTCCATGCGGACAATGGGCAGGGTCTCTCCACCGGCCAGCGGAACTTCGAGATTCTCCAGCGGCACATAGCCGCGCGCCTGGTAGAGCAGCACTCCGGTGAGGGTTGCGCCCATTTCGAAGCGGGTGAAGCCCGCGGCCAGGGCGGCGTTTTCGCAGGCCTCGAGGATCATGGTGCCAATCCCGCGGCGGGCCCATGAGGGATGGACAAAAAAGGCGCGAATCTTGGCCGCGTCATTTTCCGGGTCGAGCAGGGCCGCCTCGCGGCCCGTCCACTGGTCGCCGCCATAGAGAGTTTTTCTCTTGCTCCAGCCGCCGCAACCCACGATGAGCGGGGCTGCCGTGGACACCTGCGCGGGCGAGTCGCCCGCGTCTGCACCTGGCTCGGTCTCCGCCACGAAATAGGTTCCATCCGCGATCAGCTGAGTATCCACGCCATAGACCGTCGACAGCGCGCTCTCAATCTGCGAGGGCGTGTACTCCTGTGACTGCAGTCCGCGAACTGAGGCGTCGATCAGGGCGCGCAATACAGGAATGTCTTTAGATACGGCTGGGCGTATGCGGATATTCATGGATGCGAATCCCTGGGCCTTGCGAGTCGCGACAAGTTTACGACGTTCGGCTGGACCACCGTGCTTCCGGGCCTACCCGCACCAACCCCGCCGCATCTAGAAGCTGAAAGTTTGGAATAGACCACCGGAGATGAACAGCGTCAGGGGCGCTCGCAGAGGCTGTAAGGCAGGGAAGCCGATCTTTTTGCTGTTTCGATGGGTGGAGTCGACGCTGGAAGCGGCTGCCGGGCCGATTTCAGTCAGTCATGCGAGCGCCACGATGCGCATCAGCCAGGTGGCAACGCTGCAATCGCCACGAAACTGGTTGCGGGTCAGGTGGGCCTTGAGAAAGCAGTCCTGGGTGATCGACTCCGCCGCGTCGCGGTCGGAAAGGGAGAAGGCGACAAAACGGAATACCTTTGGCCGGTACTCCCGGATCAGGGCGTCAATATCTTCCAGCTCCGAGATATGCTGCTCTCCCGCGAGTGAGATAAGTTCGGCCGGGATCGTAGGGGTCATCACTGGATATAGACGACAGAGCCGCTGATTAGATTACAAGGTTTCCGGGGTTAAACACCGTTCTTGGCCGTTGGCCGTTTGGTCGTCGGTCGTTGGCCAGAGACCAAGGGCCAACGGCCAACGACCAACGGGCGACGACGGTTTTTCTCGTAGTCTGGAATCTATGCCGCAGGTTTCGTTCCAGGCGGTTCGATGGCGAGAAATTCTTCCGCGAAACGCCGGCTGTAGTCTTCCAGCAAAGCCTGAATGCGGGCGGGATCTGACGAGCGAAGGACCAGGCCGGCGTGATGCCGTCGCTTGAGGCGCAAGGCAATTTCGGGATCGTTGTAGGCCGAGGTATCTGGATATTCCTGCCGGGCCAGGGACAGGATCAATCCGGCATAATCCCCGCGCACGGCAGGGAGCTGATAAGGCTCCTTGCCGCCGGCGATTTCGATGCGCGCCCACTCGCGCCACAGGTTGATGCCGGTGGCGATTTCGACCATCTCGCTGATATAAGCGCCACCCACCCGGGCCGCGCACTCCAGAAAATAGAAATACCCATCGCCGCGGGCGCGGATGAACTCCGCATGCGAGACGCCCCGCACCAGCCCCAGCGCATCGATCAAGTCGCGGTTGAGGTTACGCAAGGCAGTTGCCTCTTCCGACTCGCCGGGCAGAAGGTAGGTGGTAAAGATGCCGCCCTTCTGCGCCACCGCCATCGGCGGCTGGCCATAGCGGCTGACACTGGAGAAAACCACTTCTTTCTCAGAGACCACGGAATCGACGTGATAGACGTCGCCCGGAACGAATTTTTCCAGCAGGAAAGACGATTGCTGGTCTCCCAGTGAATCGAGAATCGGCCACAGGGCATCCGGCGAATCGATCAGCCTGATGCCGATGGCCGAGGCTTCCGATCGCGGTTTCAGTACCCAGGGCCCGGGCAAGTGGTCCAGGTAATAGCGAATATCGTCGTGATTGAGTACGGGAATGAAATCGGGTACGCGGATTCCGTGCTCAAGCGCCTGCATGCGCATGGCCAGCTTGTCCCTGAAATAGCGCATGGTGGTCAGCCCCATGCCGGGGATGCGCATGTGCTCGCGCAGCGTGGCCGCGGTTTCCATGTCGAACTCGTCGAGCGCAACAACGCGGTCAATCTTCTTATCGCGCGCCAGGTAAGTCACCGCTTTCACGATCTCGGGAATGGGCAGTTCGGCGGGAATATAGAAGATGTCATCCAGGCTCTCGCGCGGCCAATCGGCATCGCGGAGTTTCTCGGCCGTAAGCAGGAACACGCGGCATCCCTGGCGCTTGCACTCGCGCATAAATTCCTGTCCCTTTTCGTAGGTGGTGATGCAGAGAAAGGTAAGCGGCGATGACATGGGCTATCGAACCAGGGGAAAAACTATACCACTGCCGGCGGAGCGGGTCCCGTGTGGGTCGGACACTCCTGTCCGACGCTTTTGATTTTGACTCTCGTCCACCAAATCAAAGGCGTCGGACAGGAGTGTCCGACCCACACACTCGGTGCGGCCCGCCCTCCGCCGCGGAGGCGAAGGGCGGTACGGCGCGGCTAGCGCCGCGTCAATGAATCGGAACTGTTACCGCCTCCAGTACGGACGCCGTCCCACGAACTCGCGATGAATGTACCGTGGAGCGATATACGGCCGCGCATAAAAGCCCGGACGATAGCCCCAACCCGGACGAACATACGTCGGAGCGTAGAAGTAAGGATCCGGCTGATAGGCGACATAAGGCACCGGCGCCACGTAGGGGTACGGACGAACGTAAACCGGTCGCGGGAAAACCGGCCCGAACGCAACCACCACGCCGGCATGCGCCTGCGGGGGATTCAAGCAGAGCAGGATGACGACCATTCCAAACAGTGAAAGTGCGGTCTTCTTTAGCATTTGCAGCACCCTCCATTTCTCACAAGGATTAAACCCCGCCGCAGCGAAAAGTTGTTTTCTTAAGCCAACCTTAAATCCGTGGTTTGAAGAAGTTACGGGGAGGGAATCAGGGCAGAATTTACCCATTCATCTATAATTCCCCAGCCATGAAACCGCGAATTTATCCCCTCCTCTTCTGGTTGGTTTGCGTCCTGATTGCGGGTCTGCCGCTGCTTGCCCAGGATCGTTCTTACGGCCGTTCGATGGTGATCAATGACGGCGGCATCGTCGCCACCAGTCATACCCTGGCTTCGCAGGCCGGGGCGCAGATCCTGGCACGGGGCGGTTCCGCCATCGATGCAGCGATTGCAGCCAATGCCGTCCTCGGCGTTACCGAGCCGATGATGAACGGAGTGGGCGGCGACCTCTTCCTGATTTATTGGGACGCCAAGACCGGCAAGCTCTATGGCCTGAATTCGAGCGGATGGGCGCCCCGTGGCTTGTCGATTGAATATCTGAAACAGAAAGGCAACCTGCAGATGCCGCAGGCCGGCATCGACAGCGTCACCGTGCCCGGCGCTGTAGAGGGCTGGTCCAAGGCCCACGCTCGTTTTGGACGGCTTCCCTGGAAAGACCTCTTTACCCAGGCGATTTACTACGCCGAGCATGGCTATCCCGTGCCCGAGGTGATCCATGATTACTGGGAAGGCGACGCGCAGACATTGAAACAGACGCCCGAGGCGCAGCGCGTGTTTCTTCCCGGCGGAAAGGTTCCGGAAGTCGGCGAGATGTTTTTCAATCCCGACCTGGGCAAGACGCTGCGGCTCATCGCGGAGGGTGGGCGCGACGCCTTCTATCGTGGCGAAATCGCGCAGTCGATTGTGAGCACTTCAGCGGCATGGGGCGGAACCATGCAGGCCGATGATCTGGCGGATTTTTCAGCCGAGTGGGTGGAACCGATTTCGATCACCTACCGCGGCTGGAAGATTTACGAGTTGCCTCCCAACGGGCAGGGCATGGCGGCGCTTGAAATGCTGAATATCATGAGCACGCTGCAGCCGGACAAGGCTGGTCCGCTGGCGACGATGGAGTTGCACGACCGCATTGAGGCGATGAAGCTGGCCTACAGCGACCTGTATCGCTACAACGCCGATCCTCGCTTCGCCAAGGTACCGGTCAAGGGACTTCTCGCCGACGACTATGCCAGGCAGCGCGCGGCGCTGATCAGTCCCGAGAAGGCGAACTGCACTCCGGCCAGCGGTTCTCCCGCCCGGAGCGACACGACTTACCTGGCTGCGGTCGACAAGGAGGGCAATATTGCCTCGCTGATTCAGAGCAATTACGACGCCTTCGGTTCCGGAGTCGCCGTCACGGGCCGGGGCTTCATGTTGCAGGATCGCGGCGCATTGTTCCTGCTCGATCCCAGCCATCCTAACGCGCTGGCGCCCCGGAAGCGTCCGTTTCACACCATTATTCCTGCGTTCATGGAGCAGGGCGACGTGCACATCGGATTCGGCATCATGGGCGGGGCCAATCAGCCGCTGGCGCACGCGCAGTTCGTTTCCAATGTAGTCGACTACGGCATGAACATTCAGGCCGCGCTCTCCGAACCGCGTTTCACCGTCGAGCCCACGGAGCAGGGAATTGGATGCAACATTCTGATTGAGTCGCGAGTGCCGCCCGAAACCCTGAAAGAGCTGGAGCAGAAGGGGCACGCCTTCAAGGTGAGGAAGGAATATTCCGCTGCGATGGGCCGCGGCCAGGCGGTGCTGCACAACTCGAAAAGCAACCTGAACTTCGCCGCCTCCGATCCGCGGGCCGATGGCTCGGCGGAGCCCGAGCCGGTTCCCGAGCGCTAGCGACGTGGCCCTTGTTATGGCTGTAATATGTTTCCGTGGCGCACCGGGGCGGCGCATGCGATTGCTCTCGCCGGTCTTTAGTTGATGGAAAAACACAAGGTTCCTCGACTTGTCCTCACCGAGCAAGCGCTGCTCGGAGCGGCGCTCGGGATGACACGTTAGTCGTAGATCCGAAAAATTATGAACAACGGTAAAAAAACTCCCCTTCGTTCAACCCACTGGTTCGGCCTGCAGGATAAAGATGGATTCATCCATCGCTCCTGGATGAAGAACCAGGGATTTCCCTCCAACCTGTTCGATGGCCGGCCGGTGATCGGAATCTGTAACACCTGGTCCGAGCTGACGCCGTGCAACGCCCACTTCCGCATGATTGCGGATCGGGTGAAGCGCGGCGTGTACGAGGCCGGCGGCTTCCCGCTGGAGTTTCCAGTGATGTCGCTGGGGGAGACGAACCTGCGCCCGACCGCCATGCTCTTTCGCAATCTGGTGAGCATGGACGTGGAAGAATCGATCCGGGGAAATCCCATCGACGGAGTCGTGCTGCTGTGCGGATGCGACAAGACCACGCCCTCGCTCATGATGGGGGCTGCAAGTTGCGATTTGCCGGCGCTCGTGGTGTCAGGCGGCGCCATGCTCAATGGACACTTCCGCGGCGAAACGATCGGCTCGGGAACCAGCGTGTGGTCGATGAGTGAAGACGTGCGCGCAGGAAAGATGAGTTGCGCCGACTTCATGGACGCAGAATCTTGCATGTCCCGCTCGGCTGGCCACTGCATGACCATGGGCACGGCCTCGACGATGGCGTGCATGGTGGAGGCCCTGGGCATGGGCATGCCGCAGAATGCGACCATTCCCGCCGTCGATTCGCGGCGCTACGTATTGGCTCAGGAGGCGGGCCGGCGCATCGTTGAGATGGTCCGCCAGGATGTGAAGATGTCCCAAATCCTCACGCGGAAGGCTTTCGAGAACGCCATTCGGGTGAACGCGGCGGTGGGCGGCTCCACCAATTTTGTGTTGCACATGCTGGCTCTGGCCGGCCGGATCGGGGTGAAGCTGGAGCTCGAAGACTTCGACCGCCTGGGCCACGACCTCCCCCTTCTGGTGAACCTGATGCCGTCCGGCAAGTTCCTCATGGAAGACTTCTACTACGCCGGCGGAGTTCCGGCCGTGGTTCGCGCCTTGGGCGACCTCATCCACCGGGACGCGCTGACCGTAAACGGCAAGACCATGGGCGAGAACACCGCCGAGGCGCCGTGCTGGAATGCCGAGGTCATTCATAGCCGCGAGAAACCCATCAAGGAGAAGGCCGGCATCGCCGTGCTGCGCGGCAACCTGGCCCCTGGAGGCGCGGTGGTCAAGCCTTCCGCCGCCAGTCCTCATCTGCTGAAGCATCGCGGCCGGGCGGTAGTATTCGACGACATCGAAGATTTCAAGAAGCGGGTGGACGATCCGGCGCTCGACATTGACGAGAATTCGGTGATGGTGCTGAAAGGGGCAGGGCCGAAGGGCTATCCCGGCATGCCCGAAGTGGGGAACATGCCGCTGCCGAAAAAGCTTCTGCAACGCGGAATCACCGACGTGGTGCGCGTTTCCGATGCGCGCATGAGCGGAACGGCGTATGGAACCGTGGTGCTGCACGTGACTCCGGAATCCGCCGCGGGCGGGCCTCTGGCCCTGGTGCGCGACGGCGACGAAATTGAACTGGACGTGGAAGCCCGCAAGCTGGAACTTCGGGTGGCGCCCGCGGAACTGGAGCGGAGGCGCGCGGCCTGGACGCCTCCTCCTCCGTTGGCCAATGGCGGATATCAGAAGCTCTACATCGATCATGTTCTGCAGGCGGACCGGGGCGCTGACCTCGATTTTCTGGTAGGTTCGCGCGGCGCGGGCATACCCAGGGAGAGTCATTGAAGGGCAGCTTCTGGCGTCTATCTGTGTAGCGCCGGCCTCTGGCCGGCCCGATGGGGTGGGCGGGACGCCCGCCCGACAGCCGGCGGGACGCCGGCGCTACTTTGCAGAAGCTAGAAGCCAGGGGCATCCATGAAAGAATTTGAGGGCAGAGTAGCGATTGTTACCGGCACCACCGGCATTGGACGCGCCATCGCCAGGCGCTTTGCCTCGGGCGGAGCCAGCGTCCTGGCTTGCGGGATCGAAGTAGCCGCGAATAAAGAACTGGCGCTCGAAGCCAAAGCCGGCGGGTTGAGTTTGCGGGTGGAGCTTTGCGACGTTACGCAAGCGGATGCGGTGCAGGCGGCGGTGGCGAAAGCCATAAAAGAATTTGGCGGCCTGGACATCATCGTCAACGCGGCTGCATTTCATCCTTTTGGCACGGCGGTCGAAACCGATCCGGAAACCTGGAACCGGTGCCTGATGGTGAACGTCGGCAGCATTTATCTGCTGGCGCATTATGGCGTCCCAGAAATGAAAAAGCGGGGCGGGGGAGCGATCATCAATTTGGCGTCGGTGCAGGGGCACGCCTGCCAGCGCGGGGTCGCGGCCTACGCAGCGTCCAAAGGCGCGGTGCACAGCCTCACCCGGGCGCTGGCGCTCGATCACGCTGCCGACAACATCCGGGTGAATTCGATCAGCCCGGGATCGATACGCACGCCCATGCTCGAACGTTCGGCGGGAAACTTCGCGCCCGGCGTGCCCGTCGAAGAGGTCTTCCAGCGCTGGGGAGCGGCGCATCCCCTGGGGCGCATCGGGACGCCGGAGGAAGTGGCCGAGCTGGCGGCGTTCCTGGTCTCGGACAAAGCGGCCTTCTGCACCGGCGGCGACTACCTGGTGGATGGCGGTCTGCTGGCCGGCATTGGGGTGCAGTGACCCCGGGCGCCATTACCTCGCAGGCGGTGTGTGTCGCCCCAACCGGCGATCGCTGCGGCGAAGGCGCCGTCTGGCATGCGGCCCATTCCGCGGTCTACTGGACGGATATAAACCGCTTCCTGATCCATCGCTTCACATTAGCGGATCAGTGCGTCCGAACCTGGTTTTTCGACGAACCCGTGACCGCGCTCGCGCTCACCGACCGCGATGACGTCCTGGCCGTCGTGCTCGGCTCCGGCGTGATCTTGTGGGAGCCTGCTTCCGACCTCTGCCACGAACCCATCTACAACCTGGAAGGATGGCCTGCCGTCCGTTGCAACGATGCGCGCGTGGATCCGCGCGGCTCACTGTGGGTGGGCTCGATGCGTAACAACGTGAACCCGGATGGATCTTCGGCCGAAGCCGGCGGGAAGGACGGCA
>Ga0187823_10000030_pt1 | contig 26328 bp, 23 predicted proteins | sample NC_wetland_sal_i_12_FD_132968 | JGI IMG/M metagenome (GOLD analysis project Ga0187823, IMG submission 132968) | Wetland sediment microbial communities from Neuse River Estuary, North Carolina, USA - SourceSoil_3 | ecosystem: Environmental > Aquatic > Freshwater > Wetlands > Sediment | place...
AAGCACGGGGCTTATGGGATAGGCGGCGCTGGGGCCGCTGCGCGCAAGATCCTTCGGGATCTGAAGTCCCTCAGGATGACGCCCCTGTTCACCGGGAATGGCTCAGGATGACGACAGTTGACCAAGTATCTCAGGACGCCGCTGCGACATTGCGGTTCAGAGCCGGCCATTGCCTCCTGTTATGATAACCAGTTTTGTGCCTTCCTGGATTGTCGCTGTTTATAACCGTTAAGGAGACGAGGATGAAGCTTCTCGCATATTCGGCGCTCATTATTCTGTTCGGCGTTGCCGCGATTCCCGCCAAAGCCCAAAAGACCAAGGGGCGGAGGACCAGCCCCGCAACCCCCGGGCTTGCCCGGTTGCAGCAGATGACGGCCCGCTTCGCGCCTACGATTCTCCGGGTGGATACCTCAAGGCTTTCCAGCGGAGACCGCCAGGCGCTGGTCAAGTTGATCGAGGCCGGGCGCATCATGGACGACATTTTCATGGCCCAATACTGGAGCGGCGATCTTGCTCTGTATTCCCGCCTGCAGCGAGACTCGACGCCCCTGGGCAAGGCCCGGCTCCAATATTTCTGGATCAACAAGGGACCCTGGTCAATCCTGGATAACTTCAAGGCCTTTCTTGCGGGCGTTCCCCCGGAAAAGCTTAAGGGTTCGAACTACTATCCCGAGGACATGACCAGGGAAGAGTTTGAAAGCTGGGTTGCGACGTTACCCCAAGAGCAGCAGGAGCAGGCCAAGGGTTTTTTCACCGTGATTCGCCGCAAGACCGATGGCGGCGCGAAAACCCTGGTAGCCATCCCCTACAGCGAGGAGTACAAGGCTGAACTGACCCGGGCCGCGGCCCTGCTGAGAGAGGCGGCCGATCTTACCGACAACGATTCACTGAAAAAGTTTCTCAACCTGCGGGCGGATGCGTTTCTCTCCAACGACTACTATGCCAGCGACCTGGCCTGGATGGACCTGGATGCTCCCATCGATATCACCATTGGTCCCTACGAGACTTACGATGACGAGATCTTCGGTTACAAGGCGGCCTTCGAAACTTTTCTGAACTTGCGCGACGATGAGGCCAGCGCAAAGTTTTCCGCGCTCAGCGCACATCTGCAGGAGATCGAGGACAATCTGCCCATTGATCCCCAATACCGCAACCCGAAGTTGGGGGCGGCGGCGCCCATCCGCGTGGTCGACGAGATTCTCTGTTCGGGAGATGCCAGCAAGGGAATTGCAACCGCGGCCTACAATCTGCCCAACGACGAGCGGGTGGTGAGTCAAAAGGGCAGCAAGCGGGTGATGCTGAAAAATGTCCAGGAGGCAAAGTTTCGCAGCGTGCTGATTCCGATTGCGCGCCGCATGTTGCCGGGCACGGCGCGCGACGTCAACTTCGAATCGTTTTTTACCCACATTGTGGCCCATGAATTGATGCATGGCCTGGGGCCTCACCAGATCAAGGTGGATGGACGGGACACTACTCCGCGCGCCGAACTGAAAGAGCTTTACAGCGCGATCGAGGAAGCCAAGGCCGATGTCACCGGCCTTTTCGCGCTGCAGTACATGATGGACCATGCCCAGGAGATGAAGTTGTCGAACGTGTTGCCTTCCGACGACGCCGCGCAACGACAGCTGTACACCACCTACCTGGCTTCGATGTTCCGCACCCTGCGCTTCGGGTTGAACGACGCTCACGGCAAAGGCATGGCCATCCAGTTCAACTACCTGATGGACAGGGGAGCATTCAGCCAGCGCTCCGACCAGAGTTTTGCCCTGGACCTGGAAAAATTCAAACAGGGAGTACGTGACCTGGACCATGATCTGCTGACCCTCGAGGCCCAGGGCGACTATGCCGGCGCGAAGAAGTTGCAGGACGAGATGGGCGTGGTGCGCCCGGCGGTGCAGAAGTCACTCGACCGCCTGGCAGGAATTCCGACCGACATTGTGCCAGATTTTGTGACCGCGGATGAGCTGGCGCCTGAGACTCCGACGGTGCGGAAGAAGAAGTAGGTTGGAGCCTGGTCCTTGCCTGGCCCTGCACGAGCGGGGCGCTCGCGCCTACATTACTTTTTGGCGGCGCGGACCAGAGCTAACGCCGTCACATCATTGTGGACGGGGGGCTTGCGCATGAACTGCTGAACGTCATCGATCATGGTGGCGCAGAGTTCTTTGGCGGTTTCGTTCTTGGCCTGCTGCAGGCCGGTCTTTACGCGTTCCAGTCCGAATTCTTCGCGCTTGCGCCGGCCTTCGAGCAGGCCGCGAGAAACCAGGAGAAGGGCGGCTCCCGGAGGCAACGCGACCAGCGGAGCCTCGCAGGTGGCGTGGGAGAAAAGTCCCAGGGGCAGGCCGGTGGCCTGGAGTTCAGTGATACCGGTCATGTCGCGGAGCAGCCCGGGAGTGTGGCCGGCGTTGAAGTAACAAATGGTGCCCAGATCCTCGTTGTAGCAGCCGGCGAAGGCCGGGCAAGAGCGGATACCGCCTTCGGCTGCCATGATGGCGCGGTTCAGTTCTAGACAGAGTTCGGCCATGGCGTCGGCCTCGTTGACATCCTCGGCCGAGAATAGTTCCGGGGAGCGGGTGCGGAAGGTCTGCTGGGCGGCAGAAACCACCGCACTGTTTTCTTCCAGGCGTCCCGCCATGTCGAGCAAGCCGAAGAGCACCCGGTTGGGCGTAACCCGCACGAAATCATGGAGGTCGCCCCCCTGGCGTTCGCCATAATAGGCGGCAGCCAACTGGGCGGAGTGCAGTTCCGGGACCTCGGCTTGGACCGGCTCTTGCGGGGCCGTTGACTTTCCGTGGTTAAAAAGGAAGCGCATCGGGATAATTGATCGGCGAAGTTAGCACAGAAGCACGCCAGGGGCAACAACCACCAGGGTGGTGTGGGGCGGGCGCCCTCGCCCGCCGTTTTTGAACTTGATTTCCGAGAATATTGATCAGAAGTTTGCTTGATCCAAGGGGTCAAGAGCAAATTCAAAAGCGGCGGACAAGAGTGTCCGCCCCACATCGCCTTACGCCAGGTCAAAGAGCAGCACTTCGGCCTCGGCGGTGCCTTTCACCACGATCTTCTCCTCTTCGGTTACGGCCGCGCCGTCACCCTGGCTCAGGCTCTGGCCGTTCAGTTCCACGGCGCCTTTGGCGACCTGCAGCCAGGCGTGCCGCCCTTTGCCCAGATGGTGTTTCACTTCCTCTCCGGGCTTAAGCAGTGAAGCATACAGCTTTGCGTCCTGGTGGATGGTCACCGAGCCGTCCTGTCCGTCGGGGCTGGCGATCAGACGCAGCTTGCCGCGCTTTTCGGCCTCAGGGAAGGCCTTCTGTTCGTAGCCCGGTTGATGGCCGCGGCGGTCGGGCAGAATCCAGATTTGAAGGAGATGAGCCGGATCGGTTTTCGAAGCATTGGCTTCGCTATGCCGCACTCCCGTGCCCGCGCTCATGCGCTGTCCGTCGCCGGGGCGGATGATGGAACCGTTGCCCATGCTGTCCTGGTGCTCGAGCGCGCCATCCAGGACGTAGGTAATGATCTCCATGTCGCGGTGCGGATGCATGGGAAAACCATGGCCGCCCTGGACCCAGTCTTCATTGATTACGCGCAGGGAACGGAATCCCATGAAGCGGGGATCGTGGTACTGATCGAAAGAAAAGGTGTGATGAGTATTGAGCCAGCCGAAGTCGCCTCCGCCGCGCTCTGCACTACGCCTGAGTGTGATCATAAGATAATCCTCGTTATAACGACTACTTAGATGCGGGACTTCCGGGAACGATTCACGGCCGGCCTTTGGTGGGTAAAGCTCAGGGGGAGAAGGAGTTGCAGGGGAGCGCGAGCGCGGGCTCGCGCCCACACACATTTACTTCTTTTTGGACGAAGACTCGGGCTTCTTCGAGCTTTCGGACTTCGAACTGGCCGAGCTCTCGGCCTTCGACGAGTCTTCCGGCTTGGACTTGGAGTCCTTGCTGGAAGCTGAGTCGCCGTTCGACGAAGATGATGCCGAGCCGGTCGAGGACTTCTTGGCGTAGTCGGTGACGTACCATCCCGAGCCCTTGAACTGGACGGCCGGGGCGGAAATCACCTGTTCGATCGGGCCGCCACACTTGGGGCATTTCTTAACGTGAGGATCGGAGAATTTCTGGATGCGCTCAAAGCGGTGATGGCACTTCTTGCACTCGTATTCGTAAAGTGGCATGGACTTCCTGAGGCGCTCCTGCAAGCGTCAGCTGTCAGCTTCCGATTCGAACTGAGAACTGAGATCTAACAACTGAGAGCTGTCTACCTGATTCTAGGGTTTGCGCCCGGCCTCGTCAATGAACCGGCGGCCGTATGCCCGCGCCCCTCTCGCCGGACCTATGCTGTGTCCCCGATGTTAGACTCGCCTTCATGAAGGCGGGTAACGACCTGGATGCGAACCCGAAAGGCCCTCTGGCGCCGGGACTTTACCTGGTGGGCACACCCATCGGCAACCTGGAAGACATTACGCTGCGGGCGGTGCGCGTGCTCAAGGAAGCTGACCAGATTGCCTGCGAGGATACCCGGCAGACGCAGAAGCTGCTGAACCATTACGGCATCTCGACCCGGACGGTCAGCTATCACGAACACAATGAACTGACCCGCGCCCCCGAACTGGTGCTTGATCTCGAAGGCGGGGCGCGCGTGGCCCTGGTGACGGACGCCGGTATGCCGGGGATCTCCGACCCGGGCTTCCGCCTGATCTCGCTGGCCATTCGGCACCATATTCCCGTGGTGCCAATTCCGGGGGCGTCGGCGTTTCTGGCGGCGCTGGTGGCCAGCGGCCTGCCCACGGACTCGTTTCGCTTCAGCGGCTTCCTTCCTCCCAAAAGCGGGCAACGGCGGCAAATGCTCGAGAGCATTAAAGCGTCGCCGCGGACCCAGGTTTTTTACGAAGCGCCACATCGCGTGAAAGAAACCGTCGAAGATGTTGTCGCGGTCCTGGGGAAAGACCGGCAACTGGTGATCGCCCGGGAAGTCACCAAGATCCACGAAGAATTTCTGCGCGGCCGGGCCGGCGAGATTCTGGCGATATTAAACGAACGCGGCGACATCAAGGGGGAGATCACGCTGCTGATCGGCAAGGCGGAAGAAGGCCAGCAGCAAGCCGCGTCCGGTTTGAGCGTACGCCAGCGGCTGGAGCAGATCATGGCGGATGAGAAGCTGGACGAAAAAGCGGCGCTCAAGAGAATTGCCAAAGAGATGGGAGTGTCGAAAAGCGAAGCCTACCGCGAGTTACAGCGGAGCAAGTAAACAGATTGTTCTACTTTCCGGCTAACTCCCGCTTTACCGCATCGCTGACCAGTTTTCCATCCGCGCGGATGCCCGCGCCGGAGAAGCGCGCCATGACATTTTTCATTACCGTCCCCATTTCCTTCATGGTGGGAGCGCCCATTTCGGCGATCACCGCCCTCACCCCGGCGACGATCTGGTCTTCGCCGGCGGCCTTGGGCATGTAGGACTCGATCAGGACGATTTCAGCGGCTTCCTTGTCGGCCATTTCCTGGCGTCCGCCTTTGGTGAACTGCTCGACTGAGTCTTTGCGCTGCTTGATCAGGGTGCCGAGGACCTGCTGCGATTCTTTTTCGTCGAGCGGGGCCATCTTTTCGATCTCGCGATTCTTGAGCGCAGTCTTGACCATGCGCAAAGTGGACAGGCGGTGCTCGTCGCGCGCCTTCATGGCGGCGGTGATGTCTTTCTGGATCTGCTCGCTGAGGCTCATGGGGGGATTATAGCGTCTGGTCGTGAAACCGGGATTAACCACGGAGGACACGGAGGACACAGAGGAAAGCCTTGGACAGCGGCTCCCGCCGTGGTGAAGACTCCCTGATTCCGGTAAACTATAACGACATTTCTAACCAAAGGACTCCCGTATCAATGCTGCGCAAGAACCGTCTTTTTACTCCTGGTCCAACTCCCATCCTTCCCGCGGCCCAGACTGCCATGGCGTCGTTTGCCATGCACCACCGCACCGCTGACTTTCGCGCTTTGTACACGCGCGTGCTGGCGGACATGAAAGACTTTATCGGCACGCGCAACGACGTGCTGATCGTGGCTTCCTCCGGGACGGGCGTAATGGAAGGCTCGGTCTCGAACCTGACTTCTGCCGGCGACAAAGTGCTGGTGCTGACCGCGGGCAAGTTTGGTGAACGCTGGCGCGATCTGGCCAAGGCCTTTGGGTGCGCCGTCGAAGTGCTTAGCGCGCCCTACGGCGAGACGATTTCACTGGACGAAATCCGGCAAAAGCTGACTCCTGACGTGCGCGTGGTTTATGTGCAGGCGACGGAAAGTTCCACCGGTGCCCGGCACGACGTGAAGGGGATCGCGAAACTGGTCCGGGCTCAAGGTGACGATACCTTGCTGGTGGTGGACGCCATCACCGGGCTGGGCACGACTCATTTCGATGTGGACGGGTGGGGCGTCGACATCATCATTGGGGGTTCGCAAAAAGCCTTGATGATCCCGCCCGGGCTGGCCTATTGCTCGGTGAGCGAGCGGGCATGGAAGCGGATGGAGACGGCCAAGTCTCCGCGCTACTACTTCGACTTCCGGAAAGAGCGGAAGGCTGCCGCCAAGGGAGAGTCGGCGTATACGCCGGCAACCTCGCTTTTCGCGGCGTTGGGCGCGGCGCTCGATTTCATCCGGCAGATGGGCAACGGCGACCTGGTGGCGGGGCGCGAAGCCCTGGTCAACAATGCCGAACTGGCGGCGGAAATGACCCGCGCCGGGGCGCAGGCGCTGGGCCTGAAGCTGTTTGCGGCGGCCGCGCCGGCAGCGGCGCTTACCGCCATTTCGTCGCCGCCGGGAACGGATTCGAGCGCGATCGTCAAGGAGTTCCGTGAATCGTTTGCCGCGGTGGTGGCCAACGGCCAGGGCGAGATGAAAGGGAAACTCTTCCGCATCGCGCACATCGGGTACTACGACTATCTCGACACCATTGGAATTCTGGCTGCGCTCGAGCATGTGCTCGCCAGTGTGACCGGGAAGCCGGTGGAGTACGGAGCGGCGGTGCGGGCGGCGCAAGAAGTGTACGCGCGCAGCGTCGCGGAAAAACGCCAGCCCGTCGGCGCCTGATGATCCGCCAGAACCGCATGGCAAATGAAGGACGGGCGTCCCGCCCGTCGGGCACAGGCCAGTGCTTGACGGGCGGGACGCCCGTCCTCCACCTCCCCTCGTCGCAGAAGCATTTCAATCTCTCGGAGAGCAGACCCTGACTATGAAAGTTGTAGTGGCAGAAAAGATTTCAGCCTCGGCCATCGACCAGTTGCGCGAGCCGCGCTGGACAATCGTCACGCCCGACCAGGTGGAGGGCAAACTGGCGGCGCATCTGCAGACCGCCGACGCGCTGATCGTTCGCTCCGCGGTGCAGGTGGACGCCGACCTGCTGGAACATGCCCGCAAGCTCCGGGTGATCGGGCGCGCCGGCGTGGGCGTCGACAACATCGACCTGGATGCCGCGACCCGCAAGGGCATTGCGGTGATGAACACTCCGGGCGCCAATGCCATCGCCGTGGCGGAGCATGCCTTGGCGCTGATGCTGGCCATGGCCCGCCACATCGGCCGGGCCAACGAATTGATGCATGCGGGAAAGTGGGAGAAGAAATCGCTGCAAGGCACGGAACTGCGCGGCAAGACCCTGGGCATCGTGGGCCTGGGCAGAATCGGCATGGAAGTGGCGCGGCGGGCGCGAGCTTTCGGGATGGAAATTATCGCGCACGATCCTTTTGTATCGGCTGCCGTGGCGAAAGAGCAGCGCATCCGGCTGGCCAAGCTGGAAGAAGTTTACGCGGCCGCCGACTACCTGACTCTGCATGTGGGCCTGACCCCGCAGACCGCGGGCATGATCAACGCGGATTCGGTGAAGAGAATGAAGCGTGGAGTGAGGCTGGTCAACTGCGCCCGCGGAGAGCTGGTGGATGAAGCCGCTCTGGCGCAGGCGGTCAGGCAGGGTCTGGTGGCCGGGGCCGCGCTCGATGTTTTCACCGATGAACCCTTGCGAAACTCGCCTTTGACCGCGCTCGAAAACGTCATCCTCACGCCGCACATCGCGGGTTCGACCAACGAGGCGCAGGAGGCGGTCGGCTACCAGATCGCGATGCAGGTGAAGGAGTATCTGAAACACGGGGTGATTCAGAATGCGGTGAATGTGCCTTCCGTCTCGCACGACGAATATCTGGAACTGCAGCCTTATGTCGTGCTGGCGGAACGGCTGGGCTCGTTCCTGGCGCAGGTCAGCGAGGGGACGCTGGAAGAAATTTCGCTGCGCTACACCGGACACATCGCGGAATCGAAGACCGACCTGATCCGGAATGCCGCGGTCAAAGGCATCCTCAATGAAGCGCTCGAGGAGAAGGCCAACCTGGTGAACGCGGAAGCGATCGCGTCCTCGCGGGGGCTGCGCATCCACGAGTCGCGCAAGCCGCACAGCTCGGGCGGCTCCGGCAGCGTGCTCTCGGTGCTGCTCAAGACATCGACGGGCGAGCATCTGGTCAAGGGCGCGGTGCTGCACAAAGACACGCCGCGATTGCTGCATGTGGATGACATTGACGTGGAAGCGCCGCTCGAACGAGATCTCATTTACATGCGCAACCGCGACGTCCCCGGGGTGATCGGCAAGGTGGGGACGATTCTGGGCAAGCACAAGATCAACATCGCGAACTTTTCGCTGGGACGCCGGTCGGGAAACACCAAGCCGGGCGTTCCCCGGCAGGCGATTGCGGTCGTGCACGTGGATGGAAAAGTGCCGCAGGAAGTCCTGGCCGAACTGAGGAAAGTGCCGGCGGTGGAACAGGCGAAGGCTATTCGGTTGTTCTAGAACCAATTAGTAGTGTCATCCTGAGCCTAGCCAATCCATTCGCTCGCGAATGAATTGCTGGAGTCGAAGGACCGCTGGCATCTTGGCTACCGCGGAACCGTTCCGCGGATTGAGTGGCGATTCGTGAAAGGTGTGCAGCCGCCATGGGCGGCAGCGCGGTTAAGCTGATAGGGGTCCTTCGACTGCTACTCCGCTCAGGATGGCAGCTCTGTGGGGGAAATTTAGGCTCGAGCGGTACATCCCCAAGAGCTGCGACTGGTTCCAACAACTGACCTGTGGTCACGAAGGGCGCGAGGACAATTGATGTTACGAAGATCCGGCATCGCAGTGGCGGCATTCTTTCTGCTCACATCCATCGGATGGGCGCAGGACAACACTTACGACATCAGCCTGGGCGGCGCACTGGTGTCGAACAAGCAGTCGACGGGCAACGGCACGGTGCTCACGCCGACCAACTCCGGAGCGGTCCTGGTCACCGGACGGTACCGGTTTTCGGAGCACAGTTCGGTCGAAATCAACTATTCGCACACGGCAAACTCGCAGATTTACTTTGCCGCCCCCTTGACCTATCGCATCAAGGGCACGGTCGCCGAATACTCCGGGGCTTACGTTTTCAGCTTCCACCAGAGCGCAAAGATCGAGCCGTTCGTTTTTGCGGGCGCGGGCGGTCTCGTCTTCTATCCCGGCTACGGGTCCAGCACCATCAACGGTGTACAAGCCACTCTTCCGTCGAGCCGTCAGACCAGGCCAGCGTTCCTCTATGGCGGAGGGTTTGACTGGCGGATCTTTTCGAGCGTGCCGCTGGTTCGCCGGGCCTCCCTGGTCAATCACCTGGCTTTGCGGTTGCAATATCGGGGGCTGGTCTATAAGGCGCCGGATTTCAATGTGCAGAACCTGTTTACCGGGGCCAGAGGGCACATGGCGGAGCCTTCCGTCGGGGTCGTTGTGAAGTTCTAGTCTGGCCGGTCCCATGCCGGACTCCCGCGCCGCGCTGGTGATGGTCCTTTGCGGACAGTCCCTGGTCTGCGCATTCTGGCCGTCGTCTACTGCGGGCGCTTCCTGGCAGGCGAACTTGCACTAGAATTTCCCAGTTCGCTGGTCACGGGAGGCTCGACGTCATGACTTTCCGCATACGCCACACGGGTGCTCGCGTCCTCACGGTCGGTATCTTGCTTTGTCTGTTGGCCGGGAGCCTGATCGGCCAGCCCAAACCGCAGGAAGAGAAATCGGCTCCTCCACCGCAGGCCCCCGTTACGGTGAATGGCAAAACCCTGTTCACGGTTCGGGGAGTGCTCTCGTTCACCGCGGCCGCGCGTGCTGACGCCATCAGCCGGCGCATCCATGAGCTCTCAAAAGACATCCTGTTCAAGCCGGATTCCGTGACCGTTGCCGACTCGGAAGATAGTACCGACATTATGGCGGGCGACGTGATCGTGATGAGCGTCACCGACCAGGATGCCGGTCTGGCAAAACAGTCTCGCCAGAGTCTCGCCAATGACTACGCCCAGCGCATCCGCGCGGCCCTGTTGGGCCTCCGCCGGGAATACAGCCTCAAGAGTATTCTCCTGGGCGTCCTGTACGCCTTGATCGCTACGTCAATCCTGCTCCTGATTTTCTCTATCTTCAGTCGTCTGTTTCCCAAGGTGTACCGGACCCTGAACACCTGGCGTGGCACGCGTATCCGTTCCGTGCGAATCCAGCGCTTCGAAATACTTCCCGCTCATCGCATCACCGATTTCGCAGTCGGGCTGGCCAAGCTGCTGCGCTTCATCCTGGTGGTGATAGCGTCGTATTTTTATGCGTCACTGGTGCTTGGCTTCTTCCCCTGGACCCGGGGTTACGCCCAGGTCCTGGTGGGCTACGTGCTGTCTCCCCTGCGGCTGATCGTCGACACGGCAATCGCCTACCTGCCCAACCTGTTTTTCATCCTGGTCATCGTCCTGGTGTCGTTTTACCTGGTCAAGTTCATCAAAATTATTTTCAAGGAACTGGGCCGCGGGACGATCACCTTCCAGAATTTCTATCCCGAGTGGGCGGAGCCGACATACAAGATTGTTCGCTTTATGATCATGGCGCTTACCCTGATCATTGTCTTTCCCTACCTGCCCGGAGCCAAATCGCCGGCTTTCCAGGGAATTTCAATCTTCCTGGGAGTTCTGTTCTCCCTGGGCTCTACTTCAGCGATTGCAAATATTGTTGCCGGCGTGATTCTGACCTACATGCGCGCCTTCAAAATTGGCGACCGGGTCAAGATCGCCGACACCATGGGAGACGTAATTGAAAAGACGCTCTTGATCACTCGCGTCCGCACGATTAAGAACGTGGAAATTACCATTGCGAACGCCATGGTCCTGGGAAGCCACATCATCAATTTCAGCGCCAGCGGACAGCAGGAGGGCCTGGTTCTGCATACCACGGTCACGATCGGTTACGATGCTCCCTGGCGGACTGTGCACCAACTCCTGCTGGATGCGGCCCTTTCGACCGAGGGCATCCTCAAGCAGCCGGCACCTTTTATCCTGCAGACCGCGCTCGACGATTTTTACGTTCACTACGAACTCAACGCCTACACCGACCAACCCAGCCGGATGGCGAAGATTTACTCCGACCTGCACGCCAATATTCAGGACAAGTTCAACGCTGCCGGAGTGGAAATCATGTCGCCGCACTATTCCTCGGTTCGAGACGGGAACCAGATTGCGATTCCTGAGGACCATCTGCCCAAGGGCTACACTGCCCCTGCGTTTCGGCTGGGCGTGCTGGACGATGTCCTTGATGCCCTCAAGGGCAAATCTAAGGGCACGAAGGAATGATTGCCGAGAGCTAAAGGAGTGAATGCGTGCAGGCCGCTGAAAAGGTGTGGTTGATTCCTAGGAATTCAGTGCCTGTTTGCGGAGCTTGCGGCTTTCCGCCAGCAGCGCCATGGAGTGCATCAGATTTTGCAGGGTGACGATGCCTACCAGCCGCTGATCTTCGACCACCGGAATGATGCTCAGGTTCTTCGTGGTAAGTTTGCGGAAGGCAGACGCCAGGGACTCGCCCTTCTGGGCCACGTCAAAAATCCGGTTCATCACCGCCTGAACGTAGCCATTGCCTTCGGCGCGAAGCGCTTCCAGGATTTTCTGTTTCGAGATCACTCCCACCATGTCGCTGCCGCGGATCACGGGGAAATCATCCTGCAGGCAGTGCACCGCTTTTTCGAGCGCGTCTTCGAGCGTGTCGGCCGGGGAGAGGGTGGCAAAGTCGGTGAGCATGATGTCTTCCAGGTGCACTTTCTCGAGCACCGACTGAAAAACCGCTGAGCGCTCTTCCATCTGGGAGGCGATGAACAGGAACAGTCCCACCAGCGTCAGCCAGTAGTTGGGCAGGAGCATGCCGCCCAGGATAAACATGGTGGCGAAAGCCTGGCCGATCGACACGGCGCGGCGCGTGGCCTGCACCGGATCCATGTGGCGGCTGAAGAGCGCGCGCAACACCCGCCCGCCATCCATGGGATAGGCCGGGAGCAGGTTGAATCCCGCGAGATAGAGGTTGGCCCACACCAGGCTTCGAGGAAGATTGCCGGAGCGCATGAAAGGCCAGGTCCAGAAATCGGCGTGGGGAACCACCGCCCAGATGATTAGACCTGAGACAGCAGCCAGCAGCAGGTTGGCCAGAGGGCCGGCCATGGCGATACGGATGTCCCGCTTCCAGGCGGGAAGCGCTACTTCGGGCGCAGTCTGGCTGTCGTCGAGCTGCGTCACGCCGCCGATTGGAAGCAGGATGATGGACTTGGCCCGAATGCCCGAGCGCCGGGCCATCAGGGCATGCCCAAACTCGTGAACCAGCACGCCGGCGAAGATAATGCCCACCAGGGCCAGGCCCCGGCCGTCGTTGGCGGTCCGATGGGAAGCGTAATCGGTGTACCAGACAAAAAGCGGCAGCAGGAAAAACGTCCAGTGGATGCGCAGGTCAACGCCGAAAACGCGGCCTACCGAAATGGACCAGCTTCTCATGGGAGCCCAGCGGGTTTTTCCGCTGCAATCATTCTATATAGTTTAGACAACAGATAGGAGCCGGGAGTTGCCATTTCATCAAATCCAAGGTAATCGGCTGGCCCCCTGCAGGCCAGGCCGTGGGGCGACCTGCCAGGCGGCATTGTGCGGGTAATCGCAGGGAAATTTCGCAGCCGCCCCCTGCGCTCGCTGCGCGGCCTGGACCTGCGGCCCACCGCCGACCGGTTGCGAGAGACCCTGTTCAATGTGCTCGGCGCCGGAAACCCGGAAGCCTTTGAGGGCAAAGTCTGGTTCGATCTTTGCGCGGGGACGGGCGCGGTCGGAATCGAGGCTTTGAGCCGGGGAGCGACCAAGGTCTACTTTGTGGAATCCTCGAGTGCGTCTGCGAGCTTGATCCGGCAAAACCTCGACTCGCTGGCGGTGGCGGAAGGCTTCGAAGTCCAGAAAGAAGATGTGATCCGCGCTCTGCCCAAGCTGGAAGCCAGAAACGTTGCGGCTGACTTTATCTTTCTCGATCCTCCTTACCGAATGGAAAAGGTCTACGGACAGGTCCTCCAGTTGCTCTCGAAATCCACCCTGGTGACGCGGGAAACAGTAGTCGTAGCCGAGCACGACAAAAGGTTCGATCTTGGGGATTCGTTTGCGCCCCTGCTCCGCTATCGCAAGCTGGAGCAGGGGGATGCGGTGCTGACCTTCTACCGACTGGCTCAGTGATCCCCAAACTTAGGCGCTGCCTGCACGAGTCGGGCGCTCGCGCCTACATCAGGAACCTACCGTGGCCTGGTGGACTTGAGCCAACCGGCGTCCCACGAACTTGAAGATTTCGACCACGGTCTTAATGACGATGACCAATGCGGTGATGAGCAATCCGATATGGACCCAGTAATTGATAGTTTTCGTCAGGCCCTGCAATTGTGGCGAGCTTGACTCCGCGGCCACGAACAAGTCGGGAGCGTTGACCAGGAAATAGATAGTCACCAGACGCACTGCGCTCAGGACCAACTGCGACAGGGCCCTTCCCTTCGTCCACTGCGGCCAAACCAGCATGGATGCGGTAATGAGTAGATCCACCACTACCATCATCACAAAAAGGGGATATAGGGTTAGCCACACGGGGCCAAACCGGAGAAAGGTAATGCTGGGGCCAAGTATGAGGTATTGGTAGTGCAGCCCCACCAGCCACCAGACACTGAAAATAGTTTGGACGAAGAGCTGTGTGATCAACTCAAATTGGGATTTGCGGGGAGTGTCCTTTACCAGCGGCGGCAACTTTCGAGGATCCCAGCTGTCCTCAAGCCTGAACCTGGCACCAAAGAACTCAAGAGCGGAAAAGGTCAGAGTAATCCAGGCGAACGTCGTCACCGCGACGCTGGGATAGCGGAACAAGACCCCAAGACTCTCCATGAACGTCTTGCCCGCTGCGGCGGTGGCGACGCTGGCGGCGGCTAGTACCAGGAAGGCCAGGCCCAGGGATGCTTTCAATACTTTCCAGTAAATGGGAAACACAGTTGCTCCAATCAGATGCTGCTGTTTGCGATAGCGGCTGGCCAGGTGGACCGGGCTGCCCAGCTTTTTCAGCAGCTCTACCTGCTCATTTTCCGTGAGCGGATGGCCAACCTCCGTCTCCTTCTCTTCGATCTGGGAGAGGATGCTGTCGCGCAGTTCCTTGATGATGTCGTCGCGCTGCTGGGCAGGAAGCGCGAACTTAAGAGCCTGCAAATAGCGTTCAATCAGATCCATAAATATGCTCCTGGTGTTTTTCAGAACCTGTCTTAAAGAATTCCGTCGAGCGAGGCGTTGATGCTCTTCCACTCGGCGGCCAGCTGTTTCAGGATCACTTTGCCGTCGGCGGACAGCCGGTAGAAGCGCTTGTTGCGTTTTTCTTCCTCGCGCCACTCGCTGACCAGTAAACCCTGACTCTCAAGCCGGCGCAGTAGCGGATAGAGAGTGCCTTCGTCAATCTCCATGCCTTGAGCCGACAGCGCCTTCCGCAAGGTGTAGCCGTAGCGCTCTTCCCGCAGCTCGGCCAGGACGGCCAGGATCAGGCAGCCGCGTCTGAGCTCAAGTCGCAGGTTTTCGAGGACGTCGTTGTTCTTTGGTTGTTCTACCGTGTGTTGCATAGTGTATGGCATACACTGTATGGCATACAGTAGTGAGTGTCAAGGATTATTTATGACTGATCTGGACGGGTCTCCGCGGGTCTGGCCGGGCATGGAGGTCCGGCCTCCATTTTGTTTCTATACAACTTGCTGAAAGAGCGACCTTTTATGTGCGGATCAGGCCAGGGTCCAGGGTAAGGGGACGGCGGTTACGAAAGTTTGGGCAAAATTGATGCAAGTCATTGTATTAGAACACTTTAATTGATATCAATGAATGCAGATTCCCACTCAAAAATGCCCAGAGGAATCATAACGGAGGGACGTGGGTAGCGGCTCTCAGTCGTGGAGAGAACTGAGCTTCGGCGCCAAGCTGTTCATAAGCTTGGTTGTCGTGGCGGGGACGTGTGTGCTCCTCTACGGGGCCCTACGGCCGACCAGCAAGAATATTGCGCAGTTTATATGCTATTTGCTGATCGCGATTCTGGCCGCCCGGCTGAAGGTCCGCCTGCCTGGGATCACCGGCACGATGTCGGTGAACTTTCTGTTCATCCTGTTGGGAATACTGGAGTTGGGTTTTGCGGAAACACTGGCCCTGGCCACCGCGGCCATCCTGGTGCAGTGTTTCTATCGCGACCGTCCCAGTCCGCTTCAGGTCACGTTCAACCTCTCGGCGAGCGCGATGTCAATTGCCATCGCCTACAACGTTTACCACCTGGCGATCTCCCGGGCGCAAGTAAAAAGTCATCCCTTGCTGCTGGGATTGGCGGCAGTCACGTATTTCGCGGCCAACACGGGATCGATCGCCGCCGTGATCGCGCTCACCGAGCGCAAGTCGATCCGGCGCATCTGGGTGGAATGCTATTTCTGGTCGTTTCCCTATTACCTGGTGGGCGCCGGCTTCGCGGGCATGATCGGGTGGTTCAACCGCGAGTTCGGATGGGAAACCTCGCTGCTCATCGTGCCCATCATTTACCTGATCTACCGGTCCTATCGGCTGTACCTGGGAAAACTTGAAGACGAGAAGCGCCATGTGGAAGAAATGGCCACTCTGCACCTGCGCACCATTGAAGCGCTGGCGCTGGCCATCGAAGCCAAGGACCACACCACCCACGATCACCTGCAAAGAGTGCGAATTTACGCCATTGAGGTGGCCAAGGAGCTGGGCGTGACTGCGGGGGAGATGGAGGCTCTGCACGCGGCCGCCCTGCTGCACGACATCGGCAAACTGGCTGTGCCCGAGCACATCATTTCGAAACCCGGCCGCCTCACTCCGGAAGAATTTGAAAAGATGAAGATCCACCCGGTGGTGGGAGCGGAGATCCTGGAGCGGGTCCGCTTTCCGTATCCCGTGGTGCCGATTGTCCGGGCGCATCATGAGAAGTGGGATGGATCGGGCTACCCTTACGGACTGAAAGGCGAAGAGATACCGATCGGGGCGCGCATTCTGTCTTCCGTGGATTTTCTCGACGCCATGGCGTCCGACCGGCAATACCGGCGGGCGTTGCCCTTGGAAGAGGTGATGAAGCGGCTGTCGGCGGAGTCGGGAAAATCGTTCGATCCGAAGGTGGTCAGGGTCCTCGAGAGTCGCTATCGCCAGCTGGAGAAGCTGGTGGAAGCCACTTACGGACGCAACCCGGTTACTCCACTCTCGACCGAAATGAAAGTGGAAGCCGGGGCTGCTCCGGCGGCGGGCTTCGAAGATATTACGGTCAAAGACGCTCCCGGGCAGGAAGCCACCTTCCTGTCATCGATCGCGGCTGCCCGCCAGGAAGCGCAGACCCTTTTCGAACTGAGCCAGGACCTGGGCGCCTCGCTCAGCCTGGGCGAGACCCTGTCGGTGTTTTCGGTGAAGTTAAGACGGCTGGTGCCTTACGATGCAATTGCGATCTACGTAAAGCGGGACGCGGAGCTGGTTCCGGAGCTGGTAAGCGGGGACAACCACCGGCTGTTCTCGTCGCTGCGCATTCCGTGGGGCAGCGGCCTCTCGGGCTGGGTGGCGCAGAACCGGAAGCCCATCATCAACGGCAATCCCTCGGTGGAGCCGGGGTATCTGAACGATCCCACCAAGTTCAGCACGCTGCGTTCGGCGCTGGCGATTCCGCTCGAAGGGCTGGCCGGCGTGGTGGGCGTGCTCGCCCTGTATCACGCGGAAACCGATGCCTTCACGTCCGACCATTTGCGCATTCTGCTGGCCATCAGTTCGAAGATGGCGCTGGCCATCGAGAATGCCGTGAAGTACGAGCAAGCGGAGAGTTCGGCGGTCACCGACTACCTCACCGGCTTGCCCAATGCCCGGTCGCTGTTCCTGCAACTGGACCGCGAACTGGCCCGCTGCAAGCGCGACAGCACATCGCTGGTGGTCATGGTCAGCGACATGGACGGCTTTAAGCAGATCAACGACCGCTTCGGCCACCTGGAAGGCAACCGTGTGTTGCGGCTGTTCGCGCAGGCATTGAAAGAGACCTGCCGCGAATACGACTACGTGGCCCGCATGGGGGGAGACGAATTTGTGGTGGTGGCGCCGGGCCTGAACGCGGAAGCCGCCGCCAAGAAGGCGGAAAGCCTGCGCGAGCTGGCGCGGCACGCCGGGCAGGAAGTCTGCAGCGAAGATATTCTTTCGCTGAGCGTGGGACAGGCGCTATATCCGGAAGATGGAAAAGACGCGGAAGCGCTGCTGGCCGAAGCCGATCGCCGCATGTACATCGAAAAACAGAAGCAGCCTTCGCGCAAGAACCGCCGGCTGTATCCCCGGATGAAGTGCCGGGTCACCATTGAATTGCGGCCGCAGGAAGGCGAAGTGCCGGTGCTGGGCAACCTGATCGATGTCAGCCTGGGCGGCTGCTATGTGGAAACCAGCACGCTCATGCCCGCCGGCTCTAAGTTGAAAGTGATTTTCTCGATCGATGACGGCAGGCTTCAGGCTTCCGGATTTGTGGTGCGCATCGATCCCGGATCAGGCATCGCCATCCAGTTCAACGATATGAATCGCGAGGACCGGGACAAGATGCACAAAGTCCTCGAGTTCGTGCACAACAGCACGATGTTCTACGACAACCGGTATTTCTCCAAGCTGATGAAGACCTAGGCGGCGGCCCAAAGACCAGGGCCGCGTCGCAGCCTGTCCAACCTACTGGTCCTTCAGGATGAATTCGCCCTTGACCAGCCAGGACGCGCCGAAGGCGATGACCGCGACCGACTCCAGGCTGAACAGGACTGGGAGCCGCCCGAATTGGCTGATGTGCAATCCCTCATGCAGGGTCAGTATGCCGATAATCGAAGCGACGATAATCCAGCCGCAGACGTAGTAAACGACGTTTCTCTCGCGCTTTCTCCTGGTCATGTCCTGCTCCCGTCCGGGATGGGTTTCGGTAAAAAGAAAGAGCGAAAAATACGCCAGCGTCGTAAATAGAAGAGCGGCGCATGTGGCATGGAAAAAACTGATGATGTGCGCGGCATCGCAACCGCCATGGTCCAGGCGAAAGAGATGACCGATATCACAGGTGCCGGTTTCGCGGGCGGTTGGAAAAAGCGCGACCCCGAGGGCGAAGACACAGGCGAGACGCCCGGCAATCTCATCCCTTCTCTGATATCCCCGATAGGACATGAGGAATATACCAATCGCCCACAGGCTCCCGACCAGCACGCCTCTCATCCCGGTGTAGTAGTAATAGCTGATCGAGTCCTCGAAAGCCTGGGAATGAAACAGTTGCCAGTTTCCGAGGACGAGCACGACGGGGAGGGCGATGCCGATAACCCCGACGGCCTTACGCAGGGCAAGATAGGAAATCAGCAGCGAGCTATTGTTTTCGGATGGCTGACTCATGATGAACCTCGGACGCTGGAGTTTAGGAACCCGGCTCTTCCACCGACCCCATGAACAGGATGGTGTTCGTGAGGGTATCGCAGATTGCGAAAAAGAACGGGCGGTCTACGATCATTTCGAAGGTTCGTATCCGGGGCCGGCCGTATTCGGAGGATAGAGGCATCATCGCAAATGTCGTTGCCGCAGCCTCCGTGCCCTCTTCATTGACTTCAAGGAACGCGCGATGGAGTACCGTTTCAATCCAGATGGCCGGGGGTGGCGGGGAGATGGCATCGAATCGGGCGCGTTGCCGGTCGAAGGCTGGCCCCATTCCAAGCTGCGAAAGGTGGCGGTTCAGCATTGCCTGGTAGGTCAGCTTGAAGCGGGGGAGCCGAAGGTGACCTTCCATCGTCTCGAACCGCCGCATCCACTTGTCCCAGGCCCCGGAATTCAGGTCCTGCTGAAACTCACGCAGGCTCGATTTCCTGGCGGGCAGAAAGACATACATCGCCAGGCGTGACGTCTTGTACGGGAGACAAACGGCCTGGAACCCGGAATTCTCGTAGTAGGAATAAGAGCCGTATTGGTTCATGAGGGGGACTTTCAGTTTTTGACCTTCGCTGGTATGAAACCATTCCTCGCGAGTGACTTTTGGCATGAACAGCTGGCTCCAGGAATCCTTGAAGTAGACGGCATTGATGGCAACCAGAAAGGTCAGTGGATCGAGCGAGCTTAGAATGTTTCCAATCTTGCCCTGAGTTTTCTGCGCGACCCAGGCGTTGATCGTGGCCACCGCCTGATCTCCCGCAAAGTCGAGAGCGAAGACTTCGGCGCCGTAATCCCTCCTGACCCCGGCGATGTATTCGGAACGTGCCCTGAACCCCTGATTGCACCAGAGTGAATTGGCCGCTTCAAGCTTCAGGCCCGGACTTTCAATTTGCAGAGCGGACCTCAAAGTGGCGACTGCCGATTGCAACTCTTTGGGTGCGAGGCCGGCTACTTCGAGAACCCTGGCCATCGCCTCGCGCGTCTCCCCGGCAGCGCCGTCGTGCAGCGGCCACAGGCAGAGCATTACGCTGGCGGGAGAGAAGAAGATATTCCGGGCGTTCGGCTCCCCGGCAAGTTGCCGGAAGAGTCGGAAAGCGAATCGTCTGCCCGGGGACTCACTTTTCTCAGGAACGTCCGATGACGGCTCGCTCCTCGAGGCGAACGGCCAGCGCATAGGGCACCTCTCAGCAGGGCATGCAGGCGCAAATCTACCAGAACGGCGGGGAAAAGTGGTGGATGTAACCGCGCCTCCTTGCCCGGGCGAAGCGATGAGGTCGAGAGTCCTTACTGGGGCAGGCCCAGTTGCTTCAGCAGGTCAACGTAGCGGGGATCGCTGTGCCAGGGAATTAGCGCGCGGACGATTTTCACCGGCTCGAGGCCGCCGGATTTCTCCGCTCGCGCCTTATCGAGCCAGGCAAAGGTTTGCTCCTTGTCGCCAAGTTGAGCATAAAGGTAGGCAATTTCACTGGGGTCCTGGTAGCGGCGCTTTCCCAGTTGCTTCCGCATCTCGATTTCCCGGGTGAGAGCGGCCTTGATGCCGGACTTGGCGTAGACTTTCGCGGAGTCTTCGGCAATGGCCACTTCCTCGGGATCATTATTGAGCGCCGCGAATTTCTTCCACTCTTCCATGGCCAGGTCGTACTTGCCCTGGTCGCGATAAATGGTCCGCAACTCGACGTGGGCATAGCCGAAATTCGGATCCATTTCCAAAGCTTTTTTCAACTGCTCCAGGGCTGCGTCCAACTGCCCGGCATTGGCCAGGACCTGGCCGAGGTTGCACTGGTACTGCAGATTCAGGGGATCGAGTTCGACGGCACGGCGCAGATGAGTGATGGCTTCAGGGTTGCGCCCCTCCCAGGAGAGGAAGAGCCCATACCAGTGATGGGCGCTGGCGAGGTTCGGGTTCAGTTCGAGGGCCCGCTGAAATTCAGCGTCGGCTGCGGAGAAATCAAACAAACTCCAGAGAGAGCCGGCCAGGGAGGCGTGAGCGTCGGCCGAAGAAGGGTCAATCTCCAGGGCTTTCTGCGCCGCTGCTTTGGCTTTGGGCGCCGCCTCGCTCTCCGGGATCGGGCTGTAGTCGGGCGCGGCGACGTAATAGTTGGCCAGCCCGACGTAGGCCATGGCGTAGCCGGGGTCCTTCTGGATCGCCTGGTTGAAGTAGTCTCTGGCTTTTTCCAGTGTCTCTGGGGTTCGCCGCTCAAAATAGTAAAGACCTTTGAGATAAGCCTGGTAGGCCTCGGGGTCGCTGGTGCCGCCCCGGGCCGGCTGCGGCTTGCCTTCGCCCGAGAGACGCTCGCGCAGCTTGGCGGAGATGGCGCTGCTGATTTCCTGCTGCACCGCCAGAGCGTCCGAAATTTTGCGGTCATACTGGTCGCCCCACAGGTTGCGGCTGGTGCGGGCATCAATCAGTTCCGAGCTGATGATGAGCTGATCGCCATGCTGCGCGATGCGTCCGGTGACCAGGGCTTCGACTTTCAATTCTTTGGCCACGGTCTGGGGATCGACATCGCGCCCCTTGTAGCGAAATACCGACGACCGGGCCATGACCACCAGGTTCGGGAGCTGCGAGAGATCGTTGATCAGACTTTCGGTGATGCCGTCGCTCAAATAGTCGGAATCCGGGTTGTTGGTGGCGTTGACGAAAGGCATGACTGCAACCGACGTGATCTGCTGCGAGGCGCTGCGGCTTCGCCAAAAAAACGCGCCCACTGCCAGCAAAGCCAGCGCGACGATGGCGCCAATGGCCCAGAGCATCGGCAGGCCTTTCTGGGACGGGGATTGCGCGGCCGCGATCTCGACCCGCGCGGAGCTCGAATCCCGCCGCAAGCGTTTGAGATCGGCCAGCATTTCGGCGGCGCCCTGGTAGCGCAGGGCGCGATCCTTCTCGAGAGCCTTGTTGATGATGCGATCGAGCTCGGTTGGCAGCTCGGGATTGGCTCGCGCTGCCGAAGAGGGCGCCTTGTGCAGCAGAGAATCGAAGATCACTGCCGAAGTGTTGCCGCTGAACGCCATGCGCCCCGTGGCCATCTCATAGAGGACGGCGCCGAAAGAGAACAGGTCGGTGCGGGCGTCGAGGTCTTCGCCCCGGGCCTGCTCGGGCGACATATAGGCCACCGTGCCTACCGCGGTTCCGGGGCTGGTCAGGTTCTCCTCGACGGTTGCGCCTTCGGCGGCGGGGGAATGCGCGCCGGTCAGCTTGGCCAGTCCGAAGTCGAGAATTTTGGCCTGGCCGCGCTTGGTGATGAGGATGTTCGCCGGCTTGATGTCGCGATGCACTATTTTTTCGGTGTGCGCGGCATCAAGGGCGTCGGCGACTTCGATGGCGAGCGAAAGCAGGGTCTCGGTGTCCATGGGCTGGCCGGAGATGCGGTGCTTCAGCGTGACCCCGTCCAGAAACTCCATGGCGATGAAGGCCTGCCCGTCCTGCTCGCCAATGTCGTAGATGGTGCAGATGTTGGGATGATTCAGGGCTGATGCGGCCTGGGCCTCGCGCTGGAAGCGCGCCAGGGCCTGCGGATCGCGGGCGACTTCCTGAGGGAGAAACTTGAGAGCCACGAACCGGTGCAGACGCGTGTCTTCCGCTTTGTAGACCACGCCCATACCGCCGCCGCCCAGCTTCTCGACGATCCGGTAGTGCGAAATGGTCTGTCCGATCACTGGAAGCGAATCTTACGTGGTGGAAACCGGGCAAGTCAAAAGCGGGCGAGAGGACCTTCTTTCGCGGGCGAGTCGCCCGCGACCACTCTAACAATTTTGGGTATTACCGTTTGCCGGGGTGGAATTCTCCGCGGCTGGAGAATTGGTGGAAGGGCCATTCGCCGCTTTTGGCCGTGCGGGCAGACGGCGCGGCCGCCGCCGCAGAAGCCACGGGAGCTTCCGATCCCCAGTCCGCGGGAGCGGGATGAATGCCCCACACATTGCCGGGTTCGTCGAGCGCGATCCCCACCATCCACCACTGGCCTCCGGTGCCCAAGGGCACACAGTTGGCGACGCGAGCGGTCACGCTTTTGCCGATCGGGAGGTCGTCCAGTGAGACCGCCACTCCGGGTTGCAGCGGGCAGGAAAGCCGCACCCCGCAACCCTGCGTGTTGAGCACCAGGGTGTGTCCGGTTTCGGAAAACGGGGCCGCCGGATCCAGGCTGGTAATGCGAAGCAGAATCTGGGCGCGGATCCGGGTGCTGCGCCTACCGGATTCCGGTGATTTTTCGGTGTCCATAGTGAGAGCTTCCTAATGAGTTTACGTTCATCCAGCAGATTCGGTCGCGGGGTGATGGGCCTCTGCGAAAACTAAAGTAACTCCGGCGTTTGGACATACGGGTTCGGGGGAGGCCATTCTTTCGCCCTTCGGGGCTTGGTCGTTTTTGCCCCTTAACCCCGTGCTTGCGCCCGGGGGCTGTAATCTTGCTCTGCTCCGCAGCTTGGCCCCAGGCACTGCAATTGCAAGACTTGGGGATAAGCCGGGGGCATTACCGTCGCATGCCAAGAATGTGAGACCGCAAGGCCCTGGATTCGCTGATAGCTGACGGCTGAAAGCTGAGGGCTGACAGCTGAACGCTGACGGCTGAAAGCTTGCCGTCATGGTCATGCGCTCAGGGGCCGAATCTGAATCAGCGGAGCAGAAGGGAGAGGGAGCTCCCGGCGAAGCATGTTGGCGGACCGGATTCCGGTGCGTTCGAACGACTTCTCGCAGTCGGCGGTCGACGGTCCGCGCATGTTTCCCTCCATGTAAGCCAGACCGGGGCAGCGGGTGCAAGTGCCGACATGGCTGCAGGTCGAGCAGACCGGCAAATCCCCGGCGCGAATGGAACGGACCTCGTTGAGTTCCGGCGACTGGTTCCAGATGTCGAGAAACTTTTGCCGCCGCACGTTGCCGCTGGGGAGGGGAAACTGCACGCAGGGGAAGACGTCTCCGTAGGGAGAGATGTATGCCAGGGTGTGCCCCGCGCTGCAGGGGTAGCCGTCCATCACGTCCTCGTCCGGAAGGGGAGGCGGGGCGCAAAACGCTTCGACGTTTCCCACCAGACTTTCATTGCGAAATACGCTTTTCAATTCCGCGCCGGGAATGCGCAGATCGAGGATCGACGTGTCGCCATCCATTTTCGGCGTGATGGTGGGGTCGAGAGTGTACTGCACGCCCAACTCATCGGCCAGGGCCTGCACGCCGCCATGGTCGCGCATGTTGGCGGTCATCAGAACGTTGGCGATGGTCACTCGAAGCCCCTGCCGGGTAAGAAATCGGATGGCCTCAATACTGCGGCGTAGCGAACCGGGAAGCTTGGTGATGGCGTCGTGGACTTCGGGGCGTTGCGAGTAGATGCTGACCTGCACTTGGTCGACGCCCAGTTCCAGCATGCGGCGGGCTTCGTCGGGGCCAATCATGACCGCGTTGGTCTTGATTCTCACGTTGAACATCAATCGGCGCGCGTACTCGAGAAGCTCGAAGAAATCGCGCCTCATCAGTACTTCGCCGCCGCTGAAGGTCAGAAAGAAGGTGCCGGCATCCGCCAGCTCGTCGAGCACGCGCTTGATTTCGGCGGTGGTCATTTCGCCGTGGTCATCGTGGTCCAGGTAGCAGTGCACGCAGCGCTCATTGCAGCGGTAGGTGATGTCAAAATGGACGGACATGGGAACGCCGAGGTCGAGAGCCCGCTGGCCCATCTCCTGCATCAAGCTCACGCCGCCTCCGTGGGGCTGACGGAGTCGGGGAAAGGAGAGTCGGAGACCTGGAGAATGCCGTGGCGGGAGAGTTGATCGACAAAGAGTTCCACGTCGCGTTGCGCGGTCTCGGGGTCCACATCGAACTCGGCGCAGACGCGGGCAGCCACGATTTCGGACAGCGGAGTACGGCCATCGGCTGCCTGCCAGATCACGGTGGCCACCGGATTCAGGGTAAAGAAAGTGGAATCAGCGGCAGACATGATCATCATCTCGCCCCCCAGCAGGCGAGAGGCGATGGCGGAACTCTTCGCGATGTACTTTTCCATATGCTTGTCGCTCATCACTGATCGGATCTAAAGCTTCACCCGATCAAATTCCAAACTCGCGAATCGGGAGTAAAGGTCAGGCGGCGCACGGCCACGCGCTCGACAAATTCGCAGGCCGACTGAAAGACGTTCTGCACCAGTTCGATGTCCTCGGCGAAAAATAGGATGTTCCGCATGAGCCGGCGGATGGCCTCGGGTTTAGCCATGGCGTCAATCCTGTTTTCCGGACCTTGCCGGAGGAAGAACAGGGACGCGAGGGGAGCCGAGCAATTTTCTCCCACCCGAGCGAGTTCTCCGGCGAAAGGCGTTCCACAGGCGCGATAGCCGTCGCCGGCGCGCCGGATGTATGACACTTCGTCGGTCAGCAAGGTCACGTCGGGAGGCGCGAGCCGCGAGATGGTAGTTTTGCCGGCGCCCGACACCCCCGAGAACAGGAAGGCGCGTCCGTTGCGGATGGCCCCGGCGGAATGCAGCAGAAAGCCGCCTTCCTCCGCCAGGATCAGAGTGTGCACGATGCGCAGGACCGAGTCGATGGAATACGGATTGGCGGACTGGCGAATGCGGCCGCGTCCAGCGCCGGGGTCCCAGTGGGCGCGAAAATCGCCCCGCCGCAGCCGCCAGGTGCCGTCCTGCACTTCAACTCGAACCTCTTCATCGGGGGCCTTGCGGGAGGGCGTGGTCAACTCGATATCGAATTCGAACCGGGGAGGCGCGGCGGAATCGACAAAGCCAGCGTAGCGGCGCGCCAGCAATTGCCGGAAGGAATCGTCCTGCGTGTGCAGGAGGATCGGCATGCCGCCGATCTCGACCGTGATCTGGTAGCTCGGACTCACTTGCGGGCAGCTCCGTGGTACAGGTTTGAAATCGCCCATACCTCTGTTCGGTCTCTATGCTGCGTTAACGAATGTAACTCCGGCGTCGCCATCGTTTGGGTGGCGATAGTGCCAGAGCCGCAATCCTACCCGCCGCAAGATGCTCCAGCGGCACAACCCCCAGGCCAGCAGCCGGCGAAACCCTGAAAGTTTTCGCGCCGGCCTGAAACCCGAACCCGAGCGCCGGACTTCGATAACTTTTCCCAGCAGCTCGCTTCTTCCCACCGGAGGATCATCCTCGAAGATGCAATCCCCCCGCGTAACCAGAAACGCCGTATCGCGAGTGAGGTCGCGGCTCACAATCCGGTGAATAAAAAAACGGTCCTGGCGCATGTAAAGCACAATCTCACCGGGCTCGACCTGCTCCGGGCGAACGGACTGGATGGTGAGAACATCGCCGGGCCACAGAGTCGGAAGCATGCTGACACCACGCGCGCGCACTTTCAATGTGCCCCACGATCGCAAGGCCTCGGCCGCCAGCCTGCATCTGCTCTCTTCGCGAATCTGAGAATCCATTGCTCCACAAATCTGTACGGTAACGTACCGGCCAAAAGGTCACACCAGCGCGGCTTTCCGGCGGTGTTCAATTGTGCTCGCTGCAGGATTAACGATAACCCACGGCCCTCTGCCAGCGGAAGGCATGAATGCGGAACGCTATTGCGTCGCTGGATACCCGTTGGACCCATCGCTTGAATGTGACCATCGGGCACTCTCGGTCTTGC
>Ga0187823_10000031_pt1 | contig 26254 bp, 24 predicted proteins | sample NC_wetland_sal_i_12_FD_132968 | JGI IMG/M metagenome (GOLD analysis project Ga0187823, IMG submission 132968) | Wetland sediment microbial communities from Neuse River Estuary, North Carolina, USA - SourceSoil_3 | ecosystem: Environmental > Aquatic > Freshwater > Wetlands > Sediment | place...
GCGGTGCTGTTCAGGCAGACGTTCGGCTTCCCCACGCGCCTCCCCGCCGAGGAGGCCGCCGCGACGCTGCGCGACGCATGGGCATCGCCCTCCTTCGACCGCGCGCTCGCCCTGCTTCCCGAATACCGCTGCGAGGCGATCCCGGACCTGCGGGGCGTGCCCGTGACGGTGGCGTGGGGCACGCGCGACCTGCTGCTCCCCTACCGCTTGCAGGCGCCGCGCGCGCGGCGGTTGCTGCCGGGCGCGGCCCATGTCGCGCTCGGCGCGGGGCACGTGCCCTTCTACGACGACCCACCCGCCGCCGCCGCCGCGATCAAAGCCTGCGTGGCACTCGCGGGCGCCGAGGCGGGCGCCGCTCAGACGCCCAGCGGATAGACGCGGGCGCCCGCCACCGCGCAGCGCGCCCGCAGCAGCGTCCCGCCCAGCTCGGGCTGCTCGTGGTTGTCGGCGGTCGTGATGAGCATGTCGCACATGTCGGGGCCGCCGAAGCACACGCTCGAGACGAAGCCCGCGGGAAGGTCGACCACCTCGTCCACGCTGCCGTCGGCGAGCATCCGCGCCACGCCCGCGCCCTCGCCCAGCGCGACCCACACTCCGCCCTCCACGTCGAGCGCGAGCCCGTCCGCCGAGCCGCGGGGGCTGCGCGCCAGCTCGCGCGCCGGGCCGCCTTCGAGGTTCACGACCATCACCGCTCCGCGGGCGTAGTCGCTGATGTACACGGTGTGCCCGTCCTCTGCGACGCCGATCCCGTTGGGCCACAGGATCTCCTCGTTGATCACACGCTCCGAGCCGTCGCGGCCGAGCAGCAGCAGCTGCCCCGGGCAGGGCTCCTCGCCTGCGAACGGCCGGAACCGCAGCACGCCGGCGAGCAGATCGCCGCCGGGTGTGGAGCCGAGGTCGTTGTATCCGCACGCCCCGCCCTCGCCGCGCAGCTCCCGCTGGCTGCCGTCGGGCGCGAGGTGGACGAGCGTCCGCCCGCTGATCACCCACCCTCCGTCCTCGTGCGGCACGACGCCGCCGATCCCACGGCGCTTCGGAAGCAGCTCGCGGACCTCGCCGCCGCCGGCGTCCGTGTACGCGAACAACCCGCCTGCGAGCACGTCGCTGTAGACGAGCTCGCCCCCGGCCGCGAAGCGCGGCCCCTCGAGCAGGCCGTGCGGACGCTCGAGCACCGCGCGCACGGGCTCGACGTCCGAGACGAGGCTCACGCGCCGCGGCGCATGCCGCGCAGGACCAGCTCCAGGTGGCGCTGCCAGTCCCAGCCCGCGTCGACCTTCCCCATCGTCGCGCACACGCCGCACATCAGCATCGGGACATCGCCCGCCGCGAAGTCGTCGCGCAGCTCGCCCGCCCGGTGGGCACGCGAGACGAGGATCCCGGCGAGGCGCAGGAACTCCTCCTTCTCGGTCTCCGCGTGCGCGAACACCCGCTCGCCGCCGTTCATGAACGCGCGGCGCGTGGCCGCGTCGGAGGCCGATTCCGCGGCGTTGGCGCGAAGCGCACCGGCGAGGGCGTCGAACGGGGCCGCGTCCTCGTCGTCGATCGCCTCCTGCAGGCGCGCGTTGAAGCTGACGAAGCGCTCGCGAACGAGCTCGCCCATCAGGGCCTCCTTGTCGGGGAAGTGGCGGTAGACGGTTCCCACGCCCACCCCCGCGCGCGCGGCAACCTCGTCGATCTGGACGTCCGGTTTCTCGCTCGCGAGCAGCTCACGGGCAGCGCCGAGGATCAGCTCGCGGTTGCGGCGCGCATCGGCGCGCATCGGTTTGACGGTCTCGAGCATGTCGATCTCTTTTTTTAGGCGATCCCCTTAAGCGGAATCATAACTCATGTTATTCTCGGCGCCACGCAACCGGAATCGGAGTTCATCTTCCATGTCTTCTCTTGACACCCCCCGCGCCAAGAACATCGCGCTGATGCTCCTCGCGATGACCCAGTTCGTGATCGTCATCGACGCTTCGATCGTAAACGTCGCGCTGCCCTCGATCGGGCACGCTCTCGACTTCTCCCAGGACGACCTCTCGTGGGTCGTCAACGCCTACACGCTCACGTTCGGCGGCTTCCTGCTGCTCGGCGCGCGTCTCGCCGACCTGATGGGCCGGCGCAGGATGTTCATCCTCGGGCTCGTGGTCTTCTCGCTGGCGTCGCTGCTCGGCGGCCTCGCGCAGTCGGAGACGTGGCTGATCGCCGCACGCGCGGTGCAGGGACTCGGCGCGGCGATCGTCTCGCCGGCCGCGCTGTCGATCATCACGACCACGTTCGCGGAAGGCGAGGAGCGCAACCGGGCGCTGGGCGTGTGGGGCGCGGTCGCGGGCGCAGGCGGCGCCGCTGGAGTGCTGCTCGGCGGCGTCCTGACGAGCGGCCTGAGCTGGCGCTGGGTGCTGTTCGTGAACGTCCCGATCGGGCTCACTTGCGCGGTGCTGGCGCCGAGGCTGCTCGCCGAGAGCCGCTCCGAGGAGCAGGACCGCGCGTTCGACATCCCGGGCGCGGTGACGGTCACCGCCGGGCTCGCGCTGCTCGTGTTCGCGTTCGTCGAAGCCTCGAAATCCGGCTGGGGCTCGGCCACGACGATCGCGCGCATCGCTGTGGCGGTCGCGCTGCTGGTCGCGTTCGTGGCGATCGAGCTGCGGCAGCGCGCGCCGCTGATGCCGATGCACATCTTCCGCATGCGCACGATCCGGGGCGCGAACATCGTGGCGCTGCTGATCGGGATGTCGCTGTTCTCGATGTTCTTCTTCATCTCCCTGTACATGCAGCAGGTGCTGCACTTCTCCGCGCTCGACGCTGGGCTCTCCTACCTGCCGCTCGCGGTCGGGATCATCCTGTCCGCGGGACTGGCGTCGGTGGGGGTGACCCGCTTCGGCTTCAAGCCGGTGCTGTTCACGGGGCTCATGTTTATCGCGGCCGGTCTGTTCTGGTTCTCGCAGGTGAGCACGGACGGGAGCTTCGCCGGCGATGTGCTCGGGCCGTCGATCCTCGCGGCGATCGGGCTCGGGTTGTCCTTCGTGCCGGTCACGATCGCGGCGGTCACCGGGATCCAGCCGCGTGAAGCGGGGCTCGCATCGGGCCTGGTCAACACCTCGCAGCAGGTCGGCGGGGCGCTCGGGCTGGCGATCCTCGCGACGATCGCCAACACCCGCACGGGCGACATCCTGCGCGCGGGGCATCACACGACGTCCTACGCGCTCACGCTCGGCTTCCAGCGCGCGTTCCTCGTGGGCTGCGGCTTCGCGCTGCTCGGCGCGTTGCTGACGCTGGTCCTGATCTCCTCGCGCGACAGCCGCGAACACTCGAGGCAGGCGCGCAGCGGTGCCGGCGAGGCGGCGCCCGTAGCCGCCTGAACAGCGGCGCGACGCCCGCGAGGCAGCGCGCGACCGGCGCACGGACGGGGCTACCCCCGCGTGTGGGCCGGCGTGCCTGCCCGCGCGCGCCGGGCGGCCTGGCGCCTGGCGGCGGCGCGCCTGCGCCTCGCCTCGGCGCGCGCCCGCCTGGCCGCTTCGCGGCGGGCCGCGGCGGCGAGTTCGCTGCAACTGCTCGGCGCGGATCTCCTCGCGAAGCGAGCCGCGACCCACGAGGCCACATCGGGGGACGCGACGATCCCCGCTTCCAGGTGTCCGACGCTCGGGTACACGCGCTCCTGCACCACATCGCCCCTCCCGCACATTTCGCGCGCGAGACGTGCGGTGAGGTGCGCGGGGACGATCTGGTCGGAGCCTCCCTGCGTGATCAGCACCGGCACGTCGATCGGCGTCTGGCCGGGCGCGTTCTGCTGCGCGATCGTCCTCCAGGGCTCGGTGTTCCACGGTGGCCGGTGCGCGAACGTGAGGTTCAGCAGGAGTGCGCTGGGGAGCCCGGCGAGCAGTTCCCGGCCGTACAGGCATTGCTGTGCGATGCTCGCGACCGCGGCCCGCGCGATCGGCGTGAGCACGTGCTGCAGGCGCGCGGCGCCGTACAGGCGCTCCCACGAGGACATCGCCATCGCGATCAGGATCTTGCCGATCGTGGTCCTGCTGTTGATCTTGAACAGGTCGATCAGGTTGGGGACGGGCGCCCCGGCGGCGACCCCCACCAGGCGCAGACCGGGCGCATAGCTCCCGGCGAGCTGCGCCGCGAACAGCGCGGCCTGACCGCCCTGGGAGTGGCCCCACAGGGCGAATTCGACACCGGCGTGCGCATCGTGGAGGTGGTGGGCGGCGCGCACGCTGTCGAGCGCATCCATCCCCTCTGGTCGCCCGATCAGGTAGGGATGCGGACCGGGTGTGCCGAGCCCCTGGTAGTCCGTCGCCACGACCACGTCGCCCGCGGCGATGAACGCGCCCAGACCCTCGATCACCTGCGAGGTCTGCGACGGCTGCAGCGAGGGCGCACAGCCGCTGGCAACGCCGACGGTGCCGTGGGTGAACGCGATCACCTTGCGGCCCCCGCGCGGCGGCGCGCCGTCCGGCACGATCACGAGTCCGCTCACCGCCGTCGGCCGCCCGTCGAAGCCGGTCGACTTGTACAGGATCCGGTACGCCTTCGTGCCGGGGTACACACGGCGCACCGGCTCCTCGCGGATCAGCGTGCCCGGCGGTCCCGGCGGGAGGGGTCGGGGCGCTGCGTAGAAGGGGCCCGGGTGCGGCGCGTCGCGGTCGTGCAGCGCCACGCTCACCCCCGCGCCGAGGAGCGCGACCGCCAGCGTGGCCAGCGCGAGGGTCCAGCGGATCGGGCGCGGCCGCGAGGCGCCCGCGGCGAGCACGCGGCCGTGGCGGACGACGACACCGCTGCGGGTCCGCACGGGGCGCAACGCGGCGGCCAGCTCGGCGCAGCCGAACAGGAATGTCCGCACCCCGAACATGACCGCGATCGCGAGCACGGTGACGCCCGGCCACACCAGCGCGAGGATGCCCACGATCACCGCCGCGAGCCCCCCGATACCGGCCAGCATGCGCTCCTCGCCGCTCTGTTCGGATGCCACGCGGAGCTTGGCCACGCCCCCGAGCACCAGCCCCACACCCGTCAGCACCGCGAGCGTGACGATCGTGATCGCGGTCCACACCAGCGCGAGCACGCCCGCGATCACCCACAGCACCCCCGCCGTGCGTGCCAGCCACGGACGCGGCCCGTCGCCCGCCGCGGCGAGCTCGGCGACGCCGCTCAGCATCAGCCCGAGCGCGACCAGCGTCGCCAGCAGCGACAGCGAGCGGAACGGCTCGGAGATGAGGTAGATGCCGAGCGCGACGCCGAGGACGCCGAGCACCAGCGAGAACCACCACGGCAGCCGCCGCCCGCTCACCTCCCCACGGTCCTACAGGTGCTGCGCGACCGGGACCGCGACAGTGGCGAGCGTTCGTCTCATCGGTGTGGGGGCGCGCGCCGGTAGGATCCGCAGGGCCGTGCGCCGCCCGCGCACAATACCTGCGTTCGTGTGATCCCGCGGAGGGAGGGGCGTCCGATGAAGCACTACACCATGGCGCAGCTCGACGTGACCGACCCGAGCTGGGGTCGCGACTACGTCGCCAACGTGACGCCGATGGTGGAGCGGCGCGGAGGGCGGTACCTCGCGCGCACGCACCGACTGGAGCGCGTGGAGGGCGATCGCGACGCGCCGCAGATGGTCGTGCTGATCGAATGGCCCTCCAAAGAGGCCGCCGAGGAGTTCTACGAGTCCGAGGAGTACGCCCCGTTCCGAGACGCACGGATCGCGGGCGCGCGCAACGAGTTCCTGCTGGTCGCCGGCGAGGACTCCAACGGCGTGGCGAACATCTCCTGACCGGCGCACCCCGACGCCTCGGGAGCGAGCGTCTAGATCACAGCCCCAGCCTCAACATTCCCGCGCGGTGAGCCGATGCATGGCAACGGAGCTCAGCCATGGCCGACTCGAACGTCACCAATCCTCCCCGGCGCACGCGCGAAACCCGCAAGCGCCGCCCGCCCGAGCTCGAGGTGCAACCCCCGCCGAAGGCCGCCGGCGACACCGAGACGCTCGCGCGTGGCGCCGAAGCGCTCCTGCGCGAGCACCCCGACGCGCTCGTCGCCGGCCTGGCCTCCAACGGCCTGATCGTCCCCGTGCCCCAGACGGTGGGCCTCTGGGGGCAGGGCCTGATCGAGGGCCGCGCCGTGTTCGACAACGTCGTCGCCGCCGACCGCAACACGGTCACCCGCATGTGGGTGGATCTCCGCAAGGAGGGGGCGACCACCGGCAACGTGCGCATGCTGCGGCGCCCCACCGCGTGGATGAAGCTCCACTTCATCGACCTGCTCGAGATCCACGGGATCGTCCTGGCGGTCCTGCTCCCCAGCGACGAGGAGGGCGAGGACCCGGTCGTCGCCGAGGAGCAGGTGCGCGCGGCGCCGCGCTTCTCGACGCTCATCGAGGACGAGGGTGCGCGCGTGCTGGACTGCGACCCCGCCTTCACCGAGATGTTCGGGTACGAGCTCGGCGAGATGATGGGTCAGTCGGTTCTCGACCAGATCCACCCCGACGACCAGGGGCGCGCCGTGGAGGGCTGGCTCACGGTGCTCTCCACCGGCCGCAACCAGCAGACGCGTCTGCGCCGCCGCCGCAAGGACGGGAGCTGGATGTGGGTGGACACCACCCTGCACAACTACCTGAACGAGCCGGGCCGCAACCACGTCCTCGTCGAGATCATCGACATCTCGGCGGAGATGCACGCGCAGGAAGCGCTCAAGGACCGCGAGGAGCTGCTCCGCCGCCTGACCAACGCGATGCCCGTCGGCCTGCTCCAGCTCGATGACGCGCGCAACGTGCTCTACAACAACACCCGGCTGCTCGAGATCCTGCACGGCCCCGACGGAGCCGCCGAGCTGATTGCCGAGGCGATGCCCGCCGGCACGACCAGCCTCGCGGGCTCGGCGGTGCCTTCCGAGGACGCCGACGAGGCGCCGTGCGTGTCGCTCGACCACCTGCTCGGCACGCTCACCGACGAGTCGCGCGATCAGCTCGACACGGCGCTCGGCGAGGTCCTGACCGAGGGCGCCGACCGCGACATCGAGGTCGACGTCGCGCTGAGCACCGGCGAGCTTCGCCAGGCCCTGTTCAGCGTGCGCGCCCTGCTCCGCGAAAGCGGCGAGGTCAGCGGCGCGATCACCTGCGTCCTCGATGTCACCGACAGCGCCCGCGCCCGCAGCGAGCTCGAGCGGCGCGCGACCTACGACACGCTCACGGGCTGCCACAACCGCTCCTCCATCCTCAGCGCCCTGCAGGCCGAGCTCGAGCGCGAGGGCTCCGCCGGGATCGGCGTCGTGTACGTCGACCTCGACGAATTCAAGCCCGTCAACGACCGCCTCGGCCACGCCGCCGGCGACGAGCTGCTCGTGATGGTCGCCGAACGCCTCGCGCACGCGAGCCGCGACAGCGACCTCGTGGGCCGCCTCGGCGGCGACGAGTTCTTGATCGTGCTGCGCGACATGCCCAGCTCCGACGTCGCGATGCCGGTCGCGGAGCGGATCTGCGGCCTGCTCGCCACGCCGTTCGAGCTGTCCTGCGGCGAGGTCGGCCTGCGCGGCAGCGTGGGTGTTGCCTGCGCGCAGTCCGGCGAGCTCGGTGCCGAGGAGCTCGTGCGCCAGGCGGACGCCGCCATGTACGTGTCGAAGGGCGCCGGTCGCGGCACGCCGGTCCTGGCCGACGCCGACACGCCCCCCGTCGACTAGGCGCGCGCGCCGGGCAGCGGCTCGAGCCCGTCGTCGAGCTCGATCTCCAGCGAGTTCAGCGCGAACGCCACCATGTGGTAGTGGCCCACGAGCATCGCGATCTCGATCAGCCCCCGCTCGTCGTACTCCTCTGACAGCAGCGACCACGTCACGTCGGAGATCTTCGACTCGGCGTGCAGCTCGTCGGCGGCGATCAGCAGCGTCCTGTCGGCGGCGTCCCAGCCGGCGGCGTCCGGGCCCTCGGCCACGCGCAGCAGCTCCTCGCGGGAGATGCCCAGCGCTTCGCCGATGCGCATGTGCTGCCCCCACTCATACGAGGACCCGCAGTTGAACCCCGTGCGGAGGATCAGGAGCTCGCGCTCGCGCGCGGGCAGCTTGGCGCGCCGCGAGAGCAGGAACCCGCCATAGGGGAGCCACGCGGAGAACAGGTCCGGATGGCGCGCCAGCGTGGAGAAGATGTTGTTGTCGCCGAGCCGCGCACCGATCCCCGGCGGCCGGGCGCCCAGCTGCGGGCGCACCGCCTCGGGCCACTCGGGCTCCGTCAGGGGGTCCAGGCGCGGCACGCGCGCGAGTCTACGTGATCAGGATCGGCGTACCGACCTGCACGAGATGCCACAGGCGCATGATGTCGGGGTCGCGCATCCGCACGCACCCGTGCGACGGGCGCCCGGGGACCAGCTGCGGTTCATCGGTGCCGTGTATCCCCACGACGCCGCCACCCGGCCACTCGCTCAGCGTGGGCGCGAACGCGCTCGTCCCGATCGCGTAGGGGCCGTAGGCGGGACTGTGCACCGTGCGCAGCTTCTCGGTCACGTAGAAGCTCCCGGCGGGCGTGATCGTGCCGGGCTTGCCCACGCCGACCGGAGCGCTGAAGACCGCGCTGCCCTCGCGGTAGAGCGTGACCCGCAGCCGCCTGCGGTCGACCACCAGGCGGTCGCGCACGATGTGCAGCGGGCCGAGCGCGCCGCGCGGGACCCACCCGCTGCGCCCGTTGGGCCTGCCGGGCAGCTCCACGCGAACCCAGGTGCCGCCCGGCCGGGACGTCGCCGACTCGAGCGCCACGTACGGCTCGGCCTGCTCGTCGCTGGTGAGCAACGCAAGCCGCCCCACGATCCGCGCGTGGGAGCGCGGCGCCGAGCGTGCCGGCGCTTCGCCGTTGGCGTACGCCCAGCGTGAGAGCGTCGTGAGGTTGGAGAGCGTTTCGGCGCCCGCCTGCGCGGCGGCCACCGCGCAGGCGAACAGACACGCCGCCAGCGCGGCGGCGAGTGCTCTGCGGCGGGGGCGGGTGTGCACTCAGCCGGTGAAGCGCGGGCTGAGCGTCGACGACGCGCAGCGCGCGAAGGTGATCGTGCGGGTGGCGATAACGGCTTTGGCGGATGCCGTCAGCGGGTTCATGGTGATCCGCGCCTTGACGTGGTGAACGCCGATCCGCAGCTTGGCGATGTTGATGTGAACCGACAGCTTGCCCGCGCGGGCGTTCCTGTAGGTGAGCGAGCGCAGCCGGTGATTGTCGACGTAGAACGTCACCGCGCGCACGCCCTTGGACTTGATGCTCACGACGAAGTTCGAGCGCGCGCAGCCGCTGGGGCGCCCGCTGATCGCCGGCACGCTCGAGCTGGTCGCAAGCGCGCCGCTGCCGGGCGCCTGCGAGCCGCTCGTGCCGAGCACCCCGGTGCTGCCGCCGGGTGTGTTGGTGGTGGTGCCGGCGCCTCCGCCGCCACCGCCGCCCGCGCCACCGCTACCGCCACCGCCGCCGGTCTTTTCTTTTTCTTTCGAGGAGCCCGGCGCGGGAACGGTGACAACGACCGTGTTCGTCGGCGTGGTGACCGGCGTGCCGCCGCCGAACGGCGTGCCGGTGACCGCGGCGGTGTTCTGATAGGAGCCCGCGCCCTGGTCGGCCGTCACGATCACGTGCGTGCACGAGTAGCGCGCCGAGCCGCCCGGGGCGAGCGGTCCTTCGAGCCCGCCTTTGATCGTCCCGGGGTCGCAGTGCGGGTCGCTGAATTCGCTGAACGTGATGAACTCGCCGCCGGTGTTGGTGACGGTGATCTGGTAGACGATCGTTTCGCCGACTTCCCCTTCCAGCGGCGTCGTCACGAACCCGCCGCCGTCGAGCAGACGCTGGCGCTTTTCGATCGTGTAGGCGAAGCCCGAGCCACCGGTGTGACAGGTGTGGACGCTGGAGATGTCCCAGCCGCCGTGGTCACCCGTCCCGAACCATTTCGCGTGCGCGTCGATGCGGTGCTTGGAGGCGGACTCGCTGATCGGGGTCGTGTTGGTGCCCGAGGCGCCTTCGAACGTGAACAGCACCGTCGGCTGGTGCATGCCGTCGATCGACACGATCTCCGTGACCGTGTGACTGCCCGGGCCGAAGTTCTGGAAGTGCCAGGTGACCGAGGAGCAGCTGATTTCGACGAACCCATGCAGCGTCGCGCGACTGCCGCTGCGTTCCTCGGCTTCGACTTTCTTGTGGGCGCGTTCTTCTTCTCGCTTGCGCACGAGCTGGCTGCGGCGTTCGGCGGCTTCTTTGTGCCTGAGCACCTGGCGCGCCGTCCGTTCTTCGGCGACCGTCGCGGCACGCAGCTGTTTCGCTTCGGCGGCTGTGGTCGTCGTCGACCCTTCGGTCGCCGACAGCGCCGGGGCAGTGGTGAGCGCGAACGCGCACAGCGCCAGCAGCGCGAAGAGCCGAGCCCGGGCGTGGGGTGCGGGCCTGCGGGGAATCGGGCGCCGCGCCGCGTCGCCCGCCGCGCCGCGCGCAGGGGCACCGGTCACCCTGCGAAAGAGGGTTGCCAACATCGTCTTCACAGCGGCCTGTCCATGGTCTTGCTTCTGCGCCTCCAGCTGAGTGGCCCGCGCCGCCCCAAGATCCGGCGGACCGATACTGCCTTGTCGCACCCTATCGTCTCATGTTCTACGTCCGGGGCCTACAGGTAAACCTCGGAGTTTGGGGTGATTTAGGGGTGACGACGTATATAGCAAAAGGGGTAGACAGACGTCACCCCACGCGTCCGCCCGCAGCGATAGGATCATTCACGCCATGAGCGGGAACGTGGTGACGGTCGCGATCGGCGCGTTCGAGGATCTGCTCGTGGCGGGCTTGGGCGCGCTCGTCGAGGGCGAGCCGAGCCTGCGGCTCGTGGCTTCCGACGTGGAGTCCGCCGAGCTCGAACGCGTGCTGCGCAGGAAGGCCCCGCGCGTTGCGATCGTGGATCGCGCGTCGCTGTCGAGCCCGATCGAGGTTCGCGCGCTGGCGGACCGGTTTCCGGACACCCACTTCGTGCTGATCGCCGACGGGATCTCCAGCGCGGAGAGCGCGCAGCTGCTCGCGTTCGGCGCGTCGGCCTGCCTGAGCCGGGGCTCCCAGGCGCGGGATGTGCTGAGCGCGATCCACATGGCCGCCCGCGGCCTCCAGCTCGCGCCGCGCACGTTCGGCCCCCCGTCGGGCGCCGCGACCGGCCTGACCGAGCGGGAGGCCGAGGTGCTGGCCGAGCTGCAGCGCAGGCGGGCGAACGCGCAGATCGCCTCCGACTTGCACATCAGCGTGGAGACCGTGCGCACCCACGCTCGCTCCATCTACCGCAAGCTCGGGGTCTCCTCGCGCCGCGAGCTGCTGGCGGCATCCACCGGCGATGCGGCCGCCGCGCAGGCCGACGCGGCGAGCGACGCCTGAGCGCCCGCGGGGCTGCGCGTCGCCCCCGCCGGCCCCCGGCCTACGGTTTGGCGAGCGCCGCCAGGAACCCGCTGCCCGGAGTCCCGATCCCGGTCATGCTGTCGAAGCCCGGCGCCGTGTTGATCGCGACTTTCTGGTGCGTGCAGTTGCCGGTGCCGCTGCAGAACGTCTCTTTGCCCTCGTAGGTGAGCGTCCGCACCGACGTGATCGTGCCTTCGCCGGCGTCGACGCCGTCGAGGAAGTCGACCCGGACCAGCGCCTGGGCGGCCGCGGGCACCACGTCGTAGAAGGCGCTCGACGCGACCTTGCCGGTCGCATCGAGCCGGTAGAGCAGCGGGTTGACGAACCCGAGCGACCCACCGGCGGCCTGGTCGGCGTCGGCCATCACGCCGGCGAACAGCGGCGAGGAGAGGCTCGTGCCCCCGATCCGGTACTGGTCGTAGTAGACGCCGTCGGGGAACGTCTGCGTCTCGCCCACGAGCATGCCGGTGGTCGGGTCCGCGTCCATCGAGATGTCCGGCTCGACACGGTTCAGGACGCCGGTGATCGCGGTGTTGCGTTCGGCGAGCTTCGCCGGCACGACGCCTTCCTGGTACCACGGCTCGCCGTACTCGTAGCTGGTGCCGCCGCCGCCGCCGTAGAGCATTTCGCCGGGCGCCTTCGGCGTCCACGTCCCCACCGTCGATTCTTCGCAGCCGGGGAATTCTTCGGCAGCGAGCGGCGCGGTGCAGAGCACGCTCTTGGACGTCGACCAGCCGACCTCGCCGATCCGGCTGCCGGTCTTGCCGACCTGCAGGCTGGTTCCGCCCACGGCGGTGGCGTACGGGCTCGACGGCGGGTAGTCCGGCACGGTGATTCCGAGCGTGATGAATTCGTCGCCTTCGTCGCCGGAGGAGAACTGGACCCCGACGCCCGTGCCCGCTGCCATCAGCAGCACGTTGTCGAAGCTCCTGCGCATGCCGGCGCTGTCGAGCAGGTCGCCGCCGTCGTCGCCCCAGGAGTCGGTGACCACCTGCGCGAGGTGCCCGTCCACGACCTTCTGGACCGCCTTGTTGAGCGCGCCTTCGCAGTTCTTCGCCCCGACGTAGAGGATGTTGGCGCCGGGTGCCGTCGCGTGGACCGCCTCGACGTCCAGCGTCTGCTCGCCGAACCATTCGGGCGCTTCACATTCTTCGATGTCTTCGTATCTCTTGGCGAGCAGCTCGCTGAACTGGCTCGCCGCGAGCACCTGGCCGGGCTGGTTTTTCACGCTGTACCGATGCGCGTCCGCGTACAGCGTGGGCGCGGCGAACGCGTCGACGACCGCGACCGTGACGCCCTTTCCCGTGATGCCGGAAGCGATCGGCCCGGTGAGGCTGTAGGCGCTCTGGAGCTGGGTGGGGTTGTAGCCGCAGGGCGCATACGGAAGCGGGCTCGGGTATTTGCCGCCGAACGCCGGGTCGGTCGTGTCGAGCTTTTCGCCGTAGTAGCTCGAGCACGGCGTTCCGTTGCGGAAGCCTTCGGGCTGCGGGATTTCTTCGCCTTTCCTGGCGGGGTGGCGGCGCCGGACGACCGCGGCGCCCGTGAGCCCGTTGGGGCGCGCGCGGGTCTGGTCGATCCCCGTGATCCCCGAGATCAGCTCCGCCACCGACGCGGGTGCGGTGAGCGCGCCGCTCGCCAGGCGGACGGTGTGCCCGTGGCGGGTGTACTCGCCGAGCGAGGTGCCGAATGCCCGTTCGATCGTGGCGGCCGAGGCGCTCGCTTCGATCGTGAGGCGGTCGGGCGTCACGCCCGCGACCGTGATCCCCTGTGAGGCCAGCCACGAGGTGACCGCCCTCACCGAAGACTCGCTGGGCGAGAAGCGGCTCTCCCACTGGGCGGGCGTGAGGAAGCGGCGATAACCGGGGCTCGTCGGGTCGCTCACCGCACGTGCGAGGGCGACCGCGCCGGCGGCGTTGCCGAGCTTCATCCCGACGTCGAATTCGATTGATGCGGAGGCGGGGGTCGCCCCGACGCGCGCCGCCGGCGTGGCGGCGGGTGCGGCCGGCTGGACCAGCGCGGGCTGCGGGGCCGCAACGGCGGGTGCCGCGAGCGGCGCCGCGGCGATCCCGAGCCCGAGCGACACGACGGCGATGATCGTCCGTGGATGCGTCATGTTGCCTCCTGTCCCTGTGATCGGCGGCGACCCCGTATCGCGCGCCGCGCGTGTCCCTGTCTCGCGCATCGGCGATTCTAACGCCGGAGGATCGCTTCCCATACCCTTTCGGCGGACGCCGTCTGCGGATGCGCGAGCGGCGCCGGTGCGCCAGCGCGCGCATTAGAGTCGCAGCGGTGCAGTCAGGTGGCACCCGCTCGCCCAGCCTCAGGCGCGCGCTGTTGCCGGTGCTCGTGTGCGCGGCGATCGGCGGGCTGCTCGCCGGGTGCGGTTCGAGCTCTGCTCCGGCCCACTCAGCGCGAACGGTGCGCACCACCGCGACGTCCGCTGTGCGCGCGAGCGCGCCGCCGGTCCCACTGCACCCGGTTACCCCCGCCGAAGCACACAAGCGGGCGCTGCAGGCGCGCGCCGACGTCTCCGCCGACGCGATCATCCGCGAAGGCAAGATCCACATCGCGGCGGGTGCGCCCTCGGACGCGCAGGTCCGCAGCGAGATCAAGCGGCTGCGCAAGGCGGGGATCGTGCTGCCGTCGGGCAACACGGCCTCGGCGTTCGCCAACGCCCCCTCCTATGAAGGCGCCGCCGCCGCGGGTGCGCAGACACCGGTCACCTCGTGGAACCCGCTGCTCAAGCCGATCGCCGGCTGGATCGTGCCGATCCTCCACTGGGCCTCCGAACACGGCTGGCAGGGCACCGTGACGAGCGGCTACCGCACGTACTTCGAACAGGCGCAGCTGAACGCGGCCGGCGCGTTCAGCGCGCGCGCCGGGCTCTCGAACCATGAGAGCACGGTCTATCCCGGCGGCGCGGTCGACGTGACGCAGCCCGGCCGGCTGCTGGTGGTGCTGAACGGCTACCCCGGGCAGCCGAAGCTCATCGGGGGCGTCCTCGGGCCGGTCGACCCGGAGCACTTCTCGGCGACCGGGGACTAGCAGCGCAGGGGCGGCCCGCACGACGCGATCGCGCGGGCCGCCCCCCGTCCACCTAGCCGGCGAGCAGCCGCTCGAGCTTGTCGAACTGGCTGTTCCAGCCGGCGTTCGCCATGTCCACCAGCTCCTGCGCGCACATGAGGCGCGAGGTGACCACCACGCGCGTGCGTCCCTCGCCGATCTCGACGAACTCGACCGTGGTCTCGGCCGACTCGAGCATCGGGTGCTCGATGCCCTCCTCGAAGAACGAGAGCCGCGCCGGGGGTTCGACGATCTTGAAATGCCCTTCGTTGGGGTACTCCTCGCCGCCGGGCCCGACCATCGTGAGCCGCGACACTCCGCCGGGGCGCAGGTCGTACTCGATTTTCTCGCGCGGTGTGTGGAAGTTCTCGGGACCCCACCATCTGGCCACCTCGTCGGGGTCTGTCCACGCCCGCCACACGGTCTCGCGCGGCGCGTCGAGCTCGCGCTCGATCACGATCGTGTGCTCGCCCATCACGTACTGCTCGCTGGTCGGTCGGTCGGTCATCCGTCGTCTGCCTTTCTCTGGATCTCTCGAAGGTGCTCGGCGAGGCGGTCGAGCCGCCCCTCCCACAGCGCGCGGTACTGCTCGAGGTACTCGGCGACCTCTCGCAGCGGCGTCGCCTGCAGGCGCGACGGGCGCAGCTGCGCGGCGCGCCCGCGCGTGATCAGCCCGGCGCGCTCCAGCACCTTCAGGTGCTTGGACACGGCCTGGACGCTCAGCGGCAGCGGCTCCGCGAGATCCATCACCGTCACCTCGCCATCGCTGGCGAGCCTCGCGAGGATCGCGCGGCGGGTGGGGTCCGAGAGGGCCGAGAACGTGACGCTGAGCTGGTCTGTCGCCATCGCTATTCAACCTAGCAGTTTATAAACTCGTCAGTTGAATAAGTCTCTGCCAACCCGCCCTGGCGGGTGCCATGCCTGCGGACCGGGGGCGCCCCCCGCGGGGTTCAGACGGCTATGGGGCCGGGGACGAGCACGTCCGGATCGTGGCCCGGGAGCACGCGAGCGCCGCCGTCGCGAAGCGCTCGCAGGCGATCGGCGGAACGCCCCTGCTCGTCGAAGTCGTCGGCGAAGGCCGGGAAGCGGTGGTCGTCGAGCGTGCCCGCGAAATGGCCCACATCGACGCCGATCACAAGGCTCTCCCCCACCCGCACGGACATGTGCCCGGGCGTGTGGCCGGGCGTCAGCAGCAGCTCGACCGAGCCGTCCCCGAGCAGGTCGTGGTCGCCGTCCACGAGCACCAGCTCGCGCGCATCGAGCTCGTAGTCGCGCGGGTAGAAGAAGTTGCGCTCGATCGCCGCGCGCTGCGCGCCCGCCTCCCATTCGCGCCGCTGCACCACGATGGGAATCGACGGCGGGAGCAGCGACAACCCGCCCGCATGGTCGAAGTGCAGGTGCGTCAGCACGATCTTCGTGAGCGTGCCGGTGTCGACGAGCTCGCCGATGGGCTGGTCGAGCTCGAGCTCGAACGCGCCCGCTTCCGGCCGGTAGTAGCCCCCGGGGTCGGCGACCGCGTCGGGGTGCAGCCCCGCGTCCACGAGGATCCGCTCGGAGTCGGTCTCGATCAGGAACGCCGGCACCGGGAAGCGCAGCCGCCGCTCGGGATCCTCGCCCTGACGCCAGATCGCCGCCGAGGAGGCGATCCAACCCACGTTCAGCATCTCGACCTTCATCGCCCTTCCCCTCTCGTCGATATCCGGCCGCGCCGCCGAGGGCATGACCACAGGTGCGGGCCGTGAAGATATCAGACCGTCAGTCGGTTTATAATCTGGGGCGATGAGCGACGGCCGGATCCTGCGGGGCGAAGCGACGCGCGAGCGGCTGCTCGCGGCCGCCCGCGAGCTGTTCGGGCGACGCGGCTACGAGGACACCTCGATCGAGAGCGTGCTCGCCGCCTCGGGGGTGGCGCGCGGCGCGCTCTATCACCACTTCCCGAGCAAGGCCGACCTGTTCGACGCGGTCGCGGTGGAGGTGTTCGTGGAGATCGCCGACCGCACGTGGGAGGCCGCCCGCCGGCGCCGCACCGCGCGCGAGCGCCTGCGCGCGGGCTCGCACGCGTGGCTCGAGATGGCCCGCGACCCGGAGGTCCAGCGGATCGCGCTGCTCGACCCGCAGACCGTGTTGGGGTGGCGCCGCTGGCGCGGCCTGGACGAGCGCTACTCGCTGGGCGCCCTGCGCGCGGCGTTCGCGAGGCTGGCAGAGGAGGGCGCGGTGCCGGCGAACCAGGCGGACGTGCTCGCCAACGTGTGGCTCGCCGCGCTCAACGAGGCCGCGCTGCTGATCGCCGACGCGGAGGACGGTCGCGCCGCACACGCGCAGGCGGTCGCGGCGATCGACACCCTGCTCGACCGGCTCACGGGCAGGCCGGGCCGCACCGGCGCGCGCGCCCGGGGGCGCGCGACCGCAGCCGCGTAGCTCAGGCGCCGAACCAGCGCGCGCGGCGGCTCGAGCCGAAGAGCTTCTTGTCGGCGACGAGCTCGGCGCTCGGCGCGTGGAACACACCGGTCTTCTCCGGCCCGGAGAGGAAGTCGATGTCGACGCTCCCGACACGGCCGTCGCCGAACTCGATGAAGCAGGTGCCCTGCCCGAGGTGCCGCGCGGCGGCGTCCTCGCCGCGCGCCTTCGCGATCAGCTGACGCGCGACCACGCGGGCGGCGCCCTCCGCGAACACGCCCGCCTTGGGCACTCCCGCCGTGGCGACGTCCCCCACCGCGTACACGTCCGGATGGGACGTCCGCAGCGTGGCGAAGTCGACGGGGATGTAGCCGTCCTCGGTCATTCCGCTGTCCAGCACCACGGCGGGCGCGCGGTGTTTGGGAACGCCGAGGAACAGGTCGTGGGCGAGCTCGGTACCGTCGTCGAGCGTCACGCGCCCGCCCGCCGCGTCGACGGACGCGATCCTCCTGCCGGCCATCAGCGTGATGCCGCGCTCGGCGAATGCCGCTTCCAGCGCGTCGGATGTCTCGGGCGAGGGTGGCACCGGCCGCCCCAGCGGGATCACGAACGTGATCTCGCATGCGTCGCGCACGCCGCGGCGCACGAGCTCGTCGTGGAGCAGCAGCGCACACTCGCTGGGCGCGGGCGGGCACTTGTACGGAGCGCCGCACACGCCGATCACGGCGTGGCCCGCGGAGAACGTGGGGATGATCGCCGCGAGCCGCTCTGCCCCCCCGACCGAGTAGAACTCGTTCGCGTCCGACAGCCCCGGCGTCGCGTCGAAGTCGTAGTCCGCGCCGAGCGCGACCACGAGGCTGTCGGCCTCGTGCACGCCCGCGTCGGTGGTCACGCGCTTGGCCTCCGCGTCGATCGCCGTGATCGTCTCGCGCAGCAGGCGCACCCCCGGCTTGGCCACGTCCCGGTAGTGCAGCCGCACCGACTCTGCGGTCGCGTGGCCGAACATCACGTCGAGCTTGGAGAAGCCGAACACGAACGAGTCGCTGCGGTCGATCACCGTTACCTGCACGGCGTCGCCGAGCTCCTCCGAAAGCGTGCTCGCCAGCTCCAGGCCGCCGAAGCCCGCACCGAGCACCAGAACGCGTTCGCTCATCGGCGTGCCCTCCCCTGTCGATCGACGCGGGACCTGCCCGCCCGCGCTCGGATCTCACCCTAGCGTCGCGGCTAGGATCGAGCGCGTGCTCGAGCTGCTCTGAGGCGGGCGCAACGCGCCGCCGCGCCGCAACGTGGAGACTGACGCGAGAACGGCACATCGGCGTCCACCCAGGAGGCAACATGCGCTACCGCAAGCTCGGAAGCTCCGATCTCGAGGTTTCAGAGATCTCGCTCGGGTCGTGGCTGACCTACTCGGGCGGGATCGAGGCCGATCAGACCCGCGCGTGCACCGACGCCGCGTTCGACGCGGGGATCAACTTCTTCGACACCGCGAACGTGTACGGGCGCGGCGCCGCAGAGACAGCCTGGGGCGAGATCCTCTCCGCGCGCCCGCGCGACTCCTACATTCTCGCCACCAAGGTCTGGGGGCAGATGTCCGACGACCCCGACGACCGCGGACTGTCGGCAGCGCAGATCGCCAAGCAGATCGACGCGTCGCTGCGGCGGCTGCAGACCGACTACGTCGACCTCTACCAGGCGCACCGCTTCGACCCCGACGTGCCGATCGAGGAGACGATCGAGGCACTCCAGCGCGTGGTGAGCGAAGGCAAGGCGCGCTACCTGGGTTTCAGCGAGTGGACCGCTGAGCAGATCCAAGCCGCGATCGCGATCGCGGGACCCGACCTGTTCGTGTCCTCCCAGCCCCAGTACTCGATGCTGTGGCGCGCGCCCGAGAACGAGCTGTTCCCCCTGTGCGCTGCGAACGAGATCTCGCAGATCGTGTGGTCGCCGCTGGCGCAGGGCGTGCTCACCGGCAAGTACGCGCCCGGGGCGCCGCCCCCTGCCGACTCGCGCGCTGCCAACGAGACGATGGGCACGTTCATCGCCGCCCTCATGGCGGACCCGATCCTCGAGGCCGTCGCACGCCTTCGCACGGTCGCGGAGGAGGCGGGCATGAGCCAGACGACGATGGCACTCGCGTGGGTGCTGCGGCGCGATGAGCTCGCATCCGCGATCGTGGGCGCCTCGAGACCCGAGCAGGTGCACGCCAACGCGGCCGCCTCCGGAGTCGAGCTGAGCGCGGACACGCTCGCCGCGATCGACGCGGCGCTGGCGGACGTGGCGATCACGCAGCCGACACTGGCGCCGCTCGCGCGCGCGGGCGTGACCCACCGGTAGGGAGCGCGGCGCTGGCCACGGAGAGCCAAGCGACGCAGTCCTCGGGCGCCACCGCCTGGGGACGCAGCCTCGCCGCACCGGTGCGCTCGTTCCTGAGCGCCGAGACGGGCGGCGGGGCCGTGATGCTCGCGATGACGGTGGTCGCGCTCGTGTGGGCGAACGTCTCGCTGCACTCCTACGAGTCCACCTGGTCCACGGTCCTCTCCATCCAGATCGGCGACACGGGCATCGCCATGGACCTGCGCCACTGGGTCAACGAGGGCCTGATGACGCTGTTCTTCCTCGTGATCGGCCTGGAGGCCAAGCGCGAGATCGACCTCGGGGAGCTGCGCGAGCGCCGGCGGATCGCGATCCCGGTGATGGCGGCCGCGGGCGGGATCGCCGTGCCGATCCTCCTGTTCCTCGCGTTCAACGCGGGACGCTCCAGTGCACACGGATGGGGCGCCGCGATGTCCACCGACACCGCGTTCGCAATGGGCACGCTCGCCCTGCTGACGCCCCGCGCCGCGACGCGCATGCGGATCTTCCTGCTCACGCTCGCGGTGTTCGACGACCTCGCCGCACTGGTCGTGATCGCGATCGCGTACACCGGATCGATCAACGGGGTCGCGCTGGCCGTCGCGGGCGCACTGTTCGTTCTGCTCCTGTCGCTGCGGTTCCTGCCCGTGGGACGCACGCCCGCGTCGATCGCCGTCGCGATCGCGCTGTGGGTGGCGATGTTCGAATCCGGGATCGACCCCGTCGTCTCGGGTCTCATCTGCGGCCTCGTCACATCGGCGTATCCGCCCACGCGCAGCGATCTCGAGGAAGCGAGCGCGCTGTCGCGCTCGTTCCGCGAGCAGCCCACGCCCGAGCTCGCACGGTCGGTGCGGCGCAGCGTGACGTCGGCGATCTCGGCCAACGAGCGCCTCCAGTACCAGTTGCATCCGTGGGTGAGCTACGGGGTGCTGCCGCTGTTCGCGCTCGCCAACGCGGGCGTGCACGTCACCGGCGCGCTGCTCGAATCGGCGGTCACCTCGCCGGTGTTCCTGGGGATCGCGATCGGCTACCTCGTCGGCAAGCCGATCGGGATCTCCGCAGGCGCGTGGCTGGCCACGCGCCCGATGCTCCGCGGCCCCCGGCCCCTGATCAGCGGCCCGATCCTCGCCGCGGCGGGTGCCTGCGCGGGCGTCGGGTTCACGGTGTCGCTGCTGATCTCAACGCTCGCGTTCACCGGCCTCGAGCTCGACGAGGCGAAGCTGGCCGCGCTCAGCACGATCGTGCTCGCGCCCGCGCTCACGGAGCTCGTGCTGATGGTCGTGCGCCGGCTGCCACGCCAGCTGCGCGACCGCCAGATCGGTCGCACCGCGGAGGACATCCCCGACCTCGTCGAGGACGTCGACCCCGACCGAGACCACATCCGCGGCCCCGACGACGCCGCAGTGACGCTGCTCGAGTACGGCGACTTCCAGTGCCCCTTCTGCGGCCAGGCCGAGCAGGTGATCAGGGAGCTGCTCCTGGCCGCCGGGACCGACGTGCGCTACGTGTGGCGCCACCTGCCGCTCAACGACGTGCACCCGTTCGCACAGCGGGCCGCCGAAGCGGCGGAGGCGGCGGCGGCGCAGGACAGGTTCTGGGAGATGCACGACGTGCTCCTCGAAAACCAGGATGCCCTCTCTCCCCCCGCGCTCAGGCGCTACGCGGCCGACCTGGGTCTTGACGTGGATCGCTTCGACTCCGACATGCACCGCCGCGCACACGCCGACCGGATCCTCACCGACGTCTCCAGCGCCGACGAAAGCGGCGTGGCGGGGACGCCCACGTTCTTCATCAACGGGCGCCGCCACTACGGCGTATACGACATCGACACGCTCACCGAAGCGGTGAAGGCGGCCAAGCGCCGCGCGTCGCTCCCGACGCCCGCCTGAGGGCTCGGGCGCGATCGGCTAGGTTCGCGCCGTGGACCCGCGCACGTTCCTGAGGCCGGCCGCGTTGCCCGTCGATGCGGCGCCCGCGGAGGGAGATCGCGCGCGCGAGCTGCCCGCCGAGCTCGAGCCGGGCCGCGGCGCCGTCGTGGCGTTCCTGCGCCACACCGGCTGCCCGTTCGCGGAGCGCACGATGCAGTTGCTGCGCGACGCGGCCGCGCGTCGCAGCGACATCCAGTTCATCGCCGTCAGCCACGCCTGCGCCGCGGACACCGGGCGCTGGTGCGGGGACGTGGGAGGCTCGGGCGCGGTGCGGGTCGTGAGCGACCCGTCGCGGCGCAGCTACGCCGCGTGGGGGCTCGGCCGGACGAGCGTCGGGCACTTCCTCGGCCGGCGATCGCTCGCCGCCGTCGCCGCCCTCGCGCGCGAAGGCGTCCGCAACCGTCACCCCGACGGGACCCGCTGGCAGTCGGCCGGGACCTTCGCGCTCGACGGCGACGGGACCGTGCGCTGGCGCTCGATACCCGTTCACGCGGGCGACCTTCCCGATCTCGACCGGGCGCTGTCCGTGCTCGACGGCGCCGCGCACGGGACAGCATCTTCGCGCTAGCGCGCCCGGCGTCCTTCAGTCGGCGGTGAGCGGCGGGCCGAGCAGCGACATGCCGTGCCGCTCGAAGATCGCGGCGACCTGCTCGCGGTCGGGATCTGCGACCCGGGTCGCGGGCCCGAGCTCTTCGTAGAAGCCGCGGCAGCCGCCCGGCGTGTAGACCACGATCAGCTCGGCGGGCTCGTCGGTGAGGTTCAGGAACGTGTGCGGCAGGCCCGAGGGCAGATACGCGAAGCCGCCCTTCTCGAGCGTGTGGATCTCCTCCCCCACGCGCACCTTGAAGCGGCCCTTCAGGACGTGGATCGTCTCCTCCTGGCTGTGATGCACGTGCAGCGGCGGCCCGCCGCGCGGCCCCACCTCGACGGTGAAGTAGTCCATCGCACCGCCCGTGTGCTCCCCGGTGACCTTGAAGACGAGGTCCCTGCCCGGACCTGACTGCAGGCGAAGCCCCTCCTCGGGCGCGAGCACGCGCGGAGCATTTGCGGTTGCGGTTGCGGTTGCGGTCATGTCGTCCCCCTTTGCCGGCGATACAGTATTTGCGCGATGCAAACATTATCCAGCCTATTTGCGGGAGTCAAGTAGTTGGCCGAGAGACGCATCGAGCGGCTGGGGAGCGGCGGGCCGCCCGAGCCGGACCCGTTCACAGCGGCCGAGTTCGGCGCGTGGCGAGGCATGCTGCGCGTGCATTCGACGGTGTTCCGCGAGCTCGACCGCGAGCTCCGCGCCGAGCACGGATTCGGCGTTGACGCCTACGGCGTTCTGATCACGCTCGTGGGCACCCCGTCCCACCGCCTCCCCATCGGCGCGCTCGGCGAGCAGCGGAACCTCAGCCCGAGCGGGATCTCGCGCAGCGTGGACCGGCTCGCCAAGGCGGGGCTCGTGTCGCGCGCGAGGAACCCCGACGACAGGCGGAGCCTGCTCGTGGAGCTCACGCAGGACGGGCTGCAGCGATTGCGCGACGCACAGGTGACACACCATCGGATCGTGCGGGAGACCTTCTTGGGGCGCCTCGCGCCGCGCGACCTCGAGCGCCTCGGCGAGCTGTGGGAGAGCGCCGTGCCGGGGTCGGTATCGAGCCCGACCTGGCCGCTCCCTACGTCTGCACCGTCACGCGCATGAACGCGGCCGGGATCGAGGTGCCGGCGGCGGCGGCGTTGTGCTCGTTGAAGAGCGCGTCGAGCTCCGCCTGCAGGTCGGGCTCGCGGCCGCCGGCCCCGGCTGCCTCGTAGGCGTTCATCGTCGGCCCGTAGTAGTCGCGGAACGCGGCCAGGAGTTCAGAGGGCGTCCCCGGCGAGCGGAACGTGAACGTGTCCCTCTCGCACGTGATCCTCTCGCGCGGGACGTCCGCGGCGGCGAAGCGCTCGACGATCTCGTCCTCGACGCCCCACGTCATCGGGCTGACGAATCCCTCCGGGGGCGGCGGCGAGTAGGAGGAGCTGATGCGCAGGACCTGGGCGACGAGCGTGGGGTCGCCGGGGATCCAGTTGCCCATCACGATCCGGCCACCGGGCCGCGTCACCCGCACGAGCTGGCGCGCGACCTCCGCGGGACGCGGCGCGAACATCGCGCCGAAGATGCTCACGACGACGTCGTAGGCCTGATCCTCGATGCCCTCGAGCGTCGATGCGTCCCCCTCCTGGAAGCGGCAGTTCTCGAGTCCCAGCTCGCGCGCGCGGGCGTTTCCGGCGGCGACGAGGTTGGCGGCGATGTCGACGCCAAGGACCTCCGCCCCGAGCTGCGCCGCGGGGATCGCGGTCGTCCCGTCCCCGCACCCCACATCGAGGACGCGCATGCCCGCCTGCACGCCGATGTCGCGCACGAGCGCCTCTCCGCTCTCGCGCATGGTCGCCGCGATGCGTGTGAAGTCGCCCTTCTCCCAGAGCGCTTTGTTGGCGTTCACCACTCCCCCTGTCGGTCGTTCGGCGGCCGCTTCCCGGCGGACGCCCGAGCCGCAACGGTGCTGCCCGGATCCCCACTCTCGCCGATCGGCGGCGCGACGTCTGTGACGTTGATCAACGAGGCCCGGTCCCCTCGCCACCCGTGCGCGCGGCGCTGAGGATCGGTGCCCGCATCGAGACGCTCTGCGTCCGCAGGCTGGACAGATCCGCCGGCCGTGTTTTGGAGGCCTCGAGCGTGGGTAGCTATGCACGCGTTCGGGTGCCGGGCCGGATGGGGCCGCACCATGGGGCCGATGCGCTGCGCGCAGGCGCAGGTTTGGGGGCAGTTTGATGCGGAGTGATCGTGTGTTGCAGGGGTCGACTCGCGGACGCCGTGCCGGCGTGGGCATCGTGGCCGTGGTCGCAGCGCTCCTGGCGCTGCTGCTCACGGCGGCGGGTGCCACGGCGTTCAGCGCCCAGGGGAGTGCCGGACAGGCGTACGCCACGGGGCTCGCGCCGAACGCGTCGGTGTCGCTGCTGAAGACGACAGGCGCGACGGTGGGCACGCAGAGCGCCGACGCCCAGGGCGGCGTCCTCTTCCGCAACGTGAAACCCGGCAAATATCGCCTGAGTTCGGCCGGCGAAACGTCGAGCCTGATCGAAGTCCACTCGAACGCATCGGCGCCGTGGGACCCGGGCATCTACGAACAGGAAATCCCCGACAACGGCTACACGTACCTGACCACGCGCGACGGCACGAAGCTCGCGATCTCCGTGCATCCCCCGTCGAGCCCCGCGGGCGAGCCGGGCGTGCCGTCGGAATTCCACGTGCCGACGCTGCCGATCCCGGGCCTGCCGCCGGTCAGCTACACCCCTCCGTACCCGACCCTGATCGAGTACTCCGGCTACGGGTACGCGAACCCGAAGGGCCCCGAAAACGGGATCGCGGTGCTCGCGAACCTGATGGGCTTCGCGGTGGTCGACGTGAACATGCGCGGCACCGGATGCTCGGGCGGCGCCTTCGACTTCTTCGAACACAACCAGAACCTCGACGGCTACGACGTGATCGAAACGATCGCCCACCAGCCGTGGGTGCTGAACCACAAGGTCGGCATGCTCGGCATCTCCTACGGCGGCATCAGCCAGCTGTTCACCGCGCAGACCCAGCCCGCCGGGCTGGCTGCGATCGCGCCGCTGTCGGTGATCGATGCGACCGCGACCACGCTGTACCCCGGAGGCATCCTCAACGACGGCTTCGCGGTGGCGTGGGCGCAGCAGCGCCAGCAGAACGCCGAACCGGCCTCGCCGGGACACGGGCAGGCGTGGGCCAACGAACAGATCGAAAAAGGCGACACGACGTGCGCGGCGAACCAGGCGCTGCACGGCGAGGCGACCGACCTCCTGCAGAAGATCAAAGAAAACGCGACCTACAACCCGAAGGTGGCGGACGAACTCGATCCGGACACGTTCGTGAACAAGATCACCGTGCCCACGTTCATGGCGTGCCAGTTCGAGGACGAGCAGACCGGCGGTCACTGCGCCAACCTCGTCCAGCACTTCACCGGCACCACCAAGAAGTGGTTCACGTTCACCAACGGCGCGCACATCGACTCGCTCGATCCCGCGACCTATGACCGCTTGTACGACTTCCTGGAGCTGTACGTGGCGAAACAGGCGCCACTCATCAACTCGGCGGTCGTGCAGGCGTCGGCGCCGGTCGCCTTCGACGAAGCGATGGGGCTGCCGAAGGAAGACGTGGTCACCCTGCCGACGGACCCGATCCAACTGCAGCCGCTGTACGAATCGGCGCTCGCCGAATTCGAAAAACTCCCCGAGGTGCGGGTGCTGTTCGACAACGGCGCCGGCGCTTCGCCGCTCGGCACGACCACGGCCGGCAACCCGTACCCGGGCTTCGAAGCGACGTTCCCGTCGATCCCGGTGCCGGGCACGACCGCTCGCGCCTGGTACCTCGGCGCGCACGGCAGCCTCACCGAATCACCGACGTCGACGAAAGGCGAAGACTCCTACACCTCCGACGCCACCGCGCTACCGCCGAATGACTACATCGGCAACACGGGCACCGGTGGGCTGTGGGGCAACGCCTCCCAGTGGGATTGGAACTGGGAGCAGAACCCCGCCGGCACAGCGGTGTCGTACGTGTCGGAACCGCTCACCGAAACGACGACCGCGGTCGGACAGGGCGCCGTGTATGCGTGGGTGAAGTCCTCCACGCCCGATGTCGACCTGCAGGCGACCGTCAGCGAAGTCCGACCCGACGGCAACGAGACGTTCGTCCAGGACGGCTGGCTGCGGGCGAGCGAGCGAGCACTCGCCGGGAACTCGAACAACATGTTCAAGCAGGAACCGACGGAACTGGCGCCGATACCCTCGTTCCGCAAACAGGTGGCGATGCCCCCGGGGTTCACCAAAGTGGCGATCCCCCTCTACTTCGAGGGGCACGCGTACCGCGCGGGCTCGCGCATCAGGCTCACGATCGCAGCGCCCAACGGCACACAGCCGATCTGGTCGTTCGCCCACACCCAGCCCGAAGGCGGCACCTCGCACGTGTCGGTCAAGTTCTCGCCGACCCAGCCCTCGAAGCTGGTCCTGCCGGTCGTGCCGGGTGTGAGCGTCCCGACGGCGCTCCCCGCCTGCCCGAGCCTGCGCAACGAGCCGTGCAGGCCGTACCAGGCGTTCGCGAACGAAGGGACCTGAGGGCACCGGCTTTCCC
>Ga0187823_10000032_pt1 | contig 26154 bp, 21 predicted proteins | sample NC_wetland_sal_i_12_FD_132968 | JGI IMG/M metagenome (GOLD analysis project Ga0187823, IMG submission 132968) | Wetland sediment microbial communities from Neuse River Estuary, North Carolina, USA - SourceSoil_3 | ecosystem: Environmental > Aquatic > Freshwater > Wetlands > Sediment | place...
GCTCCGCTTGAAGGGAGGCCCCGGGTAGTAGGCCGCATCGATCGTGCTCCGGAGCACGGGCGGCGTGAAGACAACGTCCAGCCGGTAGTCGGCCGGAACGTCGAACAGCTGCCGGTCCCGCCCGTACGCCACGGCGCGCGCGCCCGTCTCCCGGTACCAGCGGAGCAGTTCGTCGTCGCTGGAGGGAGAGTCCTTGGAGAGGTGGTCCATCACGGCGCGCACCGCGGCGCGCTGGGCAGCGGCACTTCCGAAGTCCAGCCTGAGCTTCGCGTCCTTCGCGACCTCGCGGGCCACGGCGAGGATCGCCTTTTCGTAGAACCCGACCTGCTCGGCGCCGTAATCCCAGAGGTCCGCGGCCCGCTGGCCCACGTGGAGGCAGTGCTCCAGCCGCCAGTCGTACTCGGCCTCGCCCGTGGCGTACCGGTCCGTCGTCTCCGCGAGATCATAGGTGCTCCTGAGGAACCCGGCGAAATCGCGGAAGGCGTCGGCGGCCGCCGCGCCGGCTTGCCCGAGGCGGGCCAGCATCGTTGAAGCGAAGGGGCGGCGCCCGAGGTAATCCGCCGCCGAGCGGGCCAGCGTCGTTCGGAAGTACTGCTCGTTCGCAGCGCTGCCGTCGATGCCGTCGTACTGGACCAGCCTGCGGTCCGGCAGGTTGCCTGCCTGCTTGCCGGCGATCAGGTTGTCCCGCGCGGCGGCCAGGTACGGCGGGATGGCCTCCAGCCGCCTGGCGACCTGGTCCCACTCGGCTTCGGTGCCGAGCTGCCCGTCCGGTCCGGCCTGCATCTGTTGCTGCTGCCAATCGACGCCGCGGAACGGCTCCACGACGTAGGTGTCCACGGCCCGCTCGTGCACGCGTCGGTCGTCGAGCTGGTGCAGGACGAACGCGATCTGGGCGCCCAGCACCGCGTGGTCGATCCGGTCCGCGGGGCCGAGCCCCGCCGGGTCAATCGCCTGGCGGGCCCGCTCGATCTCGCGGTAGAAAGCGCCCTCGGCCCGCAGAGCCTCGGGCCGCCAGTTGCGCAAGGTGGCGTTGACGCCGTGCAGGGCCGGGCTGTACCCGTCGCCGCCGAGATAAGTGGACGTGACCGGGTTGAGCTCGAGCGTCCGCACGAAATACCGGTCGCGGAGCGCGGCGAATCCATCGCCGCCGCCGGCTGCCGCCGCGGGCCGGCGGTCTCCGCTGCAGGCGCCGAGCTGGCGCAGGATGCCGAAGGTCGCCGCGGTGCGGGCGGCTCGGCCGAGAAAACGGCGTCGGTGCATGCTCGATTGGGCCCCTTCCCTCGGAGAGCGGCGGCGGCTACACTTCCGCCTCCGAACCGCACGGGACGTAGCGCAGTCCGGTAGCGCACTGCAATGGGGTTGCAGGGGTCGCGGGTTCAAATCCCGCCGTCCCGATCCGGCGGCCGGTCCAGCGGACCGGCCGCCGCGTCGTTTCCCCCCGGGCCCTATCCCGCGTCCGGAAACTGGCGCTGGATGAGCGTCGCGGTGACGAGCAGCTCCTGCGCTGCGGCGACATAGGGGATGAGGCTCATCACGCTCCCGCGGAGCAGCCGAAGCCGGCCGCCCAGCAGCGCGCTGATCGGGGAGAGCCGCCCGCCGAGCACGTCCTTCCAGACCGCCGGCTCCGCATCGATGAGGTACACGGCCGCCGCGAGGTCGTCCGGCGTGGCCACCCGCGCATCGCGGCATGCGCCGTGATGGAGGTCGAGCCAGACCGCTCGTGCCTCGGCCACGCCCAGCGTGGGGTCGGCGCTCATCTGCAGCGCGACCGCCCCCTCCCAGCCCGCCGCTTTCTCCCGATACACCGGACTCGCGTTGAGCTCCTGTCGCCAGGCCGTAGCCCAGGCGGCCGTGAAGACATCCGGATGCATGGCGGCGAAGCTAAGGACGCCACCCGGGCTCGCGCCAGCCGGCGCCCGAGGCGGGCCCTACGGCTGGGTGGCGGGCGGCGTCGGGGAGGGAGGGGCCACGCGCTCCAGCCGGATCTCGACCGGGTGCGCGCGGTCCTCTGGCTCGGCGGTCACCTCGTCCGGCTCGGTGACCAGGCGCCAGTGCCCCGGCAGCAGGAACTGGTCGAGCAGGACCTGCGGGTGGAAGCGCTGAGGGTGGGGCGTGCGCAGCAGGAACTCGCCGCGCGAATCGGTGAAGACCGCCTGTCCGCCGAAGTCCACGGCCGCGCCCTCGACCGGCTGCCCCGTCTCGTCCAGCACGCGCCCGCGGACCACGTAGCGGGCGATGCCGCCGCCGCTCCCGATCCGCTGCGGCTGCACCCCGCCGATCTGCCCCATGTACAGGAACGTGCTCCCTGACGCGGCGTAGTCCACGGAGCCGTCCGGCTGGACGTAGGTGCCGAAGCTGGTCGAGTAGCGGCCCAGCTGGAGCCGCGCCGTGATGTTGAGCGCGCTCCGGAACGGGTTGAACGGCTGGAACGGCTGGTGCACGATCGCGTAGTCGAGGCCGAACTCCCCGATCGGGGTGAGCAGGCTGCCCCCGAACTGCAGGCGCGGCCGGCCGTCGCTCAGCGTGATCTGCTGCATCAGGCCCACCCTGGGCGAAACCCGCTCGCGCAGGTTCAGGATGGGCGTCGTCGTCACGCGCTGGCCCTCCGGCCGGCTCTGGAGCACGAAGAGCTCAGCGTCCACCCAGGAGGCGACCTGGCGGCCCGCGCCCACGAAGGAGCTCAGATTTGCCGCGCTGTCGGTGTGCGAATCATAGAGGCCCGCCGAGAGGCGGAGGTCGCCCACGCGGCCCCCTACGAAGACGGAGTTACCCCAGGCGTGGCTCGGCACGGCCACGTCGGCCGAGTCCTGCACGAAGTGCTGGCGGCTCACGCCCACGCTGAAGTCGGGAGTGAGCTGATACGTCAGCTCCAGGTTCTCCTTGTCGACATCGGTCTGGAGCGGGGCCGGGACACTCGCCCGGCGGAAGCGGTCCGGATTGAAGACGTACGCGGCCTTGACGCCGAAGCGGCCGGCCCGCGCGACGACGCTGGCGGCGGCGTAGGGCCGGCCGGCCCCCACTCCGCCGACGAGTGCGGTGGTAAGGTCCGGGGTGGGCTGCCACTGCACGCCGGGAACGATCGTCTGGGTCGGCCCCAGGACGGCGCTGGTCGTGAACCGGAGCACCGGTGAGGCCCGATGCTCCACGAACAGCGCGCCCATCGGCGCCTGCGCCCGGGCGGCGAAGAACGCCGGAGCGGCGAGGCCCTCCGAGCTGGCCCCGCCGAACGCGACGAACGAGGTCCGGCCCTGGGTCCGCGCGTAGCTCGCGCCCTGGACCAGCAGGTTGATGCCTGAGCCGAAGATATCCGTGGGGTAGCGGATGACCAGCGCGTCGTTGCCCAGGCGCAGCGTGTCCTTCCCGACCGCCTTGCGCATGAACGCGCCGACCCGGAAGCCGTCGAGATAGCCGAGGCCCACCCAGCCGTCCATGCCGTCACGCCAGAAGTTCGCCGCCGCACCGTAGCCTCCGGTCAGCGACGAGCCGCCACCCTGCATCTCGACGACCGTCTGGCCGACGGCGCGGGAGGGGAGTCCGGCAGATGCGCCCGCGGCGAGCGCGACGACCAGCCACGCCCGCGGGCCCATGAGGGCGGAGCGGTCAGCGCCGGTCGCTGCCGGCCGGCGGCGGGCTGCCGCTCCGCGAGGCATCGGGGCTTCGGGTATCGGCCGCGGTCTGGTCGGCGGGCGGCGTCGGCGCGAGCGTCGTGTCGATCGAGAATTTGGCGAACCGCGCCATGACCCGCGCCGGGGGCTGGTCGAGATCCCAGTCCACCACGGCCCAGCGGCGGTGGCCCGGCAGCAGGGGGAACGCTCCCGCCGATCGGCTCTGCCCCTTGGCGCTGGCCACGCTGAACTCGAGAACCCGGCCGAGCTTGGCGCTCAGATTCTCGAGCAGGACGCGGGCCTTCTTGGCGCCCGGGTCGAGCTCCAGCCGGCGGACGACGACCTCCTCCTTCCGGAGCGGCTGCTTCTGGTTCAGATAGATCACGTGGGGGAGGATGATGCGCAGATTGAGCCCGTCGTCGGTGCGGGCGCCGCTCATTGCCGCGGTGATCGTGAACCAGGCGGGCAGGCTGTCCGCCGTGGCGTCGTAGAAGACGTTGTAGGTGGCCCGCGGCTCGAGCCGGAAGCTGGTCGCCGAGAGCTTGAGGTGGATCCGCGCCGTGTCGAACGGGAGCGAGACGACGTCGCCGTTCTCGGTGATGTCGAAGCCATGGGGCTCGAGGACCACCGTGAGCGGGAAGATCGAGCCGTTGGAGAGCTGGAAGCTCGCCCGGGCGCGCTCCTGGTACTCGACGATCGGCGGACTCACCGTCTGCGCCGCGAGGGTGACGGGAGCGAGGGGCGCGAGCAGGCCCAGCGCCAGCCGGGCGCTACGCAGCTGCGGCCCGAGTCGATTGTGTGCGCCCAACTGGTACATAACGCCTCGCTACTGGGTCACGGCTTCGATGTTGAGGGTCCCGCTGTACGTGCCCGGCGGCAGGATGGCGGCGCCCGTCAGGTCGATCTGGAGGTTCAGGTTGTCGGTTCGGGTAACCGTCTTGTTCGCGCCGGTGATGTTGATCGAGAAGAGCCGGAGGCTGCCGCCCGCGGTCCCGATGCCGCCTACGGCGTTCTGGGTGAATGCCGTGAATACGGCCGGGTAGGACGTCGGGGCCGGCGCGCCCGGCGAGAGCTGCCCCTTGAGCCGGCTGGACGGGATGCTGGTGCCCGTGGCGCCGTTGAGCAGGGCCTGCGCTGGGACGCTGAACCAGCCGATCACGTTCACGCTGCCGGTCTGGCCCGGGTTCAAGTCCCACTGGGTCTGGATCACGACCGGCGTGGGGAAGTTGTTGGTCGTGTTGTCGGTCAGGTTCGCGAGGGTCTGCGCGGCCCCGGCGATCACGCCCATCGTGAGCTTGCCGGTCTTGGTGGCCGCGAGCGATACGACTTTCGCCGTCGACACCGTACCGACCTGGGCAGCCGCCTGCTTCTCCCCCGCCGCCAGGAAGACGGGGAGGAGGAGCAGACGGAGCCAGGAGCGGGGTGGAGTCATTGGCGGCGTCGGCGAGAACGACGCTTACTGCACGATCGCCTGAAGGTTGAGCGTGCCGCTGTAGGTGCCGGGCACCAGGTTCGGGTGACCGGTCAGGTCGATCTCGAGGTCGAGGTTGTCCGTCCGGTTGCCGGCGAGCGGGGCCGCGCTTGCTGTGAACAGCGTGAGACTCCCGCCAGCAGTTCCGACCGACCCCACGCCGGCCCCGGTGAACGCCGTGAAGGTGGTGGGGGTACCGGTGGCCATCTTGCCCTTGACGTAGGTCGAGGTGATGAAGTTGCCGCCGCTCGCCAACGCCTGAGCCGGCGTGGCGAAGGACCCGACCAGGACCACGCTGGTCCCCGCGTTCAAGTCCCACGTCGTGGTGATGTTGACCGGCGACGCGAAGGGGTTGGCTGCGTTGTCGGTGAGCGACGCGAGCGTCTGGGTGCCGCCCGAGTTGACCGCGACGGTGAGCACCGAGTTCTTGGTCGCGTTGATCTGCACGTTCGCGACGCTCGAGGTGAGACCCACCTGCGCCTGCGCGGAGGCCGCCCCGAGCGACATCGCCGCAACCGCGCCGAGGAGGGCCCATTTCGTGTGAAGCTTCATCGCCGAACTCCGCCGCTAAAGGGTGAAGAACCGTGCTGCCGATGGTGACGCGGGACACACTTCCGGCCTGCTGAGACACAAGGAGTGTGCCAGCTACGACACTTTTCGCAGTATTGTCAAATAATGCTGCAGTATTCCAGGCGTGTTGGGTTTCGATACCCCGATGTGCAGAAGATGGCCGCGCCGGACAGCACGGTGATGGCCGTGGCGGCGGCAGACCGAATTTCTGGAGGGCTGATCGACCGGTGTCGATTTATCTAATACGCTATCAGATAACAGTATACGTATTAGTGAACAGGCGGGTTTCCTATCCGAGCATCCGCCGGCTCGGCGTCGTTTCGTGGCTGAAATCGTGGCGGTTTGTTCGGGTCTGGTGCCGGGAAAGAGGCTACCTGTCGACTGGTGTGCGGTATCAAGACACTACGAAGCCGATCGAACCCTCCGTAATTGTCCCTCCTGTCAAAATGCGGCGGCCTGAATCCCCCGATCCCGGGCCTATTCCTGATCGTCCATGTCCTTGTGCTCCCCGGAGCTCCCCGGTGCCCGGGCCGGCAGGGCTCCGGGCCGGACCAGCCGGATCGTGCCTCCGAACGATTCCAGGTCGACGCGGGCGCTGCCGCTGCCGAGGGTGAAGTCGAACCGCTTGCCGTGCCGCTCCGTGAGGGTCACGGGGAAGGCCGACTCGAAGTCCCCTTGGAAGGTCGAGACCGACACCAGCGCGCTGGTGGCTTCCGGGACCGCGACGGTGACGTCGCCGTTGTGCGTGACGAAGCGGTAGCGCCCGTTGGGCCGGATGGCGCCGTCGTAGACCACGTCGCCGTTCACCGTGTTGGCCTCCACGTTGTCCGACTGGACCTTCTCCAGGAACACCGCGCCATTCACCGTCTCCGCCTGGAGATCCCCGGACACGTCGTGCACCGTGACGTCCGAGTTCACCGACCCGACGTCGAGCTTCCCCTTCGCGCCGGCCAGCGTCACCGCGCCCTCCACCGAGCGGAGCGAGACCAGCTCGTTCCCGCCCGTGACCTCCACGTCGCCGCTCACGGTCTCGACCGTCACGGCCGCCTCGGCGCCGGTCACCCGCATGGTCGTGTTCACGCCGGACAGCCGGAGGCTCATCCAGGCCGGCACGGTGAGATCGAAGTGCACGCGCGCGGGCCCGCCGCGGGCCGAGAAGCCGCGGATGCTGACGGCGGCCGCCGACTGATCGATGCTCAGGCGGCCTAGGTTCCCGCCCGTGGCCTGGACGCGAACGGCGCTGCGGCCCCACGTGTGGACGACGATCTCCCCCGTCTGCGCGGAGATCTCGAGCCGCTGGCCGCGCTGGACCGCGATGGTCGTGTCCTGAGTCGGTGCGGCGAGGAGGACGAGGGCGAGAGCGAGCACAGGGTCTCCTTTCAGCTCCGGCTCGCGGCGATGGTCGCCGCCTGCCGGAGGAGGTCGATCTTGCGGCGCATCGTGTGCGCGAGATAGGTGCTGAGGTACGGGTTGCCGGGATCCGCGGCGAGGGCCCGGCGCGCGTCGGCGATCGCCCGGTCGATGACCGCCAGATTCTGCTCGATGACGCGGACGGTCGTGCTGTCGAGCCTGCCCCGGTCCTCCGCCAGCACGCGCTCCAGGTCCGCGACGGCGGCGTCGTATCTCGCGCCGGCCAGGCCGGCGGGGAGTACCGCCGGCGCCGCCAGCGCCGGGGCGGGCGCCGCCGGCACCGGGGCCGCTGGCGCCGTTGTGTATCGCGCCAGAAGCCACGCGCCGCCGCCCGACGCGAAGGCCACGGCCAGCGCAGCCGCGGCAAGCTGGGGCAGGGAGAAGGCCCAGCGGCGAGCCGGCACCGCCCGCCGCTCCGCCGGACTCGGTGCCTCGGCGATCCGGGCGGCGACGCCGCTCCACAGCTCCGCCGCCGGCGGGCGGTCCGGAAGGGCTCGTGCGCGCTCGACCACCTGCAGCAGCCCGGTGAGCGCGGCGATGCAGGCGGGGCAGGCGCCGAGGTGGCGCTCCAGCGCGCGCCGCTCGGCGTCGCTCAGCTCGCCGTCGAGGTAGTCGGAGAGCCTGGTTGTCCAGGGATCGCTGATCATGCCGTGCTCCTGCTAGCCGTTGAGATGGCGCCGGAGTGCCATGCGGGCCCGGTGCAGCTGCGACTTCGAGGTCCCCACCGCGAGCCCCAGCAGTCCCGCGATCTCCTCGTGCCGGTACCCTTCGACGTCGTGCAGCACGAACACCTGCCGGGCGCCGTCGGGGAGCCGGGCGATGGCCGACTCGAAGTCGAGCGAGAGCTCGGGCGGCCCGGCGCGGCCTGCGACGACCTCGAGGGCGGTGTCGTCGGGGAGGAAGCGCTCACGCCTGAGTCCCAGCTGCTGCCGGCGCCCGAGGATGACATTGACGGCCAGGCGATGGAGCCAGGTGCCGAACGCCGCCTCCCCCCGGTAGGTCCCGAGCTTCTGCCAGGCCCGGACGAAGACGTCCTGGGTGACCTCGTCCGCGTCCTGATCGTCCAGCATCCGGCGCACCAGCGAGTGGATCCTCGCGACGTGCGCGCGATAGAGTCGCTCGAATGCACTGGCGTCTCCGCTGGCGGCCAGGGTGGCCTCCACCGCGTCGGCGTCGTTCCGGTCGATGGTCTGATCTCGCTGCAGCGGTGCGGCTCCGGGCAGTGGGGTCGCCATGTACCGCGTTGGACCGGGAGGGGCCCCGAAAGGTTGCAGTGAGGGGCCGAGAAGCGCTACGACCGCCTCTTGGCGGGACCGTGCGGGGCAGATAAGGTTCTCGGCCATGGCCACCGGCACCGCGTCCGCCCCCGTGATCACCGCCCCGACCGGCACGACCCTCTCCTGCAAGGGCTGGCACCAGGAAGCCGCGCTCCGCATGCTGATGAACAACCTCGACCCCGCCGTCGCCGAGCGGCCCGAGGAGCTGATCGTCTACGGCGGGAGCGGGAAGGCGGCGCGCAACTGGGCGTGCTACGAGAAGATCGTGGCCACGCTCCGGCGCCTCGAGAACGACGAGACGCTGCTGGTGCAGAGCGGCAAGCCGGTGGGGGTGTTCCGGACGCACGACGAGGCGCCCCGGGTGCTGATCGCAAACGCGCATCTGGTGCCCCGATGGGCGACGTGGGACGAGTTCCGGCGGCTGGAGGCGCTCGGTCTCACGATGTACGGCCAGATGACCGCCGGCTCGTGGATCTACATCGGGACGCAAGGCATCCTCCAGGGGACCTACGAGACGTTCGCCGAGTGCGCACGGCAGCACTTTGGCGGCTCGCTCGCCGGCCGGCTGGTCGTGACCGGCGGCCTGGGCGGAATGGGGGGCGCCCAGCCGCTCGCCGCGACCATGAACGGCGCGGCGTTCCTGGGCGTGGACGTGGACGAATCGCGCATCCGGCGCCGGGTGGAGACGGGGTACTGCGACCGGCTCGCGACCGGCCTGGACGAGGCGCTCCGGCTGGTGCTCGACGCCAAGCGGCGCGGGGCCGCGCTGTCGGTGGGGTTGGTGGGGAACGTCGCGGACGTGGTGCCGGAGCTGGCGCGGCGGGGCGTCGTGCCGGACGTGCTCACCGACCAGACCTCCGCGCACGACCTCAGGGTCGGGTACATCCCGCAGGGCGTCTCGCTGGAGCAGGCGGCGGAGCTGCGCGAGCGGGACCCGGCGGGATACGAGGCCCGGGTGCTCGATTCGATGGCGGTCCACGTGGAGGCGATGCTCGCCCTCCAGCGGAAGGGCGCGGTGACGTTCGACTACGGCAACAACCTGCGCGGGCAGGTGGCGGATCACCGGGGGATGCGGCAGGCGTTCGAGATCCCCGGGTTCGTGCCCGCGTTCATCCGCCCGCTCTTCTGCCGCGGCGCCGGCCCGTTCCGCTGGGTGGCGCTCTCCGGCGACCCGGCGGATATCGCCGCGACGGACGACGCCGTGCTCGAGACGTTCCCCAAGCACGAGGGGCTCGCCCGCTGGATCCGCCAGGCCCGGGAGAAGGTCCGGTTCCAGGGGCTCCCCGCGCGGATCTGCTGGCTCGAGTACGGTGAGCGGGCGGAGTTGGGCCGACGCTTCAACTGGCTGGTGAAGCGGGGCCGGGTGCGCGCGCCGATCGTGATCGGCCGGGACCACCTCGACACCGGCTCGGTCGCTTCGCCCAACCGGGAGACGGAGGCGATGAAGGACGGGTCGGACGCGATCGCCGACTGGCCGCTCCTCAACGCGATGCTGAACACGGCCTGCGGCGCCAGCTGGGTCTCGCTGCACCACGGCGGCGGGGTCGGCATCGGCTACTCCATCCACGCGGGCATGGTCATCGTGGCGGACGGGACCGACGCGGGTGACCGCCGGCTCGAGCGGGTCCTCACGGCCGATCCCGGCACCGGCGTCATGCGCCATGCGGACGCGGGGTACGAGGCCGCCATCGAGACGGCGAGAGCGCGCGGGGTGGATCTCCCGATGGTCTGATGCCCCTCCTCACCAACATCGCGTCGCTCGCCACCTGCCGGTCCGAAGGCGGCCAGGGCGACATCCACGCCATTCCCCGCGCCGCCCTGGCGTGGGAGGACGGGCGAATTCTCTGGGTGGGGCCGGAGGCGGACCTTCCCGCCCGGCTCCGCGCCGGTGCGCAGCTCGATGCCGGCGGGCGCCTCGTAATCCCCGGCCTCGTGGACTGCCACACGCACCTGGCGTTCGCCGGGTGGCGCGCGGACGAGTTCGAGCGCCGCCTCCGGGGCGAGAGCTACCTTGAGATCGCGGCGGCCGGCGGCGGGATCGCCGCGACGGTGGAGGCAACCCGGGCCGCATCCGACGCCGAGCTGACCGCGCGCGCGGCGGGCTTCCTCGAGGGGATGCTGTCGCTCGGCGTCACGACGGTGGAATGCAAGAGCGGCTACGGGCTCGACGAAGAGTCCGAGCTCCGGCTCCTCCGGGTCTACGCCCGGCTGGCCGAGCTGGGCCCCCAGCGTCTGGTGCCGACCCTGCTCGCCGCGCACGTGGTCCCGCCGGAATACCGAGACCGCCGCGGGGCCTATGTCGCCCTCGTTACCCACCGCATCATTCCGGCGGCGGCGGCCGAGCGGCTGGCGCGCTGCTGCGACGTGTTCGTGGAGGAATCGGCGTTCACGGTGGACGAGGCCCGGCGCATCCTCCTGGCCGGGCGGGCGGCGGGGCTCTCGCCCCGGCTCCATGCGGACCAGCTCACGGCCGGCGGCGGGGCCGAGCTCGCCGGGGAGGTCGGCGCGCTGTCGGCGGACCACCTGGAGTGCGTGTCCCCGCGGGGGATCGCGGCCCTGCGCGACGCCGGCGTGGTGGCGGTCAGTCTCCCGCTCGCCACGCTCTATCTCGGCCAGCGGCCGATGCCGGCGCGGGCCCTGATCGACGCCGGCGTCCCCGTCGCCGTCGCCACCGACTTCAACCCGGGCTCGGCACCCAGCTGGGACCTTCCGCTCGCCCTGATGCTCGCGTGCACGCTCCAGCGCATGACTCCCGCCCAGGCGCTCAAAGGCGCGACCATCTACGCGGCTCGTGCGGCCGGCGTCGCGGCGGAAGCCGGCTCGCTCGAGCCCGGCAAGGCCGCCGACTTCGCGGTCATCGACGCTCCCGACGTGAATCAATGGCTCTACCAGTTCCGGCCGAACGCGTGCGTGGAGACGGTGATCGGCGGCGTGACGTGCTGGCGGGCGGCGTGACCCGCGAGGAGCTGCTCCGCCGGCTGGTCGCGTTCGACTCGCGAAGCCAGGTCAGCAACCGCGGGATCGCGGACTTCATCTGCGACTGTGTGGACGGCCCCGGCGTGCGAATCGTGCGCAACGAGTCGCCCGACGGCGCGAAGGTCAACGTCGTCGCGGCCCGCGGCCCGGCGCGGGACGACGGGAGCGGCCTCGTCCTCTCGGGGCACATGGATACCGTGCCTTTCGGGGAGCCCGAGTGGGCGAGCGATCCGCTCGCGCTGACCTGCCGGGACGGCCGCTACCTGGGCCGGGGCGTCTGCGACATGAAGGGGTTCCTGGCGCTCGCGGTCGAGCGGTTTGTCGCGACGCCGGCCGGGCTGGAGCACCCGCTGGTGCTGCTGCTCACCTATGACGAGGAGCTGGGCACGCTGGGCGCCCGGCGCCTGGTCGAGACCTGGCCGGCCGGCGCGCCGCTTCCCCGCGCCGCCCTGATCGGCGAGCCGACGTCGCTCGAAGTCGTCCGGATGCACAAGGGCCATCTCAAGCTGCGCGTCGTCCTTCTGGGGCGGGCGGGACACAGCGCGTATCCGGGGTCGGGCAGGAACGCGATCGAGATGGCGGGCGGCGTGATTCCGGCGCTCGTCGGGCTGGGGCGCGAGCTCGAGGCCGAGGCTTCGCCCGAGGCCGCCGCGTTCGGTGAGGTGCCCTACGCCACGCTCAACCTGGCCACGATCAGCGGCGGAAGCGCCCTCAACGTCATTCCCGGCCGGTGCGCGCTGGAGCTGGGCATCCGGTTGCTGCCGGGCATGTCCGGGGCCGGCGTGACCGACCGGGTCCGGCGGGCCGTGGAGGGGGCCGTGGGCGCGGGCAGCTACGCGCTGGAGCCGATCAGCGAGAGCCCGCCCATGGCCACGCCCGAGACCGCCCCGATCCACGCCGCGCTCTGCGCGCTCGCCGGGCAGAGCGGATCGCGCGCCGTGTCCTTTACCACCGACGGCGGCTGGCTCGGCACGCTGGGCCTCGATTGCGTCGTCTTGGGGCCCGGGAGCATCCAGGCGGCGCACAAGCCCAACGAGTGGCTGCCGGTGGCGGAGTTCGAGCGGGCCGCCAGACTGCTCGAGGCGCTGGTCCGCGACTGGTGCCTCGCGCGGGCCGGGTGAATCTATGACCTCCCAGGTCATCGAGGCCGACCTCACCTGGACCGGGGCGCAGTTCGAGCCGGGCGTCCAGATCGCCGTGGGCGCGGACGGCCGGATCACGGCGGCGGGGCGCCTCGGACTCGGGCCGACGCTGCGTCTGGAGGGGCGGGCTCTCCTGCCGGGCTTCGTCAACGCGCACTCGCACGGGTTCCAGCGGGCGCTCCGCGGGCGAGCGGAGCGGTTCCCGGCCGGGGGCGGCAGCTTCTGGAGCTGGCGCGACGAGATGTACGAGCTCGCCGGCTCGCTCGACGCCGATGCCGCCCGCCGGGCCTACCTGCGCGCGTTCGGCGAGATGCGGGACGCCGGGATCACCACCGTCGGCGAGTTCCACTATCTCCATCACGCGGGCGACGGGGCGGACTACGCCTTCGACGCCGTGGTGCTGGACGCGGCGAGGACGGCCGGGATCCGCCTGGCCCTGCTCAACGCCTATTACGCCAGCGGCGCCGTCGGCCGTCCGCTCGCGCCGGCGCAGCGGCGGTTCCGGACGGCCGGGCTCGACGCCTTTTGGGCCCAGATGGACCGCCTGGACCGGCTGCGCGATCCCCGGCTCCAGACTCTCGGCGTGGTGGCCCACAGCATCCGGGCGGTGCCGCTCCCGGACATCGCGGCCCTGCATGACGGGGCCGGCCGGCGCGGCCTCCGGTTCCACATGCACGTCGAGGAGCAGGCGGGCGAGATCGAGGAATGCCTTGCCTCCTACGGGCGGCGACCTATGGCGGTCCTGCTCGACACGCTGGCGACGGCCGGCGACATGACCGCGGTGCACTGTACCCACACCGACCCGGGGGAGATGGCCCGGTTTCTGGCGGCGGGGGGTACCGTGTGCGTCTGCCCGCTCACCGAGGCGAATCTCGGGGACGGGCTCCCGGTGCTCGACCTGGTCCAGGCCGCCGGCGGCCTGAGCCTCGGGACCGACTCGAACGCCCGGATCGGGTTTCTCGAGGAGATGAGGTGGCTGGAATATGGACAGCGGCTGCGGCTCGGCCGGCGAGGGGTGCTGGCGGACCCCGCCGGGAACGTGGCGCGCACGCTGCTTCGGGCGGCCACGGTTGGGGGGGCGGCGGCGCTCGGCGTCGAGGTGGGCCGGATCGAGGCCGGCCGGTGGGCCGATCTGGTCGCGATCGACCTCGAAACCCCGGCTTTGGCGGGCTTAGACGGCGAACATCTGTTGGAAGGGCTGGTATTCGGGGCGGCTGAGCCGGCCGTTTGGGGTACGGCAGTCGGGGGGGCCTGGCGCCGGCGGGGGGAGGCCGTCGGCCCCTGAGGCGATCGGCTAGCGTCCGGCCTTTCGACGCCGGCTACTGGCGCGCCGGATTGGGCCGCGACATTATGAAGGCTCGCCAATCGCCTCGGCGAGCCCGTGCCGCCAAGCTCCCTTAGGTTCCCTAGAGGAGGGTAACGTGATGTCGGTTGGGTATCGTGGTGCCGCAGTCGCATCGTCGCTGGCAGCGCTCGTGCTGGTCGCAGTGACCGGGTGCGCCGGAGGAGGAGCGTCGAAGTACGCCGGCAGCTACAAACGGGACCTGTACGGCGAAGGTGAGGTCCAGATGAAGCTCGCCAGCGATGGCACAGTCGATCTTACGCTGCCTGCGCCTCGCTGGGCCGACAGCCCCAACATGACGGGCAAGGCCGCCTTCAAGGGCGATACCCTGGTCTTCCCGGCCGACTCGGCGGTGAAGTGCGCCGCTGCCGAAGCGCGCTACGTGTTCAGCGCCGCCGGGGACTCGGTCCAGGTTTCCGGCGTGGGCATGGACGGCTGCGGCGCGCGCCATGTGGCGCTCGAGGGGGCCTGGAAGAAGTCCTGACCGGTCCGCTCAAGGGGCGGGCCATTGCTGGGTGACGCAGTGGAAGGCGCCCAGCCCCCAGACCAGGTCGGTGCAGTCCATGACCACGATGCGGCGGTCGGGAAAGAGACGCTGAAGGGTCTGCTGCGCCTCGCCGTCACGCTCCGCGTCGTAGCCCGGCAGCAGCACCAGGCCGTTCGCGATGTAGAAATTCGCGTAGCTGGCCGGGAGGCGCTGGCCCTCGTGATAGAGGGGCCGGGGCATCGGTAAGAGCTCGATCCGGAGCGGCCGGCCGTCCTGATCGGTCATCTCCTTAAGCCGCTGCAGGTTCTCCTGCAGCGGCTCGTAGTTTTCGTCCGTTCGGTCCTCCTCGACCACGGTCACTACCGTGGACGGGTCCACGAAGCGCGTCAGATCATCCACGTGGCCGTCGGTGTCGTCGCCCGCGATCCCATCCCCGAGCCACAGGATGTGCTCGACGCCCAGATAGGCGCGCAGAAACTGCTCGATCCGGTCCCGCGTGAGTTCCGGGTTCCGGTTGGGGTTGAGGAGGCAGGCTTCGGTGGTCAGGAGCGTCCCGCGCCCGTTCACGTCGATCGAGCCCCCCTCCATCACGATCCCCGGATGGAAGACCGGGAGGCCCAGCTCCCGGCCGATGCGGGTGGGGACGACGTCGTCGAGGTCGTACGGCGGGTACTTGCCGCCCCACGCGTTGTAGCCCCAGTCCACGATCGCCTGCTCCTGCTGGCCGTCCACTTCGCGCTGGACGAAGATCGGGCCGTGGTCGCGGCACCAGGCGTCGTTGGTGGGGTTGTGGTGGAAGCGTACCGGGTCCGGGGCGGCTCCCTCCCGGGCGAGGAGCGCGCGGACGCCCGCCTCCATGTCCGGTCCGCTCACGTTGATGTGCACTTCCTCGTGTCGTGCCAGCTCCGTCACCATCCGCGCGAAGATCCCGGGCACCGCGTCGAACTTGCCGGGCCAGGAGGCCTCTTTGTGGGGCCAGCTGAGCCAGGTCCCGCGGTGCGGGGCCCATTCCGCGGGCATGCGGAAGCCGAGGTCCGCCGGCGTCGGGGAGTCAGGCATGGAGAGGTGAGAGGTGAGAGGTGAGAGGTAAGAAGTGAGAAGTGAGAAGTCGGAAGTGAGAAGGATCGCCCAGTCGCCCCCTTCTCACTTCTCACGTCTCACCTCTCACTTGCTAGTCCCGGTATCGTTTCGTGAGATCGCCGTACGCATCGATCCGCCGGTCCCGGAGGAACGGCCAGTGCGTCCGGGTCGCGTCCACTTTGCCCAGATCGCAGGCGGCGACCAGCACCTCTTCGCCCTGGCCCGCCTTGGCCACGATGCGGCCGCCGGGATCCGCGACGAAGCTGCCGCCCCAGAACTCGATCCCGCCGTCGGCGGGGCCCTCGTGGCCGACGCGGTTCACCGCGCACACGTACACGCCGTTGGCGATTGCGTGGCTCCGCTGGATCGCTTCCCACGCGGCCTGCTGCTGCGCGCCGTGCTCCGCCTTCTCCGCGGGCAGCCAGCCGATCGCGGTGGGGTAGAAAAGGATCTGCGCGCCGGCGAGCGCGGTGAGACGCGCGGCTTCGGGATACCACTGGTCCCAGCACACCAGGACGCCGATCCGCCCGAACTTCGTGTCCCAGGCCATGAAGCCGAGGTCGCCGGGGGTGAAGTAGAATTTCTCGTAATACTGCGGGTCGTCCGGGATGTGCATCTTCCGGTACTTCCCGAGATATCTCCCGTCCGCGTCAATGATCGCGGCCGTATTGTGGTAGAGGCCCTCCGCGCGTCGCTCGAACAGGGACGCGATGATCACGACTCCCAGCTCGGCGGCGAGCTTCGACAGAACTTCCGTGGTCGGTCCGGGCACCGGCTCGGCCAGCGCGAAGTGGCCGTGGTCCTCGGTCTGGCAGAAGTACTGGCTGCGGAAGAGCTCCTCGAGGCAGACGATCTCGGCGCCCCTGGCCCGCGCTTCGCGCACGCCCGCGATCGCCTTGCGCAGGTTCTCGGCGGGGTCGAGCGTGCACCGGGTCTGCACGAGGCCCAGAGTCACGGAGCGCGGCGGCGGAGTCGGCATGGGGCAAAGATAGCGCGGCCTATCCCTCGAGGGGACCGAGCTCGAGACGCGCCCGGCCGAGCCGAAGCGGCCAGCGGGGCGTCACCGACTCGCCTTGGCGGGTGCGGTCCAGGCCGCGCTCCGACTTGGCCACGGTCTCCACCGGGAAGGCCCACACCTCCGGCTCCGGATCGAAGCGGAGCGCGAGCGGACGGAACAGGGAGAGCTCCGGGGCGAAGACCGCGCCGTCCGCGTCTCCGTCCGGGGCCGCGCCCCAGTCGTACGCGACGGTGAGCCGGCCGTCGGCCGCGATCCGGATGCTCTTGAGCAACGGCGCCCCGTCCGCGCGGAAGCTGAGCCGGACCTCCACTCCATGCCCTGCCTCCGCGATCTGGAAGTGCGCCGGGCTCCGCGCCCAGGAGCGCACGGGCGCGTACGCGCCGCGGGCATACGCGTCCGCCGTGAGGTCAGCCGGGAGGACGCGGTCGACGAACAGCGCCCGCTCCTCCGCGTCCACGGGCGGCCGCTCCGTGAGCCGGATCCCCTCCTCGAGGTCGTGGATGCTCGGGGTGCCGCCGGCGTCAGCGGCGCTGTCCCGCTGCTCCAGCGCGGTCACGTGGTAGGCCTCGAGCCTGCGGGTGAGCACGTCGGCGTAGTTGATGCCGGCTCCGAACAGCGTCAGCTCCTCGACGGCCCCGCCCCGCCACGGGCTCACCACGACCGAGCAGCGGTCGGAATGCACCCAGATCTCGTCGTGCCCGTCGCCGTCCAGGTCCAGCACCTCCCAGGCGAGCCCCTGGCCCGTGCGGAGGCACGCCTCCGCCTGCGCGAGGTTCCGCCAGACCGCTTCGCGCAGGTGGGGCAGGTAAAGCCCGCCGAACACGCCGTGCCAGTACGCGTCGTTACACTGCGCCCGGCCGATCGCCCGGCGCGCCTCGGGAGGATCATCCTGCCGGCGGCAGAGCGTCGAGAGTGCCTGCATCTTCTTGTGCATGCGGTTCGACTCGGGGTACTTCACGAGGAAGTTCCGCCAGTGGGCGCCGCGCACGAGGGCTCCGTCCGGGCCGGCCATCCGGGCTTCGCCGAGGTCGTGCTCGAGCCGGCCGAGCCGGAGCGCGGCATCGGGCGGGAGCGACCAGGATTCCATCTCGCGGTACGACGCGGTCGGCAGGTAGGCGATCCCGCCGCTCGGGACATCGGCCAGCGCCTCCGCGAAGGTGCTGAGCCGGACCTCCCCCCGGCTCACCAGCTCGCGGATCGCGTGCATGAAGCCGTCGAGCCAGCCCTTCTCGTAGACCCACTCCCGCGTCCCCGGCCAGCCGCCGAACTTCTCGCCGTCGTCGGCGAGGACCGCGAGCTGATGCCCCGCGGCCCGGAGGCTCCGGAGATAGGCCGCCGTCTCCTCCGGGGGCCGGAAGGGGACGAGATACCGGAGCCGCTCGTCGATCGGGAACAGCGCGACGCGCTTGGTGTCGGACTCGGTCCAGTAGGGCGCGTGCAGCCGCTCCTCCGGGATGCCGCACACCTCGAAGTGGCGGTCGTCCACCAGCGCATAGCGCACGCCCGCATCGGCGAGGTCGGCCGCGAGCTCCGGCTCCCACACCCGCTCGGTCAGCCAGAGGCCGGTGGCCTCGACCCCGAACCGGCGCCGGAGCGTCTCCCGCATCCACTGGATCTGCTCGATGCGGTCGCGCCGCGGCAGGGAGGCCAGCACCGGCTCGTAGAAGCCCGACAGGAGCAGCTCGACCCGGCCGGCGGCCGCGAGATGGCCCAGCCGGTCCATCCAGGCCGGCGCATGCGCCTCGAGCCATTCGAGGAGCGGCCCGGAGACGTGCAGCACGATCGGGAGGAAATCGGCGCCCGCGAGGCGGTCGATGAGCGGCGCGTACACGTCGTCCAGGTGCTGCTGGAAAACGTGGTCGAAGTTTCCGACCGGCTGATGGAGGTGCAGGCCGAAGACGAAGCGGAGAGGGGCCATGTCAGCCCAGCGCGAGGGTCCGGGAGCCGCTGAGCGCGGCCGCTACCGCCGGGAGCACGTCGGGGAACAGGTGATCGCGCCGGTCCAGGGTGGCCGCGAGCGCCCGCCCTTCCTCCAGCGACGTTCCGCTGCCCGGAGTCAGGGCCGCGAGGAGCTTCTCGGTCTCGGTGCAGTGTTGCGTGAACCGGCGCACGCCGTAGTCCGCCACGGCGCCGGTGGAGATGATGAACTGCCAGTCGGACGACTGGGTGAGGAGCAGCGACCGGGCCGCCTGGGCGAGCACCGCCGCCGCCGCGGGATCCGGGAGCGTGTCCGCGGCGACATCCCAGAACCGCTGCTCCAGCGGCCAGAGCCGCTCCCAGGTCCAGGCCGTCTGGGGTCCGAGCCACATGGAATAGTCGCCGTTCGCGCCCCAGGTGCCCTCGGGCAGCCGGATGGCCGTGCGGGCCGGGTGGGCCGCGAGGTGCTGCGATCCCGTCACCGGGCGCACGCCCGCGTGGTGCGGCAGCTCGCGGTAGATGTCGCCCAGGAAGTCGGGACCCTCGAACCACCAGTGCCCGAAGAGCTCGGTGTCGAACGGGACCGCGATCACGCCGTCGGGGCCGGGGGCCGGATCGGCGGCGATCTGGCCCAGCAGCCAGGCGAAGTGCCGGGCGTGCTCACCGGCGCGACCCCGGGCGTTCGTCGGATCGTACGGGCCCTTGGCGCCGAGGTCGACGCCGTCGCCGGTGACGCGCCAGAGCTTGAGCCCGCCGGGCCAGCGGATCTTGTGGAACTCGAGATACTCGCCCGAGCCCGGATACCCGTGATGGCGGCTCCACACCTGCATGGAGGCGCGGGGGTCGCGAACGAACACCTCGACCGGGAGAGTGCCACGCGCCGCCGACACGCGATATGTCTGGTATGCGCTCCGCTGCGGATGGATCAGGCTCGGGTCTTCCGCGTCCGGCACCTCGCGCGGGCCGGTGAGGGGGTCGCCGTACAGTCCCAGCGGCCGGCCCGCCGCCGCGAGGTGGGCGTCCACGAAGAAGAATCCGAGGCCCGCGTCGGCCAGGTGCTCTTCGATCCCCCGCCGCACGCCGGTGCGCGGCGCGCCGGGCCACGGGGCCCAGGGGCCGCGCGGGCGGTAGGCACACTCCGGCAGCCAGCAGCCAGCCGGGTGGCGGCCGAACAGCCGCCGGTGCTCGGCCACCCCGACGGCGAGCTGGAGCCGGATGCTCTCGTCTCGCGCGAGCAGCGGCAGAAACCCGTGGGTGGCGGCGGAGCCGAGGATCTCGATTCGTCCCCGCGCTTCCTGCTCCCTGAAGGCGCCGACGAGATCGCTCCCCGTGGCGCGGAAGAGATCGCGCATCCGGGTGAAGCGATCGCGCCAGAAACGCACCAGCGGCAGGAGCCGCGGCTCTTTGGCGGAGAGATCGGTCGCCGCCTGGTCACAGGCTTCAAGCCGCTGGGCCAGGAAAGCTTCCAGCTCCTCGACGAAGACGGGGCTGGCGAGCTGGTTCGCGAGGACCGGCGTGAAGCCGATGGTCACGGGCGAAGGCACCCGCTCGTGCTCGAGTGCCTGGAGCGTCTCGAGCAGCGGGAGGTAGGTGTCGAGCGCGGCTTCGGTCAGCCAGTCGCTCCCGTGAGGCCACCGGCCGTGGTTCAGCACCCACGGCAGATGGCTGTGCAGCATCAGGACGAAGTCCATTTGGGCTCCGGTCAGACGCGGGGCCCCCGGGCCACGACGCGCCGGTAAACGTCGATGTAAGCGGACACGGACCGCTCCCAGCCGAAATCGCGGCTCATCGCCTCCCGCATCATGCGGGCCCGGTCCGCCGGGCGGGCGTAGGCCGCCAGCGCCCGGAACGCGGCCTCCTCGAGCGCGGCCGCGTCATACGCGTCGAACAGGAAGCCGGTCACGCCGTCCTCGATCGTATCAGCGAGCCCGCCTACCCGCCGGGCGACCGGCAGGGACCCGTACCGTTGGGCCCGCATCTGGGTGAGCCCGCAGGGCTCGTACAGCGACGGCATAAGGAACAGGTCCACGCCCGCCATCAGGCGGTGCTCCAGTGAATCCCGGAACGCGAGCTGGACCCCGATCCGGCCGGGCGCCGCGCGCGCGAGGCCGGTGAGCGCTTCCTCGTAGCGGGGGTCGCCGCTGCCGAGGAACACGAACTGGGCGTCTTCCGCGAGTAGCCGGCGGCTCTCGAGGATCAGGTCCAGACCTTTCTGCTGGACCAGGCGGCCGGTCATGCCGAACAGAGGCGTGTCGGGCTGCTCGGGCAGGCCATAGGAGCGCTGGAGGCCGGCTTTGCAGCGGCGCTTGCCCTCGAGGTCGTCCGCGCGGTACCGGGCGACGATCTGCGGATCGGCGGCCGGGTCCCACGCCTGCTGGTCGATCCCGTTCAGGATGCCTACCAGACGATCGCCCAGGGCCTTGTACATCTCTTGGAGCCCGAACCCGCCGCCGGGCGTGCAGAGCTCCACGGCCTGGGTGGGGCTCACTGTGATCGCGCAGTCGGCGAAAGCGAGGCCGCCCTTGAGGAAGTTGACCTTCCCGTACCACTCGAGCTGGCGCCAGTTGTACAGCTCCGCCGGCAGCCCGATCTCGAGCATGGCCTCGGGACCGAAGTGGCCCTGGTAGCCCGGATTGTGCACCGACATGACCGCCAGGGCCTCGCGCGCCCAGGGCTCGGCCGCCAGCACGGTGCGCAGGTAGACCGGCGCGAGCGCCGTGTGCCAGTCGTGGGCGTGGAGGACCAGCGGCCCGGTCGCCACCCGCGGAAGCGCGAGGCAGGAGGCGAGCGCGAAGAAGGCGAAGCGCTGCGCGTTGTCCGGGTAGTCCGCGCCCTGCTCGCCGTAGATGCCGGGCCGGTTGAAGAAGTCCAGATGCTCGACGAAGAACACCTGAGGTCCGGGCGGCGGGTCTCCCGCGATCCGGAAGATCCGGGCCTCCTCGATCCGGGCGCCGAGGGGTACCCGGATCGGCGGGCCGATGGGCTCGAGGTCGGGGGCCTCGTCGCGGACCGTGCGGTACAGGGGCATCAGCACCGTCACGGGAAGGCCGCGCGCGTGCTGGAACGACGCGAGCCCCATCACGGCCTCGGCGAGGCCGCCGGTGCGCGCGTAGGGGAAGTACTCGGCCGTGAGGTGCACGATCGAGACCGGATCGCCGCCGGGCGTCAGCAGCTGCGCCGGGCTCGCGGCCCGCCCGGTCGCCCGCTCCCCGTCATCCGGTGGGCGGGTCGTCGGCGGACGGCTCTCCCCGGAACGCGGGCGCGTAGTACTTCTGGACATATTCTTGCATCATCCGCCGGGCCGTGAAGCGCGCCCCGCCGAGCCTGATGGAGTACCGCATCTTTTCCACCCAGCCCAGCGGGACGCCGCGTGCGTCCCGATTGTAGTAGAGGGGAATCACCTGCTCCTCGAGCAGGCCGTAGAAGCGCTCGGCATCCGTGCCGTCCGCGTCCTCCTGGTCGCCGGACTGGGGAATGGCCCAGCCCGCCAGTCCATCGTATGCCTCTTTCCACCAGCCGTCCAGCGTGCCCAGCTGGGGCACGCCGTTGAGCGCCGCCTTCATGCCGCTCGTGCCCGAGGCCTCCAGCGGGACGCGCGGCAGGTTGAGCCAGAGATCGGTGCCCTGCACCACGAGATGGGCCAGGTGCATGTCGTAGTCCTCGACGAACGCGACCCGCCCCTCGAACGCCGGGTCGCGGGTGAACTGGTACACGCTCTGGAGGACTTCCTTGCCCGGATTGTCCGCCGGGTGAGCCTTGCCGGCGAAAACGATCTGCACCGGCCGCCAGGGGTTGGTGAGCAGCCGGCGCAGCCGGTCGAGATCCCGGAAGATCAGGTTCGCCCGCTTGTAGGTGGCGAAGCGCCGGGCGAAGCCGATCGTGAGCGCCTTGGGGTCGAGCAGCGTCCCGGCCCCCACCACCTGGGCGGCGTCGGTGTGCTGACCCGCGAAGCGGTGCCTCGTGTCTTCGCGGATGTAGTCGTGCAGGATGCCCTTGAGCTCGAGGTGCGCCTCCCAGAGCCGGGCGTGGTCGAGTGTGAGCACTTGGTCCCACAGCGCGGGGTCGTCGCGGCGGTCGAGCCAGAAGGGCCCCAGGTGCTGGTCGAGCAGGTCCATGATCGGCGCCGCCATCCAGGTGCGGAGGTGCACGCCGTTGGTCACGTGGCCCACCGGGACCGTCTCCCAGGGCCGGCTGGGCCAGAGGTCGCGCCAGAGATGCCGGGAGACCTGGCCGTGCTGGCGGGAGACCCCGTTCACCTTCGAGGCGCAGCGGATCGCGGCGACGGTCATGTGGAAGCGGTCGGGCACGGCCGGGTGCCGTCCCAACTGGAAGAACGACTCCCGGTCCACCCCCATCTCCTCCCAGACCGGGCCGATGCAGGCGGCCACGTCGTCGGCGGCGAAGGCGTCGTGTCCCGCGGGCACCGGCGTGTGGGTCGTGAAGATGCTCCGCTCCCGCACCTCGTGCACGGCGGCGGCGAACGGCGTCCCCCCGGCGGTCAGCTCGCGGATCCGCTCGACCATCATGAACGCGGCGTGGCCTTCGTTGGCGTGCCACACCGCCGGGGTGATCCCGACCGCGCGCAGCATGCGGACGCCGCCCGCGCCGAGGATCCACTCCTGCCGCAGCCGAAGCTCGGGGCCGCCGGCGTAGAGCTTGTTCATGAGCAGGCGGTCTTCCGGGTGGTTCGCCTCGAGATTGGTGTCCAGCAGGTAGATCGGCACCCGTCCGACCATCGTCTGCCACGCGCGGACCTGGACCGGCCGGCCCGCGGTCTCCACGGTGGCGAGAAAAGGCTCGTGGTTCTGGCCCACCACCGGCTCGAGCGGCGTGCGGGTGATGTCGTATTCCTCGTCGCTGTCTTCCTGCCACCCGTCGAGCCGGAGCCGTTGGTCGAAGTAGCCCTTCATGTAGAACAGGCCGACGCCGATCATCGGCACGCCCAGGTCGGAGGCCGCCTTGCAGTGGTCGCCGGCGAGCACGCCGAGGCCGCCGGAGTAGATCGGCACCGAGGCGTGGAGCCCGAACTCGGCGCAGAAGTAGGCGAGGGGGCCGTCGCTGTAGCCGGCGTAGGTGCGGTTGAACCACGTGTCCGGCGTCGTGAGCTCGTAGGCCATGCGGGCCATGACCTCGTCGTACCGGCGCAGAAAGTCGGTGTCGCTGGCGCAGGCGGCGATCCGGGCGGGATCCACCCGGCAGAGAAAGTCGATCGGGTTGTGGCGCACGCGGTGCCAGAGCAGCGGATCGATCGAGCGGAAGAGGCTGCGCGCCTCCCGGCACCAGCTCCACCACAGGTTCATCACGATCGAGGCGAGTCCCTCGATGCGGGCGGGCAGGTACGGGACGCGGGACTGGTGGGTGAGCATGCCCGGGAAGGTAATCCGGTTCAGTGGACCAGTTTCTTGTATCGGATCCGGTGCGGCTGGTTCGCGTCCACGCCCTTCCGCCGCCTGAGGTCGGCGGCGTAGTCCTGGTAGTTCCCCTCGAACCAGACGACCTCGCTGTTCCCCTCGAACGCGAGAATGTGGGTGGCGATCCGGTCGAGGAACCAGCGGTCGTGGCTGATGACCACCGCGCAGCCTGCGAAGCCGACCAGCGCCTCTTCGAGCGCCCGGAGTGTGTCCACGTCCAGGTCGTTCGTGGGCTCGTCCAGCAGCAGGACGTTGCCGCCGCTCTTCAGCAGCTTGGCCAGATGGAGCCGGTTCCGCTCGCCGCCCGAGAGGTCCTTCACCCGCTTCTGCTGGTCGGAGCCGCGGAAGTTGAAGCCGGCGCAGTACGCCCGGGCGTTCACCTGCCGCTTGCCGAACTGGAGCGTGTCCTGCCCCCCCGAGATCTCCTCGTACACGGTTCTCGACCCGTCGAGCGCGTCCCGGCTCTGGTCCACGTAGGCGAGTTGCACCGTCTTGCCCACGATCAGTTCGCCAGCGTCCGGCGTCTCGGCGCCGGTGATCATCCGGAAGAGAGTCGTCTTGCCGGCCCCGTTCGGCCCGATCACCCCCACGATGCCGCCGCGCGGCAGGGCAAAGCTCAGCCCCTCGAACAGGAGCCGGTCGCCGTACGCCTTCGCGAGGCCCTTGGCGACGACGACCTCGTCCCCCAGGCGCTCGGGCACGGGGATCAGGATCTCGACCGAGCCCTCCGACTGCCGCTCGGCTTCGGCCCGGAGCTCCTCGAACCGGGTGATGCGCGCCTTGCTCTTGGCCTGGCGGGCGCGGGGCGCCATCCGGATCCATTCCAGCTCGTGCGCCAGCGTCTTCTGCCGCGCGGACGCCTGCTTCTCCTCCTGCGCCAGCCGCTGCTGCTTCTGCGCGAGCCAGGAGGAGTAGTTGCCCTCCCAGGGGATACCGGCGCCCTGGTAGAGCTCCAGGATCCACTTGGCCACGTTGTCGAGGAAGTAGCGGTCGTGGGTCACCGCCACCACGGTGCCGGGGAACTCGGCGAGGTAGCGCTCCAGCCACCAGACGCTGTCGGCGTCGAGATGGTTGGTCGGCTCGTCGAGGAGGAGCATGTCGGGCTGGGAGAGGAGCACCTGGCAGAGCGCCACCCGCCGCCGCTCGCCGCCCGAGATCTTCGTGACGTCCGCCTCGCCCGGGGGCAGGCGCAGGGCGTCCATCGCCAGATCGACCTTGTGGTCCAGCTCCCAGAGGCCGAGGGCGTCGATCCGCTCCTGGAGGTTCCCCTGCTTCTCAAGCAGCCGGGTCATCTCGTCGTCGTCCATCGGCTCGGCGAAGCGGGCGCTGAGCGTCTCGAACTGCTGCAGCAGGGCGCGGGACTCGGCGACCGCGACCTCCACGTTGCCGCGCACGTCCTTCGCCGGATCCAGCTGCGGCTCCTGGGGCAGGTAGCCGATCCGGGTGCCGGGCAGGGGGCGCGCGTCGCCGGTGAAATCGGTGTCGACGCCCGCCATGATGCGCAGCAGGGTGGACTTGCCCGCGCCGTTGGCGCCGAGGACGCCGATCTTGGCGCCGGGATAGAACGCGAGGTGGATCCCTTTCAGGATCTCCTTGTTGGGGGGCACGACCTTCCGGAGGTCGCGCATCGTGAAGATGTATTCGCCGGCCATAGGGGCCCAAAGATAAACCCGGGCAACGCAAAGGGCGCTCCGACGGGAGCGCCCTCGTGTCTGCGGAAAACCGACGACCTCAGCTGAGGTGCCTGTTCACCAGCTTGGTCATCTCGAACATGTTGACGACGTCCTTCTTGAAGATCGGGCGGAGCGCCTCGTCGGCGTGGATGTTCCGCCGGTTGACCTTGTCCTGCAGGCCCTTGCGCTTGATGTACGCCCAGAGCTTCCTCGTCACCTCGGTCCGCGGCAGGGCCTTGCTCCCCACCACTTCGGCCAGCGCGGCGCTCGGCGTCATTGCCTTCATGAATGCCGCGTTCGGCTTCCGCTTCGCGGCCGTTCTCTTCTTCGCGGGCTTCTTGGCCGCGCGCCGCTTGGCGGTGGACTTCTTGGCCTTCTTGGACGACTTCTTCTTGGCTGCCATCGGGAGTCTCCCGTGAGGGTAGTGGAAACCGAGCGGGCCTTCGAAGGAGCGAATCCGAACCAATCCAACGCCCATCAAAGTATGACGCTTTTCCCCCACGGCAATAGGGCGCGCCGCTTTCGGGCCCCGCCCGCCGTAGCCCGTACGCGGGTGCGGGGCCATATTTCCGGAGCCATGTCGTCGCGATTCTCCCTCGGGCGGCTCGCGCTCCCGCTGCTCGGGCTCGCCGCCATCGTGCTGGTGGCCGCGGCCCTGCGGCGGCCCCGGCTCGCGCCGCCGCGCCACTCGGACCGGCCCCTCTGCGCCGCGGGCAACGCCGGGCTCGCGCTGCCGGGCGGGCTGTGCGCGCTGGCGGTGGCGAAGGGCCTGGGA
>Ga0187823_10000033_pt1 | contig 25978 bp, 17 predicted proteins | sample NC_wetland_sal_i_12_FD_132968 | JGI IMG/M metagenome (GOLD analysis project Ga0187823, IMG submission 132968) | Wetland sediment microbial communities from Neuse River Estuary, North Carolina, USA - SourceSoil_3 | ecosystem: Environmental > Aquatic > Freshwater > Wetlands > Sediment | place...
CGCGCATGGATCGAGCGCGCCACCGCGTGGCACGGCACGGTTGACGTGGCGGGTTCTCGGGACCAGCCGCAGTTCCTGCTGCTCGGCGAGGAGGAGCGCCTTCCCGGCGGGCTGCGCGCCTCCGCGCGTCCGGTGCCGGGCGGGGTCGCCGTGCCGCTCACCCGCGACTCGCTCCAGGAGATCGAGCAGCTGCAGGGGTGGTTGACGGACGCCGCGCGCGTGTGCGCGCGGGCGCTGCGCGAGGATCGGCCGCCGCCGCCCGCGGTGCTGCGCACGACCGCGCTCGCCGAGGCGCCCACGTTCGTGCTCGACCCCGGACACGACCCCGCCTGCGTGGAGGCGTTCGCGCGGATCGCGGGAGCGCTCGGGCCGGAGCGAACGGGCGCGGGCCGGGGCCCTCGTCGCGCAGGGACCCTCGTCGAGCAAGGGCAGGCGGGCGAGCACGGCCGCTGGGCGATCCGCGCGGACCCGTTCTGCGTGGAGCAGCTCGACGACCTGCTCGACCGGCACGGCGTGTGGGTCGAGCCGTCGGCACTCGACCTGCTGCAGGAGCTCCGCGAGGAGCACGCACGGGCGGCGGGGCTGGTGGCGCTGTCCGCCGCCCACGACGCAGAGCTGCCTGGGTTGCGTCTCGGGGGCGAGCTGAAGCCGTTCCAGCGCGCGGGCGTCGCCTACGCGCTGGAGCGCCGGCGCGCGTTCCTCGCCGACGAGCAGGGGCTCGGCAAGACGGTGCAGGCGCTCGCCGCGCTCGAGGCCGACGACGCGTTCCCCGCGGTCGTGGTGTGCCCGGCCAGCCTCAAGCTGAACTGGCTGCGGGAGATCGCGCGCTGGCTGCCGCATCGCAGCGCAAGAGCGCTGAGCGGCCGCGCCACCGACATGGGGGGCGAGCCGGCGGACATCACTGTCGCCAACTACGAGATCGTCGCGCCGCGCGGCGATGAGATCGCGGCGATCGGGCCGCGCGCGCTGGTGCTCGACGAGTCGCACTACTGCAAGAACCCGCAGGCGAAGCGCACCCAGGCCGCCACACGCCTGGCGGCGGCCGTGGGCGACGGAGGCCTCGTGCTCGCGCTCACGGGGACGCCCGTGGTGAACCGTCCCGACGAGCTGATCCCACAGCTGCGGATCCTCGGCCGCCTTCAGGAGTTCGGTTCGGGGGCGCAGTTCGGAGCGCGCTTCCGCGGTCCCGATGCCCACGTCCGCCTGCACTGGCACCTGCGCGCCCGCTGCCTGGTGCGGCGCCTGAAGGCGGACGTGCTCCCCCAGCTGCCGCCCAAGACGCGCTCGATCGTGCCGCTGGAGCTGGACAACGAGCCGGAGTACCGGCTCGCCGAGCGCGACGTGGTCGCGTGGCTGCAGAGCCAGCCACTGGACCTGCGCGAGCTCGACACGCGTGTGGCCGCCGCCCTGCGCGCCGAGCGGCTCGTGCGGCTGAACGCGCTGAAGCTGCTCGCGGCGCGGGGCAAGCTCCGCGGCGCGCTCGCGTGGGTTCACGACTTCCTCGCCTCGGGAGAGCGCCTGGTGCTGTTCGCGCGCCACCGCGAGGTGCAGCGGCGGGTGCTCGAGCATTTCCCCGCCGCACTGCACATCCTCGGCGCCGACAGCCACACCGCGCGCGACCGCGCGCTGCACGACTTCCAGGAGTGCGACCACCAGCTGATCGTGTGCTCGATCGACGTGGCCGGCCAGGGGCTCACGCTCACGCGCTCCTCGAACGTGGCGTTTCTGGAGCTCGACTGGACGCCCGCCAAGCACGACCAGGCGGAGGATCGCTGCCACCGCATCGGACAGCACGACTCCGTGAACGCCTACTACCTGCTCGCCGCCCAGACCGTGGACGAGTCGATCGCGACGCTGCTCGAGCGCAAGCGGGCGGTGATCGGCGCGGTCACCGACGGGCGCTCGGAGGACGAGTCCGGTGTGGTGGACGCGCTCGTGCGCGAGCTGCGCGGCGTGCCGTACCGCCATCTGCGCGCGGTCGCCTAGCCGGGAGGTTGGTGCGGGGTGTGACACCACCCCGAAACCGGCGCGATCGTGTCACACAATTCGCGGGTTCCGCCCGGGGTCCCTCACCCCGAAACGCGTTGTCAGGGGTTCAGTTCGAGCACGTTCATGATCGTGCCCCACGTTTCGACCTCGCGAGCTTCGAAGTCGGCGAGCTGGCTTTCGCGCTTTGCGGCCTGGCGCGCCAGCGAGCGGGTGCCGGCGTTCTCGAACGAACGGAGCGCGACGGGGATCGAGCCCACGGCCACCCACGAGGGGACGAACACCTTGTCGAACGACGCGGTGCCCGAGGTGAGGCTCCTGAAGCCGCTCGACGCCCACCCCCGCACGTCGGAGCACAGCCTTGGCACGCTCAGGCCGGCCATCGCCTTGAGCTGCGCCGCGTAGCTGCGCACGGCGCGGCCGGCGGCGCCGCTGCTCCAGTGCAGGTGCGACACGGTGCCGAGGAACTGGCGGATCGCTCCGAGGTCGGGGTGGATCGCGGAGATCACCATCGTCCCGATCACCTCGTTGCTGAGCTCGGTCGACTCGGAGTTCTGCGGGGAGTTGGCAGCCGCGCGCGGGCATTCGCGGCGAACCTGCGCGAGCACTCCCGAGATGATCGATCCGTCGCCGGGGATGTGGCCGGCGGCGCTGCTCACCAGCCGCAGGTCGGCCTGCACGTAGGCCTGCGTGGCTCCCGCGTTGCCCGACGCGGCGAGCGCGGAGCCCGCGAGCGCTCCCTGGAGGGCGCACGCGACGAGCGATACGGACAGCGCGCCGAGCAGCAGCGCGCGGCGGGGAGCCATGGGCGAGAGCCTACGTGATCACCGTGGCCCGCCCGCCGGTTCGGTTGCACGGCGCGGTTACCGGCGGGCACGGTGGCGGCACGGCGCTATCCTGCGCTCGCCAGCGGGGGTCGGCATGAGAACGATGAGCACCACAGGGACACAGCGACCTGCCGGGCGGACGCCGATCAGGACGGCTTCGGGCGTGATCGCGCTCGGGCTGGCCGTGCTGCCGGCCGTGATCGCAGGTGGCTGCGGCAAGACGGACGAATCGGCGACCGCGGCGGTGAGCTCCGCCGCACATCCGGCGCAGGCAGGCGCGGTGACCGTGTCGCCGCTGCCGGGGACCCCCGACGCGACCGCACAGAGCCAGATCAGCTTCCTGGGCGGCGAAGGCACGAGGGTGGAAGACGTCCACGTGCTCGGCTCGGCGAGCGGCTCGCACAGCGGCACGCTGAAGGTGTACTCGACGGGCACCGGCGAGAGCTTCCTGCCCTCCAACGGCTTCCGGCCGGGGGAGCACGTGTCGGTCACGGCGCGGGTCGCGGCCGGTCCGGGCGCCGGCAGCACGGTGAAGACGTCGTTCACGGTGGCCCACGCCGTGGGCGTGCCGCAGACGGAGTTCGCGGCCTCCAAGGGCAACCCGTCCGACGTCCAGCACTACCTGTCCGCTCCGTCGCTGTCCCCCCCGGCGGTCCACGTCACGACGCCGCCGCGACCGGGGTCGAGCGCGGGCGACGTGTTCCTGGCTCCGTATCAGGGCCCCGGCCGATGGGGTCCGATGATCGTCGATCAGCACGGCGGCCTCGTCTGGTTCCGCCCGCTGGGCCAGGGCCAGGAGGCGTCCCGCTTCGGCGTGCAGACGTACGCGGGCGCGCCCGCTCTGACGTGGTGGCAGGGCCGGATCATCCGGATCGGCTTCGGCGAGGGCGAAGACGTGATCTACAACACGAGCTACCACCAGGTGGCGAGGGTGCGCGCGGGCAACGGCGTGCACGCGGACCTGCACGTGTTCCACCTCACCCCGCAGGGAACCGCCTGGATCGACGCGTACCTGCCCGTGAAGATGAACCTGACCTCGGTCGGCGGCAACGCCCAGGGGGTGATCAGCGACTCGGTCGCCCAGGAGGTGGACGTGCGCACGGGCCTGGTGATGTACGAGTGGCACGCGCTCGGGCACGTCGCCCTGAACGAGTCGAAAAACCCGGCGCCGAAGTCGAGCTATCCGTGGGACTACGTCCACATCAACTCGATCTCTCCCGGCGGCGAAGGCGACGTCCTGATCTCCTTCCGCAACACCTGGTCGCTCGACGACGTCGACCTGCAGAGCGGCTCGATCCGCTGGCGGCTCGGCGGCAGGCGCAGCTCGTTCAAGCTCGGCCCCGGGGTGACCTTCTACTGGCAGCACGACGCGGCTTTCCAGCCTGGCGGCCTGATCTCGCTGTTCGACAACGGCTCCACGCCGCCCGAGGAGAAGCAGTCGCGGGGGCTGCTGATCGAACCGAACCCGGGGAGCCACACGGTGCGCCTCGTGCACCAGTTCGTGAACCCGTCCAAACGGCTGCTCGCCTCGAGCCAGGGCAACACGCAGCCGCTGGAAGGCGGCAACTGGATGGTGGGCTACGGCGGGCTGCCGAACTTCACCGAGTACGACTCCTCCGGCCACGTGCTGCTCGACGGCACGCTCGCCCACGGCGAGCAGAGCTTCACCGCGGGCCTGTACCCGTGGAACGCCACCCCGCCCGGCGCACCCGCGATCGCGAAGGCGCCCGCGCACGGCGGGATCAGCGTGGCGGCGAGCTGGAACGGCGCCACCGCGGTGGCATCGTGGCGCCTGCTGGTGGGGTCCTCGCCGACGACGCTGCAGCCCGCGAGCACCGCGCCCCGATCAGGCTTCGAGACGACGCTCACGACGTCCGCGGCGGGGCCGTACGCGGCGGTGCAGGCGCTCGACGCCTCGGGCAACGTGCTCGGCACCTCGCCCGCGATCTCGGGGTAGCGACCCAGGGGGCCCTGCGCCCTATTCGCGGTGCCGGTTTCCGCCGGTGTCGCCGCGGGGAAGCTGGCCGACGAGCCTTTCGCTGCGTGTCCTGCGTCGCGCGGCGGCGCCCAGCGCGGCGTTGCGCGCGGTCGAGAAGTAGTCCTCGAAGCCCCTGATGTGGGCTTCGCGCATGCGGAAGGGCAGGGGCTCCCGCAGCTCGTCGCGGACCGCCGCGTGGAGTTCGCTGCGCAGCGTTTCCTCGGCGATGCTGCGGCCGGCGACGTTCTGGACCTCGAGCCTCCCCGCCTGGGTCGTGTAGTCGTAGAGCTCCACCTCGGCCCCGCGCGCGATCGGATCGATCGTGTGGTGTTCCCAGTGGGTGTAGGCGGCGAACTTCGCGCGCGGGGTGCGGATCGCGGTCACGTGCAGCGGCGCGGCGGCGGCGTAGGGTTCGATGGCGTACTCGGTGACGGTCTCGTCGGTGGCATGCAGGACGAAGTCGCGGCCCGGCGCGGAGGGATCGGCGAGGATCGCCGCGAGGTCGGCCCGCCCCGCGATGTGCGAGTAGTGGCGCTCCTGCCGCCACGCGTTGCCGCCGGTGGCGATCGTGAGCAGCAACGGGACGACGTCGACGTGGCTCGTGAGCTGCGTGCGCACCTGGCCCAGCGCCGACGTGAGCACACCGCGCGGGTCGCGGACCATCAGCGGCACGCGGATCGCCTCCTCGTAGACGCCGGCGCCCTTGCCGCGCAGCCCGTGGGCGCCGCCGTACTCGCCGTGGTCGGAGGTGAACACCACGACCGTGTTCTCCGATACCGACGGGTTGCTCGCGAGCGTCGCCAGGAGCTGGCCGATGTGGCGGTCGACCTCGATCTGGAGCTTCACGTACAGGCTCTGGAAGGCCGAGAAGCGTTCGACGGCTTCGGGCCCGTGGAACGGAACGGGCCCGAACGAGGTCGCGGCGGTGGCCTGTAGCGACCGCTGGAGCTGTGGCTTGCGGCCGGCGAGCAGCTGTTCGGGGGTCTCGAAGTTGGGGGGCAGCGTCGTGATCAGCGGGTCGGCGGCGACCTCCGACGGCACGCGATCGCTCCAGATGTACCACCACGCGATGTCGTGCGGGTTGACGAAGGAGACGGTCGTGCACCACGGGCCGTGCTCCCCTTCGGCGGCGAACCATTCCTGGAACTGGCCGACGATCTGCGGGTCCACCCGCCAGCCCTGGCCGGGACCGCCGTCGGGCGAGGGGTAGGTCCCGCCTTCGAAGCCGTAGCGCTCCAGGGCGGGTTCGCCTTCGAAGGCGTCCCAGCGATTGTCGTGGTGGGTGAGGTGCCACTTGCCGTACCAGCGCGTGCGGTAGCCGTGTTCGCGCAGCATCGTGCCCCAGGTGGGAAACCCCGGATCGAGCGTGCTGCCGCCCGTGATCATGCAGCCGGTCTGGTGCGTGTACAGGCCGGTGAGCAGCGCGGCGCGGGAGGGCGTGCAGTCGTTGGAGACGGTGTAGTGGTAGGCGAAGCTGACCGAGTCGCGCCGCAGGGCGGCGACGTTGGGGGGCAGCCCGCCCTCGAACACGCCCGGGAACAGCCACTGCGGAAAGCGCATCTGGTCGACCACGATCACCAGAATGTTGGGCTGCGGCCTGCTCGAAGGGCCCGGTGGGCGCTGCGCGGCGATCGGCTGCGCTGCGGCGGGCGCCGACGGAGGGTCGCCGTCCGTGCCGTTGGCGGCACGGATGATCGCGCCGGCGCCGAGCGCGGCGCCGCCCGCCACCAGCCCGCCCGTCAGGAAGCTGCGCCGGGTCAGTTTCCTATTCTGCGCAGGGCCAATGTCCCCGGTGTCGCCCTTCTGCATCCGCGCAATCATCCTAGGAACGCTTTGCGCCAGCTTAATTCTGGCGGGGCCGGGCGCGGCCGCGCACGCGGCCTCGGTGTCGCCCACATGCGGACCCGCAACGCTCAACGACTCCGCGCTGCTGGCGGGAGCCGTCACCGTCTCGCCGCTGCCCGGGAGCCGGGACGCGACACCGCAGACGCAGATCAGCTTCGCCGGCGTGCCCGCGTCCGGGCTGTCCGTCCAGAGCGTGGTGGGCACCGCCACGGGCAGGCACCGCGGGCGGCTGCTCGCCTATTCCCAGGGTGACGGAGCGAGCTTCGTGCCCGCGCGCTCCTTCGCGGAAGGCGAGCGGGTGACGGTTCACGCACGCGTGACGGCCAGTGGGCGGCGCAGCGCGATCGTGGACACGTTCGTGGTGGCGAGGATGGACAACATCAGCGCAACCCCCGCGACCATCCACCCGGGCCGCTCGAGCGAAGAGCAGAGCTTCCGCTCGCGTCCGGACCTGCACCCGCCGGTGGTGGCGGTGACGAGCGCCTCGCCCGCGGTCGCGCCGGGCGACCTGTTCATGGCGCCCTATGCGGGCGCGGGCCAGCCCGGGCCGATGATTCTCGACCCGAGCGGCTCGGTGGTGTGGTTCAAGCCGCTGCCCGCCCACGTCGCGGCGACGAACTTCCGTGTGCAGGAATACGCGGGCAAATCCGTGCTCACGTGGTGGGAGGGCAACATCACGCTGCACGGGTTCGGCCTCGGCAACGACGTGATCGAGGACGAGACGTACACGAAAATCGCGGCCGTCAAAGCCGGCAACGGCCTGCAGGCGGATCTCCACGAGTTCCAGCTCACCCCGCGCGGCACCGCGCTGCTCACCGCGTACGAGCCGGTGAAGTGCAACCTCTCGGGGGTTCACGGGCCGGCGGAAGGAGCCGTCGTCGACGGCGTGGTGCAGGAAATCGACGTGGCCACAGGACTCGTGCGGATGCAGTGGACGAGCCTCGACCACGTGGGGCTCGCCGAGTCGTACGAACCCATGCGCACGTTCAACGTGCTCGCCTACCCCTACGACTACTTCCACGTCAACTCGATCGACCCGCTCGCGGAAGGCGGGATGTTCGTCTCCTCGCGCAACACGTGGGCGTTCTACGACGTCGAACCCCGCAGCGAGCGGATCGCATGGCAGGTGGGCGGCAAGCACAGCACCTTCTCGGAGGGTCCGGGCGCCCGAACCGCCTTCCAGCACGACCCGCGCCTGCTGCCCAACGGGACGATCAGCGTGTTCGACAACGGCGCCTCGCCCACGATCCATCCGCAGTCGCGGGGGATCGTGCTCAACGTCAACGCGCAGTCCCGGAGCGCGACGCTCGTCTCGCAGCTGATCCACGTCCCGTCCCTCATCGCCAAGAGCCAGGGCAACATGCAGGCGCTGCCGAACGGCGATTGGCTGCTCGACTTCGGCCAGCTCGCCGACGTTTCGGAGTTCAGCTCCCAGGGGGCGATGCTGTTCGACGCGCACCTGCCCGCCAATGTGGAGTCCTACCGCGCTTTCCGCTTCGCATGGGAAGGCCACCCGGCGCACGGCCCCTCGTTCGCGTACGCGGCGGGCGCCGGGTCGGGCACGGTCTACGCGAGCTGGAACGGCGCCACCCAGGTCGCCGCCTGGCGCGTGCTCGCGGGCCGCTCGCCCACGACGCTCACCGCGGTGGCGCAGGTGCCGCGGAGCGGCTTCGAGACCGCGGTCGCGCTCCCTGCGGGCGTCGTGGGGCCTGACGTGCAGGTGCAGGCGCTCGACGGCGCCGGGAACGTGCTGGGAGCGTCGAGCGTGGCCAGCGAGAGCGGGGTCTAGCGGCTACGGTTGGGGGGTGTCCCGCCCCGTCATATTCGCTGTCGACGAAGACGCGAAATCGCTTCACCACATCGAACGCGAACTCAGCGATCGCTACTCGCGGAGCTATCGCATCGTCTGCCTCGCCTCGGCACCCGAAGCGACGGAGGAGCTGGCCCGGCTGGCGGATGCGGGCGAGCAGGTGGCGTTGGTCCTTGCCGGCGAGCGCGAGCTGCTGGGCGCGGTGCGGGGGCACCACCCGCACGCGCTTCGCGGCCTGTTGATCGACTACGCCAACTGGGGACACGACCCGACCGGAGAGGTGATCTTCGCCGCGATGGCCAGGCGCCAGATCGACTACTACCTGATTCGCCCGATGCGCGCCCCGGACGAGATGTTCCACCAGGCGATCTCCACGTTCCTGTTGGAGTGGGCGCACGCGCAGCGGGTCTCCTCGCACACCGTGCACATCGTCGGAGAGGCCTGGACGGGGCGCGCGTACGAGTTGCGGAAGGTTCTGGGCCGGTGCGCCCTGCCCCATGCGTTCTGCCTCGCAGACTCGCCGGAGGGGCGCTCCCTGGTCGCCGAGGTCGGGGACGGGAAGCCGCTGCCGCTGGTGGTGTTCCCCAACGGAGAGGTCCTCGCCGATCCGAGCAACGCCGAACTCACCATGGCCGCGGGCGGACCGGTGAGCCCGGGAGGGCGCGACTTCGATCTCGTCATCGTGGGCGCCGGCCCGGCCGGGCTCTCAGCAGCTGTCTACGGTGCCTCCGAAGGGCTTCGCACGTTGGTGATCGACGGCGGCGGCATCGGCGGGCAGGCAACGTTGAGCTCCCTGATCCGCAACTACCTCGGATTCCCGCGCGGCATCAGCGGGCGCCGCCTGGCCGAAGAGGCCTACGAGCAGGCGTGGGTGTTCGGGGCCCATTTCGCCTTCATGCAGCAGGCGACCCGCCTCGAACGCAGCGGCGACCGTGTGAGCGTGGGCCTCTCGGACTTCCCGGACGTGAGCGCCCGGGCGGTGATCCTCGCCACGGGCGTGGAGTATCGACGACTCGAAGTCGATCACATCGAGTCCCTCGCCCTGAAGGGCGCCGGCGTCTTCTACGGCGGCCCTTCGACGGAGGCGCCGGCGATGGCAGACCGGGATGTGTTCGTGGTGGGCGGCGCCAACTCGGCGGGGCAGGCCGCGCTGCACCTGGCCGAATATGCGGCACGGGTCACGCTCGTGGTTCGCGCGTCCTCCCTTGACGCCGGCATGTCGCACTACCTGGTGCAGCAGGTGGAAGCCTCGCCCAACATCGATGTTCGACTGAACACCGAGGTTGTCGGCGGGGGCGGCGACGGCTGGTTGGAGCAGCTGGAGCTGCGCCGTCGCGGAGATGCCGGGCCCGAGACCGTACGGGCTGATGCGCTCTTCCTGATGATCGGCGCGCGCCCCAACACCGACTGGCTTCCATCCGAGGTCCTACGTGATGACGGCGGCTACGTCCACACGGGGCTCGAGGCGGGAGACGCGCCCGAGTGGCCCCTGCAGCGCAGCCCGCTTCTCCTGGAGACCAGCATGCCCGGGATCTTCGCCGTCGGGGATGTCAGGCACGGAGCTATGAACCGCGTCGCCTCCGCGGTGGGAGAGGGTTCGATCGCGGTACGGCTGGTCCACGACCTCTTCGCGATCGACCGGCTGAGCGCCGTCGAGTCCCGACCTTAGTAGCTCTCCGGTCGATCGGACCTGACGCCGGAAGCGGAGGGGGAGGGATTCGAACCCTCGAGACGGGTCAACCCCGCCTAACGGTTTTCAAGACCGTCGCATTCAACCGCTCTGCCACCCCTCCACGCGGGGGCTGGACGCTCTGAGTAGCTACCGCCGCCGTGGGTATCGCAAGCCTAGAGGAAGCGATTTCCGAAGAAGAGAGGAGGTCGGCACGAGACCGTGCTGTCCACCGGAACGCGGTTGCAACGCACGGGGTGCGGATGAGCCGTGTGCGCTCGACCTCCTCGGCGAGGCGGCCGTGCGCGAGCCTGCCGCAGCGCTTGCGCTGGTTCGCTGGGGGCAGTGGTGCGGTGCGCGCGACCGCGGCGTCCGGGGGACCGAGCAGCGTTTCCGCCGCCGCGCCTACGAGCGCGCGCGCACCGAGGCGCTCGCGATGATCGCGCTGGGATCGGCGCCGGCGAATGGCTGCGAGGACGATCCACCGGTTCGGCCCTCCCGCGCGCCGGGGACGAGGGCGAGGGCCCGTGCCGGGCTCGGCAGACCCCGTCGCTGACGGGGCCGCGGGCCTCCCGACGGATGGGCTGCCCGGCCGGCCGTCCGCGCCGGGTTTCGGCGACGGCTCCGCGGGTAGCCACGCCGGAGCGGTGTTCGCGGACTCCGCCCGGAAGGGAGCAACTCCGGACTCCGCCCGGAAGGGAGCAACATGAGACGACGCGTGCCGGCGCGGGCGCCGGAACCACACGAGAGCTGGCCGACGCAGGGTTCCTGCCGGGGCGATGACTCGCCGACCGCGTTCGTATACGAGACGACCGAGGAGGCGCGCCTGCTGCTCCGGGATGGCGATCGCGACGAGCTCGCCGAGGCGGCCCGCGCTGCGAGCGAGGCCGCCTACTACCTGAGCGACGCGATCGAGCCCGAGTATCGCCAGAGCCTGCTCACCGTCGCCGGGACACGACTGCGCATGTCCTCGCTGACCGGGCGCGAGGCGCGCGCCGCCGAGGCGCTCACGCTGCTGACAGAGGCGGCGGGAGAAGTCGAGGACATACTGCGCGGTCCGCACGCGTCCTCGGAGCTGCGCATCGCCCTGCGGGCACTGCGCAGGGGGATCGACAGCCTCGCGCGCGCCCCCAGCCACAGCCTCTAGACTGGGCGTTTCTGTCGCCGGGAGAGGTGGCCGAGCGGCTGAAGGCACTCGCCTGCTAAGCGAGTATGGGGGTCAAACTCCATCGCGGGTTCGAATCCCGCCCTCTCCGTCCGACACTCCAGCCTCGCCCGCGGCGCGGCGGGCCCCGCCTGATGGCGGGGCCCCTGATCGCCGTCTGACGGCCTGCTTCAGCGGTGCTTGGCCGGCTTCAGCGCCGTGACCTGCACGCTGACCGGGGCGGCGACCCCGGCCTGGGTGACCACCACACGCACCTTCAGATGGCCGTGGAGCTTCGCGAGCAGTGCCCGTCCCGTCTTGTTCAGGGAAACGGTCACGGTGCTCGTGCGCCCCCCGGCGAGGGTGATCGTGGCACTGCCCACGACGACCGTTCTCCGGTGCTTCTTCGCCGCGCTCACGCCGAGCACGCGGTGACCCTTGAGCGTCTCCACGACGGTCAGCCGCAGGGTCAGCCTGCAGCTGGTCCCCGAGGCGCCCGTGCAAGCCACGCGCACCTTGACGCTCGAGCCTGTGAAGCTGCGAGCCAGCTTCGCGACGCTCGCCTTCGCGGTCGCCGCGGGTCCCGGGGGTGGCGTGGAGCCGCCCACGGGCGCCGTCGTGAACGTGCGGTCTGCTCCGACGAACGTGCCGAAGTCGCTCGTGGCGACCATCCGGTAGTGGATCGTCGAGCTCGCCGGCAGGCCCGTGAGCGCTGCGGAGAACGGGACCGGCGAGTTGCTCACGCCGCTCGCCGCGCCGCCCGCCGTCTGCCCGTATTCGGTCGTGGCGCCGTACTGGAAGGACACGTGGACCGATGCGCCCAGCGGGTTCACCGAGCCCGCGATCGTGGCCGACGAAGCGGTGACCGAGCTCGCTTCGCCCGTGACGGGCGTTTCCGGCTGGTAGGCGCCCGCGAACAGGCCGCGCGGGCTGGTGCCGTTCGTGAACAGGAAGAACGGCGTGCCCAGTGCGCCACCCTGGCATTCGGTGCCATCGAGGTTGATCGGGTTCGCGGTGCACGACGACGAGATCGGCTCGCGGACGTCCGCCTGTGCGGTGGGCGTCAGCGGCACGCCGCTCTCGTCGAGCACGAACGCCGGGCTCGCCGCGTTCACGAAGTGGCCGACGAACGCCCGCTCGACGCCGCCGCCTATGTCCTCTCGCCACGACACGTACGGCGTGTTGCCCGAGAACGTGATGTCGGGCCGCGTCGACGGATTCGCCCCGGTCGAGATCGGCGCGCCGCCGTTGACCACTTCGAAGTGGGCTTCTGAGCCTTTGCCGACGAGGCGCGAGACGAAGACCTGGTCGACGCCGCCGACCTTCTCGTCCCACGTGACCCACGGACTGGTGGGATTGGCGGGGTTCATCGTCCCGGCCGCCACGCGCGGATCCTCGGCGTCGGCTCCGGGGTTCTTGTTCAGGGAGCAGTGTTCCTCGTTGGAGAGCGATTCGAGGCACGCGCCGAATCCGCCCGTGCCGGACGTGCCCAGTTCTCCCTGGAGCTGGTTGCCGACAGCGACCCAGTGGAAGCCGCCGTTGCCGGCGACGGAGTCCGCGACGCCCTTGGCGGCGAACACGAGCTCGTTAGTCGCGCGTCCGGCCGTGCCGGATTCCTTCTCGTACCAGACCACCCACGGCACTCCGTCGTTCGTGCCCGTGAACGCGATGTCGGGCTCCACGCCGTTGCGGCGCGGGTCGACGTTGAGGCTGGGGTCGGCCGCGCCGGGCCCGACGCGCGGCACGCCGGTCTGCTGCCAGCAGAAGCCGCCGATCGCGGGAATGTGGCCCGTTTCGACGTTGACGACGCCTTTGGGGGTGGCCGTGTCGCAGTCGCTCTGGCCGGGGCCCAGCGGGCGCTCGACGAAGATCTGATCGGCCCCCGGCGTGGGTGAGGAGGTTTCCTCCTGCCAGGTGACCCACGGCCCGGGCTTGGTCGGATCGACCGCCGAGCCTCCCGCGACAGACGGGTTTTCCGCGTTCTCGCCGGTGTGGATGTTCAGCGACGGCACTTCCACTTTGGATTTGCCGCCGAGTCCGCGCGACTGGCCGCCGAAGATCCACTTGCCCTGGTTCGCGTCGCCGGTGTTGTCAAAGCGGCTGGCGAACACGTTGTCGGCGCCGAATTCCGTACCGCTGGTGTTCTCGTACCACGTCGCCCACGGCACCGTCCGGCCCGTCCCCGCGAAATCGATCGCGGGCGCCTCGCCGTCCTGGCTCTGGTCGAAGTTGAGCGACCCGCTGAACGTCGGTTCGGGGCTCGAGCTGCCGCCGACCGTGCCCGACCCGCGCGTCGTCCACGCGCCGCCCGCGAACGAGCGGGAGAAGATCTGGTCGCGCGAGCCGCCGCCCTCTTGCTGGCGGAACACCGCCCACGGGACCGCCGGCTTGCCGGCCGTGAGCGCGCCGCCCGCCACATCCGCGTTGGTGGGGTCCTCGCCGCCGACGCTCTGCGTCTTGTCGATCCCCGCGGCGAGATCGTCGTTGACCTGGCTGCCGGACGGGAGCGCCTGGAAGGCGACCGCCGAGATCGCGCCCACGAGCGCGAGGGTCAGCGCGAGGAGGACGACCCGCACGGGAAGGCGCGAGGCGGCACGCCTTCGCCGCCTCGTGCCCGCCGCGGCGGGCTGCTCGGTTGCTGGATCGATCGGGGTTCGGGGGGACATGGGCCTCCTTTGAGTGGGGGGAAACTAACCGCTTCTGGGAGGCGGTACGGCGGATCTGGACGGACGGTTCGCGCGACCGGAAGCTAATGGGCTGCGCGGATCGTCCCGAGCAGCACACGCAGCCCCGAGGAGGCCGGGTTGCCGTCGGCGCGCTGGCGCGTCACCGTGAGGGTGGGGAACTTCGTCACCGGCACTCCCGACCACAGCGTCACGTGGCGCGCGTCGTTGAACGTCCCGATCGGCACGAGCACGCCCGCGGCGTTCTTGAGCCACGCCTGGTAGAAGAGCCCGCCTTCGAGGTGGGGGAGGCCGCTCGCCGCCAGTTCCACCCGCCAGCCCGATGCCGTCTTGGTGAGGGTTGCCGAGCCGTGTGCGCCGGGTGCGAGCGGGGTGCCCGACACGACCATCGCGAACTGCAACGGCCGCTTGGACGTGCCGCCGCCGGTCTGGGAGATCAGAAGCGCCACGGCAACGACCGTGGCGGCTGCGAGCGCGCCCATCGCCAGCCGCGGTCGCGGCCGGCGGATGCCACGGCTCGCCCGACCGCGGCGCTGCCCACGCACCCGTCGGCGCGCCTCCGCATGCGGCTGCTCCACCTCGGAGGCGATCGCCGCGACGACGGCATCCTCGAGCTCAGGGCGGGGCTCCTCCCACGTCGACCGGTCCGCGAGCAGCCCGCGCAGCTCGTCCAGCGCAGCACGCTCGTCCGCGGGCAGCGAGGCGGGATCCTCGCCCGTGAGGTATGCGATCCGGTCGTCGTCGCTCGTGGCCATCGAAATCCGCTTCCTCACTTCCTACGGTAAAGCACGCCCGGTCGGTTCATTGCAGGTGTCCCAGCGCGCCCGCAAGGCGCTTGTGCGCCCGGTGGGAACGCGACTTGACCGTGCCCGCGGGCACACCGAGCCGCTCCGCGATCGCCGCGTGCGTGAGCCCCTCGAAGTGCTGGAGGCGCACCACCTCGCGCTCGTCCTCGGGCAGCGCGGCAACGGCGCTACGTACCTCCCAGACCTCGTACACCGCCTCCGCCGACGGGGGCTGGGTCGTCAGCGCCGGATCATCGTCGTCCGCCGAGTCGATCGGATCACCGCCGCGGCGCGACTCGCTGCGCAGCACGTCGATCGCCACGCGGCGCGCGATCGTCGCGAGCCACGGGCCGAGCTCGCGCTCCTCGTCGAACGTGCCGGCTGCGCGCCATGCCTTCACGAAGGCCTGCTGCGCTGCCTCTTCCGCCAGGGCCCGGTTGCCGAGGACGCGATAGGCCACGCCGAACACGAGGCCGCCGTAGGAGCGGTACACCGTCCGTACAGCGGCCGGATCGCCATCGCGGAACCGCCTCACAACCCCCCGCGCGAGCACCGCGCGGACGCTACCACGCGCTCGCCGAGCGGACCGGTCGTCTCAGCCCGGCGGCAGGATCGTGAACGTCAGAGTGGCCGGCGTCGATGCCAACCCGGTCCTGCCGCGCGCCACGACGGTCACCCGGTAGGTGCCGGGCACGAGCTTTCGCGTGCGCGAGAGCCTGCCCTGGAAGCGGATCCGGTCGCTGCCGGCGTGACCGGAGAGCGCGAGCGCCCCGGCGGTGACGAACCGCGAGCAGCGAGGTCCTTTCGCGCCGCCCCGTTTGGCCACGCAGCGCCCGTGTCGTCGCACCCCCGGCGACCTGCGGGCGAAGGTCAGCGTCACCGACGCGGCCGTGTCAAGGGTGAAGGAGTAGGTCGTGCCGACCGGAACGCGCCGCACCCTGGTGAGTGCCGCAAGCGCGCGGCCCTCGCGCCACCGCGCCGCGCTCTGCGCCAGTGCGGTGAGCCGAGGTGCTCCGGCGGCGTGCGGCGGCGCGGTTGCCGAGGGGACGATGACCGTGGTGTTCGCGACCGCGCTCGCGTCCAGACCGCAGTACGCGGTCTGCCCCGTGAACACGAGCGATGCCGAACAGCCGGCGCTGTCGGTGACCGTGAGCGTGACCGGGTAGGAGCCCGGCGCGCTGTACGTGTGCGCCACGGTCGCCGCGGGCCCGTTGGCGGAGGTGCCGTCGCCGAATGTCCACGAGTAGTCGGCGAGCACGCCTTCCGCCGCGCGTGACCCCGAGCCGTCGAGGGTGCTCGCGGAGCCCGCCGCCGCGGCCGTCGCGGTGAGGCTCGCGACCGGGCCCTGGTCGGGGGTGATCGCCACCGTGATCGGGTAGAGGCCGGCCGTGATCGAGGCAGGCAGTCGCGGGGTGAGCAGGCCACCTGCGCCGACCGCGTACTCGGAGATCGGCCCCGGTGAGGACCCCGTTTCGGATGCGGCCACGTACACCGACCGGCCGTCCGGGCTCACCGCGATGCCCGTGCTGCCGAACGGCCCCTTCACGAACTCGGGCGACTTCGGGCTGAGCCGTCCGCCCGCGCCGATGTCCAGCTGGGCGACCGCTTCGGCTTCGGGCGCGATGTCGTCGGATACGTAGAGGCTGTGACCGTCGGGGCTGACCGCCACGTAGGCGGATCCTTCGCCCGCCACGAACTCCGCGGGCGTCTTCGGCGTGAGCGCGCCGCCGGCGCCGACGTCGTACTGCGAGACTGCGCTCGGGTTTTTCGATTCTCCGTAGTCGCCGACGTAGACGCTCCTGCCGTCTGGGGTGACCACGATCGATTCCGGGTCGTGGCCCGTCGCGGGCGGGGCGGCGGCCTTGGGCGTGAGCGCGCCGCCGGCTCCGATGTCGAACTCGAGGACCTTTTCGGTGCCCGAGTCGGTCACGTAGGCGCTGTGCCCGTCGGGACTCACCGCGATCGCCGCGGGGTGGGTCCCCACCCCCACGAACGGGGCCGGCTTGGGGCTCAGCTTCCCGCCGGCTCCGACGTCGAACTGCCACACCCTGCCCCCGCTGTCGTCCGCGTACAGGCTCGTGCCGTCTGGGCTCAGGGCGAGGTAGAAGGTGTTTCCGATGATCGCCGCGTCGGCCGGTGACTTCGGCGTCAGTTCTCCTCCGGGCCCGATGTCGTACTGGCCGATCTGAGTGCCTTCGGCCAGGTACAGGCTGTGCCCATCGGGCGAGATCGCCATCGTGCCCACGTGGGCGATCGGGTGGTGCGCCGGGACGAGCGGCGCGAGTGAGCCGGCGCCCACGACCGAGAACTGCCAGACCGTGTTTTCGTTGAGCATCGTCGCGTACAGGCTCTGACCAGCGGCTGCGCTCCCCGACATGAGGACGGCGAGAACCAGCGTCAGGGTCGCCAGCAGCCTGCCGCGATGCATGCGCCCATCCTACGCTCCCGGCCCGGACACGATGAGCAGGCTCAACGCTCGTTCAGGAGCGCCTTGACCTGGCCCTGGAAAGCCTCCGTCGTGAAGCACGTCGGCTCCGCGAACTCCTCCATCGTGATCGAGTGGTCCCACGTGGCGTCGGCCGCCGCGCGCAGCAGCGGCTTGGTCATCGTCAGCGCGTGCGGAGGCAGCGCAGCTATCCGCTCGCACCATTCGCCGGCGGCGTCGAGCAGGGACTCGTGGGGAACGACCTCGTGCACGAGCCCGGCCTCGCGCGCCTCCTCCGCGGTCAGGTGGCGGCCCCGCGCGTAGAACGCAAACGCGCCCTGGTAGCCCAGCGCGCGCGTGAGCGCCCAGCTCGTGCCCACCTCGGGCAGCAGGCCGAGCCGGCCGAACGCGGGCACGATCCGCGCCTGCTCGGAGGCGATCACGAGGTCGCACGTGAGCGCCCAGGCGAGCCCCACACCCGCCGCCGCACCGTTCAGCGCTGCCACGAACGCAGTGTCCGCGCGCGCGATCAGGCGTGCCACCGCGCCGAACTCGTAGCGGATCCAGCGCCACACGTCGGCCGCGCCCGCCTCTGCCCGGAGCCCTTTCTCCGTCAGCGCCATCATCCGCAGGTCGCCGCCCGCGCAGAAGCCCGGATCTGCCCCCGTGAGCACGATCGTGCGGATCTCCGCAGCGGCGGTCAGCTCCGTGAGCGCGGCCTTCAGCTGGACTACCAGCGGTGCGCTGAGCACGTTCAGCCGGTCGGGGTCCGACAGCGTGACCACCGCGTGGTCGGCGCCGCGCTCGACGGTCACGTACGTCCCGTCCGCGCCGCTGCCCTCCGCCACCAGCTCCTCGTACAGACTCATCAGCCACCTCCTGGGATCGACAGCGCGGACCAGGCCGCGTCGCTGAGCGTGCGCACCGCCTCGGGACGCATGCGGCTGCGCCCGGAGGCGAGCCAGTGGCGGCAGTACTCCTGGGCCGTCCCGATCCACAGGGCGTACAGCAGGTCGAACGGCAGGTCGCGGACCACTCCGTAGTGGGCGTGGGTGCGGAACCAGCCCGCCACCTCCGCCATGAAGTCCGCGCCGGCCGCGCGCACCGCCTCCTCGTCTCCCGGGCGCTCACGAAGCAGCAGCGTCGCCTCGGCGCGGTGAGCTGCCACCCACCTCAGGTGATACGCCACTCCCGCGCGCACGCCCTCGCGCGCGCCGGGATGGGCGCGAAGCTCGAGCACGAACCCCTCCTGGTAGGAGCGGAGCACCTCGATGTAGAGGGCCGCGTGCAGCGACGTCTTGTCGGGGAAGTGGTAGTAGAGCGCGCCCACGCTCACACCCGCGGCCGTGCGGATCTCCTCCAGGGTGGGGGCGACCGCGCCATCCGCGGCGAATCGGTCGAGCGCCGCCGTGAGCAGCCGTTCGCGGGCGGACATGAGGAAGATTCTTTCATAACAGAGGAATCCTCTGCTTTCTCAGGCGAGCGGAGAGTCGTCCGGCCAGGCGCGCCGCGAAGTCGCGCGACTGGATGGACGACTCGGAGCTCAGGCGACCGCGAAGTTGATCGGCGCGCTCACGGTGGCGCTCTGCGCGCCGACGTTCGTCACGCTGATCGGCCCGGTCGTGGCGCCCGACGGAACCACGGCGTGCAGCGACGTGGCCGACACGTAGGTCACGCTCGACGCGCGCGTGCCGTTGAAGCTGACGGTGGAGGACGGCGTGAAGCCGAGACCTTTGATCGTCACCGTGGTGCCCACCCCGGCGCGCCCGGGCGTGCTGCCCGTGACGGACAGGCTCGGCGTGAACCTGGCGGTGCTCGTGGCCGTCTTGACGGGGGTCGTGACCGAAACCGCGGCCACGACGGCGCCGTTCGGGACCACCGCTTCGATCTGGGTGCTGGAGAGCGTCGTGAACGCCGCGCTGAGAGCGCCGAAGTGGACCGCGGTGGCGCCCGCGAAGGCCGTGCCGGTGATCGTGACCGTACTGCCGGTGGCAGCCGTCGCCGGCGTGAAGCCGGAGACCGTGGGCACGTTGCTCGCGACCGTGCCGGTAGCGGCCGAGGCGACGGCTGTGCCCGTGCCCGCGCCGTTCGACGCCGTCACCACAACGCGAATCGTCGATCCGACGGCCGTCGAGGGCAGGAGCAGGGTCGTCGCGGTCGCTCCGGCGATCGGGAAGCACGTGGCGCCGGAGGTGTCGCAGCGCTCCCATTGGTACCCGTACGCGGTCGGAGACCCGCTCCATTCGCCCGCCGAGGCGGTGAGCGTCTGGCCCTGCTGGCTCGTGCCGGACACGGCCGGCAGCGCGCTGTCTTCGGGGGTGCCCGACACGGAGAACGCGCTCAGCCCCACCGGGCTCCCGACCCCGGTGGGCCCGTCATAGCCGCCGCGCGCGGCGCACACGCTCGCGTTGCTGCAGCTCCCGTTGCTGCCTTTCGTGACGTCGTAGAGCGCGCCGCCTTCGCCGAGATGGGAGTACAGCGTGCGCGCCGGGAGGCTCACACCGCGCGCGCCGCCGCCGAGCGCGAACTCGGCTGCGACGATCGGCGAGGACGCCGAGGTCCCGCCCAGCACGCCCCAGCCGGTCGGGTCGCCGCTGCCCGCGGGGGTGCTGTCGTAGACGTCCACGCCGGTGTACGGGTCGCCGACCGCCGAGACGTCGGCGTCCGCGCGACGGCCGCCGCAGCCGGTGAGCGAGAAGGAGGCGACCGACGTCTGCCATGCGGGCGCCCCGAACGAGCCGCTGCAGCCGCTCCCACCGTCGTTCCAGGCGGTGCTCGTCCAGCTGCTGCCGGAGCCGGTGAGGCTGGTTCCCCCCACCGCGATCACGCTCGGCGAGGTGGAGGGGAAGTTCGCCGCCTGCGTGCGAGGGCACGCGGAGTTGATGTAACCGCAGTCGCCCGTCGAGACGGTGATCACCACGCCGGGATGTTCGAAGGCGGCGTTCAGGCTCGAGTAGTCGCCCGTTTCGGGGCCGCCGTAGGAGTTGCTCACGACGGTGGCGCCGGCGTTCACCGCGGCATCCTCGGCGGCGCCGAAGTCGATCCAACGTTCGCTGCTGGCCTCGACCAGCATCAGCCTGCATGTCTGGCAGATCGCGTGTGCCATCTGCAGATCGAGCGAGATCTCGGTCGCCCATTCCCCGTTCTTGGCCGGTAGCGGGCTCGCCTTGCCGCTCTCGTTCAGGATCCTGAAGCAGCCGTTCGCCTTGGTGCACGCGGGCAGGCCGAACGTCTTGCTGTAGACGCCGAGGTCCGCTTCCGCGGTGGGGTCGTTGTACGCGTCCACGAGGGCGATCGTCTGGGTCGCCGCAGCGGGAGTTTCCGTGGGCAGTCCATAAGCTTCGTGTAGCTGCGCGGGGCCCCAGCCGCCCGGCACGGTCTTGTTCGTCACGTGTGGCGTGGCGCCTCCGGCCGATTCCTGGGCCTGTCTGAGGGCGTTCGCCCGCAGCTCTGAGCTCGTGAGCGACTTCGATACGAGCCGCATGCCGAGGCACTCAGCCCGGCCGGGGCGGGCGGCCTGGCACAGGCGCTGGGCGCGGTTGGCGGAGCGCGAGGGGAGCGCGGTCGCGTCGCTGGCTGCCACGGACAACAGGACGCAGGCGAGTGTCGCCGTCAGTGCGATTGTCCGTGTCGCTCCCTGCTCGGTCCTGCTCATCGCGGTACGCCTCCGTGCGTCGTGCCCTGTACGCGTGGTCGGCGCGCGGGCGCGCGCACGTGAGGACCCGGAGGCGTCGATGGACCAGTGGCTCGGGGCTGCAACGGCGCGTGCAGCGCCGCGGCAGGGGCGCGCCGTCAGGCCGCGACGCGTTCCAACCGGCCGCTCGTGGCGCAGCGGATTTCGTGGATCACGGTGCGGTCGCGCCCGCTCGCCTTGGCGAGGTAGAGGGCCGCGTCGGCCGCCCGCATCAGCTCGGCCGCGCTCTCGCCGTGCCCGGGGAACTCCGCCAGGCCGAACGACATCGTCACGGTGGTGCCGCCCGCGCTGAGGTCGGCGAGCGCTCCGCGCACGCGTTCGGCGGTGAGGAAGCCGCCCCAGGCGTCCGTCCCCGGCAGCAGCAGCGCGAACTCCTCGCCGCCGATCCGGCCCGCGCAGTCCGATGCGCGGCACGCGCCGCGCAGGATCCGGGCCACCTGTGCGAGCACCGCGTCGCCGATCGGGTGACCGAACGTGTCGTTGATCGCCTTGAAGCGGTCCACGTCCCCGACCACCAGCGTGAAGCGCTCGCCGCTGCGGCGGGCGCGCTGCACCTGCTCCTCGAAGCGTTCGAGGAAGCCGCGCCGGTTGGGGATCTGGGTGAGCGCGTCGGTGAGGGCCGCGTCGCCGAGGCGGCGCAGCAGGTCGTCGATGTGCGTGCGCAGGAAGTGCATCGTGCACGCCACGCCCGCATAGACCACGACGACCACCATCAGGCGCGTGAACGCCACGGTGGTGCTCTCGGGGATCGCGAGCAGCACGAGGGAGTAGCTGAGCGCGACGAGGCACACCGCCGCCGCGATGCCCCTGCGGGACGCGAAGAAGCCCGTGTACAGCGCGTTCCAGGTGAGGAACAGCTCCACCAGCGACCCGTGGGCGCCCTGGCGCTCGCCATCGAAGTAGACCGCCGCGAACGTCAGCAGGATGCCGCTCGACACCGCCAGTGCCATGCGCACGCGCCGCTGCTCGCGAAGCAGCGGGATCGCGATCCCGATCGCGACCAGGATCGATGCGAGGATCACGTCGGCGAGCACCTGCGCGTGAGGAGGGTGCAGGACCGCCGCCGCCAGCACCGTTGCGGGCGCAGCGGCGAAGCACATGGCCGAGGCGACGCGAATCGCGATCTCGTCGCTGGCGGCTTCGAACGGCTGGGCTGTACCTGCGCAGGAGAGTACCCGCATGCCAACCCAACGGCGCGCAGAGCACACGCGGGTACGAGATGCCAGCAGTCTCGACGAACGTTTCAGGCGTGCACGAGAGCGTGCGCGGCGCTAACGGCGTTGACTGCGCCCGCGCGCGGTGCCGCGCCGCGCCTGAACGCTGCCGCGGCGTGCCGCGAAGGGACCGCTGCGCGACCCCGATGCCGCCGTGTACGCGGCCGACTCCACGAGCCGCCCGTCGACGAGGTCGATCGGGCTCACCTGCGGGTCGATCACGAGCGAGCCCGCGATCTCCCAGAGCGAGTCCCAGCGGGTGGAGAGCCCGCGGGGGTCCACGCAGTCGAGCACGCCCGCGAGCTGTTCGCCGAAGCGCCGGCGCTGCTCAGCGGTGCCCTCCCGCGCGAGGCGCTGGGCCGCGCTCCGCACCGCGCGCTCCCAGCGCGGGTCCTCGACATCTGCGAGGTGCAGCGGCGCCGGCCGGTGGCGCCAGATGCGGCTCGGCGGCACTCCCAGCGCGCGGGCGATGCGTACCTTCGTGGCGGGGTGCGGGCGCTCGGTCGCGCCCGACTCGATCGCGTTCCAGGTAGCGGGGGTGATGCCGGCGGCGCGAGCTGCCTCCGCGCGGCTCATGCCGAGCTCGCTACGCAGCTCCTCGATCGCCTGGGCCGAGCGGTTCACCATCGGCTGCGCATCATGATCGCGCGGTCGGATGGATCGCGCTCGCGGCTATTCGACGGGACCTTCGGTGCTCACCGCGAACACGATGTGCCGGCGCGCGACGCTCAGGAAGGGATGCAGCTCGATGGGCCCGCCGTCGAGCGGGGCGACCGTCACGTCGGTGAGCGTGATGAAGTCGCGCTCGGCCGCGTTGAGCACGTCCGAGACACGGCTGCGATAGCCGTCGCGGGCGAGCGTCAGCACGCCCTCGATGCGCAGGCGATCGGTCTCGATCCGCACGCGCTCCCTGCGCTGGTCCGTCGCGGGATCGTCCGGCAGCTGCGCGGGGTCGGCGTCGCTCATCGCTTCATTATCGACGCTAGCGCGCGACGGTGTAGATCCTCGACGCCGTCGCCCGCCGCCCTGTGGGCCCGACCGCGACGACCCGCACGCGCGCCGTCAGCAGCCGGCGATGGCCGAGCTCGCGCTTCAGGCGCCGCGTCCCGCGCGCGCTGAGCGCAAGGCGAACGTGGCCCGCAAGGCCCTTCGGCAGCGAGCGCGCGCTCGCCGCCAGCCGCACGCCGCCGTGCCCGCGCCCCGGAGCGAGCGTGGCCGTGACGAGGATCCTGCAGCCGCGCTGGCAGGTCACCGACAGCGCCAGCCCGCGACGCGCGAGCACGCCCGTCGATCGCGGCAGCGCGATGCCGATCACCGGGGGCACGTCGAGCGGCGGCGGCCACGCCGAGATCGCCGCGCAGCCAGTACCGGCGGGCGATACGGGCTGGAAGCGCTCGATCCGGTTGTTGTTCGTGTCGGCCACATACACGTCCCCTTCGCAGCCGACGGCGATCGCCCCCGGCTGGGAGAACTCGCCCAGCGCCGTGCCGCGCAGCCCCCATTTCGAGAGCAGCGCCCCGCTCGGGGAGAACGCCTGCACGCGGTTGTTTTCGCCGTCGAGCACGTACACCGCCCCGGCGGCGTCGACCGCCACTCCGTTCGGACCGCGCAGGCGGCCGTCGCCGCCCCCGCGCGAGCCCCACCCCCCGATCACTTCTCCGCTGGGGGAGAGCGCCACCACGCGGTTGTTGCCCGTGTCGGCGACGTACGCGTCCCCCGCCGCGTTCGTCGCGATGGCCGCGGGGCGGTTGAAGGCCCCCGCGCCGGCTCCCGCGCTGCCGTTGCCTTCACCCGCGCCTATGCGCCTGAGCAGCGTCCCTTCGGGTCCGTAGAGGAGGACCCGGTTGTGCCCCGTGTCGGCGACCCACAGCTGGTGCGTCGCCGGGGCGACGGCGAGCGCGCGCGCGCCCGCCAGCTGCGCGCCACCGAACTGCGCCGGGCCTCCCGTTTCGCTCAGATATGTGCCGTCGCCCCAGTAGCGCACCACACGCGCGCCGCCGTTGTCGGACACGTACACGGGCCCCGCGGGGTCGACGGCGATGCCCGCCGGGGAGAAGAGGGTCGCGCGATTGCCCCCGGCCAGCGTCCACTGTTCGAGCAGGTCTTCGCTGCCCGGCGCGAACACCTCGACGCGGTTGCCGTCGGTGTCCGCCGCCAGCAGCCGGCCCGCCGGGTCCACGGCGAGCCCGCGCGGGGCCGTGAGCTGGCCGACGCCGCGCGCGGAGATCCCGAGCGTGCGCAGGAACAGCCCGCCGGGGTCGAACACCTCGATCCGGTCGTTCGCGGTGTCCGCCACGTACGTGTCGCCCGCGGGATCGCTCGCCAGCGCGCGCGGGAACGCCAGCTGGCCGGGTTTGGAGCCGAACCCGCCCCACGCGCCGAGGAACTGCAGTTGCGGCCCGAGCTTGACCACGCGGTGTCCGAGGTCATCCGCGACGTAGATGTTCCCGGCGGCGTCGATCGCCACCCCGTAGGTGAAGCCGAACTGCCCCGGCCCGCTGCCCGCGGAGCCCGTCTGGGCGAGGTAGCCGCCGTTGGGATCGAACACCTGCACGCGGTGGTTGTCGTCGGACACCACCACCTCGGCGCCGTTCGCCGCCACGGCGCGCGGGTAGGTCATCTGACCGGGCGCGTTGCCGCCTGAGCCGAACTGGATCGGGAACTGCCCTTCCAGGTTGAAGCGCTGGATCCGGTTGTTGCCGGAGTCGGCGACGTACACGTATTCCCCCGCCACCGCGATCCCGCCGCCCGGCGGCTTGGTGTAGTCCTGCGAGGAGCCGAAGTTGAAGTCGCCGAGGGCGCTGCCCTTGTGGCCCCACGACATCAGGAAGCGGCCGCTCGAGTCGAACTTCTCGATGCGGTTGTGGCTGGAGTCGACCACGTACACGCTGCTCGCCGCGTCGACCGCGAGCCCCGCGATCGGCCCGAACTGGCCGTGGCCGCCGCCGTAGGAGCCCCACTCGGTGACGAATTCGCCGGTGGCGGTCCACTTCTGGACCACGTAGCTGAGCTGGTCGGCCACGTATACGTAGCCGTTGGGATCGACGGCGACCGCCTCGGGGAACCGCACCACGCCCTCGGCACGGCGTCCCACGATCGAGGCTGCCGCGTACGGACAGGACGCCGAGCCGGCCCCGGCGCAGGTTTCGGCCGCGGGCGCGGTGGCCGGCAGTGCGAGCGCGAGCGTCAGCACGATCGCGACCGTCAACGGCGCGAGGAGCTTGGCGGCGGCGGGCAGCGCCGCGCCGGGCGGGTGGGCGTGGGCCATCCGCGCATGAGAACACGCGCGCGGCGCCCATGTCGCGGTTCGCTAGGAGATCCGCTCGGGAGCGCGCGCCGGCAGGCCAGCCGTGGTGACGGGCGCGTTGACGAAGCGCGAGGTGCTCGTGGGGCGGTTGCGCTCCTCGCGCACGATGTACAGCGGACGGTGCTTGACCTCGTCGTAGATCCGCCCGACGTACTCGCCGATCACGCCGATCGCGATCAGCTGGATCCCGCCCAGGAGCAGGATCGCGATCGTGATCGAGCCGAAGCCCGGAAGATAGGAGTCGGCGATCCGCAGCGCGATCACGACCGGGATCGCGATGAACGCGAGACCCGCGGAGAGGATCCCCGCGTACGTCGCCAGCTGCAGCGGCAGGTGCGAGAACGACGCGATCGCATCCAGCGAGAAGCGCAGCATGCGCCGCAGCGTGTACTTGGTCTCGCCCGCGTTGCGGGCGTCACGCTGGTAGGCGACGGCCGTCTGGTTGAAGCCGACCCACACCGTCATCCCGCGCAGGAAGCGCGAGCGCTCGGTCATCGCCAGGAGGGCGTCGAGCGCGCGGCGGTCGAGCAGGCGGAAATCGCCCGAGTTGGGCTCGAGATCGACCTGAGCGAGCTTGTTGAACAGCTTGTAGAACCACGAGGCGGTCGCC
>Ga0187823_10000034_pt1 | contig 25960 bp, 12 predicted proteins | sample NC_wetland_sal_i_12_FD_132968 | JGI IMG/M metagenome (GOLD analysis project Ga0187823, IMG submission 132968) | Wetland sediment microbial communities from Neuse River Estuary, North Carolina, USA - SourceSoil_3 | ecosystem: Environmental > Aquatic > Freshwater > Wetlands > Sediment | place...
CACGGGCAGCTCCCTGAACGTGCAGGCGGGCGCCTACAGCCCGTTCGTGGCCTCCTTCTCGCGCGAAGACACCGACCGTGAACTCGCCGGCCTGAGCGTCAGCCTGCCCCCGGGCCTGCTCGCCCACGTCGCGGGGGTCCCGCTTTGCGGCGAAGCTCAGGCGAACGCCGGCACCTGCCCGGAAAGCACCCGTGTCGGGTCGGTGCTCGCCGAAGCGGGCCCGGGCCCGAACCCGCTGCCCGACAACGGCAGGGTGTATCTGACGGGCCCCTACAACGGCGGCCCGTATGGCCTCTCGGTGGTGGTGCCCGCGATCGCCGGGCCGTTTGACTTCGGCCTCGTGGTGGTGCGCCAGTCGCTGCGGATCGACCCCCACACCGCGCAGGTGACCGACGTCTCAGACCCCTTCCCGGTGATGCTCCACGCGACCGGCGCCGACGGGCAGAGCATCGGCATCCCGATCCGCCTGCGCCGCGTGCAGGTCAGCATCGACCGCCCCGGGTTCACGTTCAACCCGACCAACTGCTCGAGGCTGCACGTCGGCGCGGCGATCACGAGCACCCGCGGCGAAGCCGGCGCCCTTGAAACGCCCTTCCAGGTGACCGACTGCGCGAGCCTGAGGTTCACCCCCAAAGTCGCGGTCTCAACCGCCGCGAGGGCGAGCAAAGTCGACGGCGCCTCCCTGCACTTCAGGATCGCCTACCCCAAAGGCGCGATGGGCACCCAGGCGTGGTTCAACGAGGCGAAATTCGACCTGCCCAAACAGCTCCCGGCGCGCCTCACCACGATCCAGAAGGCGTGCTTGGCGAAGGTGTTCGAAACCGAACGCCAGAACTGCCCGCCGGCCAGCCGGATCGGCCACGTGGTCGTCCACACCCAGGTGCTGCCGACGCCGCTGGAAGGCCCGGTGTACTTCGTCAGCTACGGCGGCGCGGCCTTCCCCGACGCGGTGCTCGTCCTCGACGGCTCGGGCGTCCACATCGAGCTGCACGGCAACACCTTCATCAACTCGAAGACGGGCGTCACGAGCGCAACGTTCCTGAACACCCCCGACGTCCCGTTCGAATCCATAGAAGTGACCATCCCCCAGGGCCCGTTCAGCGAGTTCGGCGCCAACCTGCCCGCCAAGGCCAACTACAGCTTCTGCGGGCAGAAGCTCGTCATGCCGACGTTCTTCAAAGCCTCAAACGGCCTTGACATCCACCAGAACACACCGGTCACGGTGACCGGCTGCCCGAAGACGAAGACGCGAGCCCAGAAGCTCGCGGCCGCCCTGAAGGCCTGCCACAAGAAGCACGGCAGGAAACGCGCCGCATGCGAGAGGGCAGCACGCAGGGCCTACGGGGCGAAGGTCTCCAAGAAGGCGCGCAGGAGATGAGCCGTTCAGCAGTCGACTGCTGCATTCAACGCCCGGCACAGCTCGCGGAGCTTGTCTCCTCCGAGCATCGTTATCGGCTCGGTCAGCAGCGCCTTGGGCACTGTCCGCACGTTGTCGAGGCTGATCACGCACTCTCGCGGCATCCCGTCCTCGGGCCCGAGGGCCACCTCGCTGTCGAGTCCTCGGATGCGCCCGGTGATGATCGCAACGACGACGTTTCGCAGGGTCTCGATCGCCTCGTCACGGGTGAGCACGCAGACGGGATGGCGTCCCTCGTCTGCCAGCTCCAGCCAACAGACTTCGCCGCGCGCTACCAAGGGTCGTTTCTGACAGTCTCGCGGGCGTTTGCCTCTGCCCAACGGTCCTCTCGTGCATCAAGCTCCTCAGCTGACATCTTCGACTCCTCCTCGAGATATCCGCTGAGCTCGGTCTGCGACGTCACCACGCGCAGAGCCGCAGTGGCTTGCGCATCGGTCCACCGGGACGCTTCCTTCAGTAGCAACTCCTTGGCGGTCATGGGGCAGATTCTACCGTCGTCAGCGGGCATCGCGCCGCCCCGACCGGTGAGCGCGCTGCGTCGGCGGATGCGGTTGGGAGATCTGCGAGCGGCCAGAGCGTGGAGGCCCAAGCTGGCCGAAACGGGGACGCGGGCCGAACCGGGGATGCGAGAGTCAGCGAGCGTCTCCCGGGCTCGGCAGCGAGTGTCTACCGGCTTGGGTAAGGACGCACCGAGAGTGGCGTGCTGGCCGAAGTGGGGATTCGCGCCGCCAGGCGCGTGTCTCCCGGGCTCGGGGATGCGCCTCCGCCAGCGCCTCGGCGGGATCCGTTCCAACGAGCGCACCGCCGCGACCGACCAGGGCGGCGAGGGCCAAGCACCCCAAGGGTGCAGCGAGCGCGGTGTGAGAGAGCACATGGGCGAGCAGGGACCAGAAATGCGCCGGCCGTACGGCGCCAGGGTCGCCATCCACCCGAAGGCACATTCCTGATGCGTGTCCGCGAGCGTACCCTCGACGCCTGGATCGGTTCCCACGAGCGCCGCGCCGCGACCGATCACGGCGGCGATGCCCAAGCAGTTCAAGGACGCAGCGCCCGCACCGCCGGGACCGTCCAGGGCGGCGATGCCCAAGCAGTTCAAGGACGCAGCGCCCGCACCGCCGGGACCGTCCAGGGCGGCGATGCCCGAGCACTTCAAGGACGCAGCGCCCGCACCGCCGGGACCGCCCTGGCGGCGGGCTTGCTCGCCCTTGCCGCACCTCCCGCGCTCGCGGCCCGTGGCCACGTGCCCGGCCCGACCCTCGCGGCGAAGTGCTCGGCCGAACCCTGTGCCCCCGGCACGCTCGAGGAACCGGCCGGTGTCGCGGTCAACGAAGCCACGGGCGAGGTGTACGTCGCAGACAGGGCCGCAGGCCTCGTGAGCGGGTTCGAAGGCGACGGGGGCGTGGTCGCGGGCTTTGGGAACAACGGCGCGGAAGGCGCGGCGAACGGGCAGCTCTCGGGCCCCGCCTCCACCGGTGTCGGCAAGCTCGAAGCGGGCTCTTCGACGATCACGGCCGTGCTCGATCTGACCGGTCCCGGGTTCGCCGCGGGCGATCAGATCAAAGCTCCGGGCCTGGCGCCGGGCACGACGATCGTGAGCGTCCTCTCTCCTGAAGTCCTTGAAGTCTCGAGCCCTGCGAGTGCCAGCGAAGAACCGGCGTCGCTGACGGCGATAGAACACTTCGCCGCCCCCGAATACCTCGCGGTCGACAACGACCCGGCGAGCCCGTCCTTCGGCGATCTGTACGTGGCGGATATCGGCCGCGACGTGGTCGACAAGTTCACTGCCGCCGGTGCGTTCATCGCGCAGCTGAGCGGCGCCAGCGGTGAAGCCGCGAGGATCGACGGGCTCGCGGTCGACGGGGCCGGGCAGCTGTGGGTGGGGACCTTCTCGGGGCCCACCGGCGGCCCGGTGTTCGCCTACAGCAACGCCGAGGTGAACGTGCTCGTGCGCGAAACCTCCGCGGCGCTCGCGGACAAACCCGACCAGCCGGGTTTCGCCGTGGACTCCGAAGATGACCTGTACGCCGTCAGCGGCGGCTTCGGGATCACGGGCGTCGCGAAGTTCGACTCCCACGGGACGCTGCTCGATGAAACGTTCTTCCCCCAGGCCGTCCAGGGGCTGGCCACAGAACCGGTGGGCAACGACGTCTACGTCGACACCGGTGCTGCGGTGCAGCGTGTCGGCCCGAGCGGCCTCGTGGAAGGCCTGCCGATCGAAACGCTCGCGCTCGCCGGCGGCGCCGGCAGCGGCGTGGCCGTGAGCTCCGCCGCCGAAACGGTGTATGTCGCCGAGTCGCTGGCGGGCGATATCGAAGTCTTCACGCCCGAACCGGCGGGAGCGCCAACCGTGGAAAGGGAGTCGGTCTCGAAGGTGACGGGCGAAAGCGCGACGTTCGAAGCGTCGCTGAACGCCCGCGGCGCGAGCACGAGCTATGACTTCGAATACGGGGCCTGTGCGACGCCGAGCACCTGCGCGAGCAGCGCCTACGGCTCGCGCGCGCCCGCTCCGGAAGGCTCCGCGGGCGCGGCCTTCGAAGTCGTGAGCGTGCCCGCCGAGAACGTGGCCGGCCTGGCCGCGGATACGCCCTATCACTACCGCCTCATCGCGCACAACGAACACGGCACGGTGACCGGCCCCGAACGGACGTTCACGACACAGACCGTCGGTGAATTCGCGCTCCCCGACGCCCGCGCGTGGGAAATGGTCTCCCCGCCCGCCAAGCACGGCGCGCTGATCGCCCCGCTCGACGGGGAAGCCCCGATCCAGGCGGCGGCGGCGGGCGGCGCGATCGCGTTCCTCGCGCACTCGCCCACGGAATCGGGGCCGGCCGGCTCCACCAACCTCGTCTCGGTGCTCGGCCTGCGCGGGCCGCAGGGCTGGTCCTCCAGGGACATGGCGGTCCCCCACGATGGGGTCTCGCCGCTCGGCCCCGAGCTCTGGGCCTTCTCGGAAGACCTCTCCCACGCGATCGTGCAGCCGCGCGGGGAATTCGCCGCCTGTCACTCGCCCGAAGGCGCCGCGCAGCCGTGCCTCTCAGAAGAAGCATCCGAACAGACGGCGTTCCTGCGTACCGATTTCCTGAACGCCAACACGAGCGAACCGTGCCTTGAGTCCTCGATGCACTGCTTCAAGCCGCTCGTGACCGCGCAGGCCGGGTACGCAAACGTCCCGCCCGGCACGAAGTTCGGCGAAGACTGCCTGGCGGGCCTCTGCGGCCCGGAATTCCAAGGCGCCTCATCGGACCTCGCACATGTCGTGATCAAGTCCGCGGTGCCGCTCAGCTCACCCGACGGCGGGAACCTGTACGAGTGGTCGGCCGGAAGGCCGCCCGATGAGCAGATCGCGCCCGTCAGCATCCTGCCCGCCAGCGAAGAAGAAACGGCGAAGGGCGAACACGGTCAGCCGGCGACCGGCGTGCTCGGCCTGCGCGGCGCGAACGTGCGTAACGCGGTCTCCGCCGACGGCTCGCGCGTGTTCTGGACGACCCACGCCACCGAAGCCGGTCCGCTGTATGCGCGCGACGTGGCCAAGGGAGAAACCTCGCTGCTCGGTGAAGGCGCCTTCCAGGACGCCTCGGTCGACGGGTCGCGCATGTTCTACACGTCGGGCAGCGGCGTGCAGGGCACCCTGTTCGAATGCCACCTGCTGCAAGGCGCCGCGGGCGCGAGCGAATGCGAACACGGCGGCAGCGAACTGGCCCCGGAAGTGCTGGGGCTGATCGCCGGTGTCAGCGAAGACGGCTCGTGGGTCTACTTCGTCTCGGGCGCCGATCTGGCGGCGGGCGCCGGCAGCGGGGAGCCCAACCTGTATGTCCGCCACGAAGGCGTCACGAGCCTCGTCGCGGTGCTCTCCCCGGCCGACAGCCCCGACTGGGTGCCCGGGGGCTTTGCCCAGCTCGGCGACCTGACCGCGCGGGTCTCGCCCGACGGGCGCTGGGTCGCGTTCATGTCCGAGCGCCCGCTCACCGGCTATGACAACCGCGACGCCCTCAGCGCCAAGCCCGACGAGGAGGTCTATGAGTATCACGCCCCTTCGAGCCTCGCCGCCGAACCCGGCACGCTGACCTGCGCGTCCTGCAACCCGACGGGCGCTCGCCCCACCGGCGAGGAAGCCCAGAGGTCAAATCCAACCGAAGGTGGCGTCATCGGCTCGGGTGCGTGGAGCGCCTCGACGTGGCTCGCCGCGAACGTCCCGGGATGGAACCAGTACCCGACCACCAAGTTCCACACGATCTACCAGCCCCGGTATCTCTCCGACAGCGGCAGGCTGTTCTTCAACGCGCATGACGCGCTCGTCGCCCAGGCGGTCAACGGCGAGTGGGACGTCTACGAGTACGAGCCCGAAGGGGTGCCGGCGGGCCCGCACGCGTGCTCGCCCGCGAGCGTCAGCGCCAGCGAGGTCTTCGAGGGCGAAAGCTCCGCGCAGGTCGACGGCAGGCTGGTGCGCCAGGGCGCCGGCTGCCTGGCCCTGATCTCCTCGGGCGAATCGCCGCAGGAATCGGGGTTCCTGGACGCCTCGCAGAGCGGCTCTGAAGTCTTCCTGATGACGACGGCGCAGCTTTCCGGGCAGGACCTCGATGGCGCCTACGACGTCTACGACGCCCGCGAATGCACGAGCGAATCTCCCTGCGTCCCGGCTCCCCCCTCCGCGCCGCCCCCGTGCGAGACCGAATCCTCCTGCAGGCCCGCGCCGACTCCCCAGCCCCAGATCTTCGGAGCGCCCGCGAGCGCGAGCTTCTCCGGGCCGGGCGACATCGCCCCGGCGCCGGCGAAGGTCACGAAGCGAAAGCTCGCCAGGTGCAGGCGGGGCTACTTCAGGAACCGCAGGCACAGGTGCGTCAAACGCCGCGGCAGATCAAAGGCCTCTGCCCGGCCGAAGCGCAGGCCCAGGCGATGATCGCGCGCAAGCTCCTGCGAAGGGCCGCTCAGCGGGCGCTCTCCCTCCCGGGTCTTCTGTGCGCGGGCGTGATCGCCCTCTGCCTCCTCGCGCCCGCGGCCTCGGCGAATGAGCCCTGGTGGCACATGCTCTCGATCGCGCGTCCGAGCTACCTGCACCCGGGTCGCGCCGCCGACGACGTGCAGGACCTGACGGTGAAGGCCTCCAAGGGGGATTTCCTGGTCGGCAACTCGGCCAGCTACTTCGAACAGCTCTTGGAACTGGAAGCCCTGGAACTGGGGGGCAAACGCACGCTCGCGCAGTTCACCGCGGGGACCGTGCTGCCCTTCGACGCCACCCCGGCGCAGGTGCGCGGCGCCTTGGAAAGGGCCTACCCCGAACGCAGCGTGGAAGTCAAGGCGCTTGCGGCGGGCGCCGGCGAACACCGCTATGAAATCCTCTTCCCGGGGCAGTCCGCCGAACCGGTGCTGGCCGAACACGGGTTTCTCATCGACACCTACCTGGGCGGGGAAGAACTCGAACTGGAAGGCGCCAGCGCCGAAGTGAGCGTGCAGGCGCTCTCGCAGGGCGAACCGGACGGCTACATCGTCGTCACGGCCGCGAACCTCGGCGACGCGACCATCGACGCCGAGAAGGCCCCGGTGCGGATCGCAGACGTTCTGCCCGAAGGCCTTCAGGCGGTGTCGCTCAGCGCCCTCGTGCCGAAGGGAAACAACGAGAACCCGTTCGCCGGCCCGGGCAACGCCGTGCCGCTGGAATGCTCGTTCAAAGAGCTCGCGTGCACGCTCGCGGGCTCCCACGAGAACAACCACGAAGTGATCGTGCCAAAGCGCCTGCCGCCGTTCGACCAGCTCGAAATGCGCATCGGCGTGATCGTCGAGCCGGGCGCGGGCAGCTGCCAGCAGCACACCGCCTCGTGCAAGAGCAACACCGCCACGATCAGCGGCGGCGGCGCCCCCGGCGCCTGGACCTCCCGGCCGGTGACGGTCGGCGCGCTCGGCGAAGCGCCCGCGCCGTTCGGCATCGAAGACTACGAGATGAGCAACGAAGAAGAAGGTGGCGCTCAAAGCACACAGGCCGGCTTCCACCCGTTCCAGACGACCTTCACGACCGTGCTCAACACCTCCTCGGAGGGCTTCAAAGCCCCCGGCAACGGCCCGGCCGGCCCGACCGAGCAGGAGGCCGCGCTCGCGAAGGACCTCCTCTACAACCTTCCCCCTGGCTGGATCGGCGACCCGCAGCTCTTCGAACGCTGCTCGCTCGCGCAGTTCTACATCGAGCGCTGTCCGCCGGGGAGCGTGCTCGGAGTCACCTCCACGACCGTCGATGAGCCAGATGTCCTCGGCACCGGCGATGTGATCGCGCCGCTCTACAACCTCGAACCCGAGCCGGGAGAGGCGGCGCGCTTCGGGTTCTTCCCCTCAGAACAGCCGGTGTTCATCGACGCGACGGTCCGCACCGGCGGCGATTACGGCGTCACCGTGCACGTCGAAAACATCACCCAGATCACCACCTTCCTCGCAAGCGAAGTGACGTTGTGGGGAGTGCCCGGCGAAGCCAGCCACGACGGCGCACGCGACATCGGCTGCCTGCAGGAAGCACGCGAAGTGACGGCCGCCGAAATCGCCGAAGAGCGATACCACCCCGCTCCGTGTCACCCGCTGCAGGAGAAAGCTCCGCCCGCGTTCCTGACGCTCCCCACCTCGTGCACGGGTCCCTCCCAGACGACGCTGCAGGGCGACTCGTGGCTTCAGCCGCTGCCCTTCGGCGCGCAGCCGACGCTCGCAAGCGACGTGCAGCCTGCGCTTGAGGGCTGCAACCGCCTGCCCTTCACCCCCTCGATCAACGTGACGCCCGACGGCACCGCCGCGAGCAGCCCGACGGGCCTGAGCGTGGATGAGCACGTCCCGCAGTCCTCGACGCTCAACGCCAAGGGCCTTGCCGAGTCCGACGTGAAGGGCCTGTCGGTGACGCTGCCGCAAGGCGTCCAGATCAACCCGTCCGCCGGTGACGGGCTGCTGTCCTGCAGCGAAGCGCAGATCGGCCTGCGCACCCCCGAACCGGCGGCCTGCCCGCCGCAGGCGAAGGTCGCGACGGTGCGCGTGAAGGTGCCGGTGCTCGAACACGAACTGAGCGGCGCGGCCTACATCGCCACGCAGAACCAGAACCCGTTCGGGAGCCTCGTGGCGATGTACATCTACGCCGAAGATCCGGTCTCGGGCGTGCGCATCAAGGCGGCCGGCAAGGTCGAGGAGGACCCGGCGACGGGCCGGCTGACGGCGCACTTCGAAGCAGACCCGGCGTTCGCAGGCCAGGGCGAGGCCTCCGAATTCCTGCCCGAGGCGCCGTTCGAAGACGTGGTGCTGCACTTCTTCGGCGGCGAACGCGCGCCGCTGGCCACGCCCGCCCGCTGCGGCGCCTACACGACGACGGGCACGTTCACGCCCTGGTCGGCGCAGGAGTCAGACCGGGAAGCGCTGACGGCCCGCTCCTCCTCGACGTTCGACATCGAAAGCGGCCCGCACGGTGCTCCCTGCCCCGGCCCGAGCCTGCCGTTCTCCCCGTCGCTGACGGGCGGCACGACGAACGTCAACGCCGGCGCCTTCAGCCCGCTGGTGACGACGATCGGCCGCCAGGACGGTGAACAGAGCCTCCAGCACCTCACGCTGCATGAGCCCGCGGGCCTCGAGGGGATCCTCGCGGGGGTGAAGCTGTGCCCCGAACCGCAGGCCAACGAAGGCACCTGCGGCCCCGAATCGCTGATCGGCGAAACGATCGTCAGCGCCGGTGTCGGCTCGGACCCCGTCTCGGTGACGGGAGGCAGGGTGTACCTGACCGGCGGATACGCGGGCGCCCCGTTCGGCTTGAGCATCGTCAACCCGGTCAGGGCGGGCCCGTTCGACCTCGAGCACGACACCTCAAACCCGGCCCAGCAGCCGCCGTGTGACTGCGTCGTCGTGCGCGCGAAGATCGAGGTCGACCCGAGGACGGCCGAACTGACGATCACGACCGATCCCTCCGGGCCGCACGCGATCCCGCGCCTGATCGACGGCATCCCCGTCCAGATCAGGGCCGTCAACGTGACGGTGAACCGCGAACACTTCACGTTGAACCCCACCAGCTGCGACCCGCTGAGCCTGACCGGCTCGATAGGTGGCGATGAAGGCGCCACCCAGCCGCTGTCGGTCCCCTTCCAGGCCGCCAACTGCGCCGTGCTGAAGTTCACCCCGACCGTCGCGGTCTCCACCGCCGCCAAGCCGAGCAAAGTGGGCGGCGCCTCGCTGAACTTCAGGATCTCCTACCCGAGGGGCGCGCTGGGCACCCAGTCCTGGTTCAACGAGGCGAAATTCGACATTCCCCGCCAGCTCCCGGCACGCCTGACGACGATCCAGCAGGCGTGCCTGGCGGCGACCTTCGAAGATGACCGCGGCGCGTGTCCGGCGCACAGCATCATCGGCCACGCGGTCGTCCACACCCCGGTCCTCCCGGTTCCTCTGGAAGGCCCGGTGTACTTCGTCTCCTACGGAGGCGCGGCGTTCCCGGACGCCGTGCTGGTCCTTGACGGCTACGGCGTGCACATCGAGCTTCACGGCAACACGTTCATCGACGGCAAGACGGGCGTGACCTCGGCGACGTTCAAGAACACCCCGGACGTGCCGTTCGAATCGATCGAAGTCTCGATCCCGAGCGGACCGTTCAGCGAGTTCGGCGCGAACCTGCCCGCCAGGGCCAAAGGCAGCTTCTGCGGCCAGAAACTGGTCATGCCGACCCTGCTGAAAGCCCAGAACGGCCTGGAGATCAAACGAAACACCCCGGTCACCGTGACCGGCTGCGGGAAGGTGAAGACGCGCGCCCAGAAGCTCAAGGCGGCACTGCAGGCCTGCCACAGAAGACACGGCCACAAGCGCGCCGCGTGTGAGAAGGCAGCGCGCAGAGCCTACGGGGCGAGAGCGTCTAAGAGCGCGCGGAGGGCGTGAGCACCTCAGCAGTCAACTCCGGCATTCAGCGCGCCGCACAGGTCGTTGAGCTTCTCGGTCCGAAGCATGGTGATCGGCTCGGTCAGGAGCGCCTTTCCCACCGTGCGCAGGTTCTCCCAAAGCCCTGACCAGGCACCAGAACCTCCTCGCGGCGCTGAAGGCGTGTCACTGCAAAGACGGCCACAAGCGCCCTGACTGGGAAAGGGCCGCTCACAGGGCCTAAGGCGCGAGAGCGTCGAGAAAGGGTCTCCGGCGGTGAGCAGTGGCCTCTGCGGGCAAACGACTCGTCCGCGTTTATCAGCCCCCCGTCGCGCCGAGGGGCTGCTTGGCGAGAGCTGCGTCCTACTGCCCTTGTCAGGCCGGGCAACGGATTGGTAGGGTTCCCAGCAACGTTTATCTTGCCTTGAGGCGAGGCTTGTGCCGCCGGCACGCGCGGGAGCTCAGGGAAAACGCAGCGGAGGAGTGAGGCTAGCGATGCAGCGGGCGGCGCCGGGCACGGAGGTGCGTCAGATCGAGACGGCTTGTCGAGCTGCCGGTCGCCTCGACGACCGACCCCGGCGCAGCGCGACTGTCCAACCCCCCGAGCCCTCCGCCCACCGCTGACGTGATCGCCGCGGGCATCCCTTCAGCGCTCGCCCTGCTCCTCTTGAGCGTCTCCCTCGCGGCGTGCGGCTCCTCCTCCCGTGAAGCCTCAGTGCCGGTTGCCGCCTACGCAGGCCTCGCGGGCTCAGCGGCGCCCGCCCGGCCGGGCGCCACGTCCTCGCGACCCGCGCCCTCGAGGCGGGTCGCGCCCGGCCCCCCCGGCGCGGCTCAGACCAAGCTGGCCCTCTCGGGTCTTGCTACCTGTCTGCAGAGCAACGGCGTGAGGTTGCCCTCCGCCAACCGCTCCTCGACCTTGCGCCACGAGCGCCTCGATACCCACAGCGCGGCCTATCGCAGGGCGCTGGCTGTATGCAGGCCCGCGTTCAGTGCGGCGCTCCGCCGCGCCGCCTCGCCACGTGCGGCCTCGCCCTCAACGGGCTCTCGGCAGCGGACGTCCGCGTCAGGCGGCCCGCTCCGCATCCCGATCACCGCCAAGCTGCTCGCCCAGGAGAGGCGCTTCAGTGCCTGCATGCGAGCCCAGGGGGTGGCCGCCTTCCCCCAACCGGGCGCCGGTGGCGGCTGGGACCTCGCCGCCGCCCACCTCGGCGCGGCCGACCCTCGGTTTAGGAGCGCCGAATCGCGCTGCAGCTCGATCCTCGACCCCTACGTCCCTCGGCCCAACGGCTGATGGGACCCGTCGACCACCCGACCAAGGAGCAGCACGTGAATCCCGCAGAGCAACCCGCGCTGAAGCTGTCTACCGAGACCGCCTCCTGCTCGACGCTCCGCACCCACCTCTCCTTCCGGCCGACTGCTGCGTCCTCGTTTCACCGCGGCCCCTCTGTGCTCCTCGGCGTTCTTGCCCTCTTGCTCCTGTCCGCCGGCCCGGCTTCAGCGTTCCTCACGCACACATTCGAATCGCACTTGACAGGCTTCACCGACCCGGTCGCGATCGCGGTCGATTCGAGCTCGGATGCGTATGTCGCCGATCAAGGTGCGCGTGTCGTGGATCGTGTTGGTCCTTCTGGTGCGCCGCTGCCGTTTTCGGCGTCTGAGCCGTATGTGGAAGGCGCGAAGTTGAAGGGCACCCCGACCGGCGCAGGCGGCGCCGTCGTTGCGTTCTCAGAACCGACGGGTGTGGCTGTGGACGACACGTCGGGTGATCTGTATGTGTCCGATGCTGGTTTGGCCGTGGTGGATGTGTTTGCTTCGACCGGCGAATTTCTACGGCAGTTGACGGGTACTCCCGTGAGCGCTCCGGTGAGTGGTGCGTTTGGACGGCCGACGGGGTTGGCCTTCGATTCTTCGACGGGAGATGTCTATGTCGCGGACGCCGGCCGGTGCGTGGTGGACGTGTTCGGTTCGTCCGGGGTGTACGTGAGCCAGTTCGGTAGCGGTGTGTTGGAATGTTTTACATCCCAGCTCACGGTCGCGGTGAGCGATTTCACCGAAGATGAGTATGTCGGACAGCAGAATCCTGAAGGTGTGGACGTGTTTGAAGGGTCGGGGGCGTTTCTGGCGCCGCGGTGGGGCTTGGGCGGCGAATTCCTACCGGATTTGGCGGTCGGTTTGGATCAGTCGAGCGGGCGTGTGTATGTTGCCGGTGGAAGATATGGGGGTAGGCCGGGCATCGTGGCGGAGTTTGGTGCTTCCACGACCGAAGAATTGTTGGGTGATGTGACCGGCACCCCGGCCGGCGTTTTCAGCCAGGATCCGGTAGCGGTCACGACGAGCCCGGCGAACGGCGATCTTTACGTCGTTGTTGGTGAAGCGGTGGACGTTTTCGGTCCGGATCTGTTGGTGCCGGATGTGACGACCGGTCCGTTCTCGGAAACCACTACGGCGAGCGCGAAGGTCAGCGGGACGGTGAATCCAGATGGGCTGGCGGTCACCGGGTGCGAGTTCGAATACGGGACGACGACGGCTTATGGGCAATCCCAGGAATGCGTGTCGAATCCTGGTGCTGGTTCGAGCCCGGTCGAAGTGTCCGCGCAGTTGGGTGGGCTTGCGCCGAACACGACCTACCATTATCGCCTCCTCGCGTCGAATGCGAACGGCGAGCACGAAGGCGGGGATGCGTCGTTCACTACTCCTGGTCCGCCGGCGATTGTGAACGAGTCTTCTGAAGTCAATCCGTTGAAAGCGGGCCAGACGGCGGTGACGTTGCAGGCGAGCATCAACCCCGGCCAGCGCACCACGGAATACACATTCGAATACGGCGAAACGAATCACTACGGCACGAGCATTCCGATCCCGGCGGGGGAAATCTCGGCTGGTGAAACACCGGTGGGTGTCAGCGCCGAAGCGACTGGTTTGACTGTCGGCACGACCTACCACTACCGTGTCGTCGCGCACAACGAATACGGCACCGGCGATGGTCCAGATCAAACGGTCACGACAACACCGGCGGCGGTGATCGAAGGCGAGTGGTCGGCGGATGTGCGCACGACCAGCGCGACGGTGCATGCGAAGATTAACCCGAGCGGGACCAACACCACTTACCATTTCGAATACTGGGCCGGAGGCGAAGAAGCCCACCCCAGGACCATCCCCGTCCCCGACGAACCGGTCGCCTCGGGCGAAACAGGCATCGAAGTCGAACAGCATCTCCAGGGTCTCACCGCGGGCGAGACCTACCGCTACCGGGTGATCGCGACGAACGCGCTTGAGAAAACACCGGGCGAAGTGCGCGGCGAAGCGCTCTCGTTCACCACCCAGACGGGCGGCGAACCGGGGCTGCCCGACGGTCGCCGATGGGAGCTCGTGTCTCCGCCGGACAAGCAGGGTGCGCGGCTTGTAGGCGTTACCGAGAGCTCGTATGTGCAGGCGGCCGCCGCCGGCAATGGCGTTTTCTACGGCGCGACCGCTCCGACGGAAAGGCTTCCGCATGGTAATGAGGAAGCAACGCAGGTTCTCTCACGCCAAAGCCCCGGCGCGGGTTGGACGTCGGTCGACCTGAACGTTCCCCACGCGGGCCCCAGTAACTTCGTGGGGCTGGGTTATTGGATGTTCTCCTCCGATCTCGCGCTGGCCGCCTACCAGCACCTCGGGACCTTCCAGCAGGCTCTCTCGCCGGCGGCGACCGAAGGCACCGCATACTTGCGGGACAACACGACCGGAGTCTTCACGCCGCTGGTCACGGGCTGCAATCCCGGCGGCTACTGTCCGCCAGGCCGCGACGATACGACTGAACCGTTCGTGCCGTTCGGTGGCAACAGCGAATGCCCGTCGGGCTTTGGCAGCTGCGGTCCGGAATTCGAAGACGCCACGCCCGACCTCAGCCACGTCGTCCTTTTCAGCGACGTGCCGTTGCTCGCGGGCGAAGCCCAGGGCGGGCTGTACGAGTGGTCTGCCGGAAGGCTCGAACCCGTCAGTGGTGTGAGCGGCGCCGGCGCCGCCAAGGTGGGGATTGGGAACGGAGGGATCCGCGGCAACGCCGAACCCCACCGGGTCAGTCGGCATGCGGTGTCGAATGACGGCACCCGCATCTTCTGGACCAAGGCGGTCGAAAGCGGGCGCGAACCGCTGTTCGTGACCGACATGACGAGTCATGAGACCCTTGAAATCGGCGGTGCGTTCGAAGGCGCCAACGCGCAGGGGACGCTCGTGTTCCACAGTGGCAACGAGTGCGAAGTCCTGGTCGGGAAAGCGGGGCTTGAATGCCGCCCGGTGCTAAGCGAAGGCCAGCCCGTGCGAGACGGCACCGTGCTCGCCTCAAGCGAAGACGGGAGCTGGGTCTACTTCCGAACAGAAGAAAGCATCTATGTGCGTCACGGTGCAGCCGCCGCGAAGCTCGTCGCGGGCCACGCAGCCAACATCCAGAACCACGAAGAGCTTCCACTCACGCCCATCGAAGACCCGTGGCGTGCGTCGCCGAACGGGGAATGGTTCGCGTTCATGTCCACCACTCCGCTCACCGGTTACGACAACCGCGACGCGGTTACGGGCGCACCCGACGAGGAGGTCTACCTCTACAACGCCACCAGCGAACGTTTGGTGTGCGCCTCGTGCGACCCGACGGGCGCGCGACCACGCGGAGCGCCGTACCTCGGGTTGGAATTGGCAACCTACGGGGGTGTCACGGACCAACCGGTGGCGGCGACGGTCCCCGGTTGGGGAGCCTACGGTCCCGAGTTCGCGCTCTATGACTCGCGCTTCCTTTCCGATTCGGGCCGGCTGTTCTTCAACGCGACCGACGGCTTGGTCCCTCTCGACGTGAATGGGAAGGTGGACGTGTATCAGTTCGAGCCGCCGGGTGTGGGGAGCTGCATGTCCACTACCCACACGGGATCCGGCGTGTACTCTCCCACGGCCGGCGGATGCGTCGCCCTGATCTCAAACGGAGAATCGCCCGAAGAATCCGTGTTCGAGGACGCCAGCGAAACCGGCGAAGACGTCTTCTTCCTCTCGAGCGCACGCCTGACGAGGGAAGACCTCGACGGCACGCTATCGATGTGGGACGCCCACGTGTGCCAGGCAAGCTCGCCTTGCCCGCCCGCGCCGGCAGCCGAAGTGCCCCCGTGCAACAACGAAAGCTCGTGTCGACCGTCCCCCTCGCCCCAGCCGACGATCTACGGCGCGGGCGCCAGTGAAACGTTCTCCGGCCCCGGCAACCTCGCCCCACCACTCTCCGGACCAGCAAAGGTCACGAAGGTCAAATGCAAGCGTGGATTCGTGAAGAACAAGAAGGGGCGGTGTGTCAAGAAGCCCAAAAAGAGACGCAAGTCCAGGAAGTCTGCCCACACCAACCGGGGACCAGGCCGATGACTCGCTCAAATAAGAACTGGCTGCCGCGCCTACTCATTCTGCTCTTGGGCATCGCCGCCTTCGCCGGCTCCCCGGCCCTCGCCGCCGAAGAAGGCAAACCCTGGTTCCACGTGACCGCCGTGCCGTATCCGTCGGCGTTCCATGCCGGAGCCGCACGCGACCAGGTCGACGAATTGAAGGTGACCGCAACCGAAGGGGACGTGTTGTGGATCGAACCGGTCAGCCTTGAAGAATTTCACCAGGGCAAGATCTCGTTTGCCGAACTGAAGTTCGCGGTGTTCTCATACAACGCCTCGCACGAAGCAGTGCAGACTGCGCTGGTGGGCGCGTATGGCGCAGGTAACGTGGAAGTGGCGGGAGGCTGCACAGAAACGGTGCCCCCGCTTAGCGAATGTCTTTACACGATCACCTTCAAGGGCGGACTCGGCGGACGGCCGGTGGCTGCACCGCCAGCTGAATTCTTCCCCGACGCCGGTATCTTTGGCGCTACGAAATTGGAAGGCGAAGCGAGCGTTGCGGAAAAGACGAAGGGGCGTCCCGACGGCGAACTCATGGTGATCGCGAGCAATCTCGGGGACGCTCCCGCCAACGGCGAAACCGAACCGATCACGGTTTCCGCGGTGCTGCCGGCAGGGGTCGAAGCGGTGGCCGTTACCGGGAGAACACTCGAAGGAAAATCCGGAGAAGCCCTGGCATGTTCATTGAGTGGCGAGAACGGGGTGCCCGGCCCCGCGTGTTCCTTTACGCACCCGCTGTTCCCCTACATGTCGCTGACGATGCGGGTGGCGATCGACGACCGGGGGGCGTCTGGCAGCATCTCTGACACCGCGAGCGCCTCAGGTGGCGGCGCGCGGCCGGTCTCCGCGCCGCACCCGCTCCCGCTGGGCGAATCGGCGCCGTTCGGGCTCGCCGCCTACGAACTGGTCAACGAAGAGGAGGGCGGTGCACTCGATACCCAAGCCGGCTCTCACCCTTTCCAGCAGACCACGACCGTGCTCCTGAACGCGTCGGTCGACCCGACGCACCAGACCGGGAATTACCCGAACGGCTACGTCGAACCAGCGCAACAGCCGAAGGACCTGCATCTCTCTTGGCCCGCGGGGCTGATCGGCGACCCGGCGTCACTGCCGCAATGCCCGGTCGTGGACTTCCTCGTCGAAAAATGTCCCGCGGACACGGCCGTAGGCGTGGCACGCTCGCTCGCGTCGGTCAATCAGGGCGAAGGAAACCTCGTGCCGACCCTCGTCATCCAACCCATCTTCAATCTCGTCCCTTCGCCCGGGGAGCCCGCGCGCTTCGCCTTCCTGACCGCGGCCGGCCCCGTCTATGTCGACCCGTCGGTTCGCTCGGGGCGCGACTACGGCATAACGATCAACGTGAACAACATCACGCAGAAAGCCGGCGTGCTCTACTCGGAAGTGACCGTGTGGGGCGCTCCCGCCGACCCGCGCCACGACGGCTCCCGCGGCTACCGGTGCGATGCGGCTAGCGAGAACTTCCAAACGTGCGCCGAACCCGCCGGGATGGCTCCCGCCGCGTTCCTGTCGCTGCCGACGTCCTGCACCGGGCCGCTCGCCAGCGTGGTCACGGGCGACTCGTGGGCCGAACCGAAGCCGGCGGCCAGCCAGCAACTGCTCGCGGAATACCACATGCCGGCGCTGGATGGCTGCGCGAGCCTGCCCTTCAACCCCGAAATCAAGGTCGCGCCCGATGTGCCCGAGGCGAGCAAGCCCACCGGCTTGAACGTCGACGTTCACGTGCCCCAGCAGGAGACGCTCAACCCCGACGGGCTCGCTGTGGCCGACCCGCGCTCGATCACCGTGACACTTCCTGAAGGAGTCGCCGCGAACCCCTCGAGCGGCGATGGCCTCGGCGCCTGCTCGGAGGGCCTGGTCGGCTTCGAAGGCCTGGATGAAAAGCTCAACCCGGGCTCGAGCACGGCGACTTTCAAGCCGTTCCTGCCGGGGAGCATCGCCGCGATGAACGCGATCGAAGAAGGCGTCGCGCCTGCAGCCGAAGGCGCCCTCGCGCCGGGCGTGAACTTCTGCGCCGACGCGTCGAAGATCGGGGAAGTGACGATCAAGACACCTCTGCTGCCGCCCACCCAGCCATTGAAGGGCTCGGTGTACCTGGCAAGCCAGAACGAAAACCCGTTTGGGTCCCTCATCGCGATGTACATCGTCGCCGAAGACCCGGTCTCGGGCACGCTCGTAAAGCTCGCCGGCCAGGTCCATTTGGATCTCGCGACGGGCCAGCTCACCACGACCTTCGAAAACAGCCCGCAGGCAGCGTTCGAAGATGCCGAACTGCACTTCTTCGGCGGCGAACGCGCACCGCTGGCCACGCCGGCGCACTGTGGCGCCTACACCACGATCGCGCAGTTCAAGCCCTGGTCGGCCGAACCCGGCGAACCCGCACACATCGCCTCCAGCACGTTTAACATCGAAAGCGGCCCGAACCACACCCCGTGCCCTCCTGCCAGCCTGCCGTTCTCGCCCTCGCTGCATGCGGGCGTCAGCAACATCAACGCCGGCTCGTTCACACCTCTGTCGACCACCATCCAGCGAAGCGACGGGGAACACAACCTCGCCTCCGTGCAGCTCCACATGCCAGCCGGCCTCGAGGGACTGCTATCGAACGTGAAGCTCTGTCCGGAAGCGCACGCAAACGAAGGCACCTGCGGCCCGGAAAGCCTCATAGGCGAAACGACCGTCAGTGCCGGTGTCGGCTCAGACCCGGTGAGCGTCAAAGGTGGACGGGTATACATCACCGAAAAATACGCGGGCGCCCCGTTCGGCCTGTCGATCGTGAACCCCGTCAAGGCGGGGCCCTTCGACCTCGAGCACGACACGTCCAACCCGGCGCAGAACCCGCCTTGTGACTGTGTCATTGTGCGAGCGAAGGTCGCGGTCAACCCCACGACGGCCGAACTGACGGTGACCACCGACAAGGAAGGCCCGCACGCGATCCCGCATCTGATCGATGGGATCCCCATCCAGATCAAGGCCGTCAACGTCACGGTCAGCCGCGAACACTTCACCTTCAACCCGACCAACTGCAACCCCCTTTCCCTGACCGGCATGATCGCCTCAGACGAAGGCGCCTCGAGTCCCGTCTCGGTCCCGTTCCAGGCCACCAACTGCGCGGTCCTGAAATACGAACCGAAGGTCTCCGTCACAACCGCGGCCAAGGCCTCGAAAGTCAATGGCGCGAGCCTTCACTTCAGGATCGCCTACCCCAGGAACGCGATGGGCACCCAGTCGTGGTTCAACGAGGCGAAGTTCGACATCCCCAGGCAGCTCCCCGCAAGGCTGACCACGATCCAGAAGGCGTGCCTGGCCGCGACCTTCGAACATAACCGCTCAGCGTGCCCGCCGGCGTCGATCATCGGCCACGCCGTCGTCCACACCCCTGTGCTGCCGGTCCCCCTGGAAGGCCCGGTGTACTTCGTCTCCTACGGCGGCGCAGCGTTCCCGGACGCCGTCCTCGTCCTCGACGGCTACGGCGTGCACATCGAGCTGCACGGCAACACGTTCATCAACGGCAAGACCGGGGTCACGAGCGCGACGTTCAAGAACACCCCCGACGTCCCCTTCGAATCGATCGAAGTGAGCATCCCGACCGGCCCGTTCAGCGAGTTCGGCGCGAACCTCCCCGCCAGCGCTCACGGCAGCTTCTGTGGCCAGAAGCTCGTGATGCCGACCCTCCTGAAAGCCCAGAACGGCCTGGAGATCCACCAGAACACACCGGTCGGCGTCACCGGCTGCGGCAGAGCGCTGACACGCAAGCAGAAGCTCGCCGCCGCCCTCAGGGCGTGCCACAAGAAGCACGGCAAGAGGCGTGCGGCCTGTGAGAAGGCGGCGCGTAAGGCGTTCGGCGCGAGGGCCACCAAGCACCGGAAGGGACATTCCTGATCCCGCTCCGCCAACGTGCCCTCGACTCCAGGTTCCGCTCCGAGGAGCCCGTCGCCCCGCCCACCAGGGTGGCGAGCCCCAGGGAGCTCGAGCACGCACCGAGCGTGGTGTGCGAGCGCTGATGGAGGGGGAAGACGCCAGATGGCCGATCGCACCGTCGTGCCGAGAACCGACGCGCGGATCGTGATCTCACTGCAAGAGCCGCTGTTGCAGGCTTTCTCCGCCGCCTTGAACTGCGGCGTTCCGATCGGGAGGTGGGCGGCGGGGAAGATCGGTCCGGTGCCGGTCGTGTTCGGCGGCGGGAGGTTCACGCCGTGCGCTCGCATGCAGGCCGCGAAGCGACCGAGCGCGAGCTTCATCGCGGGCCTCAGCGGCGCGCGGGCGTGGGCCTTCGGGGCCTTGGGGGTGGACCTCGCGGAGCTTGATGCGGGTGCCACGGCCTTCGCCAGGACCGGCCTCAGCTTCGCCGTGCAGGCTCGCGAGGCGGCCCGGTAGGCGCGGCTTGGCGTCGCCGGCGGCGCCGGCGTCTTGGAGGCCTTGGCCGGTGGGGTGAGCGCGTGGTGGGCGCGCATGCAGGCCGAGAAGGCGCTCAGAGCCTTCGCGACCGCCTTGCTGTGCGTGGCGGCCGGGCCTGTCGTCTTCGCCATCGACGCCGAGGCGGAGGGGTGCGAGACCGAGCCGCCGCAGCCGCCGAGCGCGGCGATCAGGGCGACCGACGCCGCGGCCTACTCGGCTCGCGATATCCAGACCGACATGATCACTCACCCTCGACGCCCAGCACCGGCGCATGCAGGTTCAACGGCAGGGTCAAACTCTCAACCGATAGCGACCAAGTCCGCGGCAATCGAAGGGACACAACATGGCTGAAACGTACAAGCCGGGAGAAACGGTGCCGAAGACCGGCAAGGTCAAGTGCACCCAGCACCCAAGCGTCACCGACAACGTGACGGCCGGCACGAAGTTCGCCCCCTGCGACCACTGGGGCGAAGCAGGCGAAAAGAACTGCACGTGGGAATACGTCTGACCCGATTCCCGCTTGCCACCCCCGGTCGCCGTGGCGCCGAAGGGGCGTGATCACTGGTCCGGTCACGTCGGCTCCGGCCTGCGCCTGCTCCATTGGGCAGGCGCAGGCCGACCTTGGCCGGTGGGCGACCTCAGTTGCAGACCGTCGTCGACGCGGCGATGCGAGCTCGCCAGGCAGGAGCGCTTGCTCGAGCTGGCCGGCGTTGCGTTCCGGGACGTGCTGGATGCCCGGCGGGTCGTCTCGCGGACGAGGCTAGTGGCCTTTGAGGGCAACCGCTAAAGCGTCCCGCCTTCACTCGTCGCGCACACCCGCGACCGTCCGCGCCAGGCTCGAGGAACTGCACCTGGAGATCCCCTCGGCCGCGGGCAGGCGGGTCGCTCGCCACCAGCGCGCACCGGCAAGCGCCGGGCATTTCCTGCAGAGCCCAGAGCACGCGCGCCCGCTGGAGATCGCCGCTCTGGACGCCTTCACGACCGCCAAGCCCTGCCCCCGAGCGCAGAACCGCCCGCCCGGGCGGCCGACCCAAACAGCCGCGAGCGCGCTACTGGGCGAGCCAGCCTCCGGTGGTGTCGTGATCGACCTTCACCGCTCCGCCCAGCTAGCGGGCCAGCTACCGGATGCGCCACCACCATGCGCCCCGCGACCATCTCCGCTGCTGCTCCTGAGGTCACGGACTATGAGCGCTGCCGACGAGCACTCGATAGCCCAGGTCGAGGGCATCGGTCTCCAAGAGAGCACCGTGACGTTCGCGCCATCTGCCGCCGTCGAGATCCTCAGCCAGCCTTTCGAGGCCGACCCTCGCCTCATGTGAGTCCAGGCGCTCGAACACGGCCATGCTCTCACGGACAGCCGGGTCGAGATAGGCGTGTGGGCGCCTCCAGTACGCGTGAAAGAAGCCGTCGGTGCAATCTCCGGGGATCGCGACGTCGTGCACCTCGCATGGACCGATGTGCGCGAGCGTCTCCTGGAACGGCCGCCACAGCTGATGCGCGTTCGGGAGGTACTCGCGCGAGAGCCAGAAGCGCTCCGCAGCACTCCGGTCAACCGTCAGCACGACGACTCGGTCCCGCGCTACGCGGCGCATCTCGGTGAAGGCCGTCTGTGGGCGTGGCCAGAACCAGTCACTGCAGACGCTCATGACACTGTCAAAGCTCGCATCTGCAAACGGGAGCGCTTCCGCGATGCCGGCGACGCACTCGGCTGCCTCAGGCGGCCGTTGCCGACGCATGACTCCCGACGGCTCGAGCGCTACGACGGTGCGGTCGCTCGGCTCATACGAGCCCGCCCCCGCGCCGACGTTCAGCACGCTCTCGGCGTCGCCCAACAGGCTCCACACGCTCGCTGCGATTCGCGGATCTGCCCGACGCGCGAGCGAATACCGCTCACCCAGCCGGTCATAGAGCTCGCCGGTCATCGGGCGCCGGCCACGAACACCATCGCGCCAAATCCTATCTTCCCAACAGCGCTCCAAGCGCACCCACCGCGGCTGGCGTCATCCCGCAAAGCCCCTCCGTCGTGCGCAGAATGCGAGAGATGCTCGACGTCGTGCAGCGAGGTCTCCGCGATCTGGAAGGCGTCGACGTGGCGAGGCGGCCGATGGGCAGCTGCAACGTCGCGGTCTTCGGCGGGCCCGTGACCTGGTGCTTTCAGAACATGCGTTCGGTCGACAGGGCGGCTTCGACACGTGGTATGCCCCCTACGTAAGCGATATGCAGACCGAGATGCAGGCGCTCACCGCCGACCCGCCGCCCGCGGCGACGGCGCGCCAGGGCGCCAGCGACCAGACCGCCGCGAGCCGTTACGAGCGCCCTGGCCCTCCACCGCACCACGTGCATCTGCGGGTGGGCTCGGGTGGGCCGGCCGCGGCCTCCCAAGCCCGACCGGGCATCGCTCTCCCCGTACCGCCCCGGCTGCCGTGCCCGACGCAAGCTCCCGCCCGCACGCCCGGTGCCCCGAAGCCGTAAACCTGCGTGACCCGGAAAAAATCGCGCGCCGCCGGGCCACGTTCGCCGCTGCACGCCACCGCGGAGGTCTCCCCACTTCTGGTCATGAGAGCTACATCTCGCGCGGCGTCGTCCGCAGGCCCCCGCGACGCGAACCCATCGGGGCATCGACACCCCCCTCGATCGACGTCGACCAGCCCCCCAAACCCGATCCGCCCGCCCTCGCCGGCCGGCCGCAGGCAGTGCATCTGTGGGGTGGGCTCGGGTGGGTCCGGCCGCGCCCAGCCTCAGGGGATCGTGCCCCCGCAGCGACACCTCACCCGAGAGCCGCCGGAGGGCAGGCCGCGGCAGCGCCCGACACGCCGGCGCCAAGTCCCCAACCCCCGCAGCCAGCGGTTGAGATCCCGTGAACCTGCATGCCCGCCCGCCCGCCGCCGGGAGGCACAGGGAGTGTGCCGTGTGCGGCTGGTGCAGCCGGTGCTCCCTCAGGGCGTGCGCCGCCTTCCTGTCCTCGCGAAGCGACGGTGCCCCTTGGGGGAGGTCAAAGGGTGCTTGACCCAATAGGTCTCACCGCGGCCGCCATGCCATGTGGCGTGTCCCTCGCCACCGGCGCCGAGTCCCACCTCCCACTCACCCTGGGAAGCCCCGTCCCCGACGATACGCAAGCTGAGGGCGAGGACCATGTGACCGTTCGGCTGCGCGCCGCGCTACGTCCTGAACGATCCGTATCTTCACGGTGTGGCCGAGGAGCGCCATGTACGGCTTGTGCTCCGCCCCGAGCACGACGAGTGGGATCTGATCGAACAGCATCCCGAGCTTCTCGACGCCGTGCTGCTACCCGAGAGCTACGTGGCGCCCTACCCACGCGGGCACCTGCTCGAAGGACACAACCCCACGAAGCTGCTCGCCGCTGCGCGTCGAGCCGGCCGCGACCTGTGGCGCGATCCGGAGACCCCTGGTCTGTGCTCCCGCACGATCCTGCGGCTCTCCGCCACCAAGCGGTTGCACGAAACCCCACTTGCGCGGGCGTTCGTGATGCCGCTGGACCTGTCGGTCCTCGCCGACCACGAGGAGCGGGCGCGCGCCCATGAACTCGTGCTCGCCACGCAGGCAGGCAGCGAGATGTTGGTGGGCCCCTACTTCAACTTCGACCGTCGTGACAGCGCGGCGTTTCGCCTGAACCTGCAGATGGCGGGAGAGACCGTCCGCGCCGTCGAAGAGCAGGTGCCGGGAGCCTTCGTCCAGGTCACCCGCCACCGCCTGCTCACTGGGCTGCTCGCCGAGCTCGCCGCGGACTATGAGACCGTCGGTGTCCGGCGGGTTCTCATACGTATCCGGGGTTTGAAAAGCAAGCTGGCCGACGCCGCTGAGCTGAGCGCCTATCTCGACGCGATCGATGCGTTCAGGAGCCGGGGCATCGAAGCGTTCGCCGACTGCGCCGGCGTGCTTGGCCCCGTGCTCGTTGCGGGCGGCGCCGAAGGGTTCAGCACTGGTACGAGGTTCTTCCAGAGCGTCGCCGCGCCGGCTCTGAGTGCCGGTGGTGGCGGGGGCGGTTCCTCGCTCGCCTCTCAACCGTCGGGGTCTTGGACCGAGGTTCCCCGTCAGCCCGAGCAGACGCCGCGAGACACCCGTGTAGAAAACCTTCAGACGCTGCGAGGTCTGACCGCGCTCGCCGCGAGCGACCCCGATCGGCTGATCGCCTCGCTGCGCGCCGACGGTGCGGCTCAGCCGGCGCTGTGGGCGCGCGTCCTCGCCGACCGCAAACGCCGCGCCGCCTGAAGCACCGTCCACTCCGCGAGCGTCTGGCCCGAGAGTGCGGCGCTCCCCTCCCAACGCACCGGCTCCAAGGCGGTCTCGCTCAGGTGCGAGCTCGCCCAGGCCTCTAGCTTCAGGCCGGCCTGCCTAGAGGCCAGCGACCACGCGGTGAGCATCGTCAGCGACGGGCGCAGCACTACGCCTCCGACCACTGCCGCGGCCTCGCGGGAACGCGCGTTGAGCAGCGCACGCGCGTAGTCGCACAACCGCGACGGCGTCCCGTCCGCGAGCCGAGCGACGGTCTCGGGCTCCTCCTCGGCGGCGGCGTCCTCGAGCGCCGCCACCACGAGCGTGTCGGGCAGAGCGAACAGGGCGGCGCTCCGCTGCACGCAACGCTCGCTCTCGACCGCGAGCGTCGCCCACAGCGAGGCGGGCACGCCGGCGGCGGCGGCGCGCACCTCGGTGACCCGCTGATCGGCGCCCGCAGGGAGGCGGACCTCGCGGCACAGCTCGCCCGGTCGCTGCGGCTGGCGTGCCAGATCGAAGGGAGGGGTGACCGGGCCACGCCGAACTTCAGCGCGTCGCCCGTTCGCCGATCCCACCAGATACAGCCCCGCCATATTATGGTCAAACCATAATTACGATCGCGGACAGATGACTCGCCACGAGGCTCCCGAGCGGGTTCCCGACTGGCTGCTCGGAGGTCATGTTCGCCGACGTGTCTTCGAACAACTGCGCTCCCGCGAGGGCTGGACGGCACCCGAGCTCGCGCATGAGATCGACGCGGGGCGCAGGCGACCGTCTACGACTTGTTCCGTGCGCTGAAGCCGCTGGGGGCCCTCGAGCCGACCGGGCCCCGCGGCGCCTACAGGCTCACGCGCTCAGGCCTCGGAAAGGCGATCCGTGCGCTGCTGGACGCGGGCTCGCCGTTCGAGAAGGACGCGGTCTCTCGCCCGCCGGGGCGCGTGAAGCGCCAGTAGCCGCCGAGCCGGCGGCGATCGGGGCGCCCCGCGGCGAACCTCGCCCATCAGGGGATATCGCTGACGGCGCGGTCGGCGAGGCAGATGCCGTTGGCCATCAGCCAATGCAGTTCCTGGCGGCTCTGCGCATCCCAGAGAGCCTGCGCCAGCCCGAGCATCGTGTGCATCGGAACGCCTCGGGCGATCCGGGCGTTGACATCGTTGATCCGATCTCGCCTGAGCGTCCGGTGGTCAGGCTCGTAGAACCGGACGTCCGTGACGCGGACTTTCGCGGGCGTGCCGGGGCCGTCGAGGGTGAGGTACAGGTTCTCGAAGCTGACCTGCAGTTTGGGGTTCGCGGGTTCCACGACCCCGAGCGAGGAGCTTCCGCACCCTGCGGGCACGGCGAGTTTCCCCGGCCGGACCTCGATCAGCTCGGGGCCGAACGCGGTCGCGACGTCCGTTGCGCCGACCTCCTCGAGCAGCGCCAGATAGTGATCGTCGGTCAGGTCCTCGATGTGTGCGGCGGCCGCGGTCTTGAAGCGGTGGTCCTCGGTCTCGGGCGGGCTCGGGCAGGGCTCGACCTCGCCTAGATCGACCACTGCGCCGGGGCCGAACGGCCCGCCGTTCTCGCGCAGCAGCTCACGCGTGATGAGGTCGGTCTTCGGCGTGACCGGACGGACGCTCTCGAAGCTCTCGCAGTCGATCCCGGCGACGCAGATCCG
>Ga0187823_10000035_pt1 | contig 25834 bp, 24 predicted proteins | sample NC_wetland_sal_i_12_FD_132968 | JGI IMG/M metagenome (GOLD analysis project Ga0187823, IMG submission 132968) | Wetland sediment microbial communities from Neuse River Estuary, North Carolina, USA - SourceSoil_3 | ecosystem: Environmental > Aquatic > Freshwater > Wetlands > Sediment | place...
GAGTTGCACTTCCCCGGAACCGGTATGGACGCTCCAGGCGCCGGTCGGGCTGCCCTCGGCCTCAATGGTTCCGCTCCCCGCCTTGGCTTCGAGCGAGCCATGCACCCCGCGCAGTTCCATGCCACCGGAGCCGGTGTCCACCCGCACCGAGCCCGGCGCGGTCTGCTGCAAAGTAATGTGTCCGCTCCCGGTGTCGGCTTCAAAAGCGCCCGCAACATCGTTGGCGTCAATCGATCCGCTGCCGGTTTTGGCGTGTACATTTCCTTTTACGCGGTCAATGTTGATATCCCCGGAGCCGGTTTCGGCGTGCACCCGGTCCCCGATGGCGGCAATCTTAAGACCGCCGGAACCGGAGCTGACTTCGAGCGGACCTCGAATCCCCTCCACTCTCTGGTCCCCGGAACCGCTTTGGACGCGCAAATCGGTTTCCGCTGGAACGACCACGACGTAGCTGATCGAAATGTTGTGCCGCAGTTCTGGATCGTCAATGTGGCCGATGCGGATATCGTTGCCGCTCTGCTGGATGGGTGGGTTCGCCTCCAGCCGCTTGATTTTCTCTTCGACGTTTCCCGCAAACCATTCCGAAGCCCGGATGCGCCCGGTTACCTGGACCTGGCTCGAATTGCCGGTGCGCACTTCGACGCTGCCCGAGCCCGTGGTCAAATCCAGGTGCACCGGTCCGGTCACCTGCAAAGCGCGCTGGAATGATCCCTCTTCAGCCCACGCTGGCATTGAGCAGAGGCAGATCAAAATTGCGGCGCTGATGCTGGTGGCGGTCCAGGCGGAAAGCATTGCAGGAACTGCGTTTCGGCGTTTCATGGTTTCCCCCGCAAGATGGTCAAGCACCGATTGATAGCAGGTTCGGACCCGGGCCTTTACTGCAGTACCACCTGGTCGCCTTCTTTGAGTCCGCTGAGCAGCTCGGTCTTGGCGCCGTTCGAGATGCCGATATTGACGGCGATCTTCTTCTTGCCGTCTTTGGCGCTGGGATCGGGAATTTCGACGGACGCCTTCTTGTCCTTGTCGTAAATAATCGCGCCTTCGGGAATCTGGAGCACGTTTTTGTGTTCTTCCAGGATGATTTCAGCGTTGGCGGTCATTTCGGCCTTCAGTTCGCCGCCCGGATTGTTGATGGACACCCGTACCTCAAACGTGGTGACGTTGTCCTTCTCGACCCCCATGGGCGATATCTTGGTGACCACGCCGTTGAAAGTCTTGTCCTTGAACGACTCAACCTTAATTCGCGCCGGCTGGCCGAGATATACTTTGCCGATATCGCTCTCGTCGACTTTTCCTTTCACGTAAACCGAGCTGGTGTCTCCCAGAGTCATGACCAGGGTGGCGGACGATCCCAGCACCAGAATCGAACTTACCGCATCGCCCATTTCCACGTCCCGGGAGAGCACGACTCCGTCAATCGGGGATTCGATATCGGTATAACTCAGTTGTTCTTCGAGCTGTTTCAGATTGGCGCGGTCCTCTGCCAGTTGGCCTTCGGACTGGGCAATCTTGGCTTTCAGGACGGTGACTTGCGCTTTCGACACGTTCTGCTTGTTCAAGGCGAGTTCGTAGTTCTTCTGGGCATCCTCCAGGGCAGAGGTCGAAACCACGCCTTCCTTGGCCATTCCGATGGCGCGATCATAGGCGCGTTTGAGGAGAGGCACGTCGGGACTCTCGGCGTCCACCCTGGCGCGCTGATAGTCGGCTTCGGAGCTGGTCAGGCTGGCTTCAGCCGCCTGCACGGCGGCCCGGGATTGCTCCACCTGGGCTTCGATCTCCTCTTTATCCAGCTGAGCCAATAACTGGCCCTTCTTCACTCTGTCGCCGGCGTCCACCAGCAGTTTTTTGACGATTCCACTGGCCTTGGACTTGACCTCGACCTTGGTGATGGGAGTGACTTTGCCGGTGGCGACCACGCTCTTTGCCAGATCGCCTTTTTCTACCTTCTGCAATTTCGATGGGTCAATTTTGGTGCCGCCGCGGGTGGCCGCGATCAGCCCTCCGGCGATCAGGAGGACCAGTAGGAGCCCGATACCGCCATAGATCAGCCGCTTCTTGCGCTTCTTGCCGCTGCCGTTCCCGTTCACATCAGCCTCCTGAATGGATAATGCCCGCGTCGGTATAGGTTACGAACTGGCCATGGCGTTTGTTCCCAGGATTGTCACGCAGGGAACAATTATGGTGATCCGGGCCCGACAAAAACACCGTTCCACAGATTAGACCCTGAAAACCTTGAAATGGAAGCAGAGAACTCCCGGATTCGGGCGGCTTCTGCAAGCTGGCCCGGAGTCAGCCCGCGGTTGGGGCTCGAAGTCAGGCCATAACTCTTTGGAATGTTAGAATTAGCCTTCCATGATTGCCTACGTGCTGCTGCGGGTGTTCCTCATCCTGCTCCTGGTAGCGGCCAACGCTTTCTTCGCGGCCGCGGAATTCTCGCTGGTCAGCGTCCGTGATACCCGAATCCAGCAACTGATTGCGGCCCGGCGCATCGGCGCCCGCATCGTGCAGAAGCTCCACCGCAACCTGGACGAAGTCGTCAATGGCGTACAACTGGGGGTCACCATCGTCAGCCTGACCCTGGGCTGGGTGGGTGAGCCGCTGCTGGCCCAAATGATGTTGGGTCCGGTTCGGGACCTGCCTCACGCCTCGGTTTACGCTCACGGGATTGCAATTTTCATCGCCTTCGTCCTGATCACTTGCCTGCACGTGATCCTGGGCGAACTGGTCCCCAAATCGCTGGCGCTGCAACGCTCCGAGCAGGTGGCCTTAGCGGTGGCGGGGCCCATGGACGTCTTCCTGACGCTGACCCGACCTTTGCTGTTCCTCATGAGCCGGGCTGCCGGATGGGTGCTGCGGGCCCTGGGCTCGCGGCGGATCCGGGAGGGCCCCGTGCACTCGCCCGATGAGCTGAAACTGATTGTGACCGCCAGCCGGCAATTCGGGGAGATCCCGCCCTTCCAGGAAGAGATGATCCACCACGCCCTGGAACTGGACAGCATCACGGTGCGCGAGGTCATGGTGCCGCGCCCGGCCATTTTCTCGCTTCCCGGCGATCTTACGATTTCCGACGCATTGTCCCGGGTGGTCGAGGAACAGCACTCGCGGGTCCCGGTCTACGACTCGCAGCGCGGCCCCGAACACATCGTGGGCGTTCTCTACGCTAAAGACCTGATGCGCTGGACCCGCCTCCGGCTGACCGCCGCTCCCGACCAGCCGGTCGCGGCTCGAGTTTCCTCCATGAAGATCAGCCAGATCATGCATGACGTCCTGGTCGTGCCTGAGACCAAGGTCCTCACCGAGTTGCTGGAAGAATTCAAGCAACGTAAACGACACCTGGCCGTGGTCGTGGATGAGTTCGGCTCGACTGCCGGGGTGGTCACCGTGGAAGATGTTCTGGAGCAGATCGTGGGCGAAATCGAAGATGAATTCGATATCGCTCCACCCCAGCAAGCCCTGGTTGAAGGAGAGATCGCGGTGGTGCTCGAAGGCTCGGTCAGCATTCGCGATCTGGAATCGCAGTACCAGCTTTCATTGCCGCGCGACTCCGGCTTCGAGACCCTGGCCGGCTTCATCCTCGCCCGCCTGCAAAGAATCCCGCGTCAGGGTGAGAGCTTCGAATATGAAGGCCACCGCTATACTGTCCAGGAAATCGAAGGCCACCGCATCGCTAAGGTCAAAATCGAGAAATTGGAGCCCCGGCCCGTCCCCCAGGCAGGAAACTGAGAACCGGCATCTGAAAACTGAAAACTGGGGTAAAACAAGAATCTGAACTGCGACCCTGCAAAGTTGGGCCGCGACAGTTCCGGACCAATGAATAACCAGCAACAAATGAAGAACGACTGACCACAAACGACAACAGTCCCCATGCCCAGATACTTCGCCCTCCGTGTGTTGTACACCCTGCCCGTCGTCTGGCTGGTGGTCTCGCTGGTTTTCCTTCTGATACACCTGGTGCCGGGCGACCCGATTCTACAGATGCTGGGAGAGGGTGCTCCGGTAACCGATGTGCAAGCGGCGCGCCATGCCTACGGCCTCGATCTCCCGCTGGGCCGGCAATACCTGAACTACTGGGAAGGTGTGCTGCACGGCGATCTGGGCCCATCGTTGCGTTTCAACCAGAGTGTCACGCGCTTGATCGCCCAGCGTTATCCTTTCACACTGCAGCTGACGCTGGCCGCGCTCCTGGTGGCGGTGCTGCTCTCGGTTCCCGCGGGCGTGCGTTCGGCGCAACGCCGCAACCGCTGGGACGATCGCCTGCTCAGCGTGGTTAGCCTGTTCGGCCTGTCGTTCCCCAACTTCGCCCTGGGCCCGATTCTCATCTTGCTCTTTGCCATCAAGCTGGGGTGGCTACCGGTTTCGGGCTCGGGCAGCCTGGCGCATCTGGTGCTGCCCGCGATCACCATGGGCGGCGCCCTGGCCGCCATCCTCACCCGCATGGTGCGCACCTCGATGCTGGAAGAGTTGGGCCAGGACTACATCCGCACCGCCCGCGCCAAGGGATTGTCCGAACCCAGGGTGGTCTATGGTCACGCCTTGCGCAATGCCATGATCCCCGTGATCACCGTGCTGGGCTTGCAGTTTGGTGCGCTGCTGGCCGGCGCCATCGTGACCGAAACAATTTTTTCCTGGCCCGGAATCGGACGGCTCACCATCCAGGCCATTTCCAATCGTGATTACTACCTGGTGCAGGGCTGCATCCTGGCGATTGGATTGACCTATGTGGCAGTGAATTTCCTGACGGATCTGCTGTACTCGGTAGCCAACCCGCGGATAAGGCAATGAAGCTGGTAGCGCCGACCCATCTGATGTTCCTTTACCTGTATATACAAATCACATACAATGTATATGTCAATCGGGGGCAAGCCATATGGCGGTAACTCTCACATCCATCCGTCTGGACACTGATCTGGCAGACGAGGCCGCAAAAGTTCTCGGCGTGAAATCTCGCACCGAAGCGGTGCACGTGGCCTTGCGGGAGATTGTCGCGCTGAAACGCTTCAAGGACTTGATGAGAAAAAACGCAGGGAAACTCTCTTTCGCAGGCCACATTGAGTGACCTCGTAATTTTCGACACGTCAGTCCTCGTCGATGACCTGCGAACCGGGCGCCATCAGCAGCGAATCGAATCCGTCAGCGGTCTTGTTCGCACGTGTTCCGTGGTTCTTGCGGAGCTCTGGCGCGGCGCCACCAAGCCGGCCGAGCGGAACTTCTTGCGGGCGTTGGCTAGGAATCATCCAGTCCTGACCCCCACGGAAGCGAATTGGCTGGAATCGGGCCAGATACTAGCTAGGATTCAGGATGATCGTGGCTATGATGCAGGCAAGCTACGCGACTTGCACTTCGACGTGCTCATCGCGCTCACCGCACGTTCCTACGGCGCCCGCCTAATCACATCTAACCGAGTCGATTTCGAAGTGATCGACGGTTACCGCAAGCTCCAGCTCGAGATATGGTAGATTCGTCGCAAAATAATTCTGATCACTGACATGCAGGCGTATTTCTGAGTTCTGTACGGTTCGAAGATATTGACTTTGTCCACTCTTTCCATCTCGCTGCCCCGCGCCGCTCGCCACAATCCGTTGGCGGCGACGGGCGCAGTGTTGGTCATCGTTTTCGTGATCTTCGCTCTGTTCGCTCCCTGGATCGCGCCCCAGGATCCGGCTTACATCGATCTTCCGACGCGTCTTTCGCCCCCGTCTTCGGCGCACTGGTGCGGCACTGACGAGCTCGGCCGCGATATCTTTTCCCGCCTTATCTACGGCTCGCGTATTTCCATGCTGGTAGGAAGTTCCGTGGTCGCGGTGTCGCTGGCCCTGGGCCTGATCGTGGGATCGATCGCCGGCTACTACGGCGGAAACATCGACCGCTTCTTCAACGTGGTCTTGATGAACGCGTTTCTCTCGTTCCCTGGAATCCTGCTGGCCATCGCCTTTGTGGCGTTTCGCGGCCCGGGAATCTTTAACCTCGTGCTGGCACTTTCTCTGGGGGGATGGGTGGGTTACGCGCGCCTGGTTCGCGGGCAGGTCCTGGCGGCGCGGGAACGCGAGTTTGTCGAAGCCGCGCGGGCGCTGGGCGCGAGCGATCTGCGCGTGATCGTCCGCCATATTCTTCCCAATATCATTCAGCCCGTGATCGTGCAGGGCGCGATCGGCATGGCCGGCGCCATTCTCGCCGAAGCTACCATGAGCTTCCTCGGCCTGGGAGTGGCTCCGCCGACCGCCAGTTGGGGCGCCATGCTCAACGACGGCCGGGCGCACTTATTCGACGCGCCCCACCTGGTGCTCTTTCCCGCCCTCGCCGTCATGCTGGCCGTGCTCTCATTCAATTTCATCGGCGACGCGCTGCGCGATTTCCTCGATCCCCGCTCGCGCATCGAGGTTGGACTTTAAGCCAGCCCCATCGCGTCCTGGACGGCCGCGCCCCACCAGAAATCCAGGCCATGCGGCCCTCATTTGAGGAATCGCAGCCCCTTGCGCACCTGTAAATGCCGCTTTTTTGTACGCAACATTCTCCGCCGGCCTGGGTTCAAAGAAGTGGCCCGAACGAAGGGCAAATCGTAGGCCAAGGGAGCCAGGGAGACGCTATGAAAATGCATGCCAAAGCTTTTATGTTCACTGCAGTAGTTGCGGGTCTGATGCTGCCGGCAGCGGCGCAGAACGCTCCGACGCCGCCGCCGGGAACCATCCACCAACGCAAGGAGAACCAGCAGGACCGCATCGCCCAGGGAGTCAAGAGCGGGCAGTTGACCGCGGGCGAAACCGCGCACCTCGAAGGCCGCGAAGCCGCCATCAACAAGGAAATCCACAATGACCGCGTCGCCAACGGCGGCAAGCTGACCGCGGCCGAACGCCGGCAGATCAATCGCCAGCAGAACCGGACCTCGCGCGCCATCTACCGCAAGAAGCACAACGCCCGAGTGCAATAAGTTTCATCGCGCACTGTACGACGCCTCCGGAAACGGAGGCGTTTTTGGGTGTGCCCGAAGTCAAACATTGCGCGTCGGGAAGGCTGTGAGTAGCAGAAACGGGCGGCACCCGGTCGCCCCAGCTGAGGGCTGAGGTCTGCCGGCCGACGTCCACATTTAAGAAGTCTCGAGCTGTCCGCCGCCGGCCCTTGGCGGCAAGTCATTGAACCCAGGCTAAATCCGCTTCTTGACATATATCGCAAATTGCAATATAAATATGGCGATTTGAGATTATGACGCTGGCGGAGAAATTACGGTACTTGCGCGAAGTGGAAGGCTCGCTGCGCGGCCTGGCTCGCCCCATGACCCAACAGGAACTGGTGCGCGCCATCCGCAAAGAACAGGACAGGAGCATCAGCCAGTCCTACATCTCGCAAATCGAGGGCGGCGCGCGCCGCCACATGACGCAATCCACCCGCACCCTGCTGGCCAGGTTCTTCAAAGTGCATCCTGGATTTCTGGTGGACGATCCCGAGGGCTACCACACCGAACTGGTGTCCGACTTGCGCACCACCGAAGGCAAGCTGGATGTCTGGTTGCTGCAGGGTTCGGAACGCTTCGCCAGCGATCCCCAGGTGAGCGAGGTCCTGATCAAGGCGGCGCGCGAAAAAGATACGCGGCGCTGCTTCCTGCTGCTGGGAGCGATTCTTGACACTCCGGGGCTGGCCGACCGGCTGCTGGAGGCGTTGCAACCGGAGCACGGCGGACGGACCCAGGGCAAACCGCGGAGGCGACGGCCATGACTTGGGCAGATTTCTATCTGATCTGTTTCGCGCTGGGATTTTTCTTCAGCCTGCTTTCGTTCCTGGCGGGAGGCCTGCGCTGGCACTTGCACCTGCCGCACTTCTCTCACGTGCATATGCATGTACCTCCAACCGGCGCCGGACACGGCCTGCCTACTGGACACATGCCGGCGAGTCCGGCGGGCGGGGGCACGGACGCGCTCCATCACCAGGCCGCGCCCATTTCGCCGTTCAACTTCATTACCGCGACGGCCTTCCTGGCCTGGTTCGGCGGCGCTGGCTATCTGCTGACGCGCTTTTCCGGTCTCTGGTTCGTCACTGGGTTGGGGCTGGCCATATGCAGCGGGTTGTTCGGCGGAGGCATTGTGTTTGTTTTTCTCAGTCGCGTTTTGATCTCGCACGAGGAAACCATGGATCCGGCCGACTACGAAATGACTGGCGTGCTGGGCCGGGTCTCGGTTCCGATTCGTGAGAGCGGCACGGGAGAAATCATCTATTCGCAAGCCGGGACCCGGCGTACCTGCGGTGCCCGCGGCGAGAACGGAACCGCCATCGCCAAGGGAGCGGAAGTAATGGTGACACGCTACGAAAAGGGAATCGCCTACGTGCGCCTGTGGACGGAAATATCAGGAGAGCAAGATCCGATGTAGGCGCGAGCTCCCGGGCTCGTGCTCAATCGGCAGGGACGCTGCCGTGTTGCTTTGAGCTAAACGCCAGGAGAGGCCGAATGGACAGCAAACTTTATCGCGTACTCACAGCGATGCTCTGGCTGGCGCTGCCTTTGACCGCCTTGCAGTATTGGTCAGTCTGGGACCAGCTGCCGGCCCGAATGGCCACCCATTTCGGAGTTTCCGGCCAACCCAATGGCTGGATGGCACGCGACACTTCGCTTATCTTCGCCCTGGTCGTAACGGTGCTCGTCCTGCTGTCTCTTTCATGGGCCCTTACCCGGTTTCATCAGCCGGATCTGCTGGCCTGGTCGTTGCTCGCCATGTTGTATGTCGTGATGGGCGCCCTGTTCAGCGTGAACCTGGCGGTGCTGAATTACAACCTTCACGGTGGCCCGCTCAATGTTGTCCCTGCCCTGGCCGTTGTGTTTATCGCGGCCATTGCGGTGACGGCGATTGCCCTGGTAACTAAGCGCGGCATCGCATTGCCGCGCCTGGCTGATGCCGTCGGAGCAGAAGAAGTTCACGGCTCGGCGCTCTGGGCGTCAGTCTTCGCCGTTCTTACCGCGGTCGAACTGGGCGTGATCGCGCTCATCCCGCTGAGCGGCCTGCGCTGGGTCATGGCCTTGCCCGCGTTACTCCTGTTGGGTGCGGCCGCGCTGGCCTGGAGCGGGTTCCATTATCGATTTACAGCCCACGGCGTAGAGATCAGCACTCTGGGTTTCCGCCTGCGTTCCATCCCGCTCGAAACCATCAAGGCTTATGCGGTTGCGCCCTGGAATCCCATGGGCGGCTACGGTATCCGCGGCATCGGGGAACGCCGGGCTTACGTTTGGGGGAACACAGGGGTTCGCCTCATGCTTTCCGACGGAGAAGTGTTCCTCGGTCATCGCGAACCGGAAAGAATCATGAACGATTTGAACCAGATCAGACGAGACCAGAAAGCTCGCGAAAATACATGAAGAAAGAGCTTTTGACTTCCTTCGTGTACCTTCGCGCCCTTTGTGGTTAATGCTCGTGCGGGGGCCGTAAAAAGAGGAGGCAATATATGTTCGGGATTTCACACATTTTCGAAATTTGGGTTTTCGTCGGCCTGGGAGTCATGGTGATCCTGTTCCTGATGAGCGGGATGGCCAGGCTCTATCGCAAAGCCGGCCCCCACGAGGCCCTGATCGTCTATGGGCTGGGCGGCACTCGGGTGGTAAAGGGCCATGGCACGCTGGTGTTTCCCATGGTCCAGATCTGCCGCGAGCTCTCGCTCGAACTGATGTCGTTCGACGTGGCCCCGCAGCAGGATCTCTACACCAAGCAGGGCGTGGCCGTCACCGTCGAGGCGGTGGCCCAGATCAAGGTCAAGTCCGACATGGAGTCCATCCTGACCGCGTCGGAACAATTCCTCACCAAGACCGATCAGGAGCGCGAAGGCCTGATCCGCCTGGTCATGGAAGGCCATCTGCGGGGCATCATCGGACAGCTGACCGTGGAGGAAATCGTCAAGCAGCCGGAGATGGTTTCCGACCGCATGCGCTCCACGTGCGCGGAAGACATGAACAAGATGGGCCTTGAGGTCATCTCGTTCACCATCAAGGAAGTGCGCGACAAAAACGAATACATCACCAACATGGGCAAGCCGGATGTAGCGCGTATCAAGCGCGATGCCGACGTGGCCACGGCGGAAGCCGATCGTGACACTGCCATCAAGCGCGCCCTGGCGCAGCGCGAATCCGCGGTGGCCAGGGCCCAGGCCGATCAGGAGCGGGTGCTGGCGGAAACTCTGTCATTGGCGAAACAGGCGGAAGCGCAGCGCGACCTTGAGGTCAAGAAGGCGCAATACGTCGAAGTCACCAAGCGCCAGCAGGCGCAGGCCGACAAGGCTTACGACATCCAGACCAACATCATGCAGCAGCAGGTCATCGCCGAGCAGGTGAAGGTGCAGCAGATCGAGAAAGAGCAGCAGGTCAAAGTGCAGGAAGCCGAAATCAACCGCCGCGAGAAAGAACTGATTGCCACGGTATTAAAGCAGGCGGAAATCGAGCGGCAGCGAATTGAGACGCTCGCGCTCGCTGAGAAGCAGCGGCTGATGTCGGAAGCGGATGGTCACGCGTCGGCGATTCGCGCCCAGGGCGAAGCCGAAGCCGAAATCATCTTCAAAAAAGGAGAAGCCGAGGCCAAGGCCATGAACGTAAAAGCTGAGGCCTACCAGGAGTACAACCAGGCGGCGGTCATCGACAAGCTGTTCACGGGCATGCCTGAAATTGTGCGGGCGCTGGCCAGTCCGCTGGCCAACGTGGACAAGATCACCATCGTTTCCACCGGTAACGGCGACGCGTCGGGCATGAACAAGATCACCGGCGACATCGCCAAAATGGCGGCGCAGGTGCCGGCCTTATTCGAGACGCTGTCGGGGATGCCGATGTCAGAGTTGCTGGGCAAGGTCCGCCAGATCGGCGACAAGACCCCACGGCCAGACGTGCTGCCGCCAAACGGCGGAGCAGGGAAGTAATGACAGCAGCGATGGAGCACGGGCGTCCACGCCCGTCCGCTTTCAAAGTTGAGGAAAAAAACATGAAGAAGCCATTCATGCAAATCGCTCTCGGTATCACCCTCGGCGCCGGCATCGGCACCGCCATGGGCATCGCCGCCGGCCACGTCGCGGTCTGGCTGGCCGTCGGCATCGCCATCGGCGTCGTAATCGGAAGCAACTTCAGTGGCGCTGGTTGCGCCGAGTGCGAAGCCGTCCACGAAAGGCATCAAGCTAAAAGCCGGCAGCTAGACCCTAAAAGCTGATTAAAAAAAAGGAGTCCCAACATGGCATTACTGGAAAGAGTCGCAACGCTGCTTCGGGCCAATCTCAATGACCTGGTCGACAAGGCCGAGCACCCCGAAAAAATGATCAAGCAGGTAATTCTCGACATGCAGAACCAGCTTTTGCAGGTCAAGACCCAGGTGGCGATCGCCATCGCCGACCAGCACCTGCTGGAAAAAAAGCAGAAGGAAAATGAAGACAAAGTGGCGGAGTGGATGCGCAAAGCAGAACTGTCGGTGGACAAGAAACAGGACGACCTGGCTCGCGCCGCCCTGCAAAGAGTAGAGAGCTATCGCGATCTGAGCGAGGGTTTCGCGGAACAGGTGATTGACCAGAAAGCCCAGGTGGAAAATCTGAAAACCGCGCTACGCCAACTGGAACAGAAACTCACCGAGGCCCAGGCCAAAGCTGACCTGCTAATCGCCCAGCATCGCCGGGCGCGAGCGGTGAGCAAAGCCAGCGACGCGAAAATGGCCGCCGGCAACGGCTCGAGCGCCAACGCCTTCGATCGCATGAAGCGCAAAGTGGCCCACGCCGAGGCCCACAGCCAGGCCAAATCCGAAATCGCCGCCGATGACGTGGAAGAACGCCTGGCCGCGCTCGAAAAAGAAGACCGCATCGAGCAGCTGCTGGCGGAGCTGAAGACCCAGCGCGGAGCGTAGCTTTGTGTGGGGCGGACACTCTTGTCCGCCGCTTTTGACTTGGATTCCAGAGACTGACCGCACCAAGGCACGGCGGCCCAAACCGAAATCAAATTCAAAGGCGGCGGACAAGAGTGTCCGCCCCACACCATCCAGCTAGGCGCTGGCCTTATCGATCAGCGGCAGGATGGGCTCTTCCTCACTTTTCGTCGTTGCCGCCGCCGCATCCAGCTCCAGCTGTTCCTGGCCGCTGAGCGCGGTAACCCGGCCGCGATAGGTCTTCAAATGCCGTTGCGCTGTGTCAAAAGCTTCCTGCGCCTTGTTCAGGTTCTTGCCGACATTCTCGAACTGGTTCTGGAAATGATCGAACGACTTCTGCGCCTTGGCGAGTTCCTGGCGGCTTTTCTCGAAGCGGCTGGCGACTTCGTACCATTTGTGCACCAGCGCAATCGTCTGCAAGGTCATCAGCAGAGTGTTGGGCGAGACCGGGAACACATGTTGCGCATTGAGCCAGTCGGCCAGCTCGCGGTTGCGGATGGCTTCCATGTAGAGCGTTTCGCTGGGCAAGTACATCAGAGCAATATCGGTGGTGCCATGCTCCGGCTGGATATAGGCCTTGATCCGCCGGGCCTCGGTCTTCATTACGCGCACGAATTCGTGGCGGGCTTCTTCGATTTCTGATTCGACGTTGCTTTCAAAAAGCGCCAACACCTGTTCGCGGGGAAACTTGGCATCGATGGGCAGGCGGCGATCGGGAAACTGAATGACGGCATCGGCGCGTCCGTTGCCGTCACCCGCGGATGACTGTATCTCGAACATGTGGGCCGGCAGGAAATCCGCCAACAAACGCTCCAGGCTGGCCTCTCCAAACTGTCCGCGCAGATGCGGCAGCTTGAGCATGTTGTTGAGATCGTTGATGGAGTGTCCCAGGGCGCCGACTTCGCGCAGTTGCTCTTCCGCCGCCTTCAGGTGCTGCTGCACTTTTTCGAACTGGGCAAAGCCTTCCTTTATGTTCTGGTCGAGTTTCTGCTGCACCTGGTCGGTGATGGCGAGCAACTTTTCATCCACCCGGTCGCGAATGGAGTCCAGGCTCTGCGCCGTCTTCTGATTCAGGTTTTCGAATTCGACTTTGAGCTGAGAAGTCGTCAACGCCAGCGAGGTGGTGAGTTCAGTGCGCGCCTCGCGCAGATCGCGGGTCTGCTCGCGCCGCCCGCCGCTCAGTTGCGCTTCCACCGAATTGCGGATTTCGTTGAATCCCTGGGTCAGGCGATTGGTCACGCCCTCGCGCAAGTCCGCCTTCGTACTCTCGAGGCGTGTCGCCATATCGAGGTTGGCGTCGGCGAACTTCTGGCTCAGGGACTGGTGCAGAAGCGCCGTCTGTTCAGCAAGATCCGTAATTTCAGCGGTTTGCGAAGAACCCGAAGTCCGTCGAAAAAGGGCTGCGAGCAGTACCAGAAGTACTACGTTGACCACGACAATTATGCCCAGCAGGAATGTCCCCATCGTAAGGTGCTCTCACTGATTTTAGGGGCTAGCGTGAGGGAAGCAAAGCGGAAGTTTGATTTCGCATCCATCTGGCAGCGAAACCGTCAATCCCATGGCCCGTGCCCTCATAGCTGCTCTGGCGATTGTTCTCGCGACCGTCGCGGCGACGCTCAACGTCCCTGCGGCGGTGGCGGCGCAGCAACCGGCCCCGGCCGCATCAGGTTCGCAGCCCTCCCCTTACTCTGACGCCGAGGCGGAACGCCGTCTCTTGGACATGGCGAACCGCGAACGGGCCAAAGCCGGCCTCCCTCCCCTGCAAATGGACGACGGCCTTGCCCAGGCGGCGCGCCAGCATGGGGCTGCCATGGCGGCGCAGCGGAAACTTTCGCACCAGCTCTCCGGCGAACCCAGTCTCGCCCATCGCCTCGCGGCCAACACGAAAACCCAGCTTGATCAGGAGGGCGAAAACGTGGCCTTTGCCGGCAGCCTCGACCAGGCGCAGGACAGCCTGATGCATTCTCCGCCGCACCGCGCGAACCTGCTGAACGCGGGCTACAACGTGGCCGGATTCAGCGTGGTCCGCAGCGGTTCGCTGCTTTATGTGACCCAGGACTTCGGACACAGCTTGCCCCGCCATTCCAACCAAGAAGCGGAGGTGCTGGTAGGCCGAGCCGTCGATGGCATCCGGGCCCAGGGCCGCCTGCCCGCGTTGCAGCGCATGGACCGCGAGCCGGCCGCCGCCTCAGCCTGCGCCATGGCCGAAGCTGATTCGTTGCGCGCCCCGGCGCCCGCCGCCCGTGTGGTTCTCCGCTACACAACCGCCCAGCCGCAGACACTTCCCGCCAACGCATCCCAAGTCATCAGCGACCGGTCAGTCGGGTCTTTCGCCGCCGGTGCGTGCTTTGCCCGTTCACGAACTTATCCCACCGGGGTGTATTGGGTCACGCTGCTGTTCTACTGACCGCATTCTTGAAATCTCTGCAGTCTCCGGAAGGGCACGACTGAAGTCGTGCCCTTCCCGGCCGCCAGGTTTCCCACGAACACCAACGCGTCCTCTGTGCTAGTCTGCAGCATCTAATTACTGCGCGATTCGTGAATCCATCCTCACAAATTCGTGTTGGCACCGCCGGCTGGTCCTACAAGGACTGGGAAGGGGTTTTCTACCCGCCGGGCATGCAGCATCGCAAGCAGCATCCTCTCGAAATCCTGGCGCGCTGCTTTGACATGGTGGAGATCAACACTTCTTTCTACGGACACATCAAGCCTCACCTGGCCAAGCTCTGGGTGCGAAAAGCCGGGTCGGTGAATCCGGATTTCATGTTCACCGCCAAGCTGCATCGCTCTTTCACCCACAATCCGATGGCGGTCATGGAGCCCACTTCCGCCGCGTCCATCAAGCCCAACGATGAGGACGAAGCCCTGGCGCGGGAAGGGCTGGAAGTCCTGGCCGGAGAAGGCAAGCTGGGCGCGCTGCTCATTCAATTTCCGGTTTCGTTTAAAAACACATCGCTGAACCGCGAATACGTCGAGCGCCTGATCCGCCAATTCATCGAATATCCGCGTGTGATCGAAGTGCGGCATGACAGCTGGGAGAACCCGGAAACCATTCGCTACTTCACCGAAAAAAACGTCGCTTTCTGCAACATTGACCAGCCGCTCATCGGCCGCTCCCTCGAGCCCACCGAGTATGTGACTTCTCCGGTCGGCTACGTGCGCCTCCACGGACGAAACTACGACCAGTGGTTTGACTCTGACACCGGCGCCGATCGTTACAACTATCTCTACAGCGCTGCCGAACTTGCCGGATGGAAAGAAAAGATCGTGCGCATAGCGGGCAAAGCGGAAGTCACGTACGTCGTGACCAACAATCACTTCGAGGGCAAGGCGGGAGTCAACGCGCTGCAGCTTAAGAATATGCTGACCGGCCACCGCGTAAAGGCCCCGGAGCCGCTGCTGAAGCACTATCCCGAGCTGAGCAAGATCGCCGACCCCATCTTCGACGACAGCGCCAATCCAGACTTGCCGCTTCTGGCGTAAGGTAATTAGAAAAACATTCCTATCGCGATTTCCAACCGAGTAGCGCCGGCATCTTGCCGGCTGTCGCGAGGGCGTCTCGCCCTCGCCGCGGCGGGCGAGGACGCCCGCCGGACAGCCGCCGGGACGGCGGCGCTACGCAGAACCCAGTACTTGATTTACGTGGGGACAGCCGCCCTCGGCTGTCCGGCTGAGCGAAGCTCCGCTATTGCTGTCCTGAGAAAAAACCGTCGAGCTGCACTCGACCCGACAGCCGAGGCGGCTGTCTCCATGTGTTCTGTATCGAATCGATCTCTAGATTTTTGCGGCGAGTTCTTCTTTGGCGGCGTAGTGCGATTCTACGTAGTCATCCAGGATCTGGATGAACTCGGCGACGATCTTGTCGCCCTTCAGCGTGGTAAACAGGCGGCCGTCGACGTAAACCGGAGCTTTCGGTTCCTCGAACGTTCCCGGCAGCGAGATGCCGAGGCTGGCATGTTTCGATTCGCCGGGGCCGTTCACGACGCAGCCCATGACCGCGACTTTCATCTCTTCGACCCCGGTGTAGCGTCCCTTCCATACCGGCATCTGGTCGCGTAAATAGGACTGAATCTGCTGCGCCATTTCCTGGAAGAACGTGCTGGTGGTGCGTCCGCATCCTGGGCAGGCGGTCACCTGGGGAGTAAAGCTGCGGATGCCGAGAGACTGCAGAATCTGCTGTCCTACGCGGACTTCTTCAGTGCGGTCGCCGCCGGGCGCCGGGGTGAGCGAGACCCGGATGGTGTCGCCGATGCCTTCCTGCAGCAGCACCCCCAATGCAGCGCTCGAGGCCACGATGCCTTTCGCTCCCATGCCGGCTTCGGTAAGGCCGAGGTGCAGAGGATAGCTACAACGCGCGGCCAGCGAGCGGTAAACGTCAATCAGGTCCTGCACTCCGCTGACTTTCGCGCTCAGAATGATCTGATCGGGCCGCAGTCCGTACTTCTCGGCCAGGCTGGCGGAGTTCAGCGCGCTCACCACCATGGCTTCCATGGTGACTTCGCGGGCGTCCTTGGGCTCGGGCAGCAGCGAATTCTCGTCCATCATCTTGGTCAGCAGCGCCTGGTCAAGCGATCCCCAGTTCACTCCAATGCGGACCGGCTTCTGGTTTTCGACCGCAACCTCGATCATGGTGCGGAAATTGTTGTCGTCTTTGCGTCCAATGCCGACGTTGCCCGGGTTGATGCGGTACTTGGCCAGGGCTCGGGCGCATTCGGGAAATTTCTTGAGCAGGATATGGCCGTTGTAGTGGAAGTCGCCAATGATGGGCACGCGCACGCCCTGTTGGTCGAGTTGCTCGACGATGGGCGCGACCGCAGCCGCGGCCTCTTCGTTGTTGACCGTGACCCGCACCAGCTCGGATCCGGCTTTGGCCAGCGCCGCAACCTGCTTTACCGTGGAGGGAATGTCGGCGGTGTCGGTGTTGGTCATCGATTGCACCACTACTGGTGCATCACTGCCGATTCTCACGCCGCCAATCGAGCCAGTTACGGATTTTCTGCGCTGAATGTTTGCCATGGGGAATCTGTATTTTAACACGGGAGATGGCGGCTCTCCTCCGTCAGCGATCAGCTTTCAGTGGTTAACCGACGCAGGTTGAAGGAGTTAGCGAGAGTATCGCGCTTGATGCCCGGGGCTGTTCCGAACCAGGGCGCCCGCGCGGGACACAGCCGGCCCCTCGACTACGCTCGCAAGGCATCGCTCCGGTCGCGATGACAGAGCGTTTCGTCTGCTAGAAGCGTAGGAGCTAGAAGCTAGCAGCTAGAAGCTGCCTTAAGGCGTTCTCTGCATAATGCTGGGCAGCATCTTCAGGACGTCGTTGTAGATCACCATGACGGCGAACAGCACCAGGAAAACAAAAGCTGCCTGGTAGATGCGTTCCTTGATCCGCAGGCTGATGTCACGGCGGATGAGGCTTTCGACGAACAGGAGCAGGATGACTCCGCCATCCATGATCGGAATCGGCAGCAGGTTGAAGATGCCCAGATTGAGGCTGATTCCGGCAGTCAATTCCAGCAGTGGGGTCCAGCCCTTCTTGCTGGCCGCCTGACCGGCGGCGCGGCCGATGCCGATGGGTCCCTCGATCGAGCGGATCGAGATCTTGCGCTGAATCATCTTCTGCACCAGCTCGAGAATCAGGAGCGAGCCCTGCTTGTTCTGTTCCACCGAGCGGCGAAAGGCCGCTGCAAACGGCAACGATGACACTTTCATGGGCGCGCTGCCGATGCCCACGCGGTAGCGGGAATCGCCCCTCAGATCGAACAAAACCGGCTGCACTGTGAAGTTGAGCAGCTGGCCATCGCGCTTGACCGTGATCTGGATGGGTTTGCTCTGAGTACGCTTCAGGCTTTCGATCATGGCCGCCAGGCCGGCGATCGGCTGCCCGTCCACGCTGATGATCTCATCGCCCAGCTTCATTCCAGCCTTTTCGGCCGGCATGCCGGGCTCCAGTTCGGTAATCGGAAAACTGGGCTCCTTGGGCTCCCATCCCGCCGAACCCATCTGGTTCGGGCCGTAGGCCTCGGGCACGATGGTCTTGGTGAAAAGCTGGCCTCCCCGCTCAATTTCGACTACAAGCGGCTGGTTGGGATTCAAAGCCTCGCGCAAAAACTCCTGCTCCCAGGTGGGGTTTTGTATGCCGTCAATCCGAATGATGCGGTCGCCGATCTGGATTCCGGCTCTGGCTGCGGGAGTGTCCTGCACCACCCAGCCAATGACCGCCGGCTCGTCAAATACCGCGGGATACTCGTAGTGCACCATGTAAACGCAGGTCAGCAGGCCAACCGCGAACAGGATGTTCATGGAGGGGCCGGCAATGGCGATCAGGAAGCGATGCCATCGCGGGTGCGACATGAACTCGCCCGGATCGTTGGTGCGGGCATCCATCGGGTTTTCGCCGCTCATCTTCACGTAACCGCCCAGCGGCAATACGTTGATGCGGTAGTCCGTGTCACCCTTTCGGAAACCGAAAAGCCGTTTGCCGAATCCGATGGCAAATTGCTCCACCCGCACGCCCAACAGCTTGGCCACGGCGTAATGGCCGAACTCGTGAATCAGGATCATGAATCCCAGAATCACGCCCACCGAGAGCACGGCAATCAGAAATCCAGACATAATAGAGTTTGTCCTACTCGACCCGCACTGCGCTTGGTACCGGCTGAGAGCCTTCGAATCTTCCGCTCGCGCGTTCGACTCTTTCGTGGGCCAGTTCACGCGCCCCCGAGTCGGCTTGCAACACCTGTTCTATAGATTCCAACTTACCCACTTCCGTTGCAGAAAGGACTTCCCGGATGATTTCAGGAATATGGTTGAAAGCGATGCGGCCTTGCAGAAACGCTGCCACCGCAACTTCGTCGGCGGCATTGAGTGCAACCGTTTTCGCCCCCCCGGACTCCGCCGCTTCGTAGGCCAGACCCAGACAAGGGAATTTTTCCATATCCGGTGGCAGGAATTCGAGATGTCGTAAGTCCATGACCGGGAAATGCATATCCGACGGAATGCGATCGGGATAGGTCAGGGCGTAGAGGATGGGCAGGCGCATGTCGGTTACTGAAAACTGAGCAAGTATGCTGCCATCCACGAACTCCACCATGGAGTGGATGGTGGACTGGGGATGGACCATCACCTGCACCCGGCTGGGCGGCAAGTTGAACAAACGACAAGCCTCAATGACCTCGAAGCCCTTGTTCATCAGGGTCGCCGAATCGATGGTGATGCGCTGGCCCATCTTCCACGTCGGATGGTTCAGGGCCTGGGCCACCGTGATCGAAGAAAATTGCGACTTTGGTGTGTAAAGAAATGGTCCGCCCGAGGCAGTCAGCCAGATGCGCTCAACCTCTTCCATCCGGCCTCCCCGCAGGCATTGGTGGACCGCATTGTGCTCGCTGTCAATGGGCAGGAGCGGCTTGCGCTGGCGCCGCGCCTCGGCGGTGATTAATTCTCCCGCCGCAACCAGGCATTCCTTGTTGGCCAGCCCGACTGTCTTCCCCGCCCTTACGGCTTCATATGTGGCTTTCAGCCCAGCCACGCCCACGATCGCGCTGACCACGAAATCTACTTCAGGATGAGTGGCGACCCTTACCGTGCCGCCCTGGCCATGCACGATTTCCACGCCCTTCATTCCCGAGGTCTGCAAACGTGAGCGCAGGATCTCCGCGTCGACAGCAGTGGCCATTGAAATGAGTTTGGGTTTCCAGCGCCGCGCCTGCTCGAACGCCGTGTCCACGTTTTGTCCCGCGGCGAGAGCCACCACCTGGAAAAGCTCAGGATAGGTTTCGACCACGCTCAGCGTGCTGCGCCCAATCGAGCCCGTGGATCCCAGGATGGCAATACGTTTCATGAGCCAGAAATTCAGGTGGGGCGCAGCCAGGGGGGCGGCTTACTGCATCACGCGCCAAGCCGCATAGTACCACAGCAGGGGAGCGGCAAAGAGCAGGGCATCAATTCTGTCAAGCATGCCGCCGTGACCCGGAAGAAGCGTCCCGGAGTCCTTTACTCCGGCGCCCCGTTTGATCAGCGATTCCACCAGATCGCCGAGTTGCGCGGCGACGTTAATCGCCGCCGATAACAGGATAATCGGCCACAGCGGCGCTTTCTCGAGCGCGAACAGGCCATCCTTCTTTTCGATCAAATGTGCATTCAACAACGCCGTGCTGATGGGCAGCGCGTAGTTATAAAGAAGCATGCCTACGCCGACGCTTGCTATCATCGAGGCCAATGCGCCTTCCCAGGTCTTTTTGGGACTGACGCGTGGCGACATTAAATGGCGCCCCAACGAACGTCCGACAAAATAGGCAAAAATGTCTCCTGCCCAAACCAGCAAAAGCAGGTACAGCAGGAGGAACGCGCCCGACGCCTGCTCTCGAATCTGCACCAGGCAGCCCAGCGGCAGCGCAATATAGGCGAAGGCAAACGCCGAAGTCATGGCCGCGGGAAATCCGGTGCTGAGATCGGCCCGTCTCATGCCGATCACGAGAAACACAAAAGGCGCGATGGCCGCCACAAACAGCGCGCTGCCGGCAAACACGGAAGTAGACAGCAACGGCGTTTCATGTCCGAGATTGAGCGCCAGGAACAGGAAGAACAAACCCACAAAGACGTAAGTCGGCCAGTGAAAGGGCCGAATCTTGTAGGCTTCCGAAATCTTCAACAGCTCCTGCACGGCCAGCAACGCAACCAGCGCGCTCACCAGGGCCACCACCGGCACCGGCGCCCGCAACACCAGCACCAGGACGACCGGAATCAACAGCACCGCGGTCAGGATTCGCTTAAGGAGTTGCAAGCCGCTCTAACTCCGGCCCGTCTTCGAGGGATGGGGATGAGAGTCGTGCGCGCTTCCGGTCAACCCGCCGTAGCGCCGCTCCCGTTTCTGATATTCGGCGATGCCCTCGAGCAGATGCACGCCGCGGAACTCGGGCCACAAGGTTGGCGTGACGTAAATTTCCGCGTAGGCGAGCTGCCACAGCAGGAAATTGCTCAGGCGCATTTCTCCACTGGTGCGAACCACCAGGTCGGGGTCCGGGAGGTGCCGGGTGTAAAGGTTCTGCGACACCGCGTCTTCATCAATGTCGAGATGGTCGAGGCCGCCGTTGCGGGCCGCCGCGTCGACGATCGACCGAAAGGCATCCACCAGTTCCGTGCGCGCGCTGTAATTCAGCGCCAGGGTCAGTACCATGCCGGTGTTGCCCGCGGTCGCTTCCCGCGCCCAGGCCATCTTCTCCTGCACCGAAGGCGGCAGCTCATGCTGGCGTCCGATGTATTCCAGCCGAATGTTGTTCTTGTTGAGGGTCGGGACCTCCGCCTTGAGGTAGCGGCAGAGCAGGCCCATCAGGAAATCCACTTCGCCGCGGGGACGCTTCTTCCAGTTCTCTTCAGAGAATGCATACAAAGTCAGCCAGGGAATTCCGATACGCGCAGCCGTCTCGACGGTCGAACGCACCGCTGCCACTCCGGCGCGATGCCCGGCCATGCGCGGCAAGTGGCGGCGCTTCGCCCAGCGGCCGTTGCCGTCCATGATGATGGCGATGTGTTTCGGGAGCCGTTCCGGATCAAGCCGCTGGTAAATCTCCGCTTCCTTGCGATCCAGTCCGGCCGGAATCGTCGATTGCAAGCTAACCTCTGCTGTTTCAAGAAGCTAACACAGGGTGACGGTGGTTGCAATGACACCGGAGTGGCGCCTGCGGCCGCCTCCGCCCATGTGGGGACGGGTCGGAGCCTGCCCTGAGCGCAGTCGAAGGGATCCGTCCGGGCCGAGCGCAGCTCGGCTTGTTTTTATGCCTGGGGAATTTTCTCAGGCCGACGGTGGCGATTTCAGTGAGACCGTCAGCAGCGCCCTACACATCTTTATCCTCCGTTGTTCGTGAGGATTCGCCCCCAACGAGCAGCGCTTCGCTCGGCCAGACGGGTCGGGGACCCGTCTCCACACGGACCGGGCTGGACACCTGCGAGGTTCTCCGTCTATCCTCGCCGCCATGAACCGACGCAGATTCCTCCAAGCCACCGCCGCCAGCGCCGCCTCTCTCGCGTTTTCCCGAAACTCGTTCGCCGCCGACAATCCTGACCTCGCCATCATTCAAAAGGAAATCGAGAAACGCCACGACGAATCCGTCGCGCGCCTGCAGCAGTGGATTCGCCAGCCTTCGATTGCGGCCGAACACCGCGGCATGGACGAGGGCTGCGACCTTGCCATGCGCATGCTGCGCGACGCCGGATTCGACAGCGTCACAAAGATTTCCACCGACGGACAGCCCGGCATCTTCGCCACCCTCGACGCCGGCGCTCCCCGCACTGTCGGGATCTATTTCATGTATGACGTCAAGCAGGTCGATCCCGCGGAGTGGTCGTCGCCGCCTTTCGAGGCGGCCCTCGTCGACAAGCCCGGCCTGGGCAAGTGCGTGGTCGGCCGGGGAGCGGTGAACCAGAAAGGCCCGGAGTCTTCCTTCCTCGCGGCGCTGCACGCGATTCGCGGTTCCGGCCGCAAGCTTCCCGTAAATTTGGTGTTCGTGGCGGAAGGTGAGGAAGAAATCGGCTCGCCGCACTTCCCGCAGATTGTGCGCCGTCCCGAGGTGTTGGCCGCGCTGCGCAAATGCACCGGCGTTTACATACCCTCGGCGGAGCAGGATCTCGACGGCAAAGTCACCATGACGCTTGGCGCAAAGGGGGTCATTGAACTCGAACTGGTTTCGAGCGGCGAAAAATGGGGACGGGGTCCGCGAAAAGATGTCCACTCCAGCCTGAAAGCCATGATCGACAGCCCAGCCTGGCACCTGGTGGAGGCCCTCTCGACCCTGGTCTCACCCGATGGCAACACTCCAGTGATTGATGGCTTCGCCGACAAGGCCCGACCGCTCTCGGCCGCGGAAAAGAAAATGATCGCCGAAGCCGCCCGCCGCCTGGATGAAAATGTCGCCAAGAAACAGTACAGCGTCGAGCACTGGATCCACGACGTCAGCTATGTGGAAGCGCTGGAGCTGCTGCAATCGCGGCCTACGGTGAATATCGAAGGACTGGTGGGCGGCTACACCGGGCCGGGCGGCAAAACCATTCTTCCGCATCGCGCGGTGGCCAAGCTCGACCTGCGCCTGGTCCCGGACATGAAAGCCGACGAAGCCCTGGCGGCGCTCAAGGCCCACCTGGCGAAACGCGGTTTCGGCGACATCGAGGTCAACATGACGGGGGGATACGATCCCACCAGTACATCGGCGGACGCGGCGCTGATTCGCGCTCAGGTGGCGGTTTACCGCGGCCAGGCAATCGATCCCATAATCCTGCCGCGCAGCGCTGGATCGTGGCCGGGATATGTTTTCACCGGAGACCCGCTCCACCTGCCTGCCGGGCATTTCGGAATGGGCCACGGCAGCGGCGCTCATGCGCCCGATGAGTATTTTGTGATCGAATCGAAGAATCCAAGCGTGCAGGGAATCGACGGCGCCGTGTTTTCTCACGTCGAGTATCTATACAAGCTAGCTACTATCTGAGCCCGGCAACAGCCGTGTGGGGACGGGTCTTCGACCCGTCCCGGCCGAGCGAAGCTCGGCCGGAGTTGGTTGTGAGCAGAGTTTAGAAGGTCGCAACTTTGCCGAGCGTTGCTCGGCCGGACAGCCGAGGGCGGCTGTCCCCGCGTGGCCTGTGGCACCGCATGCATGCGGGCGAGTCGCCCGCGACCACACAAGCCACCCTGACCACACCGGCCACACATCCACTGATTAGCGCGATTCTTCAGGCACTACCGCCAACTCCAGCTTTTCCGTCCAGCGCAGCACCGTCAGCGTGCTGCTGATGCCGACCCTTGCGTCCGTCAGCAGGCGATGCAGATCATCCACGCCGGCGACCGGCTTGCCGTCGAGGGCAACGATCACGTCGCCTTCCCGTAATCCGGCCTTTTGGCCCGGACTGCCGGCCGTGACGGAAATTACGACCACCCCGGTTTCCTGCGGCAGATTGTAGAAACGCACCAGGCGCCGGTGCAGCGGCGTAGTCTGGGCTTCGACCCCGATGTAGCTGCGCCGAATTCTGCCTTCTTGCAGCAGGCGCCCGGCCACAAACTTGGCGGTGTTGATTCCGATGGCGAAGCACAAGCCTTGCGCGCCCATGATGGTCGCCGTGTTCACGCCGATCACCTGGCCATCGGAGGTCACCAGCGGACCTCCGGAGTTGCCCGGATTGAGCGACGCATCGGTCTGGATCACATCGTCGATCATTCGTCCGGAATAGGAACGCAACGACCGCCCGAGAGCGCTTACCACGCCGGCCGTGACCGTGTACTGGAAGCCGTAGGGGTTGCCGATCGCGATTGCCAGTTGTCCCACTCGCAGTTTCTGCGAATCTCCCAGCGGCGCTGCCACCAGGTGGGGCGCATCGTTGTTGGGCACGTCCACGCGTACCACCGCGAGATCCGTTGCCGGATCGTCGCCGATAGTGTGCGCGGGGAAGCGCCGCCCATCGGCGAAAGAGACTTGAATGCGCGTGGCCTCGTGGACCACGTGGCTATTAGTAAGAATCAGGCCGTCGGGAGTGAATACGAAACCCGAGCCGCCGCCTTGCCGCTCTTGCGGTTCGCCCGACCGGCTTTTGCCCGCCTGGGCAACATCAATTTTGACCACCGATGGGCTGAGCCTTTCGGCAGCGGTTACGACGGCCTGCGAGTAAGCATCGAGCAAAACCGAATCATTCAGCGGAAGGCTCCCGGAGGTCTGGACCGCCGTTTCGGAATCATTCGCTACAGAAAAGGGAACCACTTCTTCGTTCATGTCTGCTAGATGAAAGAATCAATGTTTGGGATTCAGGCGGGTGGAGCAGCGCTTTAGCGCTGCATACAGGGACTCGGTCAGACGCGGCTTCAGCCGCTGAGGTTCCTCGGGGGCTGAAGCCCGGCAGGGGCTCTCTTCAATGCAGGCCTGAAGTCCTGCTCCACCCCGATTGCGCTATGGCTTGGGCCGCAGCCGGGTGGCCGCCGTCGGCAGAATGCAGGCATTCGAAGCCTCTGCCAGTGATTGCTGCAGGGCCGCGCCCACGGCGGAAAGCTCTTCCGGCCCCATCAGCTTCTGCATGCCTTCAAACAGCTCGCGTTCTTCCTTGCGAATGTGGGAGGCCAGTTTCTCCACCAGGGCCTGCAATCCGGCCGCATGCAATTTGCGAGCGGCGGCGCGGGAGAAAAAATCACGCAGCAGAATGTGGCCGGTGAGAAGCTCCTGGACCAGAGGCTGCAACTCGGCAAAGCGGGCAGCCGCCGGGAACAGTTCCTTTTCTTCCGCGGCAAAATGAAAAGTAATCTCTTGTTCAAACATCTGCTGGATCTCGGCCTGCCATGCTTCCAGATCGACCTCCCCGGCCTGGAGGGCGCGATCCAGGCGCACACACAGCGCCAGGCAGTGCTGGTGCTGGTGGGAAAGAGGAATCAGGTTCTTGTCTCGAAGCATGTTTATCTATTGTCCGCTTACTCCAGCCGTGGCACAACTAACGCCGCGCCATCGCGGGTGACGTCCGTCATCTAAGATGAGGGGAACTGGCAGGTGGATTCAGGCAGTCGCGGTCACGGCCTGGGCGGCTTCCTTGACCGCCGGCCGCAGGGTCAGCCAGTCGGTGCGCACGCTGTCCCATTCCTGGATCAAAATTCCGTAGGACTCGAAGAACTGGCGGATGCGGGCGCGCTCCCAGCCGACCGTTTCTTCGAGGATGGGTCCAAGGACTGCCAACGCATTGGTGCTGAGGACTGTCCTGCGGGCGACTTGTGAGATGTGCTTGGCTTCCGATACTGCGATGGTGAATCCGTCGCGCATCTTAACGTGCAGCATCACGTTAATGTCAGAGCTGCCGTCGCCGGTATAGATAATGTGGTCGGGGCCGATCTGCAACTCCGCCTGCAGCTGGTCGAGCGCTGCCACCTTGCCGTACCCGGCCGTCGCGCGGACCAGGCTCTCGATTTCGCCCGCCGCGTTGTAAACGAACTCGGTCCCGTAGATGTGGTCCTCCGGAAC
>Ga0187823_10000036_pt1 | contig 25666 bp, 21 predicted proteins | sample NC_wetland_sal_i_12_FD_132968 | JGI IMG/M metagenome (GOLD analysis project Ga0187823, IMG submission 132968) | Wetland sediment microbial communities from Neuse River Estuary, North Carolina, USA - SourceSoil_3 | ecosystem: Environmental > Aquatic > Freshwater > Wetlands > Sediment | place...
CTGACCTCGCCATCGCCCGCGCCGGTCCGGTGGAAGCAGCTGATCAGTCTTGACAACCGCTACATCGCTCCCATCTTCATCACCTGCATCCTGCTGGTCGGGCACCTGTCGTTCGGCATTCTCGAAAGTTATCAGCGGACGCTGCTCGCGATTGTCGTAAGCATCGCGACCGAGCTGGCGCTGGGGCGCATCTTCTTTCACAAGTGGGTGCATCCGGCCAGCGCCTACATCAGCGGTATCAGCGTCGGAATTCTGCTGCGCTCACCCGCGTTCTGGCCCTACGCCCTGTGTGCGGCCATTTCGATCATGTCGAAATATGTGCTGCGCATCAAAGGGCGCCATATCTGGAACCCATCGAACTTCGGAATCTCGGCCATGCTTTTTCTCGTTCCTGAGGCTGTGGCCGGCCTGAGCATTCAGTGGGGCAACTATCTGTTGCCCATGCTGGTGATCTGGGTGCTGGGCTCGGTGATTATCTGGCGCCTGCGCCGCTTTCATATCACTTTTACGTATGTAGCGGCGTTCGTGGCTTTCGGATTTATGCGCAGCTGGCTCACGGGAAGCCCCTGGCAGTCTGAGATTGCGCCGATCACGGGACCGATGTACCAGCTTTTTATTTTCTTCATGATTACCGATCCGAAGACCACGGTGCGGTCGAAGACCTGGCAGTGTGTGGTCGTATTTCTGGTCGCGCTGGTTGAAATGATCATGCGGATGAACCAGATTGTTTATGCCCCGTTCTACGCGCTGTTCATCGTGGGGCCAACCGCCATGCTGATCGAAATTTGGCTGGATTCGCGGCGCGCCAGTGCAGAGAAGTTGGCGCCGGCCCGCTGACTTTTGCAGGGAGAGCACGCGGGTAGACGTCCACGGGCCACGGGGGGACAGCCGCCCCGGCTGGCCGGTCGAGCGCAGCTCGACGATGTTTTTGGCCGCGGCGAGCGAGAAAGCGGAGCTTCGTTCCGCCGGACAGCCGAGGGCGGCTGTCCCCACGTGAACCGTGGCGTCTACAAGAGTGGCGAAGAGGAACCTGAATTGCCGATGCCGAGAATCCGGGTCACGTGTTGGGTTGCTCTCTTCGCTCTTCTGGCCTTTGCCGGCTGCACGCAGCGGGCTTCGGAACCGCGGGAAGCTCCTTCGCAGCAACCAGTGGCCGGTTCTCCTCCGGCGGAGCCAGCTTCGGTTCCGTCACCAACACCGCCGCCGGCTCCCGCCGCCCCGGCACGACCGTCGGGACCGATCGAGTTCACCGACGTGACCTCCCAGGCCGGCATCCACTTCAAACACAACAGCGGCGCATTTGGGAAAAAGTATTTGCCGGAAACCATGGGCAGCGGCGCCTGTTTTCTCGACTATGACAACGACGGTTGGCAGGACATCCTGCTGATCAATTCCATGGATTGGCCGGGGCATCAAACCGGAAAATCCTATCCCGCGCTCTACCACAACAATCAGAACGGAACATTTACGGATGTAACCAAACAAGCTGGACTGGCGATAGACGTATACGGGCAGGGCTGCGCGGTCGGAGACTACGACAACGATGGCAAGGTGGACATCTATATCACCGCGGTCGGGTCAAACCATCTCTTCCGCAACCTGGGCCACGGAAAGTTTGCCGATGTGACCGCGAAAGCCGGGGTGGCCGACCCGGGATTCTCCACCAGCGCGCTGTGGTTTGACTATGACAACGACGGCAAGCTCGACCTGTTTGTGGCCCACTACATCGAATGGTCGATTGAGACTGACCAATACTGCTCGCTCGACAGCAAGAACAAGTCGTACTGCACACCGCAGAGATACAAAGGCCAGAGTGGAACTCTGTTTCACAACAAGGGAAACGGGACTTTCGAGGACGTAACCAGGCGCGCGGGTCTTTACGATCCCACCAGCAAGTCACTGGGCGTCGCCATGCTGGATTATGACAACGACGGCTGGATGGACCTGCTCGTCTCGAACGACACCGAGCCCAACAAGCTCTATCACAACAATCACAACGGAACGTTCACCGATGTGGGAGTCGCAGCCGGCATTGCTTATGGCGAAGCCGGCACAGTGCGCGCCGGCATGGGAACGGATGCCGCCGATTACGACAACTCTGGCTGGCAGAGCCTGGTGATCGGCAATTTCACCAACGAGGGCATGGCGCTTTATCACAACGATGGCTCCGGGCTCTTTACCGATGAAGCCCCGGCGACCGGCATTGCCCGGATCTCGACCAAATCGCTCACCTTCGGCACGTTCTTCTTTGATTACGATCTCGACGGTCTGCTTGATCTTCTTGCGGTCAATGGCCACGTCTCCGATGATGTGGCTGTGGTGCAGCCGACCCTTCGATATGCCCAGCCGCCGCATCTGTTCCGCAACCTGGGCAAGAAAAAGTTTGAGGAAGTTACAGGCAGGGTGGGCGCTGCGTTGCCGCGTCCCATTGTCGGCCGCGGCGCGGCCTACGGCGACTTCGACAACGACGGCGATCTCGATCTCCTGATTACCGCCAACAACGGGCCGGCGCGATTGCTGCGCAACGACAATGGCAACCAGAACGACATGCTGCGGGTGAAGACCGTAGGCACGCGCTCCAATCGTGACGGCATCGGCGCCAAGGTAACGGTGAAGACCGCCACCGCCGCGCGCCTTTTTGCCATGGTGAAGACGGGCTCGAGCTACCTGTCACAGAGCGAACTGCCGCTGACTTTCGGGCTGGGCAAACCGGAAGCCGGCAAAACCGTGAGCCTGAGCATCGTATGGCCCAGCGGCCAGAAAGACTCGATCGCCGGCGTCGGGCCCAACCAGTTCATTACGGTTCAAGAAGGAAAGGGCATCGTATCGGCCCGGCCGATTGTTTTTGTCCCGTCAGCGCCGGGCGCTCCGGCACAGTCGACGCCAACTCGTCCCCTTGCTCACTGAAGTTCCCGCGCCCGCGTTTCCGCCTTTCGCTTCCGCGTTCAATGTTATCTTTGTGGCATCTTTCATGGACATTCTCCAACAGCTTTTTGAGCAGCATTTCCACGTGCCATGCGCGCAGGTGCAGCCGCTGCAGGGACAACTCGGCGGTTCCGGACGCAAAATCATCCGGCTCAGCGGCGGCACATTCAGCGCCATCGGTATTCTGTACGACGTCCGTGAAGAAAACGTCGCGTTCCTCGAATTCTCCCGGCATTTCCGCCGGCACGGCCTGCCGGTCCCGGAAATTTATGGCGAGGACTTGAGCGAGGGCGCCTACCTCGAAGAAGACCTGGGCGGCACCACGCTCTTTGAGTTTCTCTCGACCAATCGCACGGGCGAAAAGATTGCCCCGCTGGCGGTTGCGGCTTATCGCAAAGTGATTGCCATCCTGCCCCGGTTTCAGGTCGAGGCCGCTCGCGGTTTCAACTACAAGTTGTGTTATCCGCGCGCCAGCTTTGACCGCCAGTCGATCGCCTGGGACCTGAATTATTTCAAGTATTACTTTCTCCGGCTGGCCGGCATCCCTTTCAGCGAACAGGCGCTGGAAGATGATTTCGGGCGCTTGACGGAATTCCTGTTGAGCGCGCCCCATGACTATTTTCTTTACCGGGATTTCCAGTCGCGCAACATCATGTGGCGCGATGGCCAGCCATTTTTCCTGGACTACCAGGGGGGACGCAAAGGGGCGCTGCAATACGACGTGGCTTCGCTCTTGTACGACGCCAAGGCCGATCTCCCTCCGGAGCTGCGGCGGCAGTTGCTCGACCACTATCTCGACGCGCTCGCGGGTTTCATCACGTTCGATCGCGAAGAGTTCATGCGGTACTACTACGCTTACGTTTACGTCCGCATCATGCAGGCCCTGGGAGCGTACGGCTTCCGCGGTTTCTACGAGCGCAAGGCCCATTTTCTGCAGAGCGTGCCGTACGCCCTGAAGAACCTGCGCTGGCTGCTGCATAACGTCGCCCTGCCCATCGAACTCCCCACGCTGATGGAGGCGTTCAACAGCATGCTGGGTTCGGAGAAACTGCAGAGTCTGACTTCCGACGACGAGAATCTGGTGGTGAGAATCTTCAGTTTTTCATTTCATCGCGGCTGGCCCAAGGACGAAACAGGCAATGGCGGAGGATTTGTCTTCGACGGGCGCAGCCTGCCCAATCCCGGCCGCGAGGAACGCTTCAAAGCTCTCACCGGCCGGGACGCGCCGGTGATCGATTATCTGAACCAGCAGGAGAGTGTGCACCAGTTTCTGGCCGGTGTGCTGTCGCTGGTGGATGCCAGCGTGAGCGAGTATCAGCGCCGCGGTTTCAAGAATCTGATGGTATCGTTCGGCTGCACCGGCGGGCAGCATCGCTCGGTTTATCTGGCCGAACAATTGGCCAAGCGTTTACGCGGCCGCAATGGAGTGGAGGTGGTCTTGCGGCATCGTGAACTGGAGACCCTCGGCCAATGAAGGCCATGGTCCTGGCCGCCGGCCTCGGCACCCGGCTGCGGCCGCTCACCGATGACCGCCCCAAGGCGCTGGTGGAAGTCGCCGGCCGCACCCTGCTTGAGATCACGTTGTCCCGCTTGCGGACCTTTGGCGTCCATGAAGTGATGATCAACCTGCATCACTTCGCCGACATGGTCGCGGCATATCTGAAGGCCAATGACAATTTCGGAATGCGAATTGAAATCTCTCGCGAAGACGTCCTGCTCGACACCGGCGGAGGCCTGAAAAAGGCCGGGAATTTCTTCCTCGACTCTTCCCGCCACGCTGACGAGCCGTTCGTTATGCACAACGTGGATGTCATCAGCACCATTGATTTGCAACGCATGGTGCAATTTCATACTCACCATCAGGCCCTGGCCACCCTGGCGGTGCAGGACCGCAAGACTTCGCGCTACCTGTTATTCGACCGGGAACTCCGGCTTTGCGGCCGCCGATCGGGGCCCGATGGCAAGACTGATCTGGTTCGTCCTTCGCCTCAGACCGAGGCGCTAGCCTTCGCCGGCATTCACGTTATTTCGCCCCGCCTGATCCCGATGCTGGTGGAAGAGGGTGCCTTCTCCATCGTCACCTCTTATCTGCGACTGGCCTCCGAAGGCGAAAAAATCATGGCCTTTCGGGCGGATGAATATTATTGGCGTGATCTGGGAAGGCGGGAAGATTTGAAGCAGGCTGCGTTAGATCTGGAGCGAGGATTGATTTCCAGTTCCTAGTTACTGGTTCTCTGTTGTCAGTTTGACGGACGGGAAACAGCTTTATTTGGTGGACCTGGTCGGGATCGAACCGACGACCTCTTCCATGCCATGGAAGCGCGCTCCCAGCTGCGCCACAGGCCCACATGAGAAACGATGTACGAGGGGGCTAAAGCCATTCAATTCTCGCCTACTGGCTATCGATAGTCAAACCCGCTGCACGTTCTCTGCATCTCTAGTGGACCTGAATTTTGCGAAAGCCGGGAAACTTAGTATCCTGAGGGACGCTTGCGGCGACCTTAATGAAGCCAACCTCCATCTTGCGATTTCGATACTTTTCCTTGTTGCCGCTTTGTCTGGCGGTAAGCGCTCAGGTCATTTCCTCCAACCAACCCGCACCCCAGGGTCCGGTTTCGTATGCTTCCGCGAGTCAGCTCAACAGCCTGCTCGCGCAACTGGAAGAAGCATCGCAGGCGGCGCAACTGGATTTGGCCAAGATGCGCATCGAAAGATGGAAGACCGACTCGGCCAGCAAACGGCAGGCCCAGGGAAACGTGGATTCCATTCAGCGCAACCTGCAGTCCGCGTTGCCGGAAATTATCGCGGAACTGAAGGCGTCGCCGGAAAGCCTTACCTCCACTTTCAAGCTGTACCGCAATCTGGATGCGCTTTACGACGTGTTCGAGTCGGTAGCAGAGGCGGCCGGGGCGTTTGGGTCGAAAGACGAGTTCCAGTCGCTCGAGAACGATGTCAGTGTCTTCGAGAAAGGGCGGCGCTCGGTGGCCGACCGCATGGAAACGCTGGCCGGTGCCAAAGAAGTCGAAGTCACGCGTTTACGCGCTGCGCTGCAGAGCGCCCAGGCCAACACGCCGCCCACACCCCCTAAGAAGATCGTAGTGGACGACACCGCGCCGGCCAAGAAACCCGCGAAGAAGAAGCCCGCCGCCAAGGCTACCCCTGCCCCTCCCGCGGCCCCGGCGACCACTGCGGCCCCTCCGAAATAGGGGCCAATTCTGGAGCGCCCGTCCCGCCGGTCGACCACGGGGCCGTCGCCGTCCGCAACAACCTGGAATCGATCACCCTAACCCAATGAAATCATTATGGTTAATGGTGTGGAACTCTGCCTGCCGGGCCGGGGTCTATAGATATATGCGGCATTTTCTGGGCGGGAATCGCGCACCTTTAACCTTGGGCTCGCAGGTGGAAAGAACCTATAATGGGAGGTGACGCCATGACGTTGGTGGCGGGAGCAACCACCTTGGGTGATCTCGCAGTTCCGATTGGAGTCCGGGCCCAGCAGTCAGCGATTGTGGCCGAATTGCAGGCCGGCTCGGAAGACGCCTACGCCTGGCTCATAGCCGAATTCCACCAGCCGATTTACAGTCTGGTCTATCGCATCGTTACCGATCCGGCGGACGCGGCGGACACTACGCAGGACGTTTTCCTGAAAGTGTTTCGCGGCATGAAGCATTTTCACGGCGAGTCCAGCCTGAAGACCTGGATTTACCGGATTGCAGTGCACGAGGCGTCCAACCGCAGGCGCTGGTGGTTCCGCCACAAAGCGAAGGAGACTTCGATCGAGCCGAGCCGGGACGAGAGCGGCGGCGCAGCGGGCATGAGCGATACGCTGGTGGACGAAAGCGAATCGCCGTTCGACATGGTGGTGCATCAGGAAATTCGGGTCCGGGTCGAAGAAGAATTGCGGCAGATTTCGGAGCCCTATCGCACTACGGTCATCTTGCGCGATCTGGAAGACATGTCGTACGAAGAGATAGCGGAAATAACGGACGTTTCACTGGGCACCGTGAAGTCGCGACTGACCCGCGGCCGCGAGGCCTTACGGCGTCGCCTGACAGGATATGTCGTGGAACATGCCAAACAACTCGGTCTGCGGACTCCGGGAGAAACCGAAGGGCGCGAGCAGCGCGACCCAGTTTCTGGGATTGAGGTGACACGATGACGTGCGCCCAGGCCAGACCGCTTTTTTCTCCCTACCTCGACGGGGCGGTTACGGGTAGAGAAATGCGCGAGCTCAGCCGGCACATGGAGGCCTGCGAAGGCTGCAGCCGCCAGTACGCATCGCTGCGGCAGACCCAGAGCCTGCTGGCGCGCGTGGGTCCCCGCAAGGCCCCAGCGGACCTGGCGCTCAAGCTCCGGGTGGCGATTTCCCAGGAAGCGGCGCAATCCCGGCGGCGGTACCTGGAAGGCATGCGGGTCCGTCTGGACAACGCCCTGGCCCTGTTCATGCTGCCCGCAACTGTAGGTCTGGCCGCCGCGGTCGTGATCTTCGTGGTTTTGATGGGATTTCTGGCGCCCCTGCAGGCGGACAATTCCGATGTTCCCCTGATGCTTCACACCGCGCCGCAACTGCAGCAGTCGGCGTTCGGGTCGACCCTGGATTCCATCAATGACGACTCGCTGGTGATTGAGGCTTATGTGGACTCGCAGGGACGAGTGCAGGATTACCGTATTCTTTCGTCTTCCAAGGAAGACAAGGCGTTGCTGCCGCAAGTAAAGAAGAACATGCTCATCTTCACCACCTTCACTACGTTCCGTCCGGCGCTTTCGATGGGTCGGCCGACTACGGGGCGCGCGATTTTATCTTTCTCCAAAGTGAGCGTGAAGGGGTAACGCCCGCGAGGACTGGTCCGCCAGCGTCGGCGGCAGCATTCAATGGCACTGCATCGCGGGCGAGTCGCCCGCGGCCGCACGAATCGCCAAAAAGCGTTCCGAATAAAAAGCTGCAACAGCGTCCATTGATTCTGCGGCGGGCACCCCTTACACTAAATGGAACGTAGCCCGCATCCCGGCCAGCCTGCAGGAGGTTTCCCTGAGTCGTAGGTTTAAATGCTCGCTTTACGCGGCCCTGTTTGTCCTGCTGGCCGAGCTGTCACCGGCGCAAAATCAGAGCCCGGTGGCTCTCGACACCAGCGAGACTCTGTTCACCGTGCTGACCGCGATCAACACCTGTGGCTATGACCAGGACCTGGACGTCTCAGACCCGCTGCGCTCGCGGGTGCGCGCCGAGGTGGCCAAGGCCCGCCAGGACTCGCAGGCTGCCGAGGACGCGACTCAGGCCATGTGCCAGTACTATCAGGAGCATCAGCAGCCGGAGGCCTCGAAGGCGCTGGCCCAGTATGTGTCCCTGGCGCTCTACCTGAACCCGCCGCCCGCCCTGACCGCCAAAGTCAAAGATGCGGATATGCCTCCCGATGCCGCGCTGGTGATGGGAATCCTTCCCCTGCTGCAGAAATTCTACGAAGCGGCGGGACTGCATAACATCTGGGAGGCCCACCGCGAGGCCTTTGCCGCATTGACCGGGCGTTATCACGAAGCCCTGGCCAAGATGTTGTTCGACACGGAGATTTATCTGAAGCTGCCCTCGTCGTCGCGGCTGGGCCGGGACTTCACGATATACGTGGATCCCATGGGAGCACCGGGTCAAACCAACGCCCGCAATTACGGATCGGATTATTATGTGGTGATTTCCCCGGGTCCGGAAGCCGGCCTCAAGATGGACCAGATCCGCCATACCTATCTGCACTATCTGCTGGATCCGCTGGCCATGAAGTACCCCGCGACCATGAAACACCTGGATCCTCTGCTCGAAACCGTGAAATCGGCGCCCATGGACCAAAGCTTCAAGAGCGATGCCTCTCTGCTGGCGACGGAGTGTCTCATCCGGGCGATCGAGGCGCGCACGGCGGGATCGAAGAAAGCGCCCGAAACGGAGCGCGCGCAAGCGGTTCAGAATTCTGTCCAGCAGGGTTTTATCCTGACCACTTATTTTTATGAAGCGCTGTTGCGCTTTGAAAAGGACCCCGCCAGCCTAAGCAATGCCTATGGCGATCTGGTCAGCGGCATCGACGTGGGGAAAGAACGCAAGCGGGCGGCGCAGGTGACCTTTGCTTCTACGTCCGACACCGAACTCCTGCATCTTTCGCGTCCGCACCAGGCCAGGTTGCTGGTGGCCGCCGAACAGAAGCTTTCGGCGGGCGATACGGAAAGCGCACAGAAGCTGGCGCAGCAGGCGCTGGACGAGAAAAATGAAGACCAGGGCCGGGCGCTCTTTATCCTGGCGGAAGTGGCCACCCACAATTCGGACATGCAGGGGGCGCGAAATTATTTCGAACGCGCGCTCGAAGTCGCGCACGAACCGAAGGTGGTGGCCTGGTCCCATATTTACCTGGGAAGAATTTTTGATTTGCAGGAAGACCGGGAGGCGGCCATGGACCACTACCGGGCAGCGGTAACCGCCGGCTCCGGATTGCCGGAAGCCAAGGCAGCGGCCGAACTGGGATTGCAGAAGCCCTATGAGCCCACCCGCCGCTCGCAGTAAGCTACGACGGCACTCATCGAGCCGGACGAATTGCACTTTGCCCAAGGAGAGAGCATGAAGCGAGCAGCTATGCTAGTCGTGATACTGGCGCTGGCCACATTTGTGGCGGCGCAAACCCAGACGCCTCCCGCGCCGGCAGGTACCGCGGCCACCACCCCTCCGCCCCAGGGCAGGCGACCGCCGCAGGCCAAGACCCAGGCCGAGTTCGACGCCTACAAGGCGGCGACCGCCAACAGCAACGATGGCGCGGCCCTGGAAAAATCGGCGGACGATTTCGCCGCCAAGTTTCCCGATAGCGAGCTTCGCATCCTGCTCTACCGCGTGGCCATGCATGACTATCAGGCGGCCAACAACTCCGACAAGATGATGGACATGGGACGCAAAGTGCTCAAGATCGATCCCGACGACCCGGAAGCCTTGATGGGCGTGGCCCAGGTCCTGGCGGAGCGCACGCGGGAGAGCGATCTGGACAAGGACCAGCGCCTGGACGAAGGCACGAAACTGGCCCAGCATGCGCTGGAAACGGTTGAAACCGACATCACCATACCGCCCGGGACCCCGCAGGATAAAGTCGACGCTTACAAGGGATTTCTGCGGTCCAACGCCTACTACGTGCTGGGCACCATCCAGTACACCCGGGAAAAGTATGCGGACGCCGAAGGCTATTTCCGCAAGTCGATCGATGCTTTCCCTTCTCAGCTCGATCCGCTGGCGGTGTTGCGCCTTGCGCTTTCGCTCGACAAGCAGGAGAAATATCCTGAAGCTTTGAAGTACGCCAACCAGGCCGTACAACTGACGGACGCCAACCAGGGTTCCACGCTGTCCACGCTGTCACGCAACGAGCGTGATCGCCTGGTTCAGTTGACCGGTGGCTCTCCCGCCGGAAAGCCGCCCGCGGGCGCACAGAACCCGGCGCCCAAGAACTAGTGGGCGGACGCCGGACCTCGGACACAAGCCCTCGGGGATTTGCCGAAGTCCGACGTCCGGCGTCTGTTTTCTAAATCATGAAACCGCGTGACATTGCGCTGCTCCAGGCATCTCTGGGCTATCGTTTCCAGCGGGTGGAGCTGCTGGAGCAGGCCTTGACCCATAGTTCGCAGGCTCGCGAACTGGAAGCGCTGCAAGCGGCAGGCGGCCCGCGGGTGGGCGACAACGAACAGCTGGAATTTTTGGGCGATGCGGTGCTGGGATATGTCACCACCGAGGAACTCTGCCGCCGCTTCCCCAGCTTTCGCGAAGGCGAACTCTCCAAGCTCCGGGCCCACCTGGTGAGCGAAAAACATTTGATCCGCGTGGCCCAGGAGCTGGAATTGGGGCACTACCTGAACCTGGGACGGGGCGAAGAAAAAAGCGGCGGCCGCAACAAGACTGCGCTGCTGGTCGATGCGCTCGAGGCCGTGCTGGCGGCCATTTACCTCGACGGCGGATTGGAGGCCGCGCGCCGCCTGGTGCTCGAGGCCATCGTCACTCCGGAACTGGTGCGGATTGCATCGCAGGGCAGCAGCCTGCCGGTGACCGATTACAAATCGGCTTTACAGGAAAAGTTGCAGGCCACGGGAAGACCTCAACCCACCTACACGCTGGTCAAGGAGCGCGGCCCGGAACATAGCAAGACTTTTACCGTGGAGGCGCGCCTGCAACCTCTGGACCATGCCAGCAAAGCGGAATTTGTGGGCCGGGCGGAAGGTTCCACCAAGAAAAATGCGGAGCAGGACGCCGCCCGCCAGGTGCTCGAATATCTGGGCACAGTTACCCTGGAGCCGAACGGCCGCACCAAGCGCAGCGAGCAGGCCCAGTGACCGCCACATCCTCAACCCCCGAAGTAAAGGAAAAGCGTCCCCCGGCGGACACCCTGAGTTCGCTGCAATCGCTGCTCGCGACCGTGGTTATCGCCGTTTTTGTTATCACCTTCGTGGTCCAGGCGTTCCAGATTCCCTCGGAATCCATGGAGAACACGCTGCTGATCGGAGATTACCTGCTGGTCGACAAACTGCGCTACGGCGGGGGCAGCATCTGGGACTATTTCATGCCTTACCGTGAAGTGAAGCGGGGAGACGTGATTGTCTTCCGCTATCCCGTCCATCCCACCCAGCATTTTGTGAAGCGCGTTGTGGGTGTTCCCGGAGACCGGATCCGACTGATCAACCGGCAGGTGTATGTAAACGGCCATCCCTTGCAGGAACCCTACGTACGCTACAGCTCCAATACGCACGACGCCTTCCGCGACGAGTTCCCCCGCCTGGACCTGCCCGTTCCCGGTCTCGAAGGGGGCTGGTGGCTCGAGATGAAGAAACTGGTCGAGGACGGCGAGCTGATTATTCCCCAGGGAAATTATTTCGTTCTGGGCGATAACCGGGACGAGAGCCTGGACAGCCGTTACTGGGGGTTCGTGCCGCACGAGAATGTGATCGGGCGTCCGCTGCTGATCTACTGGTCGGTGCGGAACGCGAATGCGGACATGCCGGCTTCCCCCACACCGGGTGATAAACTTACTCATTTCGCCTATGCTGCGACCCATTTGTTCCAGATGACCCGGTGGGACCGCACATTTCGAGTGGTGCGATAAGGCGAAAATAGCGCCGCAGCAGCGAGAAAGGCACAGTGCCCAAGCGAGAGCCTAAGAAAGAAAGCAAGCCGGAAGAAAAGCCGCGCGAGACCACAGTCGAGTTTCTGGCCTCGCTGGCGGCGGTGCTGGTGACCGGGCTGTTCATCATCACGTTCGTGCTGCAGGCCTTTGAAATTCCTTCCAGTTCCATGGAGAACACGCTGCTGATCGGCGACCACGTTTTCGTCAACCGGATCCAGTTTGCTCCGGCCACGCGCTGGGTGGGCCCGCTGCTGCCCTACCGGAACATACGGCGTCAGGACATTGTGGTTTTTCTTTCTCCGGCGGAACCCGGCCTCTACGTGGTCAAACGGATCATCGGCATTCCCGGAGATCGAATTCATTTACGCAACGGCGTGGTGTTCCGCAACGGGGAGAAACTGGATGAGCCTTATGTCATCCACAACAGCGACGAAGGGCCGAATGAGTATCGCGACAATTTTCCCGCCGTGCCGCCGTCCGATTACAACCGACTGTTTCCGGACTGGCAGGAGGCTCTGCCGCAATACATCCAGGGCGACGACCTGGTTGTGCCCGCGGACAGCTATTTCGCCATGGGAGACAATCGCGACGTAAGCTATGACAGCCGCTACTGGGGATTTATCCCGAAAGAAAATGTGATCGGGAGGCCCATGTTCATCTACTGGTCGTTCGATACGCCGCCGAACCAGTATCTGCATACGGCGATCAGCGAGCGGGCGGAATTTCTGGCGCACGTGGTCATCCATTTCTTTGACCTGACGCGCTGGCGGCGGACGTTGAAGGTGGTTCGATGAAATTTCTGCGCTCCCGTCGCGGCCGGGTGGTTGCCGGCATCGTCCTGGTGCTGGCGCTTTTCCTGGTGCGCCCCGGCGCGCAACGGCTGCGCACCCGGATCGTGCGCTCGATCAGCCTGGCCCTGGGACGACCCGTCGACGTGGGATCGGTGACCCTCCGCCTGCTGCCTCAGCCTGGCTTCGATCTAGAAAATTTTGTGGTTCACGAAGATCCGGCGTTCGGCGCCGAGCCGGTCCTGCAGTCCTCCGACGTAGTGGCAACGGTGCGCGTGAGTTCCCTGCTGCGCGGAAGGCTCGAGATCGCGCGCCTCAGTCTGACCGAACCCAGCATCAACCTGGTGCGCAACAGCGAAGGCCGCTGGAACCTGGAAAAACTCGTGGAGCGCGCCGCCAGCACTCCGGTTGCCCCGACTTCAAAAGCACGCAGTGAGGCCCGGCCCGGCTTCCCCTACATTGAAGCCGATCACGGCCGCATCAACTTCAAGTTCGGGCTGGAAAAGAAACCTTATTCGCTGACCGAAGCCAATTTCGCCTTGTGGCAGGAGTCCGAAAATACCTGGGGCATGCGGCTGAAGGCACAGCCGACGCGAACCGATTTCAACCTGAGCGATACCGGCGTGCTGGCGGTAGACGGGTCGTGGCAACGCTCGGCAAATCTGCATGAGACGCCAGTGCAGTTCACGGTTTTATGGGACGGGGCGCAACTCGGGCAGGTGACCAAGCTCACTCTGGGCGAGGACAAGGGCTGGCGGGGCGGGGTGCGGCTCTCGGCCAGCCTCACGGGCTCGCCCAAGGACCTGACGATCAGCACCGAAGGTTCGATTGATGACTTCCGTCGCTATGACATCTCTGGCGATCAGGCGCTGCGCCTAGCCGCGCGATGCAGCAGTCATTACAGTTCGACTGATCACGTTTTCTCGGGGTTGGCTTGCCGCGCCCCGGTTGGCGACGGTGAAATCGCTCTCGGCGGCAGCCTTGCCCCCATGCCCGGATCTCGATCCTACGACTTGACCGCGGACCTCAAAAATCTTCCCCTGCAGTCGCTGGTGGAATTCGCGCGGCGGGTGAAAAAGGATGTGCCGACCGACATTCTTGCGAGCGGCAAGCTGGACGCTGGCATCGCATTGCAGCGAACCGCCGCTTCGCTCTCGGGCCCCGTCTGGCGAGGCAGCGGTGAAGTGCTGGCTCTGAATGTGCGCTCTTCGCTTACCAACACCAGGCTGGCGCTGGACAAGATTCCCTTCACCGTCTCCTCGAATAGCGATGCGGGATCGAATCTGAGTGCGCCAGTCCGGCGCTCGGGCATTTCCACGAAGGCGGAGGCTCGGGTAGAGGTCGGTCCGTTCAATCTGGCCCTGGGCAGGCCGGCCAGCGCCATCGTGCGCGGCCAGTTTTCGCGCTCCGGCTACACCTTCCAGGTGCAGGGAGACGCGGAAGTGCAACGCCTGTTCGAAGTGGCGCGCACCATCGGATTACCGGCGCTTCAGACCTCAGCCAATGGCGAAGCTCGAGTCAGCCTCCGGGTCAGCGGCGGCTGGGCCGGATTTGCGGCCGCCGCGGTGACCGGGACGGCGCAATTGCATTCCGTCCGCGCCCGCGTACGCGGCTTGACCGAGCCGGTCGAAATTTCCTCCGCCAGCATTGACCTGACTTCCGATAACGCCGAAGTCCGGAAGCTGACTGCGTTCGTGGCCGGCAATACGTGGCGCGGCTCGCTGAATGTTCCCCGGCAGTGCGAGAAAGGTCAGGCTTGTCCGATCCGGTTCGAACTTCAGACCGACGAGTTTGCGACCGATGGACTGGGCAGCCTGGTGAATGAGGTTCCGGGAAACCGGCCGTGGTATCGCTTTCTTTCGTCCCCACAACCTAAAACCTATCTCGCCTCTTTGCACGCGGTCGGAAAGCTCACGGCAAATCGCGTGGTCATTCACAACCTGGTCGCGAACCGGGTTTCGGCCGAGGTCGAACTGGAACAGGGCCGCCTGCAGCTGTCGGACTTGCGTGGCGACCTCTTGGGGGGACGGCACATCGGCGACTGGAGGGTGGATTTCACGGTCAACCCTCCGGCCTATCACGGCACCGGCTCTCTCGAAAGAGTTGCTTTGGGGCAAATCGGGGAGGCCATGCATGACGACTGGATCACGGGCACGGCCAGCGTCGAATATCGGGCTGACACGCTGGGTTGGACCCGGGCGGAATTGCTGTCCCATGCGGATGCCGGATTTCAGGTGGAAGCTCGCGATGGTTCGCTGTCTCACCTCATCCTTGCGGGAGAGAGCACCCCGCTGCGGATCAACCGCTTCACTGGACGGTTGTGGCTGCGCGCAGGGAAGTTCGAAATCGAGCAAGGCAAACTTCAGACTCCGGGCGGCATCTATCAGTTGAGTGGCACAGCCTCTATGGGTCGAGTTCTGGATTTCAAACTGTCGCGCGACGGCGCCCGCGGCCTCAATATCACCGGCACCGTAAACCAGCCGCATGTGGCCGTCAGCAAGGCTCCCGAAACTCAGGCCGCGCTCAAACCATGAAGGCCTGCTGCGCCCTGCTGCTCGCGGTCACGGCTTGCTCTCTTCTGACCCTGCATTCTTCGGCTGGTGCGCGTTCCGCCTCAAATCCGCCACCGCTCGCCAGTTTCGAGCGCAAGCTGCAGCATGTAGAGAACAACGGGGCCCAGTCGCAGCCGGATCCATCGCCCACGGAATTCTCCGAGCAGGAGATAAATGCCTACTTCGCGTCGGGGAGCGTCAAGCTGCCGGTGGGCGTGCAGTCCGTGGTTTTCCAGGAACAACCCGGGGTGGTCGTCGGAACTTCGCGGGTGGATTTCGATCAATTAAAGGCCGGCAAGAATTCCTATAATCCCTTGCTCTCCATTTTCAGCGGCCTGCATGACGTGGTCGTGGCGGCTCACGCCTACGGCGCCCGGAGCGAAGGGTTCGTGCATGTGGATTCCGTTTCCCTCGATGGGGTCGAGGTTCCGCAGTTCGTTTTAGAGCTGTTTGTGGAGAAATACCTCAAGCCCAGGTACCCCAATATCGGCATCGACTCGCGGTTTGCCTTGCCCGCCCGCGTGGACGCGGCCACGCTCGGATTGCATCGCGTGACGCTCACCCAGAAATAAGTTCCCCGGCGCGCTTCCAATTTCGACGATTCCTACGGAGCGTACCCTGTACCGCGCAGGACCTTTCCCGGCAGTGCGCCGGTTTGCTTGCCCTGATCGATCACCGCGAGGCCGTTCACCAGTACATACTCCATCCCTTGCGAGAGCTGGTTGGGATTCTCGAACGTAGCCAGGTCACGAACTGTCGCCGGATCGAAAACCACGACATCGGCCCACATCCCTTCTTTCAGCACGCCGCGGTCGGTCAAACGCATCCGTTGTGCCGGCAGCGCGGAGAATTTTCGGATGGCGTCTTCCAGCGCAAGTTTTTTCTCCTCCCGGACATATTTGCGCAAAACCCGAGGGAAAGTGCCGTAGGCGCGCGGGTGGGGATGTTCCTGGCCCAGGATTCCGTCGGGTGACGTGCCGGATGAATCGTTGTCCAAGGCGACCCACGGCTGCTGCAGAGCGAGAACGACATCCGGCTCCGACATGCCAAAGACGGCTACCTCGGTGGACGCATTGTCTTCGATGAGCAGATCGAACAGGGCGTCCAAAGGATCCTTGTTTTGGAGCTTCGCGATCTCCGACAACCGCTTGCCCTGCAGCGGAAGCAACTGGGGATTTTTCACCACGCCGATCAGGATGTCCTGAGGGCCGCTGATCTCCTGCCATTCATTGTCCCAGTCGTTGGAGGGAGTCATCATGTCTTTGCGGATGCGGGCGCGCATCGCCGGATCCTTGAGCCGTTCGATCAACCTGGCGTTGCCGCCGTCGTGGGCCCAGGCGGGGATGAATGCCGAGAAGTCGTTGAACCATGCGGTGTAGGCATAGGTGTCGGCGGTGACGTCGATGCCCTGGGCGCGGGCGGCGTTGATTTTCTCCACCACCTCCGGCATGCGTCCCCAGTTGGCTTTGCCTCCAACTTTGAGGTGCCAGATTTCGACCGGGATGTGACCTTCGCGCCCGATGCGGAGCGCTTCGTCGATCGCGGCCAGGACGGAATTGCTCTCATTCCGCATATGCGTGGCATACACGCCGCCGAATTTCGCAGCTTCTGAAGCCAGCGCGATCAGCTCTTCGGTTTTGGCGTAGGGAGCGGGCGCGTACTGCAGTGAAGTTGAAACCCCCACGGTGCCTTCACGCATGGCCTGCCTGACCAGTCCACGCATCTGCTCCAGCTGGGCGGGTGTGGGCTGGGTGTCGCCGTCGCCCAGGACCATGCGCCGGACCTGGGTCGCGCCCACGTAGCTCGCCAGATTGATTCCCATGCCCTGCTTTTCCAGGCGGTCGAAGTATTGCTGAAACGTCCTCCAGTCGGGCGTGATGTGATAGTGATCGTACCTGAGGCGGTCGGCCTTGATGATGGCATCATTCAGCGGCGCCACCGAATCGCCTTCGCCGGTGATCTCGGTCGTGATGCCCTGGTAGATCTTGGATGGAAGGCGCGGATCCACCAGGATGGTCAGTTCGGACTGGCCCAGCATATCGATAAAGCCGGGAGCAACCACCAGGCCGTGGGCATCGATAGTGCGCGCGCGTTGCGCGCCGGCCAGGTTTCCGATGGCGGCGATTTTGCCGCCGCGAATGCCGATGTCGCCGGAGTACCACGGGGAGCCGGTGCCGTCGATGATGTGGCCGTCGGTGATGACGATATCGAATGCCGGGTTTGAGGCCTGCGCCCGCGAAAAATGCGCGACGGTCAGAAGAAAGATGGCGATGATCAGGAACTTTTTCGTCGGCCTGCCGCTTCTCATGATTTCTCCGTTCTTAACATTAAACAAGTGGGGTACCGGGACGGCGAGACGCCGGCGCTACGCTTTTACTCGCCGGGCTGAGATCGCCCCCAATGCCACCCAGATTCCGAAGGCCAGCCATTCGTAGGAGCTGAAATGTCCGGGCACGAATGGCACCACTTTCATCAGGATCATCAGCAGTCCGATGAGGGCTCCCAGGGCCGCGACCAGGCGCTGACCGCGAGCCGGCGCCATCCGATAATACGCGGCGCAGGCCGCCAGCCAACCCGCGGCCGAGGCCAGCGAACCCACCTCCGAAATTGGCACCAGGATGGCGTCCCCGAGAAACATGCACGCCGCGGTACCGAATCCCACGCAGATCACGGCCACGGATGGGGTCTGGTTCTGGGGATGCACATGGGCGACGCGGGCGTCCACCAGCCCGCGGCGTCCCATGGCGAACACCAGCCGGCTGGCTGCGACCAGGTTTCCATTGAACACCTTGAACAGCGAAAGCAAGGCCGCGGCCAGGATCACGCTGACGATCCAGCGGGCGCCCACCGCGTGCTCGAACGCGACCGCGGTCATGAATCTTTCGCCGGTGAGTTCGCGCCACGGCGCGACGTAACCTACCGCGGCGATCACGACGGTGTAGAACAGAATGCCCACCAGGATGGCCATCCAGATGGCCTTGAAGAACCCGCCGCTGCGGAATTCCGGGCTGGATTCCTCCGCTCCCTTCACCACCGACTCAAAGCCGGTCATGTAATACGGCACGATTTGAATGACCAGCAGGACAGAGACGAATCCGCTGTGGGTGAACAGGGGCGGAAAATTCTGCGGCGCGCCCCGGCTTACCCCGACCGCGACGAACACGATGAAGAGACCGAGGGTCCCGAAGGTCGTCCAGTTCTGAAAGATCGCGCTCAGCCGGATGCCGCGATAGTTGAGCACGGTCAGAAGGCCGGTGAGTGCGAGCCCGATGATGACGTGGGGCAGATAGACGGGCCGTCCGGCGATGCGGTAGAGCTCCATCGAATCCAGGCCGGGAAAGATGTAGCCCGCGATCTTCCCCACGGCCACCGCTTCCCACGGGCAGACGATGAAATATGCCAGGATCATCATCCACCCGGTGGCAAAGCTGACCGAGCGGGGAAAAACCTTCGCAGTGTAGGCGACCTCGCCGGCGGCGTCGGGCATGGCCATCACCAGCTGGCCGTAGACGTAGCCAATCGGCAACAGGAGCGAGCCGCCAATGGCAAATCCCAGAACGCCGCCCAGCGTTCCCCCGCGCAGCAGCCAATCGTCCATGACGACCAGCCAGCCGACACCCACCATGGTGCCCCAGCCCAAAGTGAAGTAGTCGACGACGCGAAGTTTGCGGGCAAGAGTAGTCATGGCAGGTGCAACAGCAATTGGCAATTATCCAAACATCGAGAACGGCTTCGTTGGTATTTACTAGCTGCTAATTGCCAAGTGCCAATTGCTGATTCCCTAGAACAGGCACAGCAACTCAAAAAGCAAATTGGCCGCCAGCAGCGACGTGATCTCACCGTTATCGTAAGGCGGCGAAACCTCCACCAGATCGCATCCCACCAGCTTCAGCCCCTTGAGACTACGCACCAGGTCAAGAATCTGCGGACTGGAAAGCCCGCCCACCTGCGGCGTGCCCGTGCCGGGGGCATAAGCCGGGTCTACGACGTCGATATCCAGCGTGAGATAGACGGGGCGGCCCTGCAACTTTTTCAGGTGACGCTTGACCACTTCAACGCCTCCGTGATGAAACTCTTCCGAGGTCACAATCCTGATGCCGTGTTTGTGGGCGAAATCAAAGTCGCCCTCGGAATAAACCTGCCCCCGCAAACCGACTTGCAGGGCATGGCCTTTTTCAATCAGGCCTTCCTCGATGGCATACTTCACCGGCGTGCCGTGCGAGTGCGGACTTCCAAAGTACCCGCTCCAGGTGTCTCCGTGGGCATCGAGCTGAATAAACGCGACCGGCCCGAAGTGGCGATGAATGGCGCGAAGTATTGGCAGGAGAATGGAATGATCGCCGCCGACGCAGACCGAGCGCGCGCCGGCGCGGAAGACGTCGCCCAGTTGCTCGGTGATTCGCTGGTAAGTGTCTTCAATCGACAGCGGGTTGATCGAGAGATCGCCAAAATCACCGATGCGCCATTTCTCAAACGGATTGGTCTTCAGCACCGGATTCCACGGACGTATCATCGCCGACTGCACGCGAATGTTGCGCGGGCCGAAACGGGCACCCGGCCGGTAGGTGGTGCCTCCATCGAAGGGAACGCCAATCAATGCCAGGTCGAGATCGCCCGCCCGGGGAATATGCGGCAACCGCATGAACGTGGGCACGCCGGAGAAGCGGGGATAGACCAGCGCGTCCACCGGCATGGGATGGGGTTTTGCGGCTTTTCTCGATTTCATAGGCGCGCGCATTATAGAACATCGCACAGTGTGGGACGGACACTCTTGTCCGCCGATTTTGAAGTTGCGGTTGGACTCCAGGTGGTGGAGAGAGAGCGCGGTCAGCAGGCTCCTGGCAGAAAACAAGTCAAAGGCGGCGGACAAGAGTGTCCGCCCCACACTCCCGCAGCAGAGGACTCGATCCGTCCTTCTACAGCCGGTATGTTATGTTTTAGCTTCTTCGTTTAAATCAGCGAGGCAACTATGCCCCGATACGAATATCGAGTCCTGAAGCCTGTTCCGGCGGCAGAAGAGGCGTTTCTGGAATGGATCGAGAGACTCGATCGTGAGTTCGCGAATCGCGACCCTGAGCATCGCAGCAACGTCGTCCGCGAAGAACTGCACCAGCTTTATCTGGGATGTCCGTATGCCGCGCCCGATCCGGCAGCGCCGCTGGCCATGCAGACTCTCGTGCACTCGCTTGATCCGCGCAACGCCACACTGGAGCCCGAGACCTACGGCGATGCCGATGCCGCGAAATATGGAGAACGCAAGCCGCTCATCTGGTTCTGGATGATGTATGACCGCTCGCCGGTCGGCCTGAATCACTGGCTCGGACACAAAGTACGCGCCATGCTGGCCCGCCATGTTTTCAAGCATTGCGGCAACAACGTTAAAATCTTTCACGGCGTGGAGTTTTCCTTCGGCTACAACCTGACGGTCGAAGACAATTGCACCATCCATAAGTACGTGCTGCTCGATGACCGTGGGGAGATCATCATTCATGAAGGTTCTTCCGTCTCCGACTATGCCAACATCTACTCGCACGCCCACGATCTAAATGACGGCATGGTTGTCAGCAATCACAAGACCGAGATCGGTCCCAAGGCACGCATTACCTATCACGCAACCGTGCTGAGCGGGGTCAAGGTCGGGGAGCACGGGATGGTGGGTTCGATGGGTGTTGCGTCGAAAGATGTCGATCCGTTTACCGTAGTGGGCGGCATTCCCGCCAAGCCGATCAAGATAAAGTCCATCGCGCCGGAAGAACTGCGGAAGTCATTGGAGAAACTTTAGCCGTTCCGTTAGCCTGCGGCGAACGCCCGGGACCACGCGGAATCGCGGGTCCGCGTGTTAGTATCGAAACCAATCTCGCATGACCCTGCAGCATATCGACATAGTGTTTCAGCTGATCGCGTTCCTGTTTGCCATCAGCGTCCACGAATCAGCACACGCCTGGATGGCCAACCTGCGCGGCGATCCCACCGCGCGCATGCTGGGGCGCATTTCGCTCAATCCCATCAAGCACATTGATCCGGTTGGAACCGTGCTGTTGCCCGCGGTTGCGCTGTATTTTCACGCTCCCGTCATCGGCTGGGCCAAACCCACTCCGGTTGATCCGCGAAATTTCAAGAATCCGGTCTTGGATGACATCCTCACCTCGGTGGTGGGGCCGATCAGCAACTTCGTGGTGGCAACCGGCGCCGTGCTCGTCCTGGCGGTACTGAAGCTGGTCTTTCCTCTGGCGCAACAAATCTTGTTGCAGGGCTTTGCTACGGATACCGATTCCTTTCTGCTGCCTTTGTGCCTGCTGTTGTATGAAGTGATGGTAATCAACGTCTTGCTGGGAGTGTTCAACCTCATACCAGTTCCGCCGCTGGACGGCAGCCACGTCGTCCGCCATCTTCTGCCGGCCGGAGCGCTTCGTATTTACGACATGGTCGGCATGTTTGGCCTGTTTATTCTGGTCTTTTGGGGCGGTCGATTTCTGAATATGCTGATCTCACCCGCGATAGGTTTCTTTAACTACGTCCTCCTGAGAATCTGATGACCTCGCGCACAAACCAACGCAAACGCGTGCTCAGCGGTATGCGGTCCACCGGCCGGCTGCATCTGGGAAATTTCGTCGGGGCACTGGACAACTGGGTGCGCATGCAGGACCAGTACGATTGTTTTTTCTTCGTGGCCGACTGGCATGCGCTTACGACCGACTACGCCGATACTTCGCGCATCAAGGAGAACTCCCTGGAGGTCTTGCTGGACTGGCTGGCCGCCGGGCTCGACCCCGAACGCTGCACCATGTTCATTCAGTCGCACGTCCCGCAGCACGCGGAATTGCATCTGCTGTTTTCCATGATCACTCCACTGGGCTGGCTGGAGCGCGTCCCCACCTACAAGGAGCAGCGCGAAAACATCGCGGAGAAAGACCTGGCCACCTACGGATTTCTGGGCTATCCCGTGCTGCAGGCGGCAGACATCCTGATTTACAAAGGTGATTTCGTCCCGGTGGGCGAAGACCAGGTGCCGCATGTTGAGCTGACGCGCGAGATCGCGCGCCGCTTCAACATGTTCTATACCCGGAAGGGCATGTACGTTTTTCCCGAGCCGCAGCCGCTTCTGACTCCGGCTGCCAAACTGCCGGGGACCGACGGCCGGAAAATGTCGAAGTCGTACGGTAACACCATCCTGCTGACCGATCCCGAACCGGTAGTGCGGCAGAAGCTGAAAACCATGGTCACCGACCCGGCCCGCGTACGCCGCACCGATCCCGGTAATCCCGACGTTTGTCCGGTCGGCGACCTGCACAAGATCTTCAGCGATCGACAGACTATCGCCAAAGTGGACGAAGGCTGCCGCTCCGCCGGCATCGGCTGCATCGAGTGCAAGGGATGGGCGGCGGACGCCCTGGTCAGCATCCTCAATCCCATGCAAGAGCGGCGAAAGAAATATGAGGACAATCCACGCCTCGCGTGGGATATTCTGGAGACAGGCTCTTCCCGTGCCAGCAAGGTAGCCAGCGCGACCATGGAAGAAGTCCGCGAGGCTATGGGCATGTCGCTCGATTACGATGAGAAGCATGGCTGAGAATCTAAAACTCGCGTCCGCGAACATCACTGCGGCGGAAGGCGGAAGCACGCTCGCCCCGGTTGTCCAGATGCCGGCTGCCGACAAGCCGAAGCCGGAAAGCGACTTCCCTTTCTCCGTGACCGTGGGAGATGTTTACGAGGGGCCGCTCGACCTGCTGCTCGACCTGATCCGCAAGCAGGACATTGACATTTACGACATTCCGATCGGGCGCATCACCGCGCAATACCTGGCCTACGTGGAAAAACTGCGGGAACTGGATGTGAACGTTGCGGCTGAGTTTATCTACATGGCGGCCGTGCTGATTCACATCAAGTCGAAGATGCTGCTGCCCCGCGACCCGGCGGCGGCCTCAGATGCGCAGGATCCCCGGGCGGAACTGGTGAACCGCCTGATCGAGCACGAGAAGTTCAAGTCTGCGGCGCAGATGCTGATGCAGAAGCAGCAGATCGAAGACGCCGTGAGGTCGAATCCGGCCATCCGGGAATTCATGGAGGCCGAGGGCACCGAGCCCGAAATCGCGGCCGATGTGATTGACCTGGTGAAAACGTTCCAGCAGATTCTGGAGCGCGCCCGTTCACGCCCGCTGCTTCAGGTGGACGAAGAGACCGTCACAGTCGGGCAGATGATCGATTATCTGCAGCGGCGGCTGGCGCTCGAAGACCGTCCGCTTCGCCTGAAGCAGATCCTGCGCAACGTGAATTCGCACCAGGCCCTGGTCTGCATGTTTCTGGCGCTTCTCGAGATGGTGCGGCTGCAGGCCATTCAGCTGCGGCAGGACCGAATTTTCGGCGAGATCCTGTTGCGCAAGCACACTGGATTTGACGCCATCATCGCGGAACAGGCGGCGGTACGCGACGATTGGCGCTAGCAACAGCCGTCGGTCGTCAGTCGTCGGTCGTGGACATATAGATCAGAAAACACCCTAGGGCACTTAAACATGAGTCTTAAAGCTAAACTTGAAGCCATTATTTACGCGGCGGAAACGCCAATCACGCTGGATCACATTGTCGAGTTGCTGAGCGAATCTGCGATTGCCGAAGGCGCAACCGAAGATGAGGTCAAGTCACGCGTCCGCGTCGCGCTTGAGGAACTGATCGATGACTACGCTGCTGCCGACCGTGGCATTGAGATCCGCCAGATCGCGGGCGGATACCGCATGTCCACCAAGCCCGAGCAGCACGATGTGGTGCGCGATTTTGCCAAGAGTTTGAAGCCACCCATCCGGCTCTCTCTTCCCGCCCTTGAGACTCTGGCGGTCATCGCCTACAAGCAACCGGTCACGGTGCCGGAAATCAGCGAAATCCGCGGCGTGGATTCGAGCGGCGTCATCGCCACTTTGCTGGACCGGAAGCTGATCACCACCGCGGGCCGGAAGGCGGTCATTGGCCGGCCCATTCTCTACAAGTCCACAAAGGAATTTCTGCTGCGCTTTGGTCTGAAGGACGTAAGCGAACTTCCCAGCATGGAAGAGTTCGAAAAGCTGGTGGCGGAATCCTTCCAGAACGAATTGCTGCCCTTGTCCGACAACGGCGTGGAAGCGGCTACTGTCAGCGCCGGCGATCCGCAACCAGAGCCTGGGCTTCCGGCCGCCGATGGAGAAACGGCTCCAGCTGGGTCGCATGCCGGCGAGAATGATCCTGCTGCTTAGATCCGTGTTGGCTGCTTTCCGTCCAAACAGCTTGAGCGTAGTGTCTGGTCCAAGAAGTTTCTAATGCCCGCCCAACGTCTGCAAAAAATCATCGCCGCTGCCGGTATCGCATCGCGCCGCAAGGCGGAACAGCTTATTGCCGGCGGACTGGTGTCACTCAATGGGCAGGTGGTGACCGAGCCCGGCACCAAGGCCGACCCTGAGCACGATCACATCCGAGTTAACGGCAAATTGCTGCGGGGCGCGCAGAAAAACGTTTATCTCCTGATGAACAAGCCCAAGGGATACATCACGGCTGTGACCGATCCGGAAAAGCGGCCGACTGTGATGGACCTGCTTCGGGGCGTAGGCGTGCGCGTGTATCCGGTCGGGCGGCTGGATTACGCCAGCGAAGGCCTGCTCCTGCTCAGCAATGACGGGGAGCTCGCCGCCGCGCTCATGAAGGCTTCCTCCCACGTTCCCAAGACCTACCTGGTCAAGGTGGCGGGGACGCCGTCGGTCGACGGTCTGGCCAAGTTGAGGTCCGGAGTTTACATTCAGGGCAAAGGCGGACGGCGGCAGAAGACGGCGCCCGCCAAGATCAAGCCCATTCGCGAGGCCGACAATCCCTGGTACGAAGTCACGCTGATCGAGGGCAAGAACCGCCAGATCCGGCAGATGTTCGAGAGCGTCGGCCATCATGTGGAGAAAATAAAGCGGGTGCGTTACGGACCGTTGCAGCTCGATGTTCCTCCCGGGAAATTCCGGCATCTGACGGCGCAAGAGGTGACCCGCTTGAAATCGGCTGCGAAGGTTGGGAGCGCAGGACGGCTCTAAAGAGCCTGGGCCTTGCCGGGAGCCGGACGGGCGGGACGCCCGCGCCTACATCGAAATACTGGATGTTCGAAACACTGGATGTCTACACTCATCAAGCTCGACTCCAACGAAAATCCATTTGGACCGTCGCCCTTGGCACTCAGGGCCATGCAATCCGCGCTCGCGGAATGCAGCGAGTATCCGGACGATGATGCGTCCGCATTGCGCCTCAAGCTTGCTGAACATCACGGTGTGCA
>Ga0187823_10000037_pt1 | contig 25470 bp, 23 predicted proteins | sample NC_wetland_sal_i_12_FD_132968 | JGI IMG/M metagenome (GOLD analysis project Ga0187823, IMG submission 132968) | Wetland sediment microbial communities from Neuse River Estuary, North Carolina, USA - SourceSoil_3 | ecosystem: Environmental > Aquatic > Freshwater > Wetlands > Sediment | place...
CGAGCCCGACCTGCGCGAGGGCCTCATCGGCGAGCTCACGCGAGCGAGCGGCAAGGTGCGCCACACCACACCTCGCGTATGCGCCTGCGGCTCGCTCGAGAGCAGCTGCGGCGGCCTCGCGATCAACCACAACGAGCCGCTGGCCTATGAGCAGATCGCAACCTGCCGCGTCCAACGGGCGGTTCAGGGACCGCCAGCTCTCGCGGGCACGCTCCAGGTCCTCCAGCGCCTCTGGCAGCTGGCCGACGATGCCGAGCGCTTCGGCGGCAGCAGCCTGGCCCACGCGATAGGGCACGCGATCGGCGAGCTCGTCGGCCTGGTGCGCGGACCCACGGGCCTGCTCCTCCTCCCCCGCCATGTGGAGGAGCAGTGCTTGCGTGGAGAGGGCCTGGATCGACTGCACGATCAGTCCGGCGCGTTCGCAGACGTGTAGGGCCTGGCCGAGCGCCTCCTGCGCAGCGGATACCTCACCCCGGTCTCGGAGCGTGTGCGACAACCCGTAGAGTGCTTCGAAGGCGACCTCCGACCAGCCGAGCTGCTCCGCGAGCTCGTACGCCCGCCGATAGTCGCGCTCGGAGGCATCCCAGTCACCGCTACGCCAGTGGAGTCGCCCCCGCAGGGCGTAGGGCAGGCACAGCTTGCCGATCAGGCCCTCTCGCTCGCTGAGCTCGGCGCTCGCGTCGCTGGAGCTCGCGGCCCGTTCCCAGTCGGCCCCTACGAGCGCGAGCCGGGCGACCGCGGCATGCAGTTCGATCTCCGCCGGCACGTCGCCGATCTGCTCCGCCAGCGCGAGCCCATCCTGATAGGACCTCCCCGCGGCGAGGTAGTCGCCGTCGAAGGTCTCGAGGTGGTGCCCGAGTGCCAGCAACGCGAGAACCACCTCGTGCTCGTCAGATCCCCGCGACAGCTCAACTGCGCGCTCGAGGTTCTCGCGAGCCTTGGCCGTGTCTCCGATGCGGCCGAAAACGCCGCCGAAGATGCCGTGCGCCCGGCTGGCGGCACGCACCTCGCCGAGACTCTCGGCGAGCCGCAGCGCCTTCTCCGAGGCGTAGATCGCGAGCATGTTGTCCCCCGTCTGCATGTACAGCCATGCGGCCTCCTCGTACAGACGTACGAGCGCCAGCGAAGGTTGTCCGTCCTTGATCAGGTTGATTCCCTGCTGGTGGTGCTGGATGGCCTCCTTGCGCTGACCCCTGTGTGCCAGGCCGGCTCCGATCTTGCGGTGGAGCTCGGCAACGTGCTCGATGTCCCCGCGGGCGCTCTGGTGCTCGAGCGCACGGCTCCAGACGTCGATCGCAACGTCAACCCGTCCGAGACGCAGCGCGACATCACCCTGCTTCTCGAGTAGACGCGCGAAGGCGTCAGCGTCCTCATCGGCGAGGTCCAGCGCCGCTCCGTAGTTCGAGAACGCGTCCGCGTTCGAATAGAACGCTGTCGCTACATCGCCCGCCGCCTCCAGGTGCTCGAGTGCCCTGGCGCGATAGGCGGCCAGCTCCTCGCGGGCGACACCCAGCTCCTTACCGAGCTCGGCCGCTTTGCCGTAGTGCTCTGCGAGCAGTGCTACGACCTCCTCGACGCGTTCGCCCGCACGCTCGCGGATGAACTCGGCGACCTCGAAGTGCTTGCGCGCCCGCACGGCCTTCGGGAGCATCTCGTAGGCTGCGTCGCGGATCAGCGCGTGCTTGAAGGCGAGTTCGGGCTCGCCGGCGAGTGAGCCGCCCTCGCCGGCGATGACGATGTCCTTGCTGCGCAGTGCCTGCAGGACCTTCGCCAGATCGCCTCCCTCCGCCTCCGCGACGGGGATCAGCGCCGCCTCCCAGAATGTGCGGCCGATCACGGCGGCATGCGCGAGTACGCGCCGCTGGAGCGGCTCGAGCGAGTCCAGGCGCGCAGCGAGCAGTCCCTGCACCGTCGCGGGGAGCTCGGCGGTGCTGCCGCTCTCGTCCTCGCCGAGTCGCCGCACCATCTCCTCGGCGAAAAGAGGGTTCCCGTCAGCCCGTGCGGCGACAGTCGAGATCACGGACTCGGTCGGCACGCGTGTGTGCATCAGCTCCCTGATGAGCTCCTGCGTCTCGCCTTCGCCCAGAGGCTCGAGGAACATCGTCGAGGAATCGCGGCGCACGCCGCCCCACCCGGGCCGCCGCTGCAGCAGCTCTTCCCTGGCCAGGCAGATCTGCATCACCGGTGCGCGGACCCACTGCACGAGGTATTCGATGAGGTCGAGCATCCCCTCGTCCGCCCAATGGATGTCCTCCCACACGAGCACCAGTGGCTCCTCGCGCGCGAGTCCTTCCACGCAAGCGCGCACGGCCGCGAAGAACGTTTCGCGGGCCTGCTGGGCGTCCGACTGGTCGGTGTGCCCGACGGCGCCACCGATTCCCAGTAGCCGCCCGATCGTGTGGGCCTTCGCACTCGCTGTTCGGTCGTCCCGCTCGAGGCGACCGACGAGCTCGCCCAGGCGAGCTGACAGCTTCGACCACGCCAGCTCGGGCGGGTCGTCGTCGACGATCGCGCACTCGGCACGAATGACCTCGCCCAACGGCCAATACACGGTGCTCGACCCATAGGGCAGGCAGCGGCCGCTGCGCACGAGCGGCTGCGTGTCGCGGTCTGCGAGGTCCCGCTCGAACCGGCGCACCAGGCGCGACTTGCCGATCCCGGGTTCGCCGATGATCGTCGCCAAGTGCGTCCCGCGACGGCGCTCCACCCTCGCCAGCAGGTCATGCAGCTGGGCCAGCTCGGCACTCCGCCCGACGAACGGGCGCCGGAAGTCATCCGCGGCCGGAGCCTCCAGGCGGTGGCCGCCCTCGCCGAGCGCCTCCCACGCCGGCACCGGACTGCTCTTTCCCTTGAGCGCGAGGGGATCCGGCAGGGCACGGAAGTCGATCACCGCGCTCGCGGCGCGATAAGTCGCCTCACCGACGATGACGCTGCCACCCTGCGCTGCCGCCTGCAGCCGAGCTGCGACGTTCACCGCGTCGCCGATCACGGTGTAAGACCCGCCGACGCTCCCGGCGAGCACCTCTCCGGTGTTCACGCCGACACACAGCTCGAACGTGACGCCGTGCTGGTCGGCGAGGGGCTTGTTCACCTCGTCCATCGCCGACTGCATCGCGAGCGCGGCTCGTACCGCTCTTACGGCATCGTCCCCGTGGGCCACCGGGGCACCAAAGATCGCCATGACGTTGTCGCCGATGAACTTGTCCACGTAGCCGCCGCGCTCGACGACCTCCGCTCCCAGGCGTCCCAGGATCCGCTCGAGCTGGCGCTTCACCGACTCTGGGTCGAGCTTCTCGGCCACCGCCGTGTAGCCGGAGAGGTCCGCGAAGAGAACCGTCACGGTGCGGCGCTCGTCGAGGGCGGGTTCGACCCGCTCCCCGCCCGCTTCGGCGCCGGTTTGCGTCGGAGCAGCCGAGCCGTGCGCCGCAGGCGACTGCACGCCGACGGTCGCACCTCCTCCGATCTCGGTGCCGCACGCGCTGCAGAAGCGTGCGCCCTCGGCGACCGTCTCACGACACGAGCTGCAGCGACGCTCGAGCTGCTCGCCGCACGCCATGCAGAACCTCGCGGCCTCGGGGTTCGGCGTCGAGCATGCAGAGCAGGCCACCATCGGCGCTCGGTTCACCACGCTGGCCAGATCGCGGACATCCTCTCGAGTATCGCCCATCGGGTGCCCGTAGCCAGGCTGCGCGCACTCCGGCCGAGCGCGCGCGCTCGGAGCCCGACAGCGGCTCCGGCGGAACGATCTCGTGGACCGCGTGGGTCGCTCCGCGCGTCGACGATACTGGCGCTGTGATGTCGGAGGAGCCAGAGCACGCGACGCCGCAGGAGAACGTCGACTTCGTGCTCGCATCGTACGAGCGGGGCAACCGCGCGCAGCAGCTCGATGTCGACTCCTGGCATCCGGATGGCGAGTACGTCAACGCGCGCGAGGACCCCGACCACGCGATCTACAGGGGTGTCGACGCGATCCAGAAGCTGTTCGCCTCTTGGATCCAGGCGTACCCCGACGTCCGCGTGCACCCGATCGACGCGCGAGCAAACGGTGAACAGGTGTTCCTGTGGGTGCGCTTCAGCGGGCATGGGGCGGCGAGTGGCATGCCGCTGGACATGGAGATGGCGCATGTCATCACCCTCGAGGGCGGTCGCATCAGGCGGCTGCGGGAGTACTTCGATCGGGCGGAGGCCCTCGCGGCTGCGGGCCTGGCGGAGTAGTCGGGCCACACGTTCGAGCGAAGGGCCCGCTCGTCTACGGCGTGTTCGGCGAACCGTGACGAACGCCCGTCAGCCGGCGGGCGGCCGGGGATCCGGGGGCGCCGAGGTCTCCGGCGGCGCCGCTTCGCCGCCGGCGACCGTACCGCCTCCGTCCTGCACCCCCGTCGCCGCCGGCGACCGCCGGCGCCGGCGGCGCACCGCCGCGACGAGCCCTGCGGCGACGGCCGCGGCCGCAGCGCCGATCAGCGCCCACCCCCAGCCGGGTAGGCCTTCGGCGTCCGATCCCCCGCTCTTCCGCGCCGCCACGCCGGCGGCGACGACGACACCCGAGTGGCTCTGTTCCGCCGGCGGCGCCGTCGCGGTGACCGTCTGGATGACGGTGGTCGTCTGCGGGGCCGGTGCCGCCGCCGTCTGCGTGACCGTCGTCGTCTCCGTCCTGACCGTCGCCGGCGTCGTCACGGTGACAGTCTGCGGCGGCGGGGCGGCCGCTTTCGTGGTGGTGGTCGACGATGTCGCGGTCTCCGCGCCGGCTTCCTGATTGCCCGACTCGCCGGTCGTGGCCGTCCCGGCGGCACCGTTCGTTTGCGTCTTGGTCTGCTCCTTGCCTTCTTCGGTCTTCGAGGTCGCGGCCGCCGAGGCCTTCGCGCCGGCTTCCCTGACCGTCTGGGAGACGTCGGTGGAGATGTTGCCCCCGCCTGAGCCGCACGCCGCGAGCGTCAGCGCCGCGAGCACGGGGACCACGGCCGACGCACCCATGAGCGCGAGCCGTGACGGAGGGGACGTCGGCCCTGTTGGCGACCTCTGAAGCGGGTGCGTTCGAGGTGCCGACGGGCTCGACATGGGCACCCTTGAAGGTAGGCCCGGGCCGGGCCCCGATGCTCACCTCAATGGGGTGATGGCGCTCCGACCAGCGGGAGGTTCACTCCGGTGGACCGCCGAGATCGTCTCTCCGCGTAACAGCCGCCGGTTCGACTGCAAGTGTGAAAGGAGCGCGCGCGTGCTCACCAAGACCGAGACCTTGGGTGCCAATTCGGGGGAGGCTCACCTGCACGCAGCGGTGGTGCAAACCGATCTCGCGCACCCGCGCCACCCCGGCCGCGACGCCTGAGGGAGACGGGGTCGGTGCACACCATGCTCGACCTCCGCGGGCGCAGCCTGCTGACGCTCAACGACTTCTCGGCGGAGGAGCTGACCGGCCTGCTCGACCTCGCCGCCGAGCTGAAGGCCGCCAAGCGCGAGGGACGCGAGGCGCGACGGCTCGAGGGCAAGACGATCGCGGTGATCTCCGACAGGGACCCGACCCGCACGCGACCCGCATTCGAGATCGCAGCGTACGACCAGGGGGCCCACGTGACCTTCATCGGACCGCTCGATTCCGACATCGGGCACCGGGAGACGATCAAGGACACGGCGCGCGTGCTGGGGCGGATGTTCGACGCGATCGAGTATCGCGGCCTCGCGGAGAGCGCGGCGGACGAATTCGCCGCATGGTCGGGAGTGCCCGTGTACAACGGCCTGACCGACGAGTCGCACCCCACGCAGATCCTCGCGGACCTGCTGACGATCCGCGAGCACGTGGACAAGCCGCTCAGCGAGGTTGCGTTCTGTCACCTGGGCGACGCGCGCCGCAACATGGCCGATACCTATCTGGTCGGCGGTGCGAAGCTCGGGATGGACGTGCGTCTCGCGGCCCCGCGCGAGCTGTGGCCGGCCGGAGCGGTCGTCGACGCGGCACGAGGCTTCGCCGGGCACTCCGGCTCACGGCTGACCGTGACCGACGACATCGATCTCGCGGTCCGCGGCTGTGACGTGCTGATCACCGGCGCGTGGCTGTCGGCGCGCATGCCCGACGACCTCTGCAGGGAGCGGATCGAAGCGCTGCGGCCCTACCAGGTGAATGCCGAGATGATGCGCCGCAGCGGCAATCCGGATGTCAAGTTCATGCACCGCCTGCCGGCGTTCCACAACCCGGATACCGAGCTCGGGAGGGAGTTCCAGCTCAAGTACGGAATGAACGCCCTCGAGGTCACCGAGGAGGTGTTCGAGTCCGAGGCCTCGATCGTCTTCGACGAGGCGGAGAACCGGCTGCACACGATCAAGGCCACGATCGTCGCGACGCTCGGAGCCTGAACATGCGCGTGGTTGCCGCTCTGGGAGGCAACGCGCTGCTACAGCGAGGCGAACCGCCGACCGCCAAGGCCCAGCGCAGGAACGTGCGCCTGGCCGCACAGGCGCTGGCGCCGGTGGCCGGGGAGCACGAACTCGTCATCTCGCACGGCAACGGTCCGCGGGTCGGGCTCCTGGCGCTGCAGAACGCGGCGCTCGCGGATGTGGAGCCATATCCGCTCGACGTCCTCGACGCCGAGACCGAGGGGATGATCGGCTACGTCCTGCAGCAGGAACTCGGCAACGAGCTGACTGCGCCGCGTCCCGTCGTGTCGATCCTCACGCAGATCGAGGTCGATCCGGAGGACCCCGCGTTCAGCGAACCCACCAAGCCGATCGGCCCGGTGTACACGGCCGCGAAGGCCGAGGAGCTGCGCGCGAGCAGAGGCTGGACGTTCAAGCCCGACGGCGACGGCCAGCGCCGCGTCGTTCCCTGCCCTCGACCGCGGCGGATATTCGGCCTGGAACCCGTGCGGTGGCTGCTCAACCGCGGCGCCGTGGTGGTGTGCTCGGGAGGTGGAGGCATCCCGGTCGCCTACACCGACGAGCAGGTGCCGGCCGGGCGCCGGCTCGCCGGCGTAGAGGCCGTGATCGACAAGGACCTCGCGAGCGCTCTGCTCGCCTCGGAGATACACGCCGACATGCTCGCGATCATCACCGACGTCGACGCGGTGTACCTCGACTGGGGCACCAGCCGCCAGCGCCCGCTGCACCTGACCCACCCGGCCGAGCTCGCGTCGCAGAAATTCGCGACCGGCTCGATGGGGCCCAAGGTGCTCGCCGCGTGCAGCTTCGTGAGGCGCACGGGCCGGCCCGCCGTGATCGGCTCGATCAAGGACGCCGCCGCGCTGATCGCGGGCCAGGCCGGAACGATCGTCGCCAGCGAAGAGACGAGCGTCGGGCTCGATCGCTGAAGCCGCTCGGGCCGGGGTCGCGTCGGCGGTGCCTCGCCGCGCGCCGGTCGATGCGACATCCGTGCAGACGCGGCCGGCCTCGGCCGCCGCTCAGCAGCTGATCGGGCCGAGCGCCTGTTGGTAGTTGCCCGCGAGGGCTTCCAGCGCCGACTTCACTTTCGGCTTCGCCGCTTCGAGCGCGGCGGTCGTGCCTCCGGAGAGGGCGCTCGTCGCGAACTGGGTCGCGACGTTTTTCAGCTCTTCGCTGAACTTGACGGTCGCCGCTTCGACCTGTTCCTTGCGTGCGGGCGCGAGGTCGCCCTGGGCGTCCTTGATCTTGCGCACTTCATCGCCGATCTTTTCGAGCCCGCTCTTGGCTTCGTCGACGCTGCTCGACGACAGCGTCAGGCCCTGGAGTTTCGTCACCTGTTCGTTGATCGACTTGCGCGCGGCGCACACTTCCGCCTTCGCCTTTTCTTCCTTGGATTCGCCGCAGCCGGCCAGCGCGACGGCGCCCACGACCAGAGCCGTCGCTCCCCAGGAGATCCGTGTGCGTCGATGGCGTCCTCTCGGCATCGGCCCATCCTCGGCTGCATGGACGCATCAGACGTCCTCCCGATCGGGTGAATTCGCACCCCCTCGAGCCCCCTCGCGCGGGCCGGCGCGACCCTGCGGGTGATGTGGCGCCAGTGGTCACCCGATCGGTGTGATGCCCATGCGTGACGCCGCTGAAACGGTCCCCGATGAAGTCATGCCGCGCACCCTGACGGGGAATCGCTCCGTCTCCGAGGGCGCTCGGCCAACAACCAAGGGAGATTCGTCATGGCAACTCTTGTTGCGATCGGATACCCGGACGAGAAGACGGCCGATCAGGCGCGGGAGACCGTGCAACGCCTCGAGGCGGATCTGATCATCCAGGCCGATCAGGTCGCCGCGATATCGCGGGACCAGTCCGGGAAGTTCCACACCACGACCAGCCACGCCGGTGTCTCCGGCGCCGGTGGCGCTGTCTGGGGAGGCTTCTGGGGCCTGCTGTTCGGGCTCCTGTTCTTCATCCCGATCGCCGGCTGGGCGATGGGAGCCGGGTTCGGCGCCCTGTTCGGGCACCTCGGCAAAAACACGATCGAGAAATCGTTCCAGGAACAGGTCCGCGACTACGTTCAGCCCGGCACCTCGGCGCTGTTCATGATCATCGAGCGCGCGACGCCCGACAAGGCGATCGACGCCCTCAGCCAGTACGGCGGCACAGTGTTCAAAACGTCGCTGTCCGACGAGGACACCGCCAAGCTGCAAGAGGCTCTGACCCCCAGCGAGCCGCTCCCGACGAGCGCCTGACGGTCGCGATCTAGGGCTCGGTTCGCCAGGACCGGGCCGTAGACGCTGTTCCGCCGCGGCGTGAGCGAGAGCGCGATGCAGATGAGCTCAGCCAGACGAGACCACTCAAGACGCGGCCCGAAAGGTCTCCTTCGGCGTCTGCGTCGAAGGGATCGAGACACACCGCTCTCCTCCGCGCCGCCCGAGCCATCGGCGGAGGCGACGACCGTGAGGGTCCCGCCGGGCGCGCCCGGCGACGCCCCCCTCCCTCCCCTGCCCGCGGCGCTCGCGCTGGTCGCCGGCATGTACGTCACAGACGGACGCGCGCTGCTGCGCGTCGAGCACGTGCGCACCGACCCGTCCACCGGCGCGACGTTCGTCGAGCTGGAGGACTGCCGGACGAGCGAGCTGAGCGTCTGCACCGCCGACAGCCTGGCCGCGCGGCCGCTGCGTGGCGTCGTGCCCGGCGAGGCGCCGCTCGTGGGATCGCGCGCCGGGAGGCCCGGTCGCGGCGAGCGCACCGCCGCGCCGAGATGAGATGGCCGCGCCGCGGATATCGGGCGCCGCGACGGCCGGGCGGCGCGACGTGAGACTGCGCGGCGCAGCCCTCCTCGCGCTGGCCCTCCCATTCGTCGCGGCGGCTCTCGTGATCGCCGTGTTCCTACACGAACCGGGCGTCGCCGTGCTGGCCGTCGCGCTCGTGCTGGTGTCCGTCGGGGCGACCTTCACCGCGCTCACCTCACGTGGGGCGCAGCGCGCGGCGAGCGGCGTCGTCGCGCTGCTCGCCTATGCGGGCCTGATCCTCGTGCTCGTGCTCAATTGGCGCGGGACGGTCGCGCTCGTCGCCGCGCTCGCACTCGTGGCACTTTTCGGGCTGTTGGCGCGGTATGCGCTCGGCCTCGCCAACGTCCGGGCGGCGGACCTCGGGGCCGCTGTCACATCCGCGCGGCGGGGTCTGCAGTCGGTGCTGATCATCAACCCCAAGTCGGGAGGCGGCAAGGCCGAGCGCTTCGATCTCGTCGGCGAGGCTCGTGAGCGGGGCATCGAGCCGATCGTGCTGCATCCGGGCGATGACCTGCTGCGGCTCGCCAAGGACGCGATAGCCCGCGGCGCGCAGGTCGTCGGGATGGCCGGCGGCGACGGATCGCAGGCGCTCGTCGCCACGGTCGCCGCCGAACACGATGTCGCGCACGTGTGCATTCCCGCCGGTACGCGCAACCACTTCGCGCTCGACCTGGGCCTGGACCGGGACGACGTCGTCGGAGCGCTCGACGCCTACGGGGACGGGCTCGAACGCCGGATCGATCTCGCGACCGTCAACGGCCGCGTGTTCGTCAACAACGCCTCGCTCGGCGCCTACGCGATCGTCGTGCAGTCCGACGCCTACCGCGACGCGAAGCGCAAGACGTGGACCGACATGCTCCCCGACCTGCTCGGGCCGGGGGCGGCTCCGATCGACCTTCGGTTCAGCGACCCGGGCGGACGGAGCTTCACGGAAGCGCCGCTGGTGCTCGTGTCGAACAACCCGTACCAGTTGACGCACATATCGGGCGCTGGAACCAGGGAGCGGCTCGACACGGGCAACCTCGGCGTGGTCGCCGTGCAGATCCACGACTCGCGCGATGTCTCGAAGCTGGTCGCGCTCGAGCTGGTCGGCCAGGTGTCACGCTTCGACGGAATCCGTTCATGGGTCACGCCCGCCTTCGACGTGGACTCCGGGGCCGCGATCGCCGTCGGGCTCGACGGTGAGGCGCTGATGATGGATGCGCCGCTGCACTTCGCCTGCCTCCCCGGCGCGCTGCGCGTGCGGCTGCCCGCGAACGCCGGCCTTGCACCGGCGGCACGGGCGGCCGCCCTGACCACCGGGAACCTGGGCGAGCTGTGGCGCGTGGCAACGGGCAGATAGCCGCCGCGTTCAGGCGCCGCGTGAGCAGCGGAACCGCCGCGGGGCGCGACTCCGGGGAGCCGCGCGGACCGAAGCTCCTCGCCTACGCCCGTGCGCTCGACGACGCGCTCATGTCGCGCGCGGTGCGGACGCGCTCGCCGCGGCTCGATCGCCCGATCGTCGCGCTGTCCCGGGCGGCGGACAACTCGCGTCTGTGGCTCGGCCTCGCGCTCGGCCTCGCGGCAATCGGCGGCCCGCGCGGGCGGCGCGCGGCCGGGCGCGGCGTCGCCGCGATCGCGCTCGCCTCAGCGACCGCCAACGGCCCCATGAAGCTGCTCGTCCCCCGCCGGCGACCGCCATCGGAGACGCTGGCCGCGCTCGTCCGCACCCCGAGCTCCTCGTCCTTCCCCTCCGGTCACAGCGCCTCCGCATTTGCCTTCGCGACCGCCGTGGGCGGCGAGCTGCCCGTGCTCGCCCCGGTGCTCGTGCCGTTGGCGGCGATCGTCGCGTACTCGCGAGTGCACACGGGCGTGCACTACCCGAGCGACGTCGCCGCCGGGCTCGTGGTGGGGGTCGCGTGCGGCACCGTCGCCAGGCGCATCGGCCGCGCGCCCGAAGTGCTGCGATGAGCGCGCCGGCGCTGGCTCGCGCGGAGCGCTGGGTGCCGGGCATCCGCGCCGCGCGCACCTACCAGCGGACGTGGCTGCGCCCGGACCTCGTAGCCGGGGTGGTGCTGGCCGCGATCCTCGTTCCGCAGGGGATGGCGTACGCCCAGCTGGCGGGCCTGCCGCCGGTGACCGGGCTGTACACGACGGTCGCCTGCCTCATCGGCTACGCGCTGTTCGGGCCCTCGAGGGTGCTCGTGCTCGGGCCGGACTCCTCGATCTCGCCGTTGATCCTCGCCGCGATCACGCCGCTCGCCGTCGCCGGCGACCCCGCCAGCGTTATCACACTCGCCGGGATGCTCGCGATCCTCGTGGGGATCACCGAGGTCGCCCTCGGCGTCGGCCGCCTCGGATTCGTGGCCGACCTGCTCTCGAAGGAGGTCCAGGTCGGCTACATGAACGGCCTCGGCATCACGATCATCGTCGGGCAGCTGCCGAAGCTGTTCGGCTTCTCGACCAGCGGCGATGCGTTCCTCGAAGACGTCAAGCAGTTCGTCGAAGGGCTCGACGAAACCCACACGACGACGCTCGTCGTCGGCCTGGCCGTGCTCGCCGTGCTGATCGTGCTGCCGCGCCTGACCACGCGCGTGCCCGCGGTGCTGGTGGCGGTCGTAGGAGCGATCATCGCCTCGGCCGCGCTCGACCTGCAGGCCCACGGTGTGGACACCGTCGGCACCCTCCCTCAGGGAGTCCCCTCGCCGTCGCTGCCCTGGACCAATGCCGGCGACATCCCCCCGCTGCTGATCGCCGCGGTGGGCATCTCGCTCGTGTCGCTGACCGACACGATCGCGACCGCCACGAGCTTCGCGGCGCGGCGCGGCGAAACGGTCGACTCCAATCAGGAGATGATCGGGATCGGCGCCGCGAACGCGGCGGCGGGGGTGTTCGGAGGCTTCGCCGTCTCGACCAGCGGATCGCGCACAGCCGTCGCCGAACAGTCGGGCGCCAAGAGCCAGCTCACAGGGGTCGTGGGCGCGGTGCTGGTCGCGGCGCTGCTGCTGTTCTTCAACTCGCTGGTCGCCGACCTCCCGCAGACCGCGCTCGCGGCGGTCGTGATCGTGGCCGCGCTGTCGCTGATGGACCCCGCCGCCCTGCGGCGCTACTGGAGGGTGCGCCGGAGCGCATTCGCCGTGTCGCTCGTCGCGACCGCGGGTGTGGTCCTCCTGGGGGTCCTGCAGGGCATCCTCGTGGCCGTCGCCCTCGCGATCTTCATGTTCTTCAGGCGGAGCTGGTGGCCGCACGGGGCGATCCTGGGACGCGTCGGGGACCAGGGGTGGCACGACCTCGCGACGAACGCCGAGGCCGAGGAGCTGGACGGCGTCGTTGTGTACCGCTGGGAGGCCCCCCTGTTCTTCGCGAACGCCGGGGCCTTCGACAAAGAGATCCGCAAGATCGCGCACGAGCGCCGGCCGCGCTGGGTGGTGCTGCAGTGCGAGGCGATCACCGACATCGACGTGACGGGCGCCGAGATGCTCGAGCGGCTCGACAACGACCTGAACATCAACGGCACCCACATCGCGTTCGCCGAGATGCGCGGACGCATCCAGGACATGGCGCTCCGCTACGGCCTGTTCGAGACGCTCGACCGCGACCACTTCTATCCCACGATCGAGGGCGCGCTGGAGGCGCTCGACTCCGAGGAGGGCCGCGCCGCCGCTCACGCGCCGGCAGGCTCACCCGAACAGGAGGATGCCCCGGGCCCGCGCGGAAGCGACGGTTGACCCATGGAAAGAGAACGCCCGAACCCACCCCTTCGCCGCCCGCGCTGCGCGCTGGTCGCAGCAACGACGCTGGCCGGCCTGGCCCTGTGTGCGCCCGCCGCGAACGCCGCCTCCGAATCGCCGGCGGCGACCAGCCCGCCCGCCGCGGCATCGACGACGCCCGTCGTCACGGTGCCCACCAAAACGGTCACGCAGACAAGAACCGTGACCGCGCCGACGGTCACGCAGAGCAACACCGTGATCAAGACCGAGACCGTCACCGCGCCTGCACAGACGAGCACCGGGACCACGCCGAACGGCGCGGCGCTGGGCGCGGCCGCCGCCGCCGCACACGACAAAGAAGGCTCCGAAGAATCCGAAGGCCTCCCCGGCTGGGCCTGGGTGCTGATCGGCGCGGCCGCCGCCGCGCTCCTGATCTGGGCGGTCAGCGCGATCCGGCGCGGCAAACGCCCGCAGCCGGGGGAACCCGGAGCCGTGGGGCCGCCGCAGGATGTGCCGCCTGTACCCGGCGAAGGCCCGCCGAGGCCCCCACTGCCCTAGTCGTCCCCGCTCTCCTCCGGATGGCTCCTGCTGTGCCGTTCCATTTCGGTGCCCTTCCGCTGCATCCAGCGCCCGACCACCATCGAGAGGACCCCGACGACGACAACGGACACGATCAGGATGATCAGAACCATCGCTTGCGATCCTCCTTAGGCCGCCTGCGCGGCAGCGGTCGTCCAGTTGATTTTCGAGTTGTCGAACGTCGGTTCGACGGTCGCTCGCGCCGCCGTCGCCACCGCTCAGCCTTCCTGCTCAGCCTGCGCGGCGCGTTTCGCCGGCGTGCGGCCGTCGGGCGCGGAGCCCTTGGCGTCGGCCCGCTCCGCTTCGAACGGGTCGGGGGCGGCGCCGCCCGGAGCCTGGGCCTCGAGCCGCTCCTTGATCTCGCGGAGAGCGTCGTGTTGCGCCTTGGACACCGCGGGGAACCGCGGGTCGATCTCCATCAGCGCGTTGACGATCACCGCCGCCCCGCCGATCCGCGCGAACCACTTCCGATCCGCCGGGATCACGTGCCAGGGCGCCCACTCCGTGCTCGTGTGCGTCAGCACCGCCGAGAACGCCTCCTGGTACTCGTCCCAGTGCTCGCGCTCGGCGATGTCCGCCGAGGAGAACTTCCAGTTGTGGTCGGGGAGGTCGATCCTCCGCAGGAAGCGCGTCCGCTGCTCCTCGCGGGAGAGGTTCAGGAACAGCTTCACCACGCGTATGCCGTTGTCGGTGAGGTAGCGCTCCCAATCGTTGATCTCGCGGAAGCGCCGCTTCCAGACATGTGCGTGCCGCGCGGACGCGGGCAGGTTCTGGCGTTCGAGGTTCTCGGGGTGGACGCGCACGACCACGACCTCCTCGTAGTGGGAGCGGTTGAAGATCCCGATCTCGCCGCGGGCGGGCAGGCGCTTGGAGTAGCGCCACAGGTAGTCGTGCCCGAGCTCCTCGGCGGAGGGGACCTTGAAGCTGTTCACCCGCACCCCCTGCGGGTTCACGCCGCTCATCACGTGGCGGATCAGCCCGTCCTTGCCTGCCGCGTCGAGCGCCTGCAGGACGACGAGCACGCCCCAGGTGTTCTGCGCCGCCAGACGCGCCTGGTACTCCGTGAGCAGGCGCGTGCCCTCCTTCAGCAGCTCCACACCCTCCTTCTTCTTGCGCACACCCGCCTTGAAGGCCGGGTCGAAATCGCGCGAAAGGACGACCTTCGAGCCGGGCTTCACGCGGAACGGCGTGATGAAATCCGCCAGCCGCTCGCGGCGCTCGTCGCTCAGGTACGTCGGGTCCTCCACATCATCACCCTGGCGGCCCGGCGGGGGCATTCATCACCCCGATCGAATGACGATGCAACCGAGCCCGCGCGCACCGGGCAACGCCACGGCACCACACGATCGGGGTGATGCCGTCGGCGCGCCATCGCGGTTGGCTCTGGCCATGGAGAGGCCGGGCGTCCTGCCCGTATTGCGAGCTGAACGGGTCCGCCCGTTCGAATACCCTCAAGCACCAGGGGAGATATGAGCCTGGCGGGCGACGCATTCGAGCCGGTGTGGCGTGTCACGATGCTGCCGTTGAGCATCGCGGCTAGCGTCGGCCGCGACTCGATCGAGGCGGGCGAGCGGGCCGGTCGCGCTGTCATGCGGTCGGGGGAGGACGCGATGCTGCGCCTCATCGATGATGTGGTGGACGCGCTCCTCGACTCGGAGGTCCTCGACCGCATCCTGGCGCGGATCGACGAGGCGGCGGTCGCGCAGCACGTCGCCGAGCACATGCTCGCGAGCGGCGCCGCTGAGCAGATCGCCGAGCGCCTGCTCGAAGGGCCCGAGCTTCGCCGGATAATCAAATCGGCGTTCACCAGCGAGCTGCCCGAGGAGCTCGTCACCGAACTGCTCGCGAACGAGGCCGTGTGGGTGATGGTCGCGGAGATCGCCGCGAGCCCGCCCGTCACGGAGGCGATCACGCACCAGAGCATGGGCTTCGCCGGGCAGGTGAGCGCAAAGGCGCGTGCTCGCTCCCGCCACGCCGACGCGCGCGTGCAGCGCCTGGCGCAGCGGCTGGGACGCCACCATCGCGACGCCGCGGCGCTCGACGACGCCGTCGCGCCGGCACCCGGACAGCCCGGCGGCGAGACCGTGCAATGAACACGGCGGTCCTCTCGAGTTCGACCGAGCTGGCGCAGCGCCGTGCGCTGGCGAGGATCCACCCGGGCACCGCGCCGCCGATCGACGAGGCGGACATCTACGCGGGACTGGTGACGCGCTCGCTGGCGTTCGCGATGGATGCGCTGATCATCAACGCCGTGGCGCTCGTCACCGGGGTGGTGGTGGGCCTGTGCCTGTCCATCCTGCACCTGCCCAAAGAAGTGGACATCGTGCTGGCGGCGATCGGCGGCGCCATGTGGGTCCTGTGGACGGTCGCCTACTTCGCGTTCTTCTGGTCCTCGACCGGGCAGACGCCCGGCAACCGGGTCATGTGCATCCGCGTGGTCGACGGCCGCGGCGGCGACGCGCTGAAACCACACCGCGCGCTGCTGCGCTTCGGGGCCCTGGTCGTCGCAGCGATCCCGCTGCTCGCCGGTATCTGGATGATGCTCTGGGACCGGCGCCGCCGCTGCCTGCAGGATCGAGTCGCAAGAACACTCGTCGTGTATGAGCCCGACGAGGACCCGCTAGAACCAACAGCGCGCTTGCTGAGCGTGCCGGACTCCGGGAGAGAGACATGAGCGCGAGCACCGGCGAGAGCACGCAGCCCCCCGAGGGCTCAACCGACGGCGGCGCAGGAGCGGCGCAGCCGCCTGCGGACACGGGCGGCGGCCACGGTCACGTGGTGACCCGCGGGCGCCGCATCACCGTCAACGCGCTCATCTGGGGGACGACGCTGCTCGCAATCGTCGGCATCTTCGCAATCTGGGCGAACCGCGAGGTGCTGAACCCGGACAACTGGAGCGACACCAGCACGCGGCTGCTCCAGAACGCCGAGATCCGGCAGGCGACCGCCAACTACCTGGTCGACCAGCTGTACGCGAGCGGCAAAGTCGAAGAACAGCTGAAAAACCGGCTGCCCAGCGAAATCCGGGGCCTCGCGGGGCCGCTCGCCGGCGGCCTGCGCGAGCTGGCCACCGAAGCCACCGTGAGGCTGCTCGCGAACTCACATGTCCAGGAAGCGTGGCGCGCGGCGAACCGCGCCGCCGACCAGTCGTTGGTCAAGCTCGCCGAAGGAGGCTCGGGGGCGCTGGCGGTCAACGGCGGGGTCGTCTCGCTCAACCTCGCCACCGTGGTCGACGAAGTCGCGGCGCGCCTCGGCCTGCCCGAAGTCGGCTCGAAACTACCTGCGTCCGTAGCTCACCTGGTGATCCTGCGCTCGAATCAGATCAAGGCCGTGCAGGACGGCGCGAACGCGCTCAAAGGGCTCGCGCTGCTCCTGACGATCCTGGTGCCGCTGCTCTATGCGCTCGCGATCGGGATCGCGCGCGGCTTCCGAAGGCGCACGCTGATGTCTGTCGGCATCGCAGCCGTGGTGGCGGGCGTCGTGGTACTCGTCGGCAGGGGCATCATCGTCTCGCAGGTGACCGACTCGCTGGTCAAGAACGAATCGGTGCGGCCGGCGGCGCACGCCGTCCTGTCGATCGCGACGCTGCGCCTTTCGGAAATCGCGGGCGCCTTCATCGTCATCGGCATCCCCCTCATCGCCGCCGCGTGGCTCGCGGGGCCCGCGAAGTACGCCGTGCGAGCGCGCCGTGAGATCGCGCCGTTCCTGCACCAGCACCCCGGGTGGGCCTACGCGATCACCGTGGGCGTGATGGCGATCGTGTTCCTGTGGAACCCGATCCCCGCGACCGGCAAACCGGCGGGCATCATCGTGTTCCTCGGGCTCGCCCTCCTGGGCATGTTCCTGCTCATCCGGCAGACAGAAGAGGAGTTCCCGCCGGCGGGCGGCGAGCTGCCCCCCGCCGCCCCGGCCTAGCGGGACATCAGGACAGGGGGGCGTCCAGGCGCTGCCGGCTCTCGCTCTCGGCGAGGAACATCAGCGTCGCCTTCACCCGTCGGCTGACCGTCTCGGGCCCCGGCAGCGCGAGCTTCGAGAAGATCGAGTTGACGTGTTTCTCGACCGCCCGCTTGGTGAGGAACAGCGACCGGGCGATCGCCGCGTTGCTCTTGCCCTGGGCGATCTGGCCGAGGATCTCCCGCTCGCGCTCGGTCAGCTCGTCGAGCGGTGACGTCGGATCGCGCAGGCGGGCGTCGATCAGCACTTCGACCACCGCAGGATCGATCACCGACCCGCCCGCCGCCACCGCGTGGATCGCCTGCAGCACCTCGGCGCGGCTGCTGATCCTGTCCTTGAGCAGGTACGCGCGGCGGCTGGTCCCGCCTTCCATGAGCGCGACGGCGTAGGCGGCCTCGACGTACTGCGTGATCACGATCACGCCGATCTCGGGCGCGGTCTCCCGCAGCCGCGAGGCGATCAGGATCCCCTCGCCGTCGCCCGACGGCGGCATGCGCAAATCCGTGATGACCACGTCCGGGCGCGTGGACGCGATCGTGGCGGTCAGCTCGTCGCCGTCCGCGCACAGCCCGACCACGTCGATCTCCGGAGCCGCTTCCAGTGACGCGGCGATCCCCGCTCTCACCACGTACGCGTCGTCGGCGATCACTACGCGGATCGGCGTCGCGGGCTCAGCCACGATCGCCGCCGGGGCACATCGCGGGGTCGGCGGGGCGCGTGGGCGCCATCCCCCGCACGACGGTGCCGTGGCCCGGCTCGGAAGTGATGAGCGTCCAGCCGCCGATCGACGCGAGGCGATCGTGCATGTTCTCGAGCCCGAGCCCCGCGGGGCCCGCGTGCGGCTCGAATCCGGGGCCCGTGTCGCGCAGCTCGAAGTACAGCGAGCGGTGCACGCCCCAGAAACTGAGGGTCGCCGGGACGTCCGGCCCGCAGTGCTTGGCGATGTTCTGCAGACCCTCGAGGCACACGAAGTACACCTGGGTCTCGACCTCCAGCGGCTGGCGGCCGACCGAGGTCGACTCGAGATGGACGCTCAGGCCCATCGTGCGGATCGCCGAGGCGAGCGCCGTGACGAGGCCGAATTCCCGCAGGGTGGGCGGGAACACGGTCGACGCCAGCGACCGCAGGTCGTCCGCCGTCTCCCCGAGCTCCACCCCGATATCCGTCAGCAGCGCAGCGCTGTGCGCCGGTTCGACCTCGAGCGACTCCAGCGCGGACTCCAGCTTCAGGTGCATCGCGATGAGGTGCTGCTGCGCCCCATCGTGCAGGTCGCGCTGGATCCGCTGGCGCTCCTCGTCGGCGGCCGTCGAGAGCCTCAGGCGCGATGCTTCCAGGCTCGACCTCGCAGCGGACAGGTCGGCGGCGAGACGCTCCTTCTCGATCGACAGCAGCGCCGTGGTCGCCGCGGCACGGAGGAAGTCCTCCTGGCCGGCCAGGTCGTCGGCGTAGTCGACGAGGGCGGCGGATTGCCCGCCCTCGATCACCGTCCGAAGTCGCGCCGGCGCGAGGTCCGGCAACGCGTGCCCATCCGTCGCGTCGCGGAACGCCGAGGTCCCGGCGCGTCGGTAGAAGATCCGCAGCTCGGGGTCGTGCAACGTGTGCGCCATCGCGGCCTGTACGTCCTCCGGCGCTTCCGTTCCGAGATTCGACAGGAAGCTCGCGAGCGTACGGCCGAGCGTGGCACGCTCGATCGCGAGGCCGAGCAGGACCGCGATCGGTATGGCGATCGCCGTGCACACGTTCCCGATCACCAGGACGTACCGCGCGGTCTCGTGCGAACCGAGCAGATGGATGACCACGAACGTGACGGCCGTCGCGGCGTACAGGACAGCCACCAGCACCAGCGGTCCGAGGAGGCGCCGACCGTGGGCGTTCGCGCGGCTCTCCCTGCCGACCATCAGCGCCGCGGTCCCGCCGCCGAGGAGCACAACGAAGCCCCGGGCCGCCCAGCTCAGCGCCTGGACGTGGGGCCAGAGCGCTATCGCCAGGCCGAGGAGCAGCATCGCGCAGGCGCACACCGCGATGAAGTCGCGCTCGATGCGCCGTGCGATTCGCCCGACGGGAGCGGCGAGCATCAGCCACGCCAGCGCCACGGGCGTCAGCGCGAGCGTCACGACGCCGACCGAGAAGGCGAACGAGGCGTCCGAGTCGGCCAGGAGCGACAGGCACGGCACCGTCGCGGCAGCGAGCAGCAGCAGGCCGATCCGGCGTCTGGCGGGTACCAGCTGGAGACCCAGGCCACCCAGCAGCAGCACAACCGCGACCGCCAGCCGCAGCAGCATCAGGCCGCTCGGCGACCCCCGTTCGAGCAGCTCCTCGCGCATGCGCACGTCGCCGCACACGGCCAGCGCCAGCGCCACGACAGCAAGCAGGCGTACGTCCAGCGCACCCAGCTGCACGGGCCCACGAGCGGGCAAACCGATCAGACCGGGACGACGCCGCCCTCGCGGGCCCGCCGACTCCCGCCTGCCGACCCCGCGTCCTACAAGAAGTTCATGGCTCACGCGCCTGCCGCCCCCGGGTTCCTGACCGTCCGTCGCGAGCGCGCGCGGACCATGTAGCGCTGGGGCACGCACGCCCTTTCCAGTTGTGCTGGAAGAATGTCACATCCCGCCGCGATTGCCCACCGGCGGGCGAGACCGCGACCGCGGCCTGCGCGACGAACGCCAACGGCCCGGAGACCCTGCACGCACCTCGCGCGGGACGCTGCCCTCGCCTGCACGCCTCGTATGTCGAACGGCGCGGGGCCCGCCGCCGCCGCGCTCTAGATGACGGCCGCCTGGATCAGGCCGAGCGCGCAGGCCTCCGCGACCGCCTCCGACCGGGACGCGGCGCCGAGCTTGCCGTAGACCGCGTGCGCCTGCGTCTTGACGGTGTTGGTGGAGACGTGCAGGCGCTCGCCGATCTCGCGGAAGGTGAGGTGCGTGGGCAGGAAGCGCAGGATGCGGAGCTCCGCCATCGTGAGCGAGGCGGGACCCGAGAGGGCGGCGGCGCCGCGCTCGTCCATCTCCGCCCAGGCAGTGTCGAGCCAGGTCCTGAACTCCGGTGCGTCGGACAGCCGGCGCAGCACCTTGGAGGCACGCGACAGCGACGCCCTCGCCATCGTCACGTCGGCGAGCTGCGCGGCCGCGCGGGCGACCATCAGCCGCGTCTCGGCCTCGTACCACGGCATCAGGCCATCCAGGTCGGACAGCAGCCCCACGGCCAGCATGAGGTCCCGCTTGGCCTCGTCGCAACGGCCCTGCTGCCCCGCGACCCAGGATGACACCGCGAACACCAGCGTCGCGTAGGGCTCCTGGTCCAGCGCATTCGCGTGAATCAGCCCGAGGGCGGTCTCAGAGCGGTCGGCAGCACGCGCACCGTTGGCTTCCTCGACATCGATGATCGCCATCTGGACCTGGCACAGCGCCTCGAGCGTCACCGCCCGCGCAGCGCTGAGCCGCACGCCCGCTTCCAGCTCGGCGGTGGCCTTGCTGCGTTCCCCGCAGACGTGGCACGCCACACCCTCCAGCAGGCAGCAGAACGAGTTCCACGGGCCGGTGTCGCCGAGCAGCACGCGCGCATCGCTCGCCAGCGTCCCCATCCGCTGGACCCCGTCGCGGGCGATGCCCGCTCGAACGAGGGCGATCCCACCGCTCAGCACCCGGCTGCTCGGCCGCGACATGTCGTCGAGGGCGCGCGAGCCCACCTGCGCCCAGCGCTCGGCGCCGGGGAGGTCGAGCGAGACGAGGCTGAACAGCGCGGCGCACAGCGTCAGCGAATGCGAGCGGGCGATCTCGTTCTCGGAGAACTCAGCCAGCCACCCGAAGACGAGCGGGTCGCGGCCGCACATGAAGAACTCGGAGGCGTGCCGCCAGAGGAGGTCGCCGGTGCGCTCGGCATCGCGGAAGCGCACCGCGTGCTCGATCGCGCGGTGCGTCTTGCCGTGCGCCTCGAGCCACTTGCCGGCCTTGGTCGCGTGCCGGTTGGCCGCTCGCGAATCGCGCGCCCCCACGTCCGCAAGCAGCACGTCGCGCACAAGGCCGTGAAGCCGCCAGCTGTCGTGTTCGGCGTCGTCGGGCGTCAGGAGCAGCGTGCTCGATGCGATCCGGTCGAGCATCGCGGCGGAGTCGCTGCGCCCGAACAGCTCATCGCACGGACGCGCCGCGAGCCGGTCGAGCACGGCACCGCGCTCGAGGAAATCGCGCACCTCCGGCGAGAGCGGATCGAGCGCCTCCTGCGTGATGTACTCGGTGATCGCGGGGTCGATGTGCGCGTGCATCGCGGCGTCAGCCTGGAGCACCTGGTCCACGCCCGCGTGCAGCGCCCGCCCGCGCAGGGACCGCGCGGCCAGGTACAGCAGAGCCGGCCAGCCCTCGGTTCTCGCGACGAGCCGGTCGACGGCGTCGGCGTCGAGCTCCAGACGCAGCGCGCCGAGCAGCCCGACGGTCTCGGAGCGGGTGAGAGCGAGCTCGCGCCCACCGAGCTCCAGCAGCCGTCCTTCCGCGCGTGGACGGCCGAGCGGCACGATCTCCGTCGCCCTCGAGGCGAGCGCGACTTTCGCGCACTCCGGTGCAGCTGCGATCACCGTCGAGAGCACCTGTTCGACGCCGCGCCCGCGGGCGAGATGGGCATCGTCGAGCGCGAGGATCGCGGGCTGCCGTGCGGTGCCCATCGCGCCGATCGTGCACGCAAGGGCGCGCAGCAGCGGAGCCGGTGCCTTCGGCTCCCCCTCCTCCACCGCGGCGCGGCATCTGGACAGCAGCCCTCGCTCGACCGGCTCGATGTCGTGCAGCGCGCGCACGATCGACTCGAGCACCGACGTCGCCCCCATCCGGTCGCTGAGCGTGATCTGCGCCGCAGGCCGCGGGTCGCGCTCGGTCCATTCCTTCAGCAGCGTCGTCTTGCCGTACCCCGCCGGTGCGCAGATGAGCGCCGTCGAGGCTCTACGCTCGTCGAGCAGGGCGTCTGCGAGCCGCGGACGCGCGACGAGCTCGGCGTGCGGAGAGTCCTCAGCGGCGTCCGGCCGGGCGGCGCCGCCCCTGGGTTTCGTGATCCCGCCGCCCGTCGGGTCGCCCGTGATGCGACGCCGCCGCCCCGCCGAGGAGGCGACCGGCTCGCCCTGCGGCGCCTTGCGCGGTCCGGTTCGGACACGCAGCGCCGCGCGGGCGGCCTCGCTGCGATCGGTCTGTGGCGTGGTCGCGATACCAGCAGCATCCACCGAACGGGTGAGGGGGACAATGAAATGCACCCCCCTTTCCCGGTGGTGTGTGCACCCCCGCCACAGGGGTGTCTAGAGCGCCCGCCGTTCCGCCATGCCGTTCCCGTTGGTCACCAGGTACGTGAGCACGCCGATGAACGGCAGCACGATCACGAAGATCGTCCACGCCGCCTTCGCCCACCCCGATATCTCCGAACGGCGGAACACATCGGCGAGGCACACGATGACGATCCAGATCCAGATGCACCACGTGAAGAAGATCAGCATCGTCCAGAAGATTTCGAGGAACGGATATCCAGTTGCGACCAGCATCTTTTGCCTCCTAGGGGTGAGAGATTCTCAGGACGACGGTGTGGCGGCCGAGCTGACCCCGGCGTCACACCGATCGGATGACGCGGCGCACCTGCTCGATCGCCGCGCATGCGGTGACGGCGCCGCTGAGGGCCGCGGCGCCGTCATCCGGGCTCACGAGCGGACGCCCGGGATGATCGTTGCGCCTACCCCCCGAGCAGCGTGCGCTTCTGCTGTTCGAACTCGGCATCGGTCAGGACGCCGCGTTCGCGGAGCGATGCGAGTTCGCTGAGTTGCTGGGTCGTGGTGGGGGTCGCTCCGCCCGCCGCCGCGGCCGGCGGTGCTTCATCGGGGGAGCGCGGTGGTTCGGGGGCGGCGTGCTTTTCGCCCGCGCGTTTCCCCATGTGCGCCGCGCCTCCAACCGCAGCTGCGCGGAGGAGCGGTCGGCGTCGTCTCACCAGTGGCACCGTGCCCTCCTATTCGGCTTCGGGCGGCAGCGCCAGGCCGAGACACACCGTCACCTCGGCCGCCGCTGCGATCGCGCGCGGGCCACCGATCTGCGGCGCGACCGCGATCAGCGTGCCGAGGATGTCCTCGGGCGTCACGCCTTCCTCGAGCGCGTTGGCGATCTGCCACGCGTATGAGGCCGGAGGAGCATCGAGCGCCATCAGCGCCGCGATTTTCACCAGCGCAAAGGACTGCGCGTCGAGGCCCGTCGCGTCGTGGGCCGCCTCGCGTAGCCCGACGGCGGTCTCGATGAAGTTGAGGTCGCCCCTGGCGATCCCAGCGAGCTTCTGCTGTGTGTCTTCTGCAACAGCGGGCATTTCGCTCCTTTGTGTTTCGCCGGATTGCCCCCCGACGGTAGGCCCGCGCGGGCCGGGCCTCATCACCCCAACCGAGTGAGTGCCCTCCGTTCACCCGTTTGGGAGGGTGCGCCGGCGAGCCGCCGCGACTAGCCTTTGCGCCGATGGCAACCGCGACAAAGATCCCGGCGGCACCCGATCCTCCGCGCTCGGCAGCCGACCGCGCCGCCCTCGGCAAGGCGCTGCGCCGCGAGGTGCCCCGTTCCAGCCACGCGGAGTTCGAGCCGGCCGCCGACCGGCCCGACCCGATCGACCTGCTCGAGCGCCAGGCGACGACGCGCGTGCCCGAGCTCGTGCCGATCCGCTACGGCCGGATGCTCGTGTCGCCCTTCACGTTCTACCGGGGCGCCGCGCTCGTGATGGCGCAGGACCTCTCGACGACGCCGCGCTCGGGCCTGACGGTGCAGTGCTGCGGCGACGCCCACCTCTCGAACTTCGGCGTGTTCGCGTCGCCCGAGCGCCAGCTCGTGTTCGACATCAACGACTTCGACGAGACGCTCCCGGGCCCGTGGGAGTGGGACGTCAAGCGGCTCGCGACCAGCGTGCTCGTGGCCGCGCGCGACAACAAATTCCCGGCGAAATGGCAGCGCCAGGCGGTGCTGGACACGGTCGAGGAATACCGGCTCGCGATGGCGCGCTTCGCCGGGATGAAGAACCTCGAGGTCTACTACGCGCACCTCAACATCGAAGCGGCGCTTGCCCAGCTCGACACGGAAGTGCACGCCAAAGCGGTGAAGCGCACCGAGCGCGCGATCGCAAAGGCGCGTACGCGAGACAGCATGTCGGCCTTCTCGAAGCTCGCGCGCACCGTCGGTGACACCGCGCAGATCAACCCGGACCCGCCGTTGATCGTCCCGATCCACGACCTCGCCCGGGGTCGCAAGCGCGAGGAGTTGCTCGCCGAGCTGCAACGGCTCATGGACGCCTACCGGGAATCACTGGCGCCAGACCGAAGGCAGCTGCTCGAGCAGTTCGAGCTGGTCGACATGGCGCGCAAAGTCGTTGGGGTGGGCAGCGTCGGCACGCGCGCGTGGATCGCCCTGCTCCTCGGCCACGACAACGACGACCCGCTGTTCCTGCAGATGAAGGAGGCACAGCCTTCGGTTCTCGAGGAGTTCCTAAGCCCGAGCGAGTACCCGAACCACGGCCAGCGCGTGGTGGTCGGGCAGCGGCTGATGCAATCCGCCAGCGACATCTTCCTCGGTTGGGTGAACGTCGAGGCGGGCCTCGACGGTGGCTCCCGTGACTTCTACGGCCGCCAGCTGAAGGACTGGAAGGGCTCCGCCGAAATCGAGCGGATGGCGCCGCCGGGGCTCGGCGTGTACGGGCGGCTGTGCGGCTGGACGCTCGCACGCGCACACGCGCGCAGCGGCGACCGCGTCGCGATCGCATCGTATCTCGGCAGGAGCGACACGTTCGACCAGGCGATCCTCGAGTTCGCCCGCGCCTACGCCGACCAGAACGAAAAGGACTTCGCGGCGCTCGAGGAGGCCGCAGCGTCCGGGCGGATCTCGGTCGAGCGGGGCCTGTGAGCGGCACGGGCGCGGCCAGGACCGTCACGGCCGGCGCCATCACGAGCGTCGGCGCGTCGCGGGACGGGCGGCGGGAAGAGGACTGGGGGCGGCTGTTCGGCAGCGCGTTCCGGAACTCGCGCAACGCGATGATGCTGCTCGACGACCGGCGCCTCCACGTCGACGTCAACGGGGCGTACCTGCAGCTCATGCGCTATCCCCGCGCGCAGA
>Ga0187823_10000038_pt1 | contig 25399 bp, 21 predicted proteins | sample NC_wetland_sal_i_12_FD_132968 | JGI IMG/M metagenome (GOLD analysis project Ga0187823, IMG submission 132968) | Wetland sediment microbial communities from Neuse River Estuary, North Carolina, USA - SourceSoil_3 | ecosystem: Environmental > Aquatic > Freshwater > Wetlands > Sediment | place...
CTGGGCCGCGCCCGTGATCATGTTCTTGATGTAGTCGGCGTGCCCCGGACAATCGACGTGGGCGTAGTGCCGGTTCGCCGTCTCATATTCCACGTGCGCGGTCGCAATCGTGATCCCGCGCGCCTTCTCTTCCGGCGCGTTATCGATCGAATCAAACGACCGGAACTGGATCTTCGGGTTGTGCTTGGACAGCACCTTGGTGATGGCCGCCGTCAACGTGGTCTTGCCATGGTCAATGTGACCAATCGTCCCTACGTTGCAGTGCGGCTTATTCCGCTCAAATTTCTCTTTCGCCATTTCCTAGCTCCGTCTTGCTCGTGTGGCGCGGGCGCCCTCGCCCGCGGCTTTTCGTCTACCGCTTCGGTCCCTGTGAACGGCCGATAATCTCGTCCGCAGCGCTGCGCGGCACTTCCTCATAGCGGGCGAAATGCATCGAGTACTCGGCCCGGCCCTGGGTGCTCGAGCGCATGTGCGTGGCGTAACCAAACATTTCGGCCAGCGGCACAATCGCCTTGATCACCTGCGAACCGGCGCGATGCTCCATGCCTTCGATCCGCCCGCGACGTGAACTCAGGTCGCCCATGATGACGCCGGCATAATCTTCCGGCGTAACCACTTCGACCGCCATCACCGGCTCCAGCAGCACCGGCGAGGCTTTGCGCGCGGCTTCCTTGAAGGCCATCGAGCCGGCGATCTTGAACGCCATTTCGTTTGAATCGACATCGTGATAGCTGCCGTCGTACAGCTCGACTTTGACGTCAACCATGGGATAACCGGCCAGAATTCCACCCTCAAGCGCTTCCTGAATGCCCTGATCGATAGGCTTGATGAATTCCTTGGGCACCGAACCGCCCACAACTTCGTTGATGAATTCGTAACCCTTGCCCGGCTCGTTGGGCTCGATGCGAATCTTGGCGTGACCGTACTGCCCGCGGCCGCCGGTCTGGCGGATGTACTTGCCTTCCGCTTCCGACTTGCGGCGAATGGTCTCGCGGTAGGCCACCTGCGGCTTGCCCACGTTGGCTTCGACTTTGTACTCGCGCATCATGCGGTCGACGATGATTTCGAGATGCAGTTCGCCCATGCCGCTGATGATGGTCTGTCCGCTGTCGGGATCGGTGTGGACCTTAAAGGTGGGATCTTCCTGGGCCAGCTTCGAAAGCGCCATGCCCATCTTTTCCTGATCGGCCTTGGTCTTGGGCTCGACCGCAACCGAGATCACGGGAACCGCGAAGGTAATCGACTCCAGCGCGATGGGATGTTTTTCGTCGCAGATGGTGTCGCCGGTCGAAACGTTCTTCAATCCCACCGCGGCACAGATATCGCCCGCCAGAATTTCATTGATGTCTTCGCGCTTATTGGCGTGCATCTTGAGCAGACGCCCGATGCGTTCGCTGCGTCCGCGGCCGGCGTTGAGCACGGAGTCTCCGGATTTCAGCTGGCCGGAATAGACGCGAATAAATGTCAGCTGGCCGACAAACGGGTCCGCCATGATCTTGAACGCCAGCGCGGAAAACGGCTGGCTGTCAGCGGGCTGGCGGGTGATGATTTCCCCGTTGTCCGGGTTCACGCCTTTGACTTCGCCCGCGTCGAGCGGTGAAGGCAGAAAATCGACCACCGCATCGAGCAAGGGCTGCACCCCTTTGTTCTTGAAGGCGGTGCCGACGACAACCGGAAAAACTTTCAACGCGATGGTCGACTTGCGCAGTGACGCACGCAGCTCCGCGGCGGAAATGGTCTCGCCTTCGAGGAACTTGTGCAGCATCTCGTCGTCGTTTTCCGCGACGGTCTCAACCAGCTGGGTGTGGAATGCTTCGGCCTTCTTTTGCAGTTCGGCGGGAATCTCGCCCGTGATGTACTCGGCGCCAATGGTGTCATCCTGCCAGACAATCGACTTCATCTCGATGAGATCGACTACGCCTTTGAACTTGTCTTCCTGTCCGATTGGAATTTGGATCGCGACCGGCTTGGCATTGAGGCGTTTGCGGAGAGTATCGACAGCATGCTCGAAATCGGCGCCCATCTTGTCAATCTTGTTGATGAAACAAATTCTGGGGACGCCATATTTATCAGCTTGACGCCAGACTTTTTCCGACTGCGGCTGCACCCCGTGGACGGCGTCAAACACCGCCACTGCGCCATCGAGCACGCGCAACGACCGCTCCACTTCGGCGGTGAAGTCCACGTGGCCGGGAGTATCAATAATATTGATGCGAATGTCGCGCCAGGTGCAGGTGGTGGCGGCGGAGGTAATGGTGATGCCGCGCTCCTGCTCCTGCTCCATCCAGTCCATGGTGGCAGTGCCTTCGTGGACCTCTCCGATGCGGTGCGTCTTTCCGGTATAGAAAAGGATGCGCTCGGTCGTAGTGGTCTTGCCGGCATCGATGTGGGCCATGATGCCGATGTTCCTGCACCGTTCTAAGGGGGCTGTTCTGGACACAGCTTTTTTCTTCTCTTCCTTGCGAGACTCTTGTTCGCCGGCGATGTTGGTTCCGGTACTCATTGAATTCAGCTTCTAGCTTCTGGCTCCTAGCGAATGCCCTTCTGGCTGCGTTTTGCAAGAAGCCAGGAGCTGGCAGCTAGAAACTCCTTCCCTACCACCGATAATGCGCGAAAGCCTTGTTGGCTTCCGCCATGCGGTGCACATCTTCCTTTTTCTTGATGGCCGCGCCGCGATTGTTGCTGGCGTCGAGCAACTCGTTACTCAGTTTGTCGATCATGCCCTTTTCGGCGCGTCCGCGGGAGTAAGTAATGAGCCAGCGGATGGCGAGCGATGTACGCCGGTCGGCGTTCACTTCGACCGGGACCTGGTAGTTGGCGCCCCCCACGCGGCGGCTCTTCACTTCGAGCAGCGGCTTGGCGTTCTCCACCGCCTTCTTGAACAGCTTCAAAGGCTCGTCGCCGCCTTTTTCCTGCAACTTGGTCAGCGCCTCGTAAAAGATGCCTTCCGCAGTGCTCTTCTTGCCCTGCCACATCATGGAGTTGACGAATTTCGTGACCAGGTCCGACCCGTAAACCGGATCGGGCTCCACTTTTCGCTTGGCGATGTATCCTTTTCGAGGCATTTAAGCTTCTAGCTCCTGGCTCTTAGCTTCTAGCTTTGAGCTGCCGGGCGAAACGTTCTTGCTCGCCCTGAATTCTTTTCTTGCCGACGACTGAAGACTGACGACCGACGACTGCTCTACGCTTTCGGCCTTTTTGCTCCGTACTTCGAACGGCTCTGCTTGCGGCCGGCTACTCCAACTGCATCCAGGGTGCCGCGAATGACGTGATAACGCACACCGGGAAGATCCTTTACGCGGCCGCCGCGAATCAGGACAATCGAGTGTTCTTGCAAATTGTGGCCGACGCCGGGAATGTAGGTTGTAACCTCGATTCCGTTGGTCAGCCGGACGCGGGCGACCTTACGCAAAGCCGAGTTCGGCTTTTTGGGAGTCTGGGTGTAAACCCGAGTGCAGACCCCGCGCTTTTGCGGACATCCCTGCAAGGCCGGGCTGGCCGTCTTGTACCGCGGCCGCTTGCGGCCGCTGCGCACCAATTGATTGAAAGTAGGCATACGGTTTCTGGTGCTCCTATTCCTGGTATTCCCGGTTCCCGCGCATTTGCCCACGCCTTCCCCGGCAGCGCCGCCCAGGCACACGCTCGCGGATTGACGTCGCATCTGCTTTTTCCCTGGTTTCAGGGGCTGGGTGGCGGACCCGCCAACCATGCTTCCCGCAGCGCGAACGCGCGGGAGATTTTGGTTTCCCGTTCAGAACTAAAAGCCGCCGACGGTGGCACCAAGCCCGAGCCTTCCGGGAGCTGCTCCGTTTCGTCAGCACCGTCCCACATAGCCTTTCAACGGGTGAAAGGTGCGCGCAGGACGTTTTCAGCGAGGGCGCTTCCGGTTTCACTTCTCCCGGAAACGTTTGTTGCTAAAGCTCAGCTGCACTTTTCAAGGTTCTCCACACGCGCACCGGCGCAGCGCGGAAAAACCCCACTGCCTACAGGCAAGCCAGACTTAACTCGCGGAACCCTACAAATATAACAATTCGCTGCACACATCGTCAACCGCGATTGGTCGCATCAGATGAAAAATGGCGCATTGGTCTTTAACCACTGGCTAAGCGCACGGGGATATTGCTCCACGGAGGATGGAACTGCATCGAAGATGAAACCAGCAGCAACAGATCCCTCGCTGCGCTCGGGATTTCGCCTGCGGGCTCGGACGCCCGCAAAGCGGCTCAACTTGCTGAAAAAAATTCTAGCCTCTACACTTGGGGTTTTCCAGAAAGTGTCCAAAACGAGCTCGCCTCGCGATCCACGCAGGCGGGGAGGGTGCATGGGTAGGTCGTCCGCGATGGTCCGGTTGGCATTCATCTGCTTCGCCGTCAGTTTAGTTGTGGTCTTGACCAGCTGCAGCAGCAGCAGTCCGACGGTAGCCACCACCTTCCCGGTGCCGGCCAACATCGTGCTCTCGCCCGCCAACACCCTGTCTCTTGACGTGGGGAGCGCGACCCAGACCTTCACGGCCAGCCCCCAGAACAGCAAGCACACCGCGATCACGACTCCGGTCACGTTTCTTTCAAGCAATACAGCGATCCTGACCATAGCGAAGAACGGACTGGCTTGCGCCGGCACCTGGGACTCCCTGGCCTCGCCACAGATCTGCACCCCCGGTCCGGTCGGGGTGGCCCAGGTAACGGCAACTTCACACGGAGTGAGCAGCCCTCCCACCACCGTGTACGTGCATCAGCATATCGACAAGATCGTGGTCAGTCCCGTCCCTGGGCAAAATCCGCCCGCCGGGCCATGCTTCTCCAAGGGGCACACATTCGACTATCAGGCCACCGCCCTGAGCCGTGGACTCGACATCACTGCCAGCGTTGGGCCCTTCGCCTGGCAGTCCGTCAATACCGGCGTGGCCACGCTGGTGGCGCCGACTGAAAGTACCCCCGTCGCCGGCCTGATTGTGGGACAGGTTCAGGTGCTCGCCAATACCCCAGGCATCACATCCTTGTTTGTGAGCAATACCAACGTCACCAGTCAGCCTCTGGATTTCATCACCTGCCCGGTGCAATCGATTTCGCTGGCGGTCGCGGACAGCACGTCCACCACCCTCAACCTGAACTCGGGGAGCGGTAAGACAGTGACGCCCACAGTGGTGGACAGCCAGGGCAACACCATCGCCAACGTGCCACTGACCTGGAGTTCGTCCCATCCAGCGACGGTGGCGGTTAGCGCGCAAGGGGCGGTGACGACTTCGCAGGCCGGAGGCGCAAGCGTCGTCGCCTCCTGCACTCCGCCCACCTGCAATATTGGATTGAAGCCGCTCCTGCCGATCTATCCCGAGAGCGCCGTGAATGTGGTCGTGTCTCCTTCGACCTCGGGCACGACGACCACCTCGACCACCACGCCCACCGTCTACGTATCGAGCACCGGAGTCGTTCCCCCGACCGGCAATTGCGCCACCACCACCGGATGCACCAGTCTGCTGATTCCTATCGCTTCCCCCAATAACACCGTGGGCAGCCCAGTGGCGTTGCCGGCAACGCCAAACTCGCTGGTCTTCGACCGCCTGGGAACGAAAGCCTACATGGGGACAGATTTTTCTTTCTCTGGAACGCGGGGTTTGATGGTGGTGACCGTGGCCAATCCGCCCACTGTGACCCAGGTCAAGTCAGTGACCGGAAAAGTGCTGGCCGTGTCTCCCGATAGCAAGACGGTGATTCTTTCGGGCGCCGATCCCAATGCCCTGCCTGTCCCGGGAAGCAGCGCGCCCCCTCCCGCGACCCAGGTCATCGTGTTCAACACCACCGGCAACACCGGTATCACCCTGCCGATTGCGGGCGCCAGCGCCGCGGATTTTTCCCCCGACAACCTGCGGGCGTTCATCGCGGCCGGCTCAAACCTGTATGTGTACTCGACGCAGGATTCGTTGAAACAGATTCCCCTCACGGCGCCGGCTACTGCCGTGTCGTACTCTCCGGAAGGAGCGTTCGCATTCGTTTCCGGCGGATCCGCCGCCTCCGCGGTCACCGCCTGGAGCACCTGCGGCCTGACTTCCGCTCTGACCAATAACGTGGTTCTGCCCGGGCCTCCATCGTTCTTTCAGGCACTGGGCAGCGACGCGCCCAATCTGGCGGACCCGCCGACCGCCGGCACTGCCACCACCATCACGAGTGTTCTCGCCGTGGATTCGCCCGGCGTCGATATCTTCCGCGTGGCCCGGAAGCCGGATGGCTGCTCGCCCACCGCCAGCAGCGGCACCGCCACATCCTTTAATCTGGGCCAGGGCAGCTTTGTCCCCACCCAGCTGATCGTCTCCCAGGACGGCTCCCGCGCCTACGTGATTGTCAGCGACCGAGGCGCCGTGCTGGTGTTCAATATCTTCAACCAGACGTCTTCCGCGATTCCCCTGGCCGGGGACACCATTCCGGTCCAGGCCGCGCTGTCTCCGGATGGAACCAGGCTCTATGTCGCGGCGAGCGACGGCCAGGTCCACGTCCTGGATACGCAGAGCGGCGCCGACATTCAGCAGCTTGCCTTCCCCACGGACGCCACCACTCTTCTCTCTGCCCTGTGTAGCGGTGTGACTTTCACCTGCAATCCAGATTTGATCGCCGTGAAGCCGTAGGGCAGTCGTCAGTCGGCAGTCGTCGGCTAAATAGCCCGGACTACATCGTCTGGAATGGCACGAGCGAGGGCGCTCGCGCCCACATCGGCTGCTGACGAACTGACGGCTGACGACTGACGACCGACGACTGAGGACTACCGGCCGGTCTCCAGTTCCTTGCCCACACTGTCCAGAACGCCATTGATGAATTGCACCGACTCCGGACTGGAGAATTTGCGCGCGATTTCCAGGGCTTCGTTGATGACCACGGCGCGGGGAGTCGCGGGGAAGCCCACCAGTTCCGCCACCGCGGTGCGCATCAGATTGCGGTCGACGGCCGCCATGCGTTCCATGCGCCAATGCTGGGCGTGACCTTCGATCAAGCCATCGATTTCAGCGGAGCGGTCGGTCGCCACCCGGAAAAGATCCTCGGCAAAATTCTGGACATCGGCGCCCACGTCTCCGCGCTCGCGCCAAAAGGTCTTGCGCACCTGTTCCGGAGTTTGCTTTCCCATGTCGGCCTGGAAAAGCATCTGCAGGGTAAGTTCGCGGGATTTGCGGCGGGTTCCCAAAGCGGACCTCGGACGTCGGACTTCAGGCGTCGGCCCTCAGTCTACAAGAAATTCGTAGGCCGAAGGTTTGCTAACAGATTTCAGGATTTCCGCTTCTTGGAAGGCGTGCTGCGCTTCCGGCTTTGGTCCTTGCCGAAGTCCGAATTCCGAGGTCCGAGGTCCGCTTTGAGGTTTGCCATCTCCACCGCTGCCAGCGCCGCTTCAAATCCCTTGTTTCCCATCTTCAGTCCGGCGCGGTCGATGGCTTGCTCCAGATTTTCGCAGGTGAGGACACCGAAGGCGTGCGGCACTCCGGTTTCCTGCGCCGACTGGCCTATACCCCGAGCCACTTCATTGACGATGACGTCGTAGTGCGCGGTGTCGCCCCGCAGCAGGCAACCCAGACAAACAATGGCATCGTACTTTCTGCTTTCGGCGAGCGCGCGCGCAGCGGAAGGGATTTCGAAAGCGCCGGGAACGCGCACGATCTTGACATTCTTCGCCGTGGCGCCGCATTGCATCAGCCCGTCGAATGCGCTCTGCAACAGCCGGTCCGTGATAAAGGCGTTGAAGCGGGACACCACGATGGCGAAGCGCTTCCCACCGGCGTTCAGCTTGCCCTCGACCGCGCTGACTCGTTTTTTGCCCTGCGATTTCAATCGTTCAATTCTCCTCGAGCCACGTAGGCACAGATGTCCTCGGGCGGGCGAGCACCGCTCGCCGGGCTAGCGGAGCCTCGCTCCGCCGGGCAGGTGGGACACCTGCCCCTACGTGTGCATCACAATTTATTCGGCTTCGGATTCGCCGGGTCCGAATAGTCGTAAAACCCTTTGCCCGACTTCCGCCCGTACCACCCCGCCATTACCATCCGCTTCAGAAGCGGCGGCGAAGCGAAGCGGCGCTCCTTGAACTCGTCGTACATCACATGGGTGATGTAGTAGGTCGTATCCAGGCCCACAAAATCGAGGAGCGTGAACGGGCCCATGGGATAGCCGCAGCCCAGCTTCATGGCGTTGTCGATGTCGTCGATCGAACCCACGCCCTCTTCATAGGCGCGGATGGCGTCGAGCAGGTACGGTACCAGCAGCCGGTTGACGATGAATCCGGTTTTGTCGCTGGTTCGGACTGGAACTTTGCCCAGCTTTTTCGCAAATTCGTAAGCCGTATCGTACACGTCCGCAGCCGTGGCGATGGTGCGCACCACTTCCACCAGCTTCATCAGCGGCACTGGGTTGAAGAAGTGCAGACCGATAAAACGTTCGGCGCGTTTTGTAGAGGTCAAAAGTTCCGTAATCGAAATGGAGGACGTATTGGACGCAAAGATCGCATCTTTTTTCACCACGCCGTCGAGCGCGGCGTACATCTTTTTCTTTTCGTCGACGTTTTCGATCACTGCTTCGATGATGATGTCGCAATCGGCCAGGTCCTGCATGCGGGTCGTGCCCCTAAGCCGTGCGCGGATAGCCTGCGGCGTTTCCTTCAACGAACCCTTCTCGGCAAATTTCGCCAGCGACTTCTCCATGCCGGCAAAACCTTTGTCGAGATACTTCTGCTCCACTTCGAGCACGGTGACGTCGAATCCAGCCGTGGCCGCGACCTGCGCAATGCCGGAGCCCATCAGGCCGCAACCCAGGACCCCGACCTTCGTGATCTCCATATCACTCCCTTTTTGAACCACGGAGGACACAGAGAACACGGAGGAAAACCAGTTCTCTGTGACCTCTGTGTCCTCCGTGGTAAAAAAACTAGTTCATACTCTCCACCACCATCGCAATTCCTTGTCCCCCGCCAATGCACGCCGTCGCCAAACCATACTTCTTCTTTCGGCGCCGGAGTTCGTATAGCAATGTAATGACCAGGCGCGTTCCGGTCGCTCCCAGGGGATGGCCCAAAGCGATTGCACCGCCATTGACGTTTACTTTTTCACGATCGAGGCCCAATTCTTTTTCGACCGCGAGATACTGCGCGGCAAAAGCCTCGTTCACTTCAATGAGATCGATGTAGTCCAGAGTCAGACCGGCTTTCTGCAAAGCAATCTTGGTGGCCGGCACAGGCCCGCGGCCCATCACCTTGGGATCGACTCCGGCGATGCCCCAGCTCACGACCCGCCCCAGCGGCCGGATGCCGCGCTTGCCCGCCTCATCGAGCGACATCACCACCACCGCGGCGCCGCCATCCACGATGCCGCTGGCATTGCCCGCCGTGACCGTACCGTTTTTCCCGAATGCGGGCCTGAGTTTGGCCAGACCTTCCAGCGTCGTCTGGGGACGCCGGTGATCGTCCTCGGTCAGCGCTTCTCCGGTGGCTTCGCCCTTGGAGTTTTTCAGGGCCACGGGAACCAGTTCTTCCTGCAGGCGTCCTTCTTTGCAGGCAGCGTCTGCGCGCTGCTGGGAACGCAGGGCAAACTCATCCTGCATCTCGCGCGTAATGTCCTGCTGCGAGCCATAAAGCTCGGCTGTGTTGGCCATGTAGAAGCCGCAATAACTGTCGAGCAGAGCGACCATCAGCGAATCTTCCAGCTTGCCGCCAGGCGCGAGATTGAAGCCGTCGCGTCCGCGAATGGTGAACGGGGCCTGCGACATGGCTTCCATGCCACCCGCGAGCACCAGGTTCGCTTCGCCCAACTGGATCATCTGGGCGGCATTGACGATGGCCTGGATGCCGCTTCCACAAAGCCGATTCACGGTGAGGGCCGGAGTCTCGATGGGGAGACCCGCGCGCAAAGCCACGTGGCGGGCGCCATAGATAGCGTCGCCCGAAGTCTGCTGGGCGTTGCCGAAAACCGCGTGGTCGAATTCCTTGGGATCAAGCCCGGCCCGCTCGATGGCGCATTTGCCGGCGATGGCGCCCAGCTCCTGCGCGGTAAAGTCTTTCAGCTTGCCGCAATAACGGCCGAAGGGAGTGCGGGCCCCGCTCACGATGGCGATGTCGCCGGGTTTCAGCATGTGGATTTCCTGGTGCTCTTTGGAATCAGAATGGATCCGCGTGCAGCTAGCAAACTGGTTAGTTTATCAGCGGAAGTGCGCGCTCTGCCACCGGTATAGGACGGATAGCTTGTGTTCAGTTTGAAACACCAACTCCCATCCAGAACCTAAGCCGCAGAGCGGCGACAAAGAATGGCTGGTTTAAACGACTACGCTCCAGCCGCCGCCGCGACCGCGGGAGCCAGGCTCACAATGCGGCCCAGGCCCTGGGCAACCGCCGAGTCGAGCGCCTTGTCGGCACGATTGATGACTTCGGTGACGATGTCCACGGGATCGAAATTCTGGCGCACCACCGCTTCCGCCAGGCCTGCACTGAAAGGAATGATCTCATCGGAGAGCTTCACCTCCGCCAGCAGTTTGCGCAATTTCTCGACTGCCAACAGCGCTTCCTTCTCCGCCGTTTCCCCCAGGACCAGCGCGATCGTGGTTTTCTCGTAGCGGAACGCCAGATCGTTCTGCCGGATATTGGCGGCAAAGAGCTGCCCAATCTGCTGCATGACCGCCTCCACCGCTTTTTCACCGTGCTCCTTCAACATGGCGGAGCCCTTGCCGAACTGCATCAACGTCACCGTGACCGGAGTGCTCTGTTGCACCGCGCGCCGGGTCTCTGCCATCAGGAGATCGAGATAGGAAGCGCGCTTCAGGAGTCCAGATTGCTCATCCGTGACCGACAGGCTCTTCACCAGGCGGCGCAGGCCGGCGTTGGTCAGCGCAATCACGATCTGCTCGCTGATGGTTTTGAGCACCACCACGTCGGCAGAGTGCCAGCCCCGGGCGCTGTTTTGCGCCAGCAGGAGAACTCCCATCTGGTCCTGGCCGTCGCTGAGCGGCAACGCCAGCAACGAAGCAATCCCCAACTCCACCAGGACTTCGCGAACCTCCTGCAGTTCGGGCGCACCGGGCGCATCGGCGATGGTAAGCGTGCCCTGGCTGATGGCGGCATCCTGCACCGCGGTGACCAGCTTACCCAGGGCCTTTGCGTCGCCCGCTTTTATGCCTTCGCCGTGGTACTCCTTGATCGCGCTGGGAACCATACCGGGTTTGCGCGTGGCCACAATGCAGCGGCTGATCTTCCACTGCGCTCCGATCTCGGCGACGGCGGTGGCCATTACGGCATCGGCATTGGTCTGGCGATAGAGTTTGCGGGTAATGTCCGCCACTTTGGTGAAGCTGTTGACATCGGCCGACTCCGTCGGCGCGGATGGCCGCGCCGGCGATGCCGCCGCGGCGGGAACCGCTTTAGCCGCTGAACTCGCCGGCGGCAGCGGGGCAGAATCCGCATGATGCGGCGTCATCCCGGCCGCCAGGTATAACTGCTGCAGGTCCTGATTGCGCTCTTCTTCGCGCGGAAACAGTTCCTGGATGCGTTGCAGGCGTTCAATGGCCTTCGAACGCATTCCGTACTGCACCAGGATTTCGGCCTGCAGCATCAGGTCCTGCAAGGCGGCGGCGCCGAGCGTCGGTCCTTCGGTCTTGGCCGGTTCCGATGACGTCTTGGCCATGCTGGTAAAGCGCGAGGCGATGACCTTGTAGCGGTTCTCATCGATTTTCCCGCGCAGCATTTCCAGGCGCTTCTGGTGCCCGGGTTCGTAAGCGTCCACGTCGGCGGCGCGATCCAGGCATTCCGCGGCTTTGGCGTAGTTCCCCATGCCGCAGTGCAGGTCGAAGAGCTTGAGCAGGGTCTGACAGTAGTCGCCCTCCCGGTTGGAGGCGTTGAACAGCTCGCTCATGAACTCCAGCAGGTCAGGCGAACCGCGATGCTTGGCGATTACGTCCTGCAGCATCGCGACAAAGGCGCGGCGGTCGCCCTTGTTGTGCTGAAACTGCTCCAGCTTGCGCGCCAGGGCAACGGCCTCGGCGTCCTGCTGCGCATCGACGAACAATCCGATCAGGTCGGCAACCTCCTGCTGGCGAGACGGGTTCTGCTGAAAGAGCTGCCAGACCAGGGGTTCCGCGTCGGTCAGGCGATTCGCGGACATCAGCGCCTTGACGTAGGTCTCACGCAGTTCCAGGCTTGCATCCTGCGCCTTGGCCAGCGGTTCCAACACGAATATGGCGGCCCCGACCTGGCCTTGGGCAATCAGGCTCTTGCCGTAGCCGAGAGCGATCTTGGTGTCCGCCGGGTCTTCGCCATAGGCGCGTTCGAACCACTGAGCGGCGTTGGCGCCGGAGGATTCCGTAATCTCCGCCAGTTTGAGGAAGGCGGCCGACGCCCCTGCCTTGTCTCCGGTTTGGGAGCAGAGTTCGCCCAGCCGGAGAAGGTTTTGCTCCCCCGGCTCTAATGCCACCAGGCGCTTCAGCACCATCAGGCAGTCCTGCTGGCGTCCGTTCTTGCTGAGGTCTTCCAAAGCGCTCTCGTAGGTTTCGAGCGCGAGCTTGCGGTTCGAGGTTTCGAGAATCTGCCCGAACTGCACTCTCTGCATGCTGGTGGGAACCGTGTAACGGGCCAGTTTCTTGTAGGTGAGGCTGGCGCGAGTATTTTCCCCGGCCGCGATCTGGCGCTCGAACAACTCGCCCAGCAGCTTTACCGCGTCCGCAGTGCGTTGCAAAGAAAGGCAGATATCGGCTGCCATCTGGCGCACGTTGTCATTTTGCGGGTCTTCAGCGAGGACCTGCATGTACTCGTCGAGAGCTTCGCCGGTCTTGCCCTTCTGCAACAGCTTTTCGGCGCGCTCGACGCGTCGCGCGATCTCGGCTCGGTCCATTCGCTTGGTCGGATCTGGCATGAGAGACACGGGTAACGTGCGTAGTAACCCAGTTGAGATTTTAGGGGGCCGTCCCCAGCAGCGGCAACGAAGTCGCGGCCCCGGCGATTACGAAAGTCACGCGAATATTTTCTTTGGCAGAAAAAGTGTTTCCGGTATAAGTGCCGGGTGCCACCAGAAATCGAGGAACTAGGACTTCGTCATCAGCTCACCGCCGGCCAGATGGCGATGGTCGCCGTGGGTGGGTCGATCGGGACCGGGCTGTTGCTGGGCTCGGCGGCCGCCCTTGAAATCGCCGGACCTGGCGTCATTCTCAGCTTTGCCCTGGCTGCTTTTATCACTTTGACCGTGACCCTGGCTCTGGGCGAACTCTCGAGCATGCATCCGGCCGCCGGTTCGTTCGGTGTCTATGGCGATCTTTACCTGAACCCGTGGGCAGGATTTATAGCCCGCGCGGGGTACTGGGCGGCGATCTCGATCTCCATCGGCGCGGAGCTGGTTGCCTCCGCGACTTACCTGGCTTACTGGTTCCCGTCGGTCCCGGCTGTGACCTGGGTGCTGCTGTTCTCCGTCCTGCTGCTGCTCATCAACCTTCGCAGCGTGGGCAACTATGCGCGCTTTGAATACTGGTTCGCCATGATCAAGGTGGCAACCATCGCAGTTTTCGTCGTACTGGGTGCAGGATTGTTACTGAGCGGCCGGGTGACGCCGGAATACACGACGCATGGCGGATTCCTGCCGCGGGGCGCGCTGGCTCCCCTGCTGGCGATGGGGTTCGCGCTTTACACCTTCGGAGGAGTGGAATTTGTGGCCATTACAACCGGAGAGGCCCGCTCGACGGAGGAAATTCCCCGCGCCATCAAGCTCACTTTCGCAATCCTGGCTTCGGTTTACCTGGGAGCGATCGTCATCCTGGTCGGAGTGATGCCGTGGAACCGAGCCGGCGTGACCGAGAGTCCGTTCGTCACTGTGTTCCGCCACGCTCACATCCCCGCGGCGTCGCACATCATGACCTTCGTGATTCTTACGGCCGCGCTCTCGGGAGCCAACGGGGCGCTCTACGCCGCTTCGCGCGTCCTTTTTTCCCTGGCCCGAACCGGATGGGCGCCTGCTGCGTTGGGACGGCTCACTAATTCAGGATCGCCCAGAGCCGCTCTGTTGGCATCGTCCTACGGTATCGTTGTCGCCCTGGTGTTGGAGAAGTGGGCGCCGGGAGAAGCTTTCGTTTCGATTCTTGGTGCGGCCCTTTTGGGAATGCTGCTGTCGTGGCTGGTCTCGCTGGCGGCCCACGTCAGGTTCCGTCAGCAGGTTTCCGCCAGCCGGCTGGCTGGGTTGCCGATGCGTTCTCCGCTTGGGGCCTGGGGCTCGGGTCTGGGCTTTCTGCTCATCCTCGTGGCGCTTCTTGAGACCAGCTGGAACTCTCGCGTTACGCTGATCAGTGGCGCCCTCTACATGGTCGTCCTCACTGCTGCCTACTTCGTGCTGAAGAAGAAACAAGCTACATCGTGCTGATTCGGATGTAACGGCGGACATCTTTGATGCTCGCGAGGAACACGTATCCGGCGTACAGCAGGCCTACCGTCCCTACGATATTTCTGAGGGTCTTCATGGCTTTCATTTCGCTCCTGTTCATGATTGCGACACACCTGTAAATTCAGGAATTGGATGCTGCGGGTCGCCGCGGAGTTGTCGGCTTACATTAGGCGCGATCTCGTCTGGAGTATACCGCCGGGCTTCGGAAGTACAATGTCGGGATGGCTGACGACCTTCTCCGCTATCGTCCCCAGTTCCCGATTCTGGAACGCGCCAATTACCTGATCAGCAATTCGCTGGGCGCCATGCCCCTGGGCGTTTATGACGCCATGCAGGGTTACGCCGACATCTGGGCCACGCGCGGCGTGCGGGCCTGGGAAGAACGCTGGTGGATGCTGGCGGCGCAGGTGGGCGACGAGATTGGGGCGCTGATGAATGCGCCTCCCGGGTCGGTTTCAACCCACCAGAATGTCACGACCTGCCAGGCCGTTGTAGCTTCGTGCTTCGATTTCTCCGGACCCCGAAACAAAGTGGTGTACAGCGACTTGAACTTTCCTTCGGTGATGTATTTCTGGGAGGCGCAACGGGCGTACGGCGCGCGGGTTCAGATGGTGAAGACCGACGACGGGATCACGGTTCCCACCCAGCGGCTGCTGGATGCCATCGATGAACAGACTTTGCTGGTTCCGGTCTCGCACGTGATCTTTCGCAGCGCATACATTCAGGATGCCAGGGCCATCATCGAGAAGGCCCACGGAGTCGGCGCCCACGTGGTGCTCGACACTTTTCAGTCGCTAGGCACCGTGCCGGTCGACGTACAGGCCATGAATGTTGACTTCACCTGCGGCGGAGTTTTGAAGTGGCTGTGTGGAGGACCCGGCGTCGCTTATCTGTACGTTCGTCCCGACCTGGGGAAGACGCTGAAGCCAAAATTCACCGGCTGGTTTGCCCATCAGAATCCTTTCGGCTTCGAGATCGGACCCACGCGTTACGGCGATCCTCCGTTCCGTTTCATGAACGGCACATCCCATATACCCGCTTTGGAGGCAGCCCGTCCGGGTCTGAGGATCATCGCCGAAGTGGGCATCGAGCGCATACGTGAGAAATCCAAACGACAGACTTCCCGCTTGATCGACCTGGCGCTGAAACACGGATGGCGGGTGAATTCCCCGCGCAACGCGGAGCAGCGCGGCGGAACAGTCTCGATCGACATGCCCGATGCCGAGGAAGTCTGCCGCGAACTGCTCAAGCGGGACATCCTGGTCGACTATCGCCCCCAGGCCGGAGTCCGCATGGCTCCCCACTTCTACAATAAAGATGAGGAACTTGAATCCGCGATCGCGGCGGTAGAGGAAATCCTGAAAGAACGGTCGGTCGCCACGAAGTAGTGGAGAACTTCGATGCAGGCGCGAGCGCCACGCTCGTGCGGCCGAGCGCAGCTCGGCGGGTAGCGCGAGGCACCAGCCTTCTCACCTCCCCGGGCCCGCACGCCCGAGCTTCTCCACTAAAATAGCTAAGTGAGCGATCCTGTCCGCATAGGAATTCTCGGGGATTACGATCCCAAATCTCCGACCTTTCCCGCCGTCGAAAAATCACTCCAGCACGCCGCCGCGCAGTTAAATCTGCCGGTCGAAGGCGTGTGGATCGCAACTCCGAGCCTGCTCGAGCCCGGCGCTGAAAAAAAACTGGAGAGCTTTGACGGAATTTGGGCGGCGCCCGGCAGTCCCTACAAAAGCTTCGACGGGATGCTGAAAGGCATCGAATTCGCGCGCCGGCGCGATTGGCCGTTCCTGGGCACTTGTGGCGGTTTTCAGTACGCGCTGATCGAATGTGTCCGCAATGTGCTGGGAATCAAGGACGCGGACAGCGCCGAGAATAATTCCGGCTCGAAAAACATCATCATCTATCCGGTCGCGTGTGCCGTGCCCGATCGCGCCCAGGGCGCGCCCAAGCTTTCCGGGACGATACCGGAAATCCGCCTGCGTCCCGGCTCCTATCTTCAGTCATACTATTCGCAGGACACGGTCGCCGAAGAATTCTTCTGCAACTTTGAAGTCAATCCCGATTACGAATGGGCCGCGATGGAGGCCGGTTTTCCAGTGGTCGCGCGCGGCCCCCAGGGCGAAATCCGCGCCATTGAATCGCCGACGCACCGTTTTTATATCGCGACCCTGTTCCAACCACAGCTTTCTTCGAAACCCGGCAAGCCTCACCCTCTGGTACTGGCGTTCGTCCAGGCCGCCGCCGACTGGGAAAGAAAGAAACTGGACGACAGCGTCCTGGAGTAGGGAACGGACGTCAGACGTCGGACATCAGACGTCGGACCTCGGGCGTCAGACCTCGGCCCTAAAAACAGGCCACGGATTCACACGGATTTTCACGGATCAGAATCGCTCGACTTTGGACGCCTCTTGCCGAGGTCCGACGTCTGAGGTCCGAGGTCCGCCCTTACCCCGTTATCAGTTCGAACGCCGGATAACTCTCCACCAGTTGACGAAAACTTTCCACCGGCGATCCCGCTGGCACGGGAAAATATCGTTGAACTTCGCGCTTGAACTGGTCCAGGTAAGCCTTCAGGATCTCAGGCTTTTCCTGATCGGATAGAGCTCGAAGCCTGAAGCGCTCCCGCTTGCTTCCCTTCTTGAGCGTGACTTCTCCAGCCGCTTCCGCGTTGCGCACCCACTGGGTGCGGCCACGCGGCGCCACCAGAAATCGCTTTCCATCACGCTCCAGCAGGTCAATGGGAGTGGAATAGATCTTTCCGCTCTTGCGTCCCCGCACCTGCAGCAGATAGTTGTAGGAAAAACCCAGGCCGAGACCCACCAGAAACCCGAAGGTCCGGTTGAAGACGCGTTCGGTCGCGCTGGGCTGGCGGAAGGCAGGAAGAGTGGAATTCATACCCAAACTCTATCTCAAATTGTCATTCCGACGCAGCCCTGGCCGCGCAGTTTCGCGATCCAGGCAAGTCGAGGCACCTTGTGAGCCCGCAAAAGATTAGGTTTGTTTGACGAACTTCAGCGAAGCCGAATTCATGCAATAGCGAAGCCCGGTAGGCTGCGGCCCGTCATCGAACACGTGCCCCAGATGGGCATCGCAAAGAGCACAGGCAACCGCATTTCTTACCATGCCAAGACTGGTGTCGTTGAGGTTCCGAACATTCTCCGCCGCAATGGGCTGCCAGAAGCTGGGCCAGCCGGTTCCGGAATCAAACTTCGTCTCCCAACTGAACAAGGCATTGTCGCAACAGATGCAGCGGTAGAGGCCCTTGTCGTGCAGGTTCCAATACTTCCCGCTGAAGGCGATTTCCGTGTCGGCATGACGCGTGATATCGAATTCTCCCGGGGACAGTTGTTTGCGCCACTCGTCGTCGCTCTTCACCACTTTGGGAATGCGGACTTTCCCCAAGCGCTTTCCGGAGTCGGAGAACTGCACAATCGTGACTTCACCCGGGTCGCCTTTCGGCATGGCCGCTTCAATCACGCGCGGCTTGCGCAGCGACCATAGCGCGGCGCCGGCGATCGCCGATATCGAAAACCCGAGGAACGCTCTCCGCCTCACGTTGACCGACGAAGTATCCCTGCCAATTTCGGAATCAAACATAACTCACTCCTCAACCCGCCTGACGCCGCGCTACTTTCTTGTGTACAGCTGGGGAAATTCCTGGCGCAAATGGGCCACCTTGGGCGCGTCGTTATAAACAATGTATGGCTCATCCGGATGCAGCGTGGCATAGTTCTGGTGATACGACTCGGCGGGATAAAACGCCTTCAGCGGCACCACCTGGGTCACGATGGCCCGGGGGAACACCTTAGCTTTGTCGAGCTGCGCGATGTAGTCTTCCGCAATCTTCTTTTGTTCGTCGTTCCCGTAGAAAATCACCGAACGATACTGGGTGCCCTGGTCCGGCCCCTGCCGGTTCAGTTGGGTGGGATCGTGGGCGACCGAAAAGAACACGCGCAGCAACTCTCCATAAGTGATCTGCGATGGATCGTAGGTGATCTTCACGGACTCGGCATGGCCGGTTTCGCCGGTGCTGACGATTTCATATTGCGCCGTTCTGGCGTCGCCGCCTGAATACCCCGAGGTCGCGCTCTTTACCCCTTTCACGTGCTGGAAGACAGCTTGTATGCCCCAGAAACAGCCTCCCGCCACCACCGCAGTCTGTTCCCCGGATGTGGTGGCCCTGGCAGCGTCCACGGCCGGGCCTGGAACCGCCAACCCGGACGCATTCCCCGCGGTGCACGCCACTGTGCCTGCGAGCAGAACGAGAAACAATACGAAGATATACGCTGAGAATCTGAACATTGAGGACACTCCTGCGGCCCGGCCTGCCGGCCCGCCGTCTTATTAGAGCCTTGAGACCCGACAAAAGTTTCGTCCGCCGAAAATGCCGTGCAACTCATACACCTGGCAGTGATTTTTTCTCAAAGCCGAGGCATGAGAGGACCGGCAGGCGGGGATATTTCTGGAAGCGAGGGTCGGTCAGAGCCAGCCGGCAGAGAAAGAATACCGAGCCCCGATCCGACTCGATCCGCCGCGCATGCATGCAGTTCTCGCAGAGTCCGGGCAGCGTTTGGGGCGGTGCCTCTTGTGGTGGCGGGCGCATGGGCTCAGGATAACAGCCAAGCTATCGTGCCTTTCGCGTTCTCACGCTTGCGAGCCTCATCGCCGATATTTGAATGAATTCATGAAGTCCGCGAACTTGTCATCCTGAGCGGAGTGGCGGCTTCGCGCAGCGAAGCCGCGGCGCAGTCGAAGGACCCCTACCCTGTTATCCGCAGCCGGCAGCGTATATTTTGCTGCGTGACAGACGCTCGCACCGTATTCTTCGGCGGACAGAAGAGCTATAGGCGTCCTTCGACTCCGTCAGGACGACACTCCCGAAAATCGACGACTGCACAGCACCCTCTTGACTTCGCTTAATCTTCGCCTACAATAATTCCTATGGCAATCACTCGACGGCAACGGCAGGTCTACGACTTCATCTCTGAATTCGTGCAGAAGAATGGGTACTCGCCTTCGTTTGAAGAGATTGGACAAGGCCTGGAGCTGAGTTCTCTGGCGACGGTGCACAAGCACATTTCCAACCTGGAAAAAAAGGGACTGCTCACTCGCGACTACAACCGCAGCCGATCGATCGACCTGCTGCCGCCCAAGGGCCGGCTCAAGCAAGCCATGGCGGTCAACACCACGATGGTGCTGCCGCTGGTGGGCCGCATCGCGGCGGGCCAGCCCATCGAAGCCGTGCAAAGCAACGAAACCATTTCCCTCGCCGACTTCGTGCGCTCCAAGGAAGTGTTTGTGCTCGAAGTGCGCGGCGATTCCATGCAGGACGAGGCCATTCTCAACGGCGATTATGTGATGGTGGAAAAAAGCCGGACGGCGCATAACGGCGATATCGTCGTGGCCCTGGTGGAAGGAACCGATGCGACCCTGAAACGCTTCTATCGCGAAGGCGAAAATATCCGCCTGCAGCCCTCGAATGCCAGCATGCGACCCATCATCGTTCCCGCCGCTTCTGTCGAGGTGCAGGGCCGCGTGATCGGCGTGCTGCGAAAGTACTGACCAGTCGTCGGCCTTCAGTCGTCGGCTCTCAGCAACCCCAAAAACAATAGCGCCCGGGCGACAATCCCCGGGCGCTTTAAAGTTTACTGGCCGACGACTGCAGACTGACGACTGCCTTACCCGACGTGCTTGTCAATCGCCTTCTGGATGGTTTCCTTGGGCACGTAGCCTACGATCTGTTCCTTCACCTGTCCGCCCTTGAATACCAGTAGAGTGGGGATGCCGCGGACTCCGTAGCGCATCGGCGTGGCGCTGTTGCTGTCGACGTCCATTTTGCCGACCTTGATCTTGCCGTGATAGTCCTTCGCGAGTTCGTCGACAATGGGAGCGAGCGCACGGCAGGGTCCGCACCAGGCCGCCCAGAAATCCACCAAAACGGGCTGCTCTGACTTCAGAACATCCTGGTCAAAGTTCGCGTCCGTCACTTCCAAAATTCCGTTGCTTGCCATTTCTCCTCCGGGAGTGCCGTCCGCCGTGAATCCAGTTTGGGGAACGGTCGATCAGCCAACGTTGGCTGCATCTATCGTAACACCTGATTGGATGCATCGCAGCCGCAGAAGTCGCAAACGCCGTTTCCGGTTTCCAGCTCCTGGTTTCCGCCGGACGCAGAAAACAGTCCACCCGGCGGTCATAAAAAAAGCGCCCTGAACCGTTAAGTTCAGGACGCCTCGGCAGCCCTCCCCCAGAACTGCCAAACCACGAGATGGATATTAGGGCCGCTGCATGCGGGTGTAAACGTCACTTTGGTAACTCGCGAACAGATACGAGACACAGAGGAATGGGAAATGAAGATCGCGGTTGGTGATCGCGGCTTCAGCGCTTTTGCCACGTTCCGCCCGCGTCGTCGGTGGTCCAGGTTTCGCGAGTGGCGGTGGTAAGTTTGCCGTGTTTGGGATCACTGAACTCGAGGGTCACGATATCCGAGGTCAGCGGCTTGCCGTCGTCCTCGGGGATGACTTGAATCCAGTGCCGGCCGGCGTCGGAAGAATGGTAGAGTGCGCCGGCCGCGCCTCCCACCCATATGTCCGAATCGTTAACCGCCAGCGCGCGGAGTACAAGGTTGTTCGCCACCTGGATGGTCTGCCAGGTTTTGCCGGAATCGAACGAGTGCTGCAGGGCGCCATCGTCAGAAAGAGTCCAGCGGGTCGCAACCTGCCCCGGCCGTGCTCGCTTCGCATAATCGCCCAAGGTGGTTTGCGCAACTCCGGCGGATAGAGCGTCCGCAGCGCGGCCTCCGACGGCCATCGCGTCCGCCGCGGCGGGAGCGGCCTGAGCTTTCTTCTGCGCTTTCAGCTTCTGCGCTTCCTGCTCCTGCGACTCCTCGCTTGACGATTCGTCTTTCTCTTTCTTCTTCCGTTCCGCGGTTTGCGCGGTCTCGAGCTCCGCGGTGGCTGCGCCCTCAACCGTAACTGTTTCCGTCATGGTCTTCGGCACATAGTCCGCGGCACGGTTGCGGGCCTCGGCGACGGGCGCGGCCGCGACAGTTCTTCCGGCCGGAAGTGGGGCGGGAGCCGCCGCCACCAACGCCGGAGCCGAGGGCTGGTCGGAGGATTTGACCGCGGCTCGGCTGTCCAGCCGGTTGCCGTTCAGTTGATCCTTTTCATTTTGCTCCAGCCGTTGCGGAGCGGGCACTCCGGCGCGGGATGCGACATTCCCTGCAATCATGCTCTGGCCGCGCTGTTTGGCCAGGTTACCGGCAACCACAAATTCGCGGTCCGACTGGATCGGCGACGCGGGTGGAAGCTTCGCCGCCAGCTCTTCGCCCGGCTTCAGAACTTTGCTGTCCGCGACGGTAGCATCCGCGGCTGCGGGAGGCTTTTCTGCAGGCTCCGCACCTTGCCGGCGGCCATAGTGGAGCGTCACCGCCGCGCTGACCACGACCACGCAAGCCGCCAGCGCACCCCAGCGAAGTACCGGCCAGCTCAGCCATCGCGCGCCTCCCGCGCCCGGCAATGGCGCGGGCATGGCATCGGTCTCGGGGATCGCCAGTGCGACGACGTCGCGGCAACCGGCGCATTCCGCCAGGTGTTGCAGCAGCAGGGAACGCTCGCGATCGTTCAACGATTTTTCGGCGAACGCGGCCAGCAGGTTGGGATCGGGATGGTCCCCGGGCTTCTCCGCCCCTTGCAAACGGCGTTGCACGATTTTTGGAAGCTGCTCCATTTTCTTTCGCCCTGAAGGGCCTTGTCGCCGGCTTTGTCTACCCGGAGCTTGCGCCCCGGGCTCTATTCTTACGCCGCTTCGCGGCTGCGACTCGCCACCTCGCGGCTACGGTTTCGCCGCGGGCCTGTGGCTCGAGCCTGCCTCAACCGCCCGATGTCCGAGGTCCGACGTCTGACGCCCGAACCTCCCCCTTCTTATCAGAGAACGCTGGCGGACCGGTTTCTTGCGCCACCCGCTCGCGGATATTCAATCGCAAGTCACGTACATCTGCCTCCATGGCGTCTTCAGCCTGGCGGCGGCTCATGCCCTTGCGCTCGAGCGTGGTCAGAATGTGCTTGCGCAGGGACTTGGCCAGTTTATCGAGCTTGCGGCTGATCGTGGACTCGTGCACGGCGAGCGTGCGAGCGATCTCCGCCAGGGTCCGGCCATCCAAATAATAAGATGCCAGAATGAAACGCTCCTCCGCGGAGAGGGCGGACAAGACTTCGTCGGTCGCAGTTTCCAATCGGGGATCGATTGCGATGGCGGGGTCAGGAGCAGCGGCGGCAAACTGGACGCCGTCTTCACTCTCCTCGTCGAGGCTGACCAGGCGGCGCTGGCGGCGAAAGCGGTTGACGAATTCCTGCGCCAGCACGGTGCGCAGCCAGCCTTCCAGGGAGCCCCGCCCGGTGTAGGAAGCAAGTTTTGAAACGCGCTGACCGTCGCGGGTGGTGGTTCCGTAGAGATCGGCGTAGAGGGAATCTGCCAGTTCGCGCGCGGCCGAACTCTCTTTGGCGATGTAGGCCGCGATGTCGTAAAGCTTCTCGCGGTAGCGCGCCATGAAGATTTCCCAGGCTCGTTCCTGACCAGCGGCGCAGGCGCGGGCCAGAGCCAGTTCTTCCACTCGCAAGCCGGCGAAGAACTCAGCCGTCTCCTGCGCCGACGCACCCGCCGGCAAGTACCTGGCGGCCACCTCGTCAAGAATGGCGCTGAACTGCTCGCGACTGAGCCCCGAATTTCCACTCTTTGCGTACAGGTCGGCGATCATTGATTCCAACCCCGTGGATTCCAACCGCGCGGATTCCAACCCCGCAGCAGCTTCCACTATGGGTTGGACACCGCGCTCGGTCACATTGGGCTTGAACATGGCGGGCAGCCATTCCGGATGCTATCAACATTTGTGCTGCAAGAAGCTGAATATTTGGCGTTCCTGGTGTAAGCGCGGGCACTGCCGGAGCGGCGGGCGAGACACCTGCCGGACTGCCGGCAAGTCGTCGGCGCTATACAGGAGGAACACCATGAATCCCAAGCTTTTGTTCGTACTTCCAGCGCTCGCGCTTGTGGGGGTCGCCTTGTTTCTGCCGTGCCGTGTCCCCGCGGGCGGAATGCCGCCGGCATCGGGTTACACCGTCCTCGCGCCGATTCGGCACGGCAACCTGACGGTATTCCCGGTGGTGGCCGCGCGCTCTTATGACACCGAGGAATTTCTCACCCTGGACGAAGGCCTGCGCTCGGGCGAGGTGATCGTGACCGAGTCCGGAAGCCTGCAGACCCTCATCCGCAGGCGACGAACCGTCCCTCTTCCGAGTGGGGCGCAGGTTAACCAGCTGGTATTGGTCAATAACTCAAAACGGCCGCTTATCCTGCTGGCCGGCGAAATCGTGACCGGGGGAAAACAGGATCGGGTCATCGGCAAAGACCGCATTGTTCCAGCGGACAGCGATCCCATCGATCTCGGCGTTTTCTGTGTTGAGCCGGGCCGCTGGGTGGGCAGCAGTGACCGCTTTGGAGTAGGAAAAGCGGTTGCGGGCGGGGTCCCGGCGCCGATGGCAGCCCCTAATGTCCGCGCCAAGGCGATGGCCGATAAAGACCAGCAGCAGGTGTGGTCGGAGGTGGCCAAAACCCGGGCCGCCATGGCCGAAACGGTGACGGTCGAGGGGGCGGCACAAGCCATCAACGGGACGAGTTCCTATGCCCGCGTGATGCAAAACGACGACGTGAAACAGAGAGTCGACTCGGTCGCCGGTCCCATCCAGCGAAACTACCAGAGCCTGATGCAGCAGCTGCGCGACCAGCACGCGGTGGGAGTGGTGGTCGCGGTGAACGGCCAGATGGTCTGGGCCGATATCTTCGCGAGCACCAACCTGCTGGAAAAATACTGGCCCAAGCTGGTGCAGTCCTACGCCGCCGAAGCCGTCGTGACCCGAACCAGGGACCGCGAGGCTGACATCAAGCAGGCGCAGGAGTTTCTCAATCACCTGGACGGACGTCATGAGACCGTGGACAGCGAACCTGGACTCTATCGGCACACCGAAATCGCGGGTGACGGTTTCAGGGCGTTCGAGCTGACGTCGCTGCTCCCCAAGACCGGCTTCGATCTGCACGTAGCAAAAATGACAGACTGAAATCTAGTTTCCTTAAATGATGGAGGATGTGCGTCCGTCCGTCTCTCGCACCGGCCGGTGCAAAGACCGGCGGGACGCCCGTCCTCCATCTGGTTTGTCGGTGACACTCAACTGAAAGCCGGAAACTGGCTTACCGGTTGGCTTCGTACCAGCTTCTCCAGGATGAGGAGTCGTTGGGCAGGTTCTGGCCTGTAATGTCGCGCAACGCTTGGTACACCCAGCCATGAGTTTGCTCGTCCAGCGACGCGTCGTCGGCATAATCCAGTAGTTGCGGAATCACGCTGCGGCGCTGCTCCTGGGTGAGCATGCCGGATTGCGCCAGGCTGCAGGCCGCGCGCTCCCGGACCATGGGCGATGCGTCGTCGTGGAACGTCTTCAGCAGCGGAGCGATGGTCTCGTTGGTTCCGAGGTAGGCCAGGCCCTCGACCGCCCAGTGGCGGACTTCCGGATCGGAATCTTGCAGCTGACCGACCAATATCTCGTTGACGCGTTGCGGCTCAACGCCGCGGTTGCCCAGAAGACCGAGCTCCCAGAGCGCCCAGACCCGTTGCGACCGTTCTCCGCTTTGCGCCTGCGGCGCCAAATGCTCTACCGTCGCCGGCGACTTGACCGCTCCCATGGCCGCCAGGTCCAATTCGATTGCAGCCGCACGGACCCGCAGGTCGTTGGAGTTAAGCGCGGTGGTGATCAGCGAATTGAACTGGGGGGTGAACTTCAGCTTCCCCCACCAGCCTTCGACCCGGCCGGCAATCTGGTCGTTGGCGCCGTCATAGTGGTTGATGGCGCGCGCCAGGAGCCCCTCCGCCTGCCGCTGCGGGGTCTGGCCGTCCAGGCTCTCGATCTCGTGTTCGGAAAGCACGGCGGGAGAAGCCGGTTCCGCTTTGCCGTGCAGGCTAAGAAAGCCGGCGATCTGGTCAAA
>Ga0187823_10000039_pt1 | contig 25035 bp, 26 predicted proteins | sample NC_wetland_sal_i_12_FD_132968 | JGI IMG/M metagenome (GOLD analysis project Ga0187823, IMG submission 132968) | Wetland sediment microbial communities from Neuse River Estuary, North Carolina, USA - SourceSoil_3 | ecosystem: Environmental > Aquatic > Freshwater > Wetlands > Sediment | place...
GGAGGAGCGACTCCAGCGCGCTGCGCGGCGGGACACGGTAGAAGCCGCCTACGCGAACGTTGATCGGATGGATCTCGCGGCCACCGATTCGCTCGATGATGGCGTTGCCGGCCTTCTTCATCCGCAGGCCCTGTTCGACGATCTCCCGGTGGTCGCGCGCCATCTCCACGGCCCCCGCGTAGCCGAGGAAGTCGGGCGCGTGCAGCATGTAGACGTGGAGGCTGTGGCTCTCGATCCACTCGCCGCAGTAGATGAGGCGACGCAGGTCGCGCAGCGGGCCCTCGTCGATGCGCACCCCGCAGGCGTCCTCCATCGCCCGTACCGCGCTCATCTGGTAGGCGACGGGACAGATGCCGCAGATCCGGGCGGTGATATCGGGCGCCTCTGTGAAGGCCCGACCGCGCAGTAGCGCCTCAAAGAAACGCGGCGGCTCGTAGATGCGCAGCTTGACGTCCCGCACCTCGCGGCCGTCGATTCTCACGTACATCGCGCCCTCCCCCTCGACACGCGCGAGGTAGTCGGTGCGAAGCACCCGCGTGCCGTCGGCGTCCGACGCTCCGGCGGCGCTCATCCGCGTCGCCATCCGTCGCCGGCGGGCGCGCTCACGACTGACCTCCCGGCGGCTCGTCTGCCGCTCGGGCGAACGGCTCGGAAGCCGCGTTGAACGTGCGGTAGACCCTCACGAGGTCGACTTCGCCGGTTCCGAGCTCGGACATCCGCGCGCTCAGCGACGGCGTGTTCGGGCTCTCCATCGGCCCGTAGCAGCCGTAGCAGCCGCGGTCGTACGCCGGACAGATCGCGCCGCATCCGGCATGGGTGACGGGGCCGAGGCAGGGCGTGCCGTGGGCGACCATCACGCAGACGGTGCCGCGCCGCTTGCACTCGATGCACACGCTGTGGGCGCGAACCCGCGGGCGGCGACCCGCGAGGTGTGCGGCGATCACCTCGAGGAGCTGGTGCTTGTTGATCGGGCAGCCGTTCAGCTCGAAGTCGACGGGCACGTGTGCGCTGATCGGAGTCGAGGTGCCGAGCGTGGAGATGAAGTCGGGAGATGCGTACACGACGCGCACGAAGTCCTCCACGTCGGCGAAGTTGCGCAGAGCCTGGATCCCGCCGGCGGTGGCGCAGGCACCGATCGTGATCAGCGCGCGCGAGTTGCGCCGGACCTCCTGGATTCGCTGCGCGTCGTGCGGCGTCGTGATCGATCCCTCGACGAGCGACACGTCGTAGGGGCCCTGGACGGTGGCGCTGCTCGCCTCCAGGAAGTAGGCGACCTCGAGTCGATCGGCGAGCGCCAGCAGCTCGTCCTCGCAGTCCAAGAGGCTCAGCTGGCAGCCGTCGCAGGAGGAGAACTTCCACACGGCGAGGGTCGGCCGGCGCGGCACTGCTCACAGCTCCCTGATCCGGAGCCAGCGCTCGAGCTCGCTCCAGCGGTAGACGGGGCCGTCGCGGCACACGAGCGTCGGGCCGAGCTGGCAGTGGCCGCAGTGGGCGATCCCACACTGCATGTTGCGCTCCATCGATGCATGGACCCGCTCGGCGGGCACGCCGGCCTGTCCGAGCGCGGCGACCGCGAAGCGCATCATCACCTCGGGTCCGCACACGAGCGCGCTCGCGCGCCCCGCGTGGAAGCTCGCGCGTGCGACCAGCCGCGGCACCACACCCACATGCCCGAGCCACTCGGGTCCCGCGGAGTCGACGCTGACGGCCACCTCGAGCCCACGCGCACGCCACTGCTGGAGCTCGTCCATATAGAGCAGCTGCTCGGGAGAGCGTCCGCCGTAGAGCAGCAGCAGGTGCCCGTAGCGCTCCCGGCGCGCGAGCAGCGAGAGGATCGCGGGCCGCAGCGGCGCAAGCCCGATCCCGCCGGCGATGACAACCACGTCGGAGCCCACCAGCTCCGCCACCGGCCACGGGCGGCCGAACGGCCCGCGCACGCCGAGCACCTCGCCGCAGCGCGCACGGCAGATCGCCGCGGTGGCGAGACCCACGTCGCGGACGGTGTGGACGAGCGCCCCCGGACGGTCGGGGTCGCCGCTGATCGAGATCGGAACCTCCCCGGTCCCGAAGGCCGAGAGCATCGTGAACTGGCCCGGAGCGAACGGCATCTCCCCGTCGCCCGCGGGAGAGAGCTCGAGCGTCCACGTGTCGGCCGTCTCCTGCCGCTTCGATTCCACCGCGAACGGCACCGGCACCATCGGCCCCGGATCTGGGCCCTCAGGCGGCGCCGGCATGTCCGTAGACGTCCAGGAGCTGCAGCCGCGTCGCCTGCAGTCGATCGATCAGCAGCGCCGCGAACCTGCGCATCAGTTGATAGCCGAGCTCGTGGTCGTCCTCGCACTTGCCGCGCAGGCACGCACCGTCGAAGGCGACCGTGGCGGTGGGGACGGTCGCCCGCGCGTCGAACTGCCACCGGTACGGCTCGAACAGCCAGGACCAGCCCACCACGTCGTTCTCGTGCAGGGTCTCGATCACGAGCGGCCCGCGGCCGGGCGCGTCGACCTCCAGCGCGACCGCGCCCTCGCGGATGAGGTAGAAGCTCTCCGCATCCTCGCCCTCGGTGAACACGCGCTGGCCGGCCGCGAAGTGCCGGTTCGCGCCGCACCCTGCGATCAGCTCGAGCTGCGCAGGCGACAGCCCTGTGAAGGCGGGGGCCCCGGAGATCAGCTCCTCAAGCGTTCGGATGGCCATCGCCGTCGCTCTCCCTGATCGCGCGTGCCTCCTCGGTGATGTCGATCCCCACCGGGCACCAGGTGATACAGCGTCCGCAGCCAACACAGCCGGACGTCCCGAACTGGTCGACCCAGGTGGCGAGCTTGTGCGTCATCCATTGCCGGTAGCGCGAGCGGGTCGACGAGCGCACCGCGCCCCCATGGATGTGCGAGTAGTCGATCGTGAAGCAAGAGTCCCAGCGCTGATGGCGCTCGACGTGCTCGCCGGCGAGGTCGGTCACGTCCTCGACGGTCGTGCAGAAGCAGGTCGGGCAGACCATCGTGCAGTTGCCGCACGCGAGACAGCGATCGGCGACCTCGTCCCAACGCGGGTTCTCGTAGTTGCGGTAGAGCAGCTCGCGGATGTCGCCGGCCGGCATCTCGCGGCCCATCTGCGCCGCCGCGCGCTCCCGGCCGGCCGCGGCCGCCCGCTGCTCGGCGGCGCCCGCGGGAGCCGTGCGGATCCGCGCGAGCAGCTCGGCGCCGCGGTCGCTGCCGACGTCGAGCACGAAGTAGTGTCGGCCGTCGTCAAGCACCTCGGTGAGCGCGAGGTCATAGCCGGAGTCGGCCGTCGGCCCGGTGCCCATCGAGGCGCAGAAGCACGTCCCGCCCGCCTGCGTGCACTGGACCGCAACCACGAGCACGTCCTCGCGCCGAACCCGGTCGGCCGGATCAGCGTGCGCGCCACCGAGCAGCACTCGATCCAGAATGGCCATCGCGTGCAGCTCGCACGAGCGGACGCCGAGGAAGGCGTAGCGCGGCCGGTCGCGCGGCGGCTCGGCCAGCTCCGCGAGCTGACCGTCGTCGCCGCGACGCGCACGGAACAGGCGGACGTCGGGGGGCAGCTGGAAGCGCTTCCAGGAATGCGGCCCGACGTTGTATCCGAACAGCGCGTCGTCTCCTCGCCGGTGCAGCCGGTAGCTGCCACCGTCCTGCGAGTCGGTCCAGCCGACCGGCAGATCTGCGCATCGCTCGATCTCGTCGTAGACGATCGCCTGGTCGCGCACCGTCGGTCCAAGCACCGTGTAGCCGCTGTGTCGAAGCGCATCGAACAGGCTGTCGAGCTCGTCGCGCTGCACGATGTAGCCGCTCGCCTCGCTCATCGACGCGATTCTACGGTGCGACCGGGAGCAGTCATACGTGGAAAGCACGCCCCGCTCGCGGGATTCACCACGACGACCCCGGGATACACCGGGGCTACCGTCGCCTGATCGGCGGAGCCTGCAACCGCCACCCCTCTGGTAGCTTCACCGCGAGCGGCGTCTCGCCGGGATGCCCGGAGCCCTGGGGGGTGGAGCGCATGGCGCGGATCGTGGTGCTGGGCGGCGGTTTCTGCGGGCTGGCGGCCGGGCTGATGCTCGCCCGGGCCGATCACGAGGTCACGGTCCTGGAGCGCGATCCCGAGCCGGTCCCCGCGTCTGCCGATGAGGCGTGGGAGCGGTGGCCGCGAGACGGCGTGACGCAGTTTCGCCTCGCTCACTTCCTGGCGCCCGGCGGGCGAGCGGTGCTCGAAGCGGAGCTGCCGGATGTCCTACAGGGTCTGGTCGAGGCCGGTGGATGCCGGTACGACACGATCGAGAACCTCCCGCCGACGATCGCAGACCAGGAGCGGCGCCCGGGCGATGAGCGGTTCGCGACGGTCACGGCGCGCCGCCCCGTCATGGAGCAGGTGCTGGGCGGCGTCGCGGCGCGAGAGCCGGCACTGGAGGTCCGCCGCGGGTGCCCGGTCAAGAGCCTGGTCATCGCGCAGCAGCACGGGTTGCCTCACGTCTCGGGCGTGCGCCTGGACACGGGCGAGACGATCGCAGCCGATCTCGTGGTCGACGCGATGGGGAGACGCTCGCGGCTTCCGCGCCTGCTCGAGGATGCGGGCGTCGGGCCGATCGAGGAGGAGGCCGAGGATTCCGGATTCATCTACTACGGGCGCTACTTCTCCAGCTCCGACGGCTCCACCCCGCCGCTCTATACACCGCCGCTCTGCCCGCTGGGGAGCTTCTCGATCCTGAGCCTCCCCGCGGACAACGGCACGTGGGCGGTCGGGTTCGTGACCGCCACGGGCGACAAACCGCTCAAGGAGCTGCGCCACATCGACCGGTGGGAGGCGGTGCTGCGCGCGTGCCCCGCCCACGCGCACCTGATCGACGGCGAGCCGATCAGCGAGATGCTGGCGATGGGCGGCCTCATCGACCGCTATCGCCGGCTCGCCCCGGGCGGGAAGCCGCGCGTGACGGGTGTGGCGCTGCTGGCCGACGCGTTCTCGTGCACGAACCCGTCACTGGGGCGCGGCATCTCGCTGGGGCTCAAGCACGCCCGCTCGCTACGCGACACGGTCGCGTCGATGGACGGCGACCCGCTCGCGTTCGCGGAGGCGTGGGACCTGGCGACGGAGACCAAACACACGCCCTGGTACCGCGACACGCTGGATGAGGATCGAGCCCGGCTCGAGGAGATGGAAGCGATTCGCGAGGGTCGCGACCCCAGCCCGCCCAGCGACCTCACCGTGCTGCGCAACGCGCTGATCACCGCCGCGATGACCGACGCGGACCTGTTCCGGACCTACCTGGACTCGCGGGTCTGCGTCACCACCGTGGCCGACTCGCTCGCCGACCCGGCAGCCGCCGCGCGGGTAATCGAGCTCGCTGCGGGCAAGACGCCGTTTGCCTTCCCCGGCCCCGATCGCGAAGAGCTGACGGCCCTGCTCGAAGCGGCCTAGCGGCTAGAGCCTCAGCACGACCTTCCCGGCCGCACGCCGCTCGGCGACCTCCAGCAGCGCGTCGCGGCCCTCCTCGAGCGGGTAGACGGAGCCCACGATCGGGCTGAGCCGGCCCGCGGCAACCAGCTCATCCAGCCGCCGCGCGGCGGCCGCGAGGTCCGGGGCGAGAACGCCGAACGAACAACCGCGCACATCGATGTTCCGCAGCAGCAGGCGGTTGACACGACACTCCGGGATCTCCCCGCCGGCGAACCCCACCACGACGAGCCGGCCCTCGGGGGCAAGCGCTCGCAGGCTCTCCTTGAAGCGCTCGTTCCCTCCCACGGGATCGATGACGGCATCCACCGGGCCGGCGAGCTGCGAGCGGAAGTCCTCGCCGATCAGCACCTCGTCCGCGCCGGCCGCTGTCGCGACCTGCGCCTTGGCGTGGGTGGAGACGGAGGCGATCACGCGGGCGCCGACCGCCCTGGCGACCTGGACGACAGCGGTCCCCACTCCGCCCGCGGCCCCGTGCACGAGCACCGATTCTCCCGCCAGGATCCGGCCCCGGCGTTCCACCGCCGCGAGCGCGGTGAGGTAGTTCAGCGCGAGCGCGGCCCCCTCCTCGTAGCCGAGACCGCTCGGAAGCGGAAACGTCGCCTCGGGGACGGCCGCAACCCGTTCGGCGTGAGCACCGAAGCTCAGCGTCACGACCCTGTCGCCGACCGCGAACTCGCTTCCGGCCGGCGCACGAACAACCTCGCCGGCCGCCTCCCACCCAAGCGTGAACGGCAACGCCTGGCGCAGCTGGTACTCACCGCGGGTCATCAGCAGGTCGGGGAAGGAGACGCCTGCTGCGCGCACCTCGACGACCAGCTCTCCGTCGGGCTCCGGGATGTCGACGAGCCGGATGGCACTGGGTCCGTCCTCTGTGAGCACCTGCAGCGCGCGCATGGTTCCTCCTGGATTTCAAAATAAGACTTATAGGGTCTCGAAATGGTACTCTGCCGATGGCCCATGCGTCACGCGGACCTCGCCGACTACCCCTGCTCGATCATCCGGCCGCTCTCGATCCTCGGCGACCGCTGGACGTTCATGGTCGTCAAGCAGGCATTCGCGGGAACGCGACGATTCGAGGAGTTCTTGGCTGCGCTGGGCATCTCGCGGGGGCGCCTGGCCGACCGGCTGGATCGGCTGGTCGAGCACGAGATCCTCGAACGGGTGCCGTACAAGGACGGACGCACGCGACACGAGTACCGCCTCACGGAGAAGGGCCACGCGCTCTACCCCGTGCTGTTGGCGCTTCGCGACTGGGGCGACCGGTACATGGCGCCCGACGGCCCGCCCGTGCTCTACCGGCACGAGGGCTGCGGCGGCGAGGCGCACACGCACATCACGTGCGATGTCTGCGGCGAGGAGCTCACGGCCCGGGACGTCTCGCCTGCACCCGGACCGGGCCTGCTCGCCTCAGCGTCCGTCGATGACCGCGTGCAGTAGCCGGACTCAACCGGCCGCGGGCACCACCTCGGCCGCGAGGCGCTCGAGCTGCTCGGCGTCGTCGACGAGCGTGTTCAGCAGCCCCAGCTGAGCACCCGCGTCGGCGACCGCCCGGATTCCGGCCGCACACCTCTCCGGCGAGCCGGCCACGATGTGCTCCGACCACGTCCCCCCGCCGTAATGGGCCTGCAGTGCGTCTTCGAGGCGCCGGCGCGCGCGTGCCTCATCGTCGTCCACGTGGATGTAGATCCGCTTGCCGATGCGGAAGCTCTCGGGCGCGCGTCCCTGGGCGGCGAGCTCCTCCTCGACCACCTGGACCTGGGCGGCGAACTGGGCGGTCGTCTGAGAGCCAGCGCCCATGAACCCGTCGCCGTGCCGGACCGCGCGTCGCATCCCCGCGGGCGCGCTGCCGCCGAACCAGATCGGTGGATAGGGCTTCTGCACCGGCTTGGGCTCCATCGAGGCACCCTGCAGCGCCCAACGCACCCCGTCGAAGTTGATCTCGGGCTCCGTCCAGCACGCCTTCATCAGCGCCAGGGCTTCGTTGAAGCGAGCGACCGGCTTGTCGGGGTCGACTCCGAACGCGCTGAACGGACGGCCCTGGCCGCCGCTCGCGACGCCGACCTCCGCGCGACCATCGCTCAGGCAGTCCAGCGAGCTGATCGCCTTGGCGAGGTGCAGCGGGTTGTGCAGCGGCAGCACGAACACCGCGCAACCCAGCCTCACGCGCTCGGTGCAGGCGGCGGCGTACGTGAGCGTCTGGAGCGCCGCGAGGACACCGGCGCGACCGACGACCTGCTCCTGCACCCAGGCGCTCTCGAACACGTCGAGCGCGTCGACGCGACCCATGTGCGCGCGGAAGGCCGCGCCGTCGAACCGGCTCTCGCGGGCGTACTGCGGGATCGAGATCGCGAATCGCATTGCGTCGATCACTCGGTCGCCGCGGGCGTGTCGGGCCGTGCCCGGACGTACGGTTCGGCGGGCGTGCGATCGCCGGACAGCGACCGCTGCGAGCGCTGCACGAGGCGCTCGATCGCGTCGGCGAGATGCTCGGGCGCGATGTTGTAGTCCTCGCGTTCGGTGCGGATGAGGTGCGCCTCGAGCAGGACGTCGGCGTGGGTGTGCCCGACGGGCGGCTCGAAGCGATAGGACGCCAACTCGATCAACAGCCCGAGCGGGTCGCGGAAGTAGATCGAGTCCATGAAGCCGCGGTCCTTCACCCCGCTGTGCTTGATCCCGCGCTCGTCGAGCCGCTCGACGGTCTGCCGGAATACAGCGTTGGAGAGCGCGAACGCGACGTGGTGGACATGGCCGGCGTCCTGCGATCTCGGTGAGGAATCGGGCGCGCGTTCCTCGTTGGTGAAGACGGTGATCAGGCGTCCGTCGCCCGGATCGAAGTAGAGGTGGCTCTCCTCGGCGCGGTCGAGGTTGGGCTGCTCGAAGACGAACGGCATGCCGAGTACGCCCTCCCAGAAGTCGATCGACGTCTGCCGGTCGGCACCGGTGAGCGTGATGTGGTGCACGCCCTGGGTCTGGAGCTTTCGCATGGCGTCAGTGTCCTTCCGGTGTCGGAGCGAGCGCGACGGCGGCGGAGCGGGCTCGGCCCGGCTGACTCCCGCTACGCCCACCAGCGTATCCCGCGTTCACGCTGCCGCGCGGGGCGGTCGATATTGACGGTGTGGCGGGGCGGGACTCCCAACGCGCCGATCTTCGGGTCAACGATGCCGCTCTGCTGCGGAGGATCGCGGACACCGTGGCGATCATGCTGTACGAGATGGAGGTGCTCCCCGACGGGAGCTTCCACTGCCACGAGTTCGTGGGCCTCGAGGCGCTGATCGGCACCCCGCAGGAGGGGATGACTCCCGATGACGCGTACAGCGCGGCCGTGCACCCGGACGACCGCGAGGCGTACGACGCGGCCTCGGCCGCCCTGCACGAAGGCCGTCCGGTCGAGGTGGAGTACCGGCTGACCTCGAGGGACGGGAGCACGCGGTGGGTGCTCGACCGGATGCGTCCACGGACCTCGAGCGACGGGCGACTGATGGTGGGCGGTGTCGTCGCCGACATCACCGATCGCAAGCGCACAGAGGTCGCGCTGCACGAGGCCAACGGCAAGCGGGCGGAGCTCGAAGTCCGCGAAACGCAGCGGCTCGCGCACATGGCGCTGCACGACTCGCTGACGGGCCTCCCGAACCGGATCGCCATCCAGGAGCACCTCGCCCAGGCGCTGAAGCGTGCGGAGCGGTCTGGCACGAGCGTGGCCCTGATGTTCATCGATCTCGACAACTTCAAGCTCGTCAACGACAGCTTCGGTCACGCAGCGGGCGACGAGCTCCTTCGGGCCGTCGCGGCGCGCATCCGTGAGGTGGTGCGCGACTCCGACCTGGTGGCGCGGCAGGGCGGCGACGAGTTCCTGATCCTGCTCACGGAGCTGCCGGGACACGACCGCGATTCCCCGGAGCTCCCGTCGTCCCCCGCGGAGGCGGTCGCGAGCAAGATCCGCGCGTCGCTGGGCTCGCCGTTCGTCGTGGAGGGGATCGAGACCTTCATCAGCGCGAGCATCGGCATCAGCCTCTACCCCGACCACGCCGCCGACGCGATGACGCTGATCAAGCACGCGGACTTCGCCATGTACAGGGTCAAGGAAGGCGGTCGCGACGGCCATGCGCTGTACGCGCGCGCCGTCGACACGGGCTTCGACGAGATCTCCAAAGCCAGCCGGCTGCGCAAGACGCTGGAGGACGCCCGGGGCCTCGTTCTCCACTACCAGCCGATCGTGGGACTCGACAGCGGCGAGGTGGTGGGAGTGGAGGGACTCGTCCGCTGGGTCGACGGCGTGCGCGGCCTGATCTCACCGGCGGAGCTGATCCCCCTGGCGGAACGCATGGGGGTGATGTCGAAGCTCACCGACTGGGTCGTCGAGGAGGCCTGCCGACAGGCATCGCGGTGGCACCAACAAGGTCGCGACCTGCTCGTGTCGATCAACGTGCCGCCCTCGTACTGCCAGGAGGCCGGCCCCGATCGTCTCATCGCACTGGCGCGCGGAGCCGGTGTCGACCTCGGTCGGTTGATGATCGAGATCACCGAGTCGGCGCTGAGCCCGTACGGCGAGCATGAGATGGAGAGCGCGCTCGCCGCCATGAGCGACCATGGGTTCACGCTTGCCATCGACGACTTCGGCACCGGTTACTCGTCGATCGGGAGGCTCAGCGCCGGCTGGGCCACGATGCTCAAGGTGGACCGCTCCTTCGTCAGGGACATAGGCGTCGACCCGCGCGCCTACAAGCTCGTGGAGGCGATGACGCAGCTCGCCAAGGCGCTCGATCTGGTGCCACTCGCCGAGGGCGTCGAGACGGAGGAACAGCGTCGCCTCTTGCTCGCGGCGGGCTTCTCCCTGGGGCAGGGGTCCCTGATCAGCAGGCCGCTCCCCTACCGCGAGCTGGAGACGTTTCTCGATCGGGCCTCACGCGAGCGCTACGCGGCCTGACCGACAGCCCGCCGCTCCCACATGTTCATCGGTCCGAACGACGCGTATCCCAGCGCCTCGTACACGGGTCGTCCCATCGCGGACGCCTGCAACGTCGTGGTGAGGGCGCCGAGCTCGCGAGCACGCCGAAGCAGCCGGTACTGGAGTCGCCGCGCGAGGCCTCGCCCCCGAGCCTCCGGCACGGTGGCGACGGTGTACACGCCCGCGTCACTGCCCGCGATCGTCACCTGTGCAGTACACGCCGGGCGACCTGCCAGATATGCGATCCCGACCAGCGTCGCGGGGCCGGCGGGCAGGCGGGCGACCGCTCGCCTGCTCACCTCGATCGGAAATCCGTAGCCCCGCGCCAGCACCGTCTGCAGATCCTGGATGCTCGGGGCTTCGCCGTACTCGAGCTCGTCGAGACCGTCGGGCGCGATCAGCGCATCAAGCCGGCAGCCCATCCCCTGCGGCGAGGAATCGAGCTCGTGACCAGCCTCGCGGACGAGCGCCGCGGCCTCGAGATCGCTCTCGTGTATCCACACCGTCCATGCCCGCACGCCGGCGGCGGCGTACACCGACTCCAGTTCCGGCAACGCTGCGCGCAGCGAATCCGCGTCGCTGTAGGTCACGCTGTTGAAGAGCGACGCGTCGGGCACCGCGGGGCTCACCTGCGCGACCACGCCCTGCCTCTCGTAAACGCGCGCCTCCGTGCCGCCCGCCGCTGCTTCGCGGATCCATGCTGCGAGGCTCGGAAACTGGGTGGCCACGAACTCCTCCTGCTTCATCGAGCGCAATCTAACCGGGCTCGGACCCGGCTCACGCCTGCGCGACGATCGGGGTAACGTCCGACTCGATCGATGCCGTCCGACGAACCAGGAGCCGGCAGGGAAGGAGATCCGCCGCGCGGGGATGACCAGCGGCGGACCTGGCTTGCCGCCGAGCGCACGTGGCTTGCCTGGTGGCGAACCGGGTTGGCGGCAGCCGCCGCCGCGCTCGCGGTAGGCCGATTGGTGCCCGCCCTCGCCCATGGCAGTAAGTGGCCACTCCAGGCACTGGGGATCGGCTATGCCGTGACCGCTATCGGCGTGGTCGTCGTGGGCGCAAGACGCCAGCGCCGCGGAGCGGAGGCCCTCCGCCGCGGTGATGTGGAGGAGCTCTCGGACCGGCTCGTGCTCGTGTTCACGGCTGCGGTGGTCGTTCTCGTGCTCGTCACGATCGCCGTCATCGCGAGCACTTCCTGACCAACGGGTGGCCCACGCTCTATGGACAGCTGCGAGATCACCGTGCGCCTCATTCCCCGAGCACGGGCGGATGCGATCGACGGCGAACGCAACGGGGCTCTGCTCGTGCGGGTGAGGGCCGCGCCGGTCGATGGTCGCGCGAACGCGGCCCTGTGCCGCGTGCTCGCACAGAGCCTCGGGATCGGAGTCCGCAGCGTCTCGATCGTGCGTGGCGCGTCGTCGCGGGACAAGGTGGTCCGGGTCGACGGCGTGAGCGCAGCAGGGCTGCGGCGCGCGCTGATGGCGGGCGCGCATCGGCGCGGCGCCTGACGCGCATCGGCGCTACGCCTGACGTGGCTCGGCCACGTCCCGACCGCGGCCCGATAGTGGATCCGCGCCGCTGTGGAAAGATCGGCGAGTGCCCTCGCCGACCACGATCTTGCCTGTGCTCGTGGCTGACCTGCTCGTCGAGGGCGGGCGATGGCCGGTCTACGTGCACGTCATCGACCATCCCGAGGCACGCGTGCTCGTGGACACCGGCATGACGGAGCTGCACCCGGCGGTGGCGGACCTCGACCCCCGCCTCACTCCACTGAGCGAGCAGGACTTCGACCTCGCCGGCATCGACATCGTCGTCAACACGCACCTGCATTTCGACCACTGCGGTGGCAACCACCTCTTCGCGGGCAAGCCCACCTACGTCCAGCGGGTGGAGCTCGACGACGCGCGCAGCAAAGACGACTACACGATCAACGCGTGGGTCGATGCGCCCGGCGTGCAGTATGTGCCCGTCGATGGAGAGGTCGAGCTGCTGCCCGGACTCACGCTCGTCCCCGCGCCCGGCCACACGCGCGGCCTGCAGGTGGTCGCGGTCGGCGCCGGCGAGCGTCCGGTCATAGTCGGCGGCGACGTGGCAGTCACCCACGGCGAGCTCGACAACCCGAGCAGCGACGGCCAGCTGCGCGTGCGCGCGCTCGACCCCGAGCTCGTCTGGCTCGCGCACGAGCACGAGCCGTGGCGGCCCGGCGCGGCCTGAGCAGCGCTGCTCAGCGGAGCGCCGGGCCGTCGCTCATCTCAGCGCCGCCCGCTTCCCCTCGCCGCCGCGCGCGCAGTCGCCTGCGGCAACCCGCGTGTCGCTCGCCTCGACGTTTCGCTCCCCCTCGCTGGGCAGCGCCGCGACGAACCGCTCGAACGCGTGCATGTCGCGCACTGCGTCTCCGTGGCCCGGCAGGATCAATGAAGGGCGCAGCTGTGCGAGCCGCCGAATCGATTCGCGGTTCTGCCGCGAATCGTCGTTGAAGGCGGCGGGCGGCTCGAGCAGCTTGGGGCGAGCCGTGAGGTAGCTGATGTTCCGGATCACGTCGCCGCAGATCGCGACGCGGTCGGACTCGCGGAAGTAGATGACCTCGCCGGGGGCATGGCCGGGCGCGTGCACCACGCGAAAGCCGGCGACCTCGTCGCCCTCGGTGAGCACGCGATCGACGCGGTGAGGGGGACCGGCCCACGATCGGGTGACCAGCCGGCCGATCGCGCTGGTGCCCGAGATCGGCCGGCGCCCTTCCATCCCATCCACGTCGTCCGCGTGGCAGGCGAGGGGTACGCGGCGTGCCTCACAGACCGCGTGCGCCGAGCCCTGATGATCGGCGTGGGCGTGGGTCAGCGCGAGCATCGAGAGCGGCCGCCCGTCGATCTGGTCGAGGATCCGCCGGCGGTCCTGGCGCCTGCCGGCGTCGATCAGCACATCCCCCACCAGGTACACGTTGATCATCGGCCCAAGTCGCTGGGAGAGTCGCCATACGCCGTCTGCGAGTTGCCTCATGTCTTCCTCCATTTCATACGGTGGCGTATTCATACTATAGCGTATTAGTACGGTCGCGTATGATGCGCGGTATGCCGGCTCGCGAGAAGAAGCGGCTCAGCCGCGAGGACTGGGAGAACGCCGCGATCTACGCGATCGCCGCGGGCGGGCTGGCGGCCGTGGCGGTCGAGCCGCTGGCCGCCTCGCTCGGCGTGACCAAGGGCAGCTTCTACGCCCACTTCGGCAGCCGGCGCGAGCTCGTCGAGGCGGCGCTGGCGCGCTGGGAGAGCTCGCACGGTGCGAGCCTCGCGGACCTGTCCGCGATCGAGGACCCGGCGAAGCGCCTCGAGCGGGTGCTCACAGCCTCGATCGCGTTCAGCCAGAGCGGCGAGCCATCGGCACATCTTCGGCTCCTCGGGGAGATGTCGGACCCGGCCGTGCGCGAAGCGGTCGCTCGCGTGGACGCGCGGCGCATCGCCCGCCTCGCCGCCGCCTTCCGCGACGCCGGGTTCAGCGCTCGACGCGCCGAGCGGCGCGCCCGCCTTGCCTACGCCACCTATGTCGGCCTGCTGGTCCTGGCACAGGACGAGCCCGACGAGCGCCTCGACAGCGACGGCATCAAGGCGCTCGTGCGAGAGCTCCGCGAGCCGCTGCTCGCGCCGACGGCCTGATCGAGCAGGGTCGGCGTCCTACGGCCGGGCTGACGCGTTGCCCTCGGTCGAGCCGGCCTGGGGGTTCCGGCGCACGACATAGCGCGCGAGGATCGTCGCGACGAGCAGGATCGCCACCGACAGGTACGGGAAGAGGTTGTAGGGGACCGGCTGACCGGGCTGGAACAGCTCCACGAACGGCGTCACGAGGACCAGCACGCCCAGCAGCGGCATCCCCACGTGCCGCGGGATCGAGAACGATCGGCGGTTTCGGCGCCACATGAAGACGGGCAGCGAGATCGCCGCGAGCACGTACACGAACAGCAGCAGGATCGTTCCCATCGTCGAGCACTCCGCGTAGAGGTTCACGGGATCGTCGGTACCGCCGACGATGCCGGTGACGTGGCACAGCCACCACACGACGACGATCCCGAGGCCCGCGATCGCCATCGCCACGATGGCGTTGACGGGCGTCTCACCCGGGGGCCGGAACTCCCCGAGCCAGGTGGGAAGCAGGCCGGAGCGGCCGCCGTCGAAGATCGTTCTCGCCTGGGAGTTGACGGCCGCGACGAGGGTGCACAGCACCGACACGATGCCGGCGAGCCACGCGAGGATCGCGGCATCGCCGAGGTAGTGGTCGGCCATCTGCAGGAAAGGCACCGACGCGCGGCCGATCGAGGATGTGTCGTAGTGGAACCCGACGATCGTGGTGTAGGCGAACAGGACGAACAGGGCGGTCGTGAACGAGAGAGCCGTATAGACGGCGCGGGGGATGGTGTGGCGGGGGTCGCGTGTCTCCTCCGCGAGCGCGGGAGCGTTTTCCCATCCGATCAGCATGTACAGCGCCAGCGGAAAGCCTGCCGAGAGGCCGGCGAGCCCGTGGTTGAGGTGCGACCACGAGAACGGCGTCGAGTTGAGGTAGGCACTCCGGTCGGCGAGCACCACCACGCACACGGCGAGCATGACCAGCACCTGGACGACGACGGCGACCCCGACCGCGGCCGTCGACAGGTCGGCGCCGCGGAGCGCGAGCGAGATCGCCCCGGCCGTCATCACCAGCGCGATCGGCAGCCAGGAGGGATGCCAGGAGGTGTAGTGCTCGAGGGTGAGCGAGATCATCCCCCCGGCCATCGTGAACACGCCGGCGATCGCCACCGTGAACCCTGTTGCGATCAGCAGGGCGGTGACCACCCCGGCCTTCGGCCCCAGGGAGGTCTCCACGTACGTGATGAAGCTCCCCGCCGACGGCTCGAGCTTCGTGAACTCCCCCACTACGAACGCCAGGAAGAACACGGCGACACCGGCCGCGATGATCGTCAGGGGCGCGGCGACGCCCGCCGTGACCGCGATCACGCCGAACGCGAAGTAGAAGTCGATCCCGGGCCCGATGTTGGCGACGGTCGACGCCGTGACGTCGGCGAAGCCGAGCTGTCGGTCCGCGTCGGCCGGTTGGTTTGCGCTCTCGCGATCGCTCGTCATCTGGGCGCTGCGAGACTACGCGCCCATGGAGACCGCTTCGGTGGGCCGGCAGGGTGTCGCGCGGGGCCATGGCGCCGGCGACCGCAACGTGCGAGCCGCTCTGATCCTCGGCGCGCTCGGCGTCGTCTTCGGCGACATCGGCACGAGCCCGATCTACACGCTGCAGACGGTCTTCAACCCGTCCGATCCCCATCCGGTCCCCGTCTCTCGCGAGAGCGTGCTCGGCATCGCCTCGCTCGTGTTCTGGTCGGTGACGCTCGTGGTGACGATCACGTACGTGCTGCTGGTGATGCGCGCTGACAACGGCGGCGAGGGCGGGATCATGGCGCTGATCACGCTCGTCCGTGGCGGCGCCAGCTCGCGCCGGACGAAGCTGGTCCTGGCCGCGCTGGGCGTGTTCGGGGCGTCGCTGTTCCTCGGCGACAGCATGATCACGCCGGCGATCTCGGTGCTCTCCTCGGTGGAAGGCCTCAAGGTGGCGGAGCCCTCCCTGGGAAGCGCGGTCGTCCCGATCACCGCCGTGGTCATCGTCCTGCTGTTCCTCTTCCAGCGGGCGGGCACGGGGACCGTCGGCCGCGCATTCGGCCCGGTGATGCTCGTGTGGTTCCTCGTGATCGCCGCGTGTGGCATCAACGGCATCACTGGCCATCCCGACGTACTCCGCGCGCTCTCGCCGACGTACGCGCTGGGCTTCTTCTTCGGGCACTTCTCCACGGCGTTCTTCGCCCTCGCCGCCGTGGTGCTGGCGGTCACCGGGGCCGAGGCGCTGTACGCCGACATGGGGCATTTCGGTCGCGCGCCGATCACGCGCGCGTGGCTGCTGCTCGTGTTCCCCGCGTGCACGCTCAGCTACCTCGGGCAATCGGCCCTGATCCTCGACGACCACGCCAACGTGAGCAGCCCGTTCTTCCTGCTCGTCCCCGGCTGGGGACAGTGGCCGCTCGTGCTGCTCGCGACCGCCGCCACGGTGATCGCCTCACAGGCTGTGATCACGGGCGCCTTCTCGGTGGCCCACCAGGCGGTCCAGCTCGGCTACCTCCCGCGGCTGCGGGTCATGCACACCTCCGCGGAGACGATCGGGCAGGTCTATGTGCCGTGGATCAACTGGCTGCTGATGGTGTCGGTGCTCACGCTGGTCTTCACCTTCGAGAGCTCGAACGCGCTCGCTTTCGCATTCGGGATGGCGGTGACGGGCACGATCACGATCACCACGCTGCTGTTCCTCTACATCGCCCGTTACCAGTGGGAGTGGTCGCGCCCGGTGGTGTTCGGGATCGGCGCCGTGCTGCTCACCGTCGACGCCCTGTTCCTCGCGGCGAACACGACGAAGATCATCCACGGCGCCTGGCTGCCCCTGCTGATCGCCGTGGCCGTGTTCACGATCCTCGTGACCTGGCAGCGCGGAAGAGAGCTCGTGACACTTCAGCGCGAGCGCCTGGAAGGTCCTCTCCGGGAGTTCATCGACGAACTGCGCGTGCGCAAGCCGCCCGTGGGGCGCGTGGAGGGGACGGCCGTGTTCCTAAACCGCTCCAAGCTCACGGCGCCGCTCGCCATGAGAGCGTGCGTGGACCATCTGAAGACGCTCCACGAGCACGTGGTCGTCCTCACCATCGAGACGCTCCCCGTCCCCCACGTGTCGCTCGAGGATCGGCTCGCCGTCGACGACCTCGGCTACACCGACGACGCGATCACGCACGCGAGCGCGCGCTTCGGGTACATGGACGAGGCGGACGTGCCAGCGGTGCTGCGACTGCTCGAGAAAGCTCCCGTGGAGTGCCCGCTGGAGGTTGACGAGGCCTCCTACTTCCTGTCCACGGTCGACCTCACGCTCGGCGACGGCCCTGGTCTGAGCCGATGGCGCAAGCGGCTGTTCCTGGCCACCGCCGCCATCACGGCCGACGCCGCCGAATACTTCCGGCTCCCGCGTGATCAGACCGTGATCATGGGGGCTCGACTGGACGTGTGACGGTCACGCATGGCTCGCGCCCTTGGGCGCCCAACCGAGCGACGGCGCGACATACCTGGCGATGTTCTCGAGCAGGTGGGCGTTGTACTCCACGCCGAGCTGGTTGGGGACCGTCAGCATGACGGTGTCCGCAGCCTGCACCGCCCTGTCTGCGGCGAGTTCGCTCGCGATCGCGTCGGGCTCGCCGGTGTACGTCCGCCCGAAACGCGAGGTGTGGCCGTCGAGGTAGCCCACCTGGTCGCGGTTGTCGTCGCGGCCGAAGTACCGCCGGTCGAGGTCGGTCGTGATCGGGATCACGCTGCGACTCACCGAGACCCGCGGCGTGCGCTCCCACCCGGCCTCGCGCCACGACTCGTGGAACGCCTCGATCTGTTCGGCCTGGAGCTCGTCGAACGGGACGCCCGTGTCTTCCAGCAGCAGCGTCGAGCTCATCATGTTCATCCCCTGCTGTGCGACCCACCGCGCGGATTGCCGGCCGCCCGCACCCCACCAGATGCGCTCCGAGAGCCCCTCCGACTGCGGCTGGATCGGCAGCAGTCCGCTCGTCCCCGTGTGCGCGGGATCGGCGCGCGCCACCCCCTCTCCCGCGATCGCTCGGCGGAACAGCTCGGTGTGCGACCGTGCCAGCTCCCCGCCGCGGTCGCCCTGCGCGTCGGGATACCCGAACGCTTCCGGGCCGTCCAGGACCGGCTCGGGCGACCCGCGGCTGATCCCGAGCTGCAGCCGGCCGCCGGAGATGAGGTCGGCGGCGGCGGCGTCTTCGGCCATGTAGAGCGGGTTCTCGTAGCGCATGTCGATCACCGCGGTTCCGAGCTCGATCCTGCGCGTGCGGGCACCCATCGCCGCGAGCAGCGGGAACGGAGAGCCGAGCTGGCGGGCGAAGTGGTGCACGCGCACGAACGCGCCGTCGATCCCGATCTCCTCGGCCGCCTCGGCGAGCTCGATCGTCTGGACGTGCGCTTCTCTGCCGGTCAGCGTCCTTGACCACTCGGCGCGCTGCCAGTGACCGAAGCTCAGGAAGCCGATCCGCAGCTCCTCGCGGGGACCGCTCACCGTCCCCTCACCCGGTCCGCCCCGTCATCCGGCGCGCGTCGCCGGTTGCTGTGTGCGTGGTGACCCGGTTTGCGCATGCCATCTCACTCCGCCGGTTCGGAAGGTATCTGTTCCGGGGCGGGACTCAGTGTTCTACCGAACTCCAGTGAGAGGAGCAGGACAAGCGATGGCCCGTGACACGAGAGAGGTCCGGTGATGGTCGCGGCAGCCGGCGACGCAGCATCCGCCCGGAGCGCCGATGAGACGCTCCGGCGTGCCGCGATGAGCGTCGGGCACCCACTGAACAGGACCCTGCTGGCGCTGACGTTCACCACCGGGCTCGTGGATGCGGTCAGCTATCTCGGGCTGGGGCGCGTGTTCACGGCGAACATGACCGGCAACGTGGTGTTGCTCGGGTTCGGGATCGCGGGGAGTGCGGGGCTGCCCGTGCTCGCACCGATCGTCTCCCTGCTGGCGTTCCTCGTGGGAGCCGGGCTCGGAGGCGCGCTCGTGAGACGGGCGGCCGGGCGTCACGCCGCGCTCGTCGCTCGCGCGTTGGGCATCGAGGCGGCGATGCTGGCCGTCGCGGCGATCGTGGCCGCCGCGGACACCGTGCACGCCGGTCAGTTCCTCGCCTACCTCCTGATCGTGGCGATGGCGTTCGCGATGGGTGTGCGCAACGCGGTTGTGCGCCACATCGGGGTCCCCGACATGACGACGACGGTGCTCACGATGACGCTCACCGGCCTGGCGGCGGAGTCGCGTGTGGCCGGAGGGCCCGGAGCCGGAAGCGTCCGCAGGCTCTCAGCGGTCGTCGCGATGCTCGTCGGGGCCATCGCGGGAGCGCTGCTGCTCGAAATCAGCCTGTTCGTTCCGGTGGCCGCCGCCGCTGTGATCGCCTTGGGGACGTGGCGTCTGTATGTCCCGGGGGCACAGGGCCGCGCCCGGTGACGAGCGCGGGCGATGGCGCGGGCATCTGCCACCTCTCGCTCGTCAGAGCAGCGCGCGCTTGGCGGCACGACCGAACGCGGGCCGCTCGCGTAGCCGTCCCACGTACTCCTTCAGCCGCGGCGACAGCTCGTCGAAGAACCCCGGCCGCACCGTGAACAGCAACGTCGTCGCAACCATGATGTCGGCGACGCCGAAGCGGTCGCCCACGAGGTACTCGGCACCGTCGAGGCGGTCGTGCACCGCGCCGGCGGCTGCGTCGAAGCGCTTGCGCGCCTTGGCGGAGCGCTCGGGATCGTGCTCGGCGTACATCCACGCTTCGAACAGGGGCGGCTCGATCTCGGCCGGAGCGAAGCACACCCACTGGTAGGCCATGCCGCGCTCGGCGGTGCCGATCGGTGGGAGGAGCCCCGCCTCCGGATGGGTGTCGGCGAGCTGCATGCAGATCGCGCCCGACTCGTAGAGCAGCTGGCCGCCGTCCTCGAGCACCGGGACGCGCCCGAGCGGGTGGCGGCGGCGATGGTCGTCGCTCTTGCCCTCCTCGCGGTCCATGCGCGTGACCTCGTAGGGCACGTCGAGCTCCTCGAGCGTCCACGCAACGCGCACGGGCCGCCCGGTGCCCTCACGGTGATAGAGGCGGATCATCCGGCCACCCTATCCGTCGGCCGCCAGGCGAGAACCGTTCCCCGACGCGTTCCGTACCCCGATCGAGCGCGATCCACGAGAAGGGAACCAAATTGCACCCCACGGCCGGCCGTACCCCCACGAAGCAGCGCGTCGACGACGATGCGCGCGGCACCTCGCACCTGCGCCTGGCACTGGTGGGCGCATTGACGCTCTTCTTCGTGCTCGCCCTCGGCTCGAGGGCGCTGGCGCTCCAACAGAAGGTCACGACGGGCGGGGCGCTGCTCGGTTTCTCCACTGCAGTCGACGGAGACACGCTCGCGGTCGGCGACCCCTCCGACGGCAAAGGGAAGGGCGCCGTCCTGGTGTTCCAGCGAGTCGGTGACACGTGGATCCAGAACGCGAAGCTGACGGCCTCCGACGGGTCATCCGGTGATGTCCTCGGTGAGTCGGTTGCCATCCAGGGCAACACGATCGTGGCGGGCGCCCCCAGCGACACCATCGGCACGAACGTCAGCCAGGGGTCCGTCTACACCTTCGCCCGGGACGGCGCCGCTGAACGCACCGAGACCGCCAAGCTCATCGCCGCCGCCGGAGCAGCCGGCGAAAAACTCGGCAGCTCGGTGGCGATCGAAGGCGACACGATCGTCGCCTCCGCGCCCGAGGAAACCGTCGGCGCCCACGCGCGCCAGGGCGCCGTGTTCACATTCGCCCGCGAAGGCGCAGCGACACGCACCCCGACAGCCGAACTGACCGTCGCCGAAGGCGGTGAAGAAGAGCTCCTCGGTACCTCCGTCGCCGAGGACGGGCCCACGATCGTCGCCGGTGCAGCCCGCGACACGGTTCGCGGGCGCACAAACGAGGGTGCGGTCTACACGTTCGACCGAGCCGGTTCGGCCAAACGTACCGAGACCGCGCGTCTGCTCGCCTCAGACGGCGCCGCCGGGGACGAGCTCGGGGTGTCGGTCTCGATCAGCGGCGAAACGATCGTGGCGGGCGCACCGTTCCACACGGTGGGCGCGAACAAACAGCAGGGCGCGGGATACACATTCGCCAGGACCGGCGCGCCGGGACGATTCCAGACCTCTCGCCTGATCGACCCGGAAGGGGCGGCGGAAGGGCTCTTCGGGTTCTCTGTGGCAACCGACGGGAGCACAACGGTGGCGGGCGCCCCACTGGAAGGGTCCGCCTCGATCTTCTTCGCGCCGGCGCCCCCAGCGGTCAGTGCCCCACCCCCCGCTGCGCCGCCCGTGCCACCACCGCCCTTCGCGGGATCTCCTCCACCACCGCCGCCGCCGCCCGCCACAGCCGCACTCTCACGGCTGAACATCAGCCCGCGGGTCCTCCGTCTCCGGCTCCACACGCCACGCCTCTCGAAGGTGCGCCGCGGGGTCCAGATCGGCTTCGCGCTCTCGGCACCGTCGCGAGTGGCGCTCAGCTTCGCGAAGGTGGAGCAGGGCCGTCGTGCGGGCACAGGCGCGTGCCAGCCCCAAGATGCCTCGAATCGAAGGCGCGCACGCTGCGTCCGGCTCGTCGGCGTCGGCAGCCTCTCGGTCGAGGGTCACAGCGGTTCCAACGCCGTGCCGTTCACCGGCAGGCTCTCGCGTGACGCTCGATTGACCGCCGGCTCCTACATCGTGTCGGCGAGAACGGTGGTCGCCGGACGCGCAACGGGACCAGCTCAGATGGCAAAGCTCAACGTGGTCGGCTAACGCCACGGCGTACATCGGCGCGACCTACGGAGTGTCGAAAAGCCCCCGACTCGGGTGGCCGCCGCCCCTGGGCGGATTGACTTCGACACCGTCCTCGATGCAGTATGTGCACAAATCCGATCGGGTGCCTCTCGGCCGCGCGACCGCGAGCGCCCGCCCCCCCTGTGCCACCCCCAACCGCACACGGATCAACCCGGCGGCCCGAGCCCGTAGCGTCGATGACGCGCCGGGCGCGGGATTCGTGCCACACCACCGAGATGGAGGTCGAGATGAGCAGCGCCGAGGTCAGCGACGGCAGCGCGACGGACGCACCGCCGGTGAAGGCCGGTGAATTCAAGCTCGAGGTCGTGGTCCTCCCCGTCACGGATGTCGATCGGGCCAAGGACTTCTACGAGCAGCTGGGATGGCGGCTCGACGCCGACGTCTCCAACGGCGCCTTCCGCATCGTCCAGCTCACGCCGCCGGGCTCGGGATGCTCGATTCAGTTCGGCACCGGCGTCAGCTCGGCGACTCCGGGCTCGGTGAGCAGCGTGTACCTCGTGGTCGCCGATCTCGAGGCCGCCCGCGCGGAGCTGATCGCCCGCGGCGCCGACGTGAGCGAGGTCTTCCACGAAGGGAGCCCGGGCGCGCGCTTCCACACCGACGGCCGGGCGGCCGGTGCGGGCTCCGATGACGGCAACTACTCGTCGTTCGCGACGTTCACCGACCCGGACGGCAACGGCTGGCTCTTGCAGGAGATCGCCACACGACTTCCCGGGCGCTGAGAGGAGACGCCATGTCCACGGTCTATGAGTCGGTGGAGGACCTCGCGGAGGCCCTGCGGCGCGCCGCGGCGGCGCACGGCGAACACGAGGAGCGGATCGGCGAAGCCGACGAGAACTGGCCCGATTGGTACGCGCTGTTCATGGTGCGCGAGCGCGCCGGGGAGGAGCTCCCACAATGAGCGACTACGACGTGATCGTGCTGGGCGCGGGCTCCCCGGGCGAGCACTGCGCCGCAGCGCTTGCGGAGGGAGGCCTGCGCGTGGCTATCGTCGAGCGGGAGCTCGTCGGCGGGGAGTGCTCGTACTGGGCCTGCATACCCTCCAAGACGCTGCTACGGCCCGGTGAGGCCGCACACCAGGCGCACGAGGCGGCGGCGAGCGCGGAGGTGGATGTCCACGAGGCGCTCGCCTGGCGCGATTTCATGGTCTCCGACCACACCGACGACGGAGCAGCGAAGTGGCTGGCCGACCACCAAATCGAGTTGCTGCGGGGAGACGGACGGCTTGCCGGCCCCGGCGCCGTCGAGGTCGATGGCGCGCGGTATACCGCCGATCACGTCGTGCTCGCGAACGGCGCCGACGCAGCGATTCCGCCCGTCCCGGGACTGCGCGAGCTCGACGGCGTCTGGACGAACCGCGAGGTCACCGCGATGAAGGCGGTCCCGCGCAGCCTCCTGATCCTCGGCGGGGGACCGGTGGGCGTGGAGATGGCGCAGGCTGTCCACCGGCTCGGCGGCGAGACGGTGCTCATCGAGATGTCCGACCGCCTGCTCGCCCGTGAGCCGGCGCCGCTCGGCGAGGCGCTGGGCGGGGCGCTCCGCGACGAAGGCATCGAACTGCTCCTGTCGACGAACGCGACAGGGGTGCGTCGCGAGGCCGAGGAGTTCGTGCTGGAGCTCGACGAGGGGCGCGAGGCGAGAGGCGAGAAGCTGCTCGTCGCGACCGGTCGGCGTGCGCGCGTGAACGCGATCGGCCTGGAGACCGTCGGCATCGAGCCGGACGCCCACGGCGTCCCTGTCGACGCGCACCTGCGCGCGGCCGATGGCCTGTGGGCGATCGGCGACGTCAACGGGCTGTGGCCCCTGACGCACGTCGGCAAGTATCAGGGCGACGTGGTCGCCGCCAACATCCTGGGCAACCCCCGCAAGGCGGACTACGAGGCCGTTCCGCGCGTCGTCTACACCGACCCTCAGGCCGCGGCGGTGGGCGCGTCGGCGGGGCGCTTCAGCGGCACGGCGATGCTGTCCGACGTGCCTAAGACCGCCACGTACACCCGCAGATACGCCGAGCAACATGGGTTTCTCACGTTGCTGAGCGACGGCGAGCGGCTCACGGGCGCCTATGCGCTCGGCCCAGAGGCGGGCGAGTGGCTTCAGCAGGCGACCCTCGCGATCCGCGCACACGTACCGCTCGATGTCCTGACCGACACGATCCAGCCCTTCCCGACGTTCTCGGAGATCTACAACGACGCACTGAAGCGGCTGCGCGTCGGGATCGACGCCTTCCACGGACCGGCCCACACGGGACCGCCGATGGCGGGCTGAGGAGAGAGCCTAGAGCGGGCCGACCGGCGGATCGACGTCGTCGTAGATGCGGGCCGCGCGCAGACCGCCCCCCGTCCCCCGCTCGTATACCGCGACCCCCGCCTGCGGTGCGAGCTCCGTTCGTCCCCAGCGCACGACGTTGTACTCGAGCGCGCAGCAGCGACCGTCGTCGACCGCGGCGCAGTGCTCGAGCGCGATCCCGCCGCCGTTCGAGAACAGGCGCCCGTAGAACTCGCGCAGGCCGTCACGGCCGCGGTGCACGTGCTCGCCGCCGGCCGGCTCCCGGGCGTAGCCGTCGTGTTCGAAGGTCCCCGTGATCGCCTCGAGGTCTCCGCGGCCGAGCGCGTCCTGATACTCGGCGACGACGTCCGCGAGGCGCAGATCGGCGTCGCGCTGGAGGAGCGGCGGCCGGTTCGCGTGGCGGCCGGTCACAGGCCACCCGCTGAAATAGAGTCGCAGCTCCTGCAGATGCCCGGTGGCGTCGTGGTCGGCCACCAGTGCGTGCGGCACGGCGATCCGGCCGCTCTCTCCGTCGAGGCTCAACACCACCTCCTCGAAGCCGCGGGGAGCGGTCACGACGCGCTCGACATCCTGCACCGACGCGTTGTGCCGGGTGAGCCAGAGATTGGTCTCCTCGGCGAATCGCCGGAAGGCTGCCACGCCGGCCACGCGCCCGCGCACCGGGTGGTGCAGTTGGGGCTCTCCGGCGAACGAGCGGACCAGGGCGTCGATCTCCCCCGTCAACAGCCCGTCGTAGTAGGGGACGTTGACGACCTCCTGCTGCTGCTTCTCTTCAAACTGCTCCAGCGCCGTCGCGGAGAACAGCTCAGGAAGCCACGGCATCGCCGAAGGGTCTCATATCGCCGCCTCGCCGAGCTGCCCGCGACCGGCGCGGTCAGGCGCGCATCGGCCTGCTCAGCCCAGCGGCAC
>Ga0187823_10000040_pt1 | contig 24988 bp, 22 predicted proteins | sample NC_wetland_sal_i_12_FD_132968 | JGI IMG/M metagenome (GOLD analysis project Ga0187823, IMG submission 132968) | Wetland sediment microbial communities from Neuse River Estuary, North Carolina, USA - SourceSoil_3 | ecosystem: Environmental > Aquatic > Freshwater > Wetlands > Sediment | place...
CGGCGCGGTTCTTGACTTTCAGCTTGCGGTAGAGCGTGCTCGTGTGCTCCTTGACGGTATGCGGGCTCAGGTGCAGCTGGGCGGCGATCTCGCGGTTGGTCGAGCCGTCGGCGATCAGCCCCAGCACTTCGCGCTCGCGTGCGGTGAGCAGCGGCGCGCTGCCCGACGCCTGCGGCTGGAAGACGCTCATCCCCAGCCCCACCATCCGCACCGCCCGTGAGACGTCGGCGGCGCCCCAGTCCTTCGGGATGAAACCCGACGCTCCCGCCGCGCGTGCGGCGCCCGCGGAGATGCGACCGGCGCCCGAGATCAGCAGCACGTTGGTGAGCGGCGAGCGCGCCCGCAGCTGCTCGCAGATCTCCGCTCCCGACTCCTCCCCCACGAACAGGTCCACGAGCGCGACATGCGGCGAGAACCGCTCCGCCAGCGCGTACGCCTCGCCGCCGTTGCGCGCGGACAGACAGCGCTCGACCCACGGCTGGTTGCCGAGCATCAGGCGAAAGCCCCAGTGCACCACATCGTGGTCGTCGACAACGAGCACGCGCAGCCGACGCTGGCGCGGGTCCGCCGCCGCCGGGGCCGCCGCGCTCACGCGGCCTCCCCGCGATTGACCACCAGGCGCACCTGCCAGCGGTCCGGCTCGCGCGCCCCGAACTCGAGCAGCGCGCCCGCCTGCAGCGCCTCGAACGCGGCCAGCCGCAGCCCCATCCCGCTGACGGGGCCGCGCCCCGCAACACCGTCGTTGATCACCTCGAGCACGAACGAGCCGTCGCGGTTCTCAGTGCGCACCTCCACGCGCGTCGGCGTGGCGTGCTTGTGGGCGTTGCGCACGGCCTCGGCGAGCACCGACTGGGCGAGGTCCTCGAGCTCCGGCGGGGCGGCCACCTGCGCGCGGGGATCGGTCGTGATCAGGAGGTCGGGGTGGTCGTGGCGCAGGCGCTCAAGCTCGGCGATCAACGTCGTGTTGGTGCGGCGCGAGGACCGTCCCAGCGGACGCGACACGGCCGCCCGCAGCTCCGCGAGCGCCGCCTGGACCTCCGCGGCGCAGCGGCGGCGCATCGCGTCGTCGATCGCGCCGTCGGAGGAGAGCGCGAGCGAGACCCCGAACAGCCGCTGGATGACGCCCTCGTGCACGTCGCGGGCGAGGTCTATGCGGCTCTGCAGCTGCAGCGCCTTGTCGTGCTGGCGGGTCGCCACCCGCGCCATCGATGCGAGCGCGGCGACCTTGCCCATCAGCCACAGGAGCTCGCGCTGGGAGTCGTCGAATTCGGCCTGGTCTGCGCAGTCGCCGAGGATCACCCCGATCCACCGTCCGCGCGCGGCCATCGGCGCGCACACGAGGCTGCGGATGTCCAGGCGCGCCGCGTACACCGACTGCAGGCCCTCGAAGTCCATCGTCCGCTCGATCACCACCTGGTCCTGTTCGAGCGCGCGGCGCGCGATCGGCGCGGACTCCACGGTCACGAACAGTCCCTCGAACTCGCGCACGTCGATCCCGAACGCGCCGGCGAGGCGGACGCGTCGGCGCGCGGGGTCGTAGCGGAAGATCACCGCTCGGCGCAGCGAGGTGAACTTCGTGGTCGCCTCGCACAGGCGGCCGTAGAAGTCATCCGCGCGGCCCTCGTCCTCGGCGGTGGCGAGCACCTCCGCGAGGAACTCGATCGCACCGACATCGACGCGCTCCGGACGCACCGGGCTTGGATGTGGACTGCTCGTTGACACTGCTCTGGCCGCGCCTGCATCATCCCAGCGCTTGCAACCCAATGCGAGCGCCCGGCTGTGGCTCCACCCATCCGGGGGGTCGCGCGGTGCGCTAGGGTGCTGCGCGGTCAGATGGGGCCCTGACGTGGAGGCGCAGCCTCCCGAACCGCCCGCCGGCAAGGGCTGATGGCTCCTTTCGCGAATCACCTCACGCGAGAGGAGCACGATGTTCGAGCACATTGACCGGAGGGAGCTGGCGGCGGTCGCGGCGGGAGGGGCCGCGGGCGCGCTCCTGCGCGTGTGGATCGGGCGGGCGGTCGGCGGTCCCGGCACGAGCTGGCCCTGGGCCACGTTCGCGATCAACGTGAGCGGGTCCCTGCTGCTGGGCTACCTGCTCGCGACGATCGGCACCGCGCACGGCTACGCGCGTCCGCTCTTGATGACGGGGTTCTGCGGGACGTTCACCACGTTCTCGACGATGCAGGTCGAGATCCTGACGATGCTCGAACGCCACAGCTACGCCCTCGCTTTCGGCTACGTATGCGCGAGCGTCCTCGCGGGGTACGCCGCCGTGTGGGCGGGCGGGGCCGGCGCCCGGCGCTCGGCGAGGGTGCTCGCGTGAGCGTCTGGGTGTGGCTCGGCGTGGCCTGCCTCGGCTCCTGCGGCGCGCTGGCGCGCTTCGTGGTGGGCCGCGCGGCGCACGCCTACCTGCACACGCTCACCGCGGTGGGCACGTTCATCGTCAACATCAGCGGCGCGCTCGCGCTCGGCTTCCTCGTCGGCGTGGGCCTCACCGGCAACGCGCTGGTGCTCGCGGGGGCGGCCACGCTCGGGTCCTACACGACGTTCTCGACGTGGATGCTCGAGTCCGAGCGCTTCGCGGACGACGGCAACCTGCACGCCGCCGCGCTCAACATCGGCGCGAGCGTGGTCGCGGGGATCTCGGCGGTCGCGCTGGGACACGCCGTGGGGTCCGCGTTCTGAGCGTCCCGCGACGTCGGTCAGGACCAGCGCGCGGCGTCCGACCCGTACGGCCTCGGACCGTGCGACCAGCGCAGCGGCTCGCCCCCGAGGCGGCCCGGCGGAGCGATCATTTGCACGTCTGCGAAGGCGACCCGGTGGCGCTCCGGGTCGGCCTGCGCGGTGCACGCGTCGCGCTCACGCTCGGGGCGCTGCAGGCGCAGCAACTCGGCTGCGGTGCGCGCGAGCGACAGGTCCGCGGCAGGAGCGCGCTCTCCCCGCGCGCGGCGCGCGAGGCCGACGAGGGCGGCCGCAGCCATCAGGTGCCCGCTCGCATGGTCGAGCGCCTGTGCCGGCAGCGCGCCCGGCGCGGCCGGACCGGCGGCGCACTCGCGCGCGATCCCCGAAGCGACCTGCACCAGTGAGTCGAAGCCGCGCCGCTCGCGCCACGGTCCCTCGAGCCCCCACGCGCTGAGCGAGACGTGGACGAGCCCGGGATGGCGCTCGGCGAGCGCCGACGGCTCGAGCCCGTACCGGGTCAGCGCGCCCGGCCGGTAACCGCAGAGGACCACGTCCGCCCCCGCGAGCAGCTCCTCGCGCGCAGCCTCCTCACCGAGGTCCAGCAGCGCGCTGCGCTTGCCGGGGTTCGCGTCGAGATGTTGCGCCGGCAGCTCGGGCATGTGGGGAGGATCGACGCGGAGAACGTCGGCGCCGAGCGCCGCGAGCGTGCGCCCCGCGACCGGGCCGGCGATCACGCGCGTCAGGTCGAGCACCCGTACGCCCTCCGCCGGTCGGGCGACGCTGCGGGGACGATCCAGCACCAGCGGCACGTCCGCGGCCGCGTCGGGATTCGCGCGGATCACCGGCTGTGCCGCCACTGCGGCGCCGGCCGGGTGCGCCTCCCACTGCTCCTGTGATCGCAGCGCGGCGGCGCAGCCTCCCTCAGCCACGACACCATCCTCGAGGGTCTCGGCGGTGATCGCGGCGGCCGCGCGCTCGAGCTCGGAGACGGCCGCGTCTCCTTCCGCGGTGGGGTCGAGCGACAGGGCTCTCCGGAGCGCCGCGGCGTGGTGCGGATAGTTGGCGTGCGTGCGGGCCCAGCCGCCGTCCCGGCAGCGCACGAAGCGCGAGAGCGGAGCGAACATCGCGCCCGCGTTGCGCCCCGCCCGCAGCGCGTTGCGTTCGGAGTGAAAGCTCAGCGCGACGTGCTCGCGCGAAACCTCGACGGTCGCGGCTGCCCCCCCGCTTCGCGCGGCGCCGAGATCGGCGGCTGCGAGAAGTGCCGTCGCGACCGCGCCCAGTGCGAGGTCGTCCACCGCCAGGGGGCCGCCGAGCCAGACGCCGCCGTCGCGCACGAGCACACGCGCGGGAGCGTCATCGTCTCCGGCGTCGAGCGCGCCCCACATCCGGCGCGTCGCCTCGAGGGCTGCGGGCAGGTCGGTGAGCGGCTCCGCCGGCACCCGACGCTTCTAGCAGAGCGGCGCCGCCACCGCCGAAGCGTCGCGTCGAACGATGTGACCCGCGACGTCGCGGGTCACGCGCCGCTTTCGAGCTTTGCCTTCTGCGCGGCGAGCTCCTGATCGGTGAGCACGCCGCTCGCGTGCAGCCGCTCGAGCTTGGCGAGCTGATCGGCGGGCGCCGGCGCCGCGCTACCGGCATCCACGGCCTCGTCCGTCGCCCACACCATCACGCTCCTCCCATCCGCGGGGTCCACCTTGACCGTGATCCTGCGACCCGCGCCGAGTGCGCGTGCGACCGACTCGTGCAGCACCTGCTCGGTGCTGAGGTCATAGGCCGCGGCACCCGGCGGTTCAACGGTGAGCTCGAGCTGGACCGGGAGCCCGCCCTGCAATGGCGCGGGCTCACCAAGCAATACGGAGCGGACAAGCGCGGGCGTCTTCACCCCACTCTGGGTGAGGCGAGCCATTCGCGCGGAGTAGCTTTGCATCTGCTCTTGGCCTCCGCCTGCCATCGCCTGCTCGCCGGCGCGCATCATCTCTTGCACGTCCATCCCGAGCTCGCGTCCCGCCTTCGCGGTGAGCTGGTGCGCGAGATCGGTGCTCTGCCGTAGCTGCTCCAGCGCACCGTCGACCGCTTCCTTGTTGCGCCGATCGCGTTTGAACATCGCGTCTCTCCTTCAGGTTTCTCGAAGCAGCTGTGCCTTACGAGCGGCGAACTCCTCCTCGCTCACCGCTCCCGAGGAGCGCAGCTCGCCGAGGCGCTCCAGCTCGTCGAGCGGGTCGGCGAGGGAATCCGGCGAGGCCGAGGCGGTCCGGCCGAGGCCCGCCGCAAGCTGGCGTTCGGCCTCGGCCCGGCGCTCCGGGTCGGGGATCATCGCGAGCAGCCGACCGAACGAGTCGGTGCTCGCCCCGATGGGCGCGTCGAGCTGCGCTTGCAGCTGCTCGTTCCATTCACCCAGCAGCGGCGTGATGAGCTCGATGCCGGCGGCATCGTCCCAGCGGATCTGCACCTCGCCCGGGTGATCGCCATCGACGTCGAGCGGCAGGTCAAGCCACTGGAGCTTCGCCTTCGCGGCGGGGATGTAGCCGGTCCAGCGCGCGCCGTACCGCGCACGACCGGGCACGGACACGGACAGCAGCACCTCGCCCCACGTCTTCGCGTCGTTGCCGTCGTCATCGGGGCGGCCCACGGCGATGATCCGCCCGCTCGGGCCGTCGATGTGCGGACGATGAAGCACCGGCTTCGGCACGGTCGCCGCGTGCTCGGCCTGCATCTGTGCGATCAGGCTCTCCACGTCGGAGGCGTCGGCGGCGGCGCCGCCCGCGGTCGCACGTGCGATCTCCTCGGCGATACCCGAGCCCGCGGCTTGCACGGCTGTCTCACGGTAGGCGCGCCAGCCTTCGTCGTAGCGCGCCTGCACAGACTCGGGATCGGTGAACACCTCGTGCCCACCGGCGATCCATTCATCGATCGTCGGCACCTCATCCCACTCGATGCGCACGCTCGCAGGGCCTTCGCGCTCGACCGTGACAGGCAACGTGGTGCCTCCCACGGGGAACTTCTCTCGCGACATCCAGCGAATGGGCGATGCGGCGTAGGGCTCGCGACCGGGCAGCTCGACCAGCATCGGGATGGCGCACGCCCACGCTCTCCAGCCGCCCACGATCCGGCGATCCATGTTCGTCAACGACGGCTTGAGGCTCGCCACAGACTCCAGCATGAGCGCCTCACCGCGGACGCCGTCGCGGATCTCGGGCTGGCGCCCGAACGAGCGTCCGAACAGACGCTCGGTGAGGCTCGTCACGTCTCGGCCACCCAGCGCTTGGCGTCCTCGAGACGGTCGAGACCGACGACGAGCACTTCGCCGGGCGTGAGGAAGCTGAACATGCGCATCGATTTGGCGACCCACTCGACATCGGTCACGAGCGCGAAGCGGCGCCACGCCTTGTGATCGCGGAACCACACGCGCAGCCCGGTCTTCACGTCCTCGATCCAGGCGCCGGGCTCGACCCCATGGAAGTCCGTGAGCACGAACACGAAGCGCAGCTCGCCCGCAGCGACCCCCGCCTGCAGCGCAGGCTCGATCCCGTCGCGGTAGTCGGAGAGGGTGAGCTTCCCCGACGCCCGCAGGCCGGAGGTGCCTTCGGGCATGTCCGTGAGCGGCTCGATCACGACGAGGTGATCGTAGACCCGTTTAGCGCCTCGATCAACGCGCGGGCCGGTCACCGTCCGACGGCGTCGAGCTCCGTCAGCTCGCGAGGCGCGCCTCCCGCGACGACGAAGGCCGCCCGGGGGGCGGCCTTCGGGGTCTCGGTCGGCCTGTTTGCAGGGCTTCCGGAAGTCCTACGCCCTGGTCGGCCTCGATAGCGGGGGCGGGATTCGAACCCGCGACCTTCGGGTTATGAGCCCGACGAGCTACCAGACTGCTCCACCCCGCGTCGCTGCTGTCATTTTACACCGCTGGCAAGGGCGATCAAACCCCCGCGGCCGGCGAGTGTCACCGCAGACGCCGGTGGGGGGCCCGGGCCGGGATGACCGGAACCACGCCTGGCCCCGCGGTCGGCGGCGGCGCCGGAGCTTTCGGGATCCGGACCGGCGCGGGCCGGCCCGCGAAAGCAGCCTTGATCACGCGTTCGGCGTTGCCGTGGAGGATCGCCTCGGGGTCGCGCTGGCCGGCATTCCGGACCCACTTCTCGAGGTTCTCGAAGTCTGGGGCTTCCTCGAAGCCGTCGAGGGTGGGTTTGATGAAGCCGTCGATGTCGGTGCCCAGCGCGGCGACCGTGCTTGCGTCGCCCACCGCATTGCCGATCGCTTCCAGGTGTTGCTTGACGAGGGCCGCTGAGGCTGGTTCGCCCTTGACCTTGCCGAGCTGGTGCTGCGCCATGATCAGGCCGATCACGCCCTCGCGTTCGGCGATCTTCACGGCGATCTCGTCGCTGAGGTTGTATTCCTGCGCGCGCGTTTCCGGGTTGACGCTCCGCATCCCGACATGTCCCGCGATGATCGGATACTCCGACGCCGCCCGGCCCTCTTCGGCGTCCAGCCGCTCGACGATGTCGAAGGTCGCCTGCACCGCGCGCTCAGACATGTGGCTGATGTCGATCAGGATTTTGTGCCGGTACATCGCTTTGATCAGCGTCCGGCCGAACGGGGTGAGCGATTCCCCGCGCTCCGGGAGCAGTTTCAGGAACATCCGGTCGCTGAGATGCGGGATCGCGGGGGCCTCGGTCGCAACCTGCCGGTAGAAGAGATGGGCGACCGTGATGTACAGGACGCCGCGATCGGAGAGCCAGCGCACCCGTTCTTCGATCTTTTCTTCGTCGGAGCCCAGCTGGAAGCCGCCCTCGACGCAGTGGACGAAACGCATGCCGGGCCTTTCCAGATCTTCGACGGTCTTCGCGAAGAACACGGGCGTCCCGTCGCGGGTGGCGTCCGGTAGGCCTTCCTCTATTTTTTCGAGCTGAGTCGTGATGCGTTCGTAGTCCTCTTCCAGCGGCGGACTGTCGTTGAGGTGCGGCAGGTCGAACTCGGCCACCGGCGAGTAGAGCACCGAGCACACGACCCCGGCGCCCCCTTCGCGCAGGCCCTCGAGTCCCACGCGCCATGTGCCCCAGGTCGCGTCGTTGACGAGGTCCGAGGCGGTCACGAGGACGAAAGCCTCGAGTTTGTTGAGCAGCTGCCGCAGGGCCGCCGTGGAGCTCTGGAGGCGGGTCCTGGGCTGCTTCGCCTGGGCGAGCTCTTCGGGAAGGAGGTGCATCGGGTAGTGGCAGTGCAGGTCCGCGATCATCTCGTGCCTCCTAGGTTCCTCCGCCCGCACACCGTGGAGCGGTCACGTTCTCGCCGGAATTTCGGCGTTCACCCTCAGCCGACCTGCACCGCGACGCGGTCGGCCACCAGCCCCGCCCCCATCGCCCGATAGAGCTGCATCGCAAGCTCGGTCTCGCGCTCGCGGCGGGCCTCGTCGCCCTGCAGACGCGCGAGCTCGGCGAGATCGAGGTGCACGCGCGCCGAGAACGTCGTCGCGCCCGTCTCCTCGATCAGGTCGAGCGAGCGCTGGAGCTGATCCTCGAGCAGCGCCGCCACGTCGTCGCCGTCGATCACGTACAGGATCTGAATCAGGGCCAGACGCCCCTCGAGCTCGAAGCTCTTGGCGCCGAATTCGACCGCTTCCTCGATCGCGAGCTCTGCCGTGGAGCGCGCCTGCGCCGGCGCGCCGCCGCCGAGCTGGGCACTGGCGAGGTGGGCCCTGGCGATCGACGTGAACACGCGGCCGACCCCGCGTCCCGTCCCGATCGCAATCGACGCTTCGAGATGGCCGGCCGCGTCCGCCCATCGCTCGGCGCGCATGCACGCGAATCCGAAAGCGATGTGGGCCGTGGTGAGCGACAGCGAGCTCCCGATGTGTTCGGCGCAGCGGAGTGCTTCCTGACCGTGCCAGAGGACCTTCTCGGGGTCTTCGCCGGCGAAGTTGACGGCATACGCGAGCCATTCGTGAACCCAGGCCTCGGTCTCGATGTCGCCGTGACGGCGGGCGACGGCGGCGGAGTGCTCGAGCTCGGCCACGGCGTCGGGCAGCCGGGCGCGGTAGAGCGGGCCGACGGCGTGCATCATCAGGTGCCAGGCGTGCGGGCAGGGCATCACCAGCCCGCCGCCGAGGTTCTCGTCGCCCCCCGCGAGCGCGATGCCCTCGCCGCTGAACGATTCGAGGTCGGGGTAGCTCCCGAGCAGGAAGTGGGCCGTACCCGCGCCGACGCGGAGCGAGATCTCGAGCGCCGGCTCGCCCATCTCGCGCGCCAGCTCGACCGCTCCGAGGCACCGCTCGAGCATCTCCCCCAGGTGCCCGCACAGGCCGCGCGCCGCTCCGTACTCGCTGAGGACGACCGCCGACACCGCGGGAATCTCCGCCTTCTCCGCCATCGCCGTGGCTTCGCGGTGCAGATCCGCGATTTCGAGTTCGAACTCCTCGAGCGTCTGGCCCTCGCCCAGCCCCATCCGCCATCCGAAGCTGAGCTGCGCGGCCCTGCTGCTGAGACCGAGCTCCTGCTGCTCCGGCGAGGGCGGGAGCGCGTCGGTCAGCGCCTGCACGTGGCGCCAGTGCCGCCGTGCGGCAACCGGTTCGTTGAACCCGGCCCAGACCGCCGCCCGCATCCGCCACTGCGCAGCGGTCAGCAGCTCGCCCGCCTGCTCCCAGTGACCTGCGATCAGCGCGGCGCGCTCCTCGAGGTGGTCCGCGTGGTGATCGGCGAGTGCCTGCGCGACCGCGGCGTGGGCGCGCCTGCGCCGGTCAGAGAGCTGGGATTCGTAGGCCACGTCCTGGGTGAGCGCATGCTTGAACACGTACACCGCCTCCGAGTCCACCTGGTGCTCGTAGAGCAGCTCGGCGTGGCGCAATCCCGCGAGCGCCTCCTCCAGCACGCCGGGGTCGAGATCGACGACCCGCTCGAGAACCGGCGCCGGAATCTCCCTGCCGACGACCGCGGCGGCCTGCAGGACCTCCTTCTCGTACGGCGCGAGCCGATCGATCCGCGCAGAGAGCACCGCGTGAACGCTCGCGGGCACGGTCATCCGGTCGAGCGCCCGCACGAGCCTGTACGAGCCGCGCTCGCCCTGCAGGTGCCCCGTCTCGATCAGCGAGCGCACGAGCTCCTCGACGAACAGGGGATTGCCCTCGGTTCGCTCGATGATCAGGTCGGCGAGCCCGTCCAGGGAGGGATCGTCTCCGAGCAGGCCGCTCAAGAGGCTGCCCACCGCGGGCGCCGTCAACGGAGCGAGCGGTATCTGGCGGTAGTAGGAGCGCGCCATCCACTCGGTTCGGTGATTGGGCCGCATCGTCGCCACAGCCAGGCCACGCGTGTCCTGGATCGCATCAACATGGTTGGCGACGAACGCGGCGCTCGCGTCGTCGAGCCAGTGCAGGTCCTCGAGGATCACCACGGAGGGCTCGTGCGCGCTCTGGGCACGAGCGAGCCTCCCCATCAGCGACAGCAGGCGGCGCTGGCGCGCCTCCGGGTCCATCGCCGGCAGCGGCTCCTCCGGGTCGGCAACCCCGAGGAAGTCGAGCATCAAGCCGAGCTCGTCCTCCAGACCGCCACCGAGCGCCAGCAGCCGTTCGGTGATCCGCTCACGTGCCATCTCACCGGGGTCGCGCGAGGTGATCTCGAAGTACGAGCGCAGCATTTCGATGACCGGGAGCAGCGGCACCGCGCCCCCGTGTGCCTGCGCGACCATCCGGTAGACCGGTATCCCCCGCTCGCGGCAGCGCTCGCTGAACTCGTGGCAGAGCCTGCTCTTGCCGACGCCGGCGTCGCCCACGACGCCGACCACCTCGGCTGGTCCCGCGAGCCCACGCTCCAGCGCGCGTTCGACGGCCTCCATCTCCTCCTCGCGTCCCACGAAGCTCGACAGGCCACGTGCGCGCTGAGCGTCGACCCGCCCCGCTGCGGTACCCACGTCGCGGAGCTCGAACACCCGCACCGGGACGCTCGCGCCCTTCACCTTCTGCTCGCCGAGATCGGCCACCTCGAAGAAGCCCTCGACCAACGCGGCCGTGTCGCCGGTCATGTAGGTGCTGCCGGGTGCCGCCAGCGACTCCATCCGCTTTGCGAGCGCGACCGCGTGGCCGATCGCGGTGTATTCGACCGCGAGGTCCTCGCCGATCGCGCCGAATATCACCTCACCCGAGTGGAGCCCCAGGCGCAGGGCCAGGTCGACCCCGTGCTCGCGCGCGACCTTCGCCCGGTACCCGTCGAGCTCGCGCATCAGGTGAAGCGCCGCGAGGCACGCTCGCTGCGCGTGATCCTCGTGCGCGACCGGCGCTCCGAAGAGGGCGAGGATCCCGTCGCCCGTGAACTTGTCGACGGTGCCCTCGAAGCGATGAACGCCCGCGCACAGGATCTCGAACACCTGCTCCATGGTCGCCCGCCAGAACTCCGCGTCCCGGCTCTCGATCAGTTCCGTCGAGCCGGCCACGTCGGCGAACATGACCGTCACCTGCTTGCGCTCGCCCTCCAGGGCACCTCGCGCCTCGCGGATCTTGTGCGCGGGCGAGACCGGCATCGACAGCTGCGCGCCCGGGGCGGCAGCTGAGCGCCGCGCATCGCGGACGCCGTCACCGCCAGTCTCGAGCTCGGCGCCGCAGGCGTCACAGAAGCGCTGTCCGGGCGGGTTGGCGACGCCGCAGCTCGGACACGCCGGCGCACTCTCCAACGGCAGCGCACAGCTCCCGCAGAAGCGGGCGCCGGATCGATTCTGATGACCGCATGAGGGACAGTTCAACGGCACGCAGGCCTCACCGTCTTGCGCCCACATCATCTATCGGCCACGAGACAAAGTCAACGCGTCCGCCGGGCCCCGGGGACCTCCGGGCCGGGGCTCCGGAGGTGTGGGAGTATCTGCGCGTGGACATCGTGCTGCCTCCACGTCGAGCCCGATGAGCGCGCCCGGACCGGATGGCTTCTACCACCCCTCCAGTGAGGCCGAGCTCGCCGACCTCGTGAGGTCCGCGAGCGAGCGCGGGCTGCAGCTGCGAGTGCGCGGCGCGGCGCACTCGATCTCTCACGCCATCTACACCGATCCGCTCGCAGGCTGGCCCAACAGCATCAACGAGCAGAGCCCGCCCCCCGGCCCGAACATCGATGTGATGCTCGACCGGTATCGGGGCTGGAGGGTGAGAGACGAGTCGCGCAAACTCGTGGAGGCGGACGCGGGCATTCACATGGGCGAAGACCGGACCAACCCGGAAAACGCCAGTCTGACGACCAGCCTGCTGTGGCAGCTCTGGAACGACAAGGGATGGGCGCTCTCGAACCTCGGCGGCATCACACGCCAGACGGTGAGCGGCTTCACCGCCACGGGCTCATCGGGCGGCTCGGTGAAGTACTCGGTGAACGACAACCTCTGGGGCTTCCGGGTCATCGACTCGAACGGGAACGTTCACGAGGTCACACGAGAGGACGCTGACCCGGGACCGTTCCTGGCGATGGCCCCCAACCTCGGCCTGCTCGGCGTCGTCTCCAAGATCATCTTCGAGTGCGTCGACACGTTCAACATCGCCGGCCAGGAGGCGATCACAACCGTCGAGGACTGCGAGATCGACCTCTTCGGGCCGGGAACGGCGGAGAAGCCGTCGCTCGAGGCGTTCCTGCGCGACGCCGAGTACGCGCGGGTGGAGTGGTGGCCGCAGCGCGGCGCCGAGCGCGTCCAGGTATGGCAGGCGCAGCGGATCCGCCCCCAGCTCGGCTTTCACCGTCGCACCTACGAAGAGTTCACCGATGAACCACGCACGCAGGTCGCCATCTCGCTCATCTACACCTTCCTGAGCAACCTCGACGATCTCTCACAGGCCAAGCCACAGATCGCTCGCACGTTCGCCCGCGCCGAGAAGCTCCTCGAAACAAGCTCCCCGCTGGAGAAACTCGGCCCGTTGGGCTGGGCGTTGGCGAATGTCCTCGCGTTCGCCGGCAAGCTCGCGACCGACGCACTCATCGATCTGCTGAAACCGCTCGCGGGCACCATCGAGCGCAAGCTCCCGTGCATCTTCCCGTTCCTGCTCTCGTTCTTCGTCTCGCTCGACTCACAGAAGCGCGGGACCGCGAAGGGCGAGCCGCAGGCCTTCCAGGACGAAGCCTGGCACGGATTGCCGATGGACAACGAATCCGATGACGACCTGCTGCCGATCGCTTTCACCGAGGCGTGGGTACCGCTCGGACGCACCAAACAGGTGATGCTGCTGCTGAGGGAGTACTTCACCAGCCCGGCGGACGTGCACGAGTCCTATCGGCGCACCGGCCTGTTCGCGTGGGAGCTGTACGCGGCCAAGCCCACGCCGTTCTGGATGAGCGCGTCGCACGAGCAGGACGAGGAGTGGCGGGACGGGGTGTTCAGGATCGATCCCTTCTGGTTCGCAGGGACTCCCGTGGACCCCTCAGAGACCTTCTACCTGCAGTTCTGGGAACTGCTGCGCGACAACGACATCCCGTTCCGGCTCCACTGGGGCAAGTACCAGCCGGCGCCCGACGCCGGCGCGGGCGGCTGGGTCGCCTATTTCAGGTCGCAGTACCCGCGCTGGAATGACTTCTTGGCCCTGCGCGCCGAACGTGACCCGCACGGCACCTTCCTCACGAGCTACTGGCGCGAGCGCATCAAATGAGCGCTACGCGGCCGCGGACGCGGGCTCGCCCGCCGCGACCGCGCGCTCTGCGCCGAGGTGCCGCGAGAGGAAGTAGAGCTGGTCTGCGACCGCGCGCTCGAACGGCTCGCCCGTGTACACGTCGAAATGCCCGATCGGATACGTGCGAACCTCGCCGCGGCCGGTGGCGAGCCATGCAGCCGCCTGCGCCGCCTTCGGTGGGGCGACCGCGTCACGGTCGGCGATCTGCACGAGCATCGGGCAGGGCAGGCGGTCGGCTTGCAGCCCGGGGCGGTAGCTGCCCGCGGTCAGCATGATCCGCGCGGCGAACTCGTTGCGCCACGTCTCCCCCGTGATCGAGAGGTATCCCGGTTCGGCGTCGGGCGAGCTCATCGCGGCGAGCGAGCCGGGCGGCCCGACCGCGGGCAGCATCACGGGCTCACCGCCGCGCAGCGAGGAGGCGAGGTCCCGGAGTCCCGCGCCGACGAGGCGCATCATGTGGCCGACGCCCGCGTAGCGGACCAGGTTGAGCAGGGTCTGCACCCCGTCCATCGCGGGAGTCTGCGCGATCGCCGCCGCCACACGTCCGTCGGCCACCGCCACCGGCACCACGTGGCCGCCGGAATAGGAGCTCCCCCACACGGCGATCCGGTCCGGGTCGACGCCGTCGAGCGAACGCGCGAACGCGATCGCGGCCGCGTAGTCCTCGAGCTGGCGCTTGACCGACAGCAGCTGGCGGGGCTCGCCGGCACTCCTGCCGAAGTGGCGGTAGTCGAAGGCGAGCGCGTGCAGCCCAGCGGCGGCGAAGCGCTCCGCGTACGGGATCAGCCCCGAGTCGACCGTGCCGACGAACCCGTGCGCGAGCACCACGCACGGCGCCCGCCCGTCAGCGCCGGCGAAGGAGTCGCCGACGGGCGCGAGGTGCACGCCCGCGCAGCGCTCGCCCCCGCTCGTGAACTCGATCTCGCTCACGCGGGCACGCCCACGCCGGCTGCCCCGACAGTGCCCGCGGCGCGGCCCGCGCTGTCGCGGCCGGTCGCAGCGCCCGCTCGCGCGCGCTCCTGGCCGGCGGGGATCGTGCGCGTGAGCAGCTCGCGCTCGTAGGAGTACCACTCGAGCTGCATCGTGTGGCGGGGCTTGTTCGTGAAGTGGCCCGCGTGGAATGCCTCGTCGCGCTTGATCTCGTGTTCCATCTCGGCCTGCGGCGGCGGCGCCCAGGCGCCGTAGAGCCAGCGCGCGGCCAGCTTCGACTGCAGCTCCGAGAGCGGGAAGATCGTGGGTATCGGCTGCCCAAGGCCGATGAACGCCAAGTCGTCGAAACCCGGTTTGAGCATCCGCTTGTACAGCGGGATCACGTTCTCGGGCGCGGAGATGAAGTCCTCGTCGAAGAACGGGAAGCTGATGTTGTAGCCCGTCGCGTAGATGATCGCGTCGACGCGCTCCACCGACCCGTCGCGGAAACGGACGCGGTCTCCCTGCAGCTCCTCCACGTCGACCTTCGCCACGGCGTCGCCGGCGCCGAGGCGGCCGAGCAGCTCGCTCGAGACGGTGGGGTGCGCATCGAGGAAGTTGTGATCGGGCGTCGGGAGCCCGAAGTCCTCCATGCGGCCGCTGAACACCCGCGGCAGGATGCGCCCCATGCGGCGCTGGAGCCCGAGCGGGATTCGCGGGTTCGTCTTCACGATCTGATCTGCGGGTTTGCCGAACAGGTACTTCGGCACCACGTACGCGCCCGAGCGCGTGGAGATGAAAGCCACCTCCGACACCGTCTTGCGCCCGAGCTCGGACACGATGTCCACGGCGCTGTTGCCGATCCCCACGACCAGGACGCGCTTCCCGTAGAGGTCGAGCGGATCGCTCGGGTCGATGTAGTCGTGCGAGTGGATCACGGGGCCGTCGAACGTGCCCGGGAACTGCGGGTGGCGCGCGCTCCAGTGGTGGCCGTTGCACACAAGGAGCGCGTCGAAGCTCTGCCGCGTGCCGTCCTCGAGCGTTATCTGCCAACCCCCCGCGGAGCCGCGCTCCGCACGTGCGACGCGCGTGTTGAAGTGGATCCGTTCGCGCAGCGCGAACGCGTCCGCGTAGTCGCACAGCCACTCGAAGATGTGCGTGTGGTGCGGATAGTCCGGATACCGGTCCGGCATCGGGAAGTCGCGGAACGAGATCGACGGCTTGGAGATGTCGATGTGCAGCGAGCGGTACGCCGAGGACACGCCGTTGGGGTTCTGGAAGTACCAGTTGCCGCCAACGTCGTCCGACGCCTCAAAGCACGTGTACGGGATCCCGAAGTCGGACAGCGACTTGCAGGCGGTCAGCCCGCTCACGCCCGCCCCGATCACGCATACCGACGGAAGCTCGCTCACACCCGCATGCTAACGCCGCGGGCATGCGACTGGCTGCCCGGCCAACGGGGCGCGCGAGGCTCGGCGGCGCGCCTGGTGCGGTGCCTCAGCCCGGCGGCCGCCGGCGCTGCGGGTAGATCGTCTCGCCCCGCGCGAGCATCTCGGTGAACTGCTGGATCCGGCGCGCGCGTGTGTCGCTGCGCCTGGCCTGGTGGATGCGCAGCAGCACCGAGTAGCGGTTCTGGCTCGTGAGCACGTCGAACATCGCGCGCGCGGCCGGCTCGGCGTCGAGCGCACGCGCGAGGTCGTCGGGCACCTCGATCGTCGCCGGCCCCGCGTACGCGGCCTCGTAGCGGCCGTCCGCCTGGGCGCGACGCACCTCCTCGAGCCCGCGCTCGCGCATCCGGCCCTCTGCGGTCAGCCGCTGCACGTTCTCCACGTTTTTCGCCGACCACGCGCTCCGCGCCCGGCGCGGGGTGAAGCGCTGGAAGTACGTCGCCTCGTCGCGGCGGCCGGTCTGGCCGTCGATCCACCCCTCGCACAGCGCCTCGTCGAGCGCCTGCGCGTAGGTCAGCGACGTCGGCTCGGTGAAGCCCTTCTTCGCGAGCACCAGCCGCACTCCCGTCTCGTCTCCCGAGTGCTTGCGCAGCCACCGGCGCCATGCGGCGACGTCGCGGACGAGCAGCTCCGGGCGCTCGGCGGGCACCGGAGCATCGTAGGACGCCCGCCATCCTGCGCCTCTACCATCCGCCACGTGCGCGTCGCGGTGGTGGACATCGGTACCAACACCACGCGTCTGCTGATCGCCGACGTGGACGCGGACGGCAGCGTCGACGAGCGCCTGCGGCGCTCGGAGGTGACGAGGCTCGGCGACGGCGTGGACGCGAGCGGCGCCCTTTCGGAGCAGGCGACGGCGCGCGTGTTCGCCCGCCTCGACGAGTTCGCGCTCGCGATCGGCGAGCACGAATGCGAGGCGAACCTGGCGGTGCTCACCTCCGCCGTGCGAGACGCGTCCAACGGCGCGGAGTTCGCCGCGCGCGTGCGCGACGAGTACGGGCTCGACGCCCGCGTTCTCGCCGGCGAGGAAGAGGCGCAGCTCACGTTCCTGGGCGCGATGGCGGGTCGTGCCCCCGCCGTCGAGCCCACGGTGGTGATCGACATCGGCGGCGGCTCCACGGAGGTGGTCGTGGGAGTCGGGCGCAGTGCCGGCTTTCACACCTCGCTCGCGGCGGGCGTGGTCCGGATGAGCGAGCGCCACATCCACAGCGACCCCCCGGCTCCCGCCGAGCTCCAGGAGCTGGCGGGCGACGTTCGCGAGGTGCTCGCCGCCGGCGTGCCGGACGCCGAGAGCGCGCCCGTGCGCGCCGGTATAGCGGTGGCGGGCACCGCCACGTCCGCGGCGGCGATCGAGCTCGAGCTGCCCGTGTACGACTCCGCCCGCGTCCACGGCCATCCCCTGTCGCTGGGAACCGTCGAACTGCTGCTCGCCCGGCTCGCTGACATGGACGAAGACGGCCGCCGCTCAGTGGTGGGGCTCCAGCCCGGCAGGGCCCCCACGATCGTGGCCGGATTGGTGCTCCTGACAGAGGCGATGCGCGCGTTCAAACTCGAGCGAGTGGAGGTCTCCGAGCACGACATCCTGTACGGAGGCGCGCTCCGCCTGGCGGGACTCGGCTAGACGCGAGCGAGCGAGGACGCAGCCGGCGGGCGTGAGGCGCGCCTCAGGCGAGGTTCGAGCGGCGGGGGTAGGCCACTGCCGGATCCGTCAGCACGTTCACGAGCGCGGGCGCGCCCGCGGCGAACGCGCGCTCGAGCGCGGGACGGAGCTCGGCGGGGGTCCGCACGAGCTCGCCATGGCCGCCGAGCGCCTGCACGACCTCGTCGTAGCGCGTCTCGGGACGGAGCTCCGCTGCGACGGAGTACCCGTAGAGGAACTCCATGGGGTGCTTCTCGAGCGCCCAGATCCCGTTGTTGCCCATCACGCCGACGACGTTGACGCCGTGGCGCGCGAGCGTGTCGAACTCCATCCCCGAGAACCCGAAGGCGCCGTCCCCGAGCAGCATCACCACCTGGCGGTCAGGGTGGGCGAGCTTCGCGGCGAGCGCGTAGCCGGGCCCGGTGCCGAGACAGCCGAACGGCCCTGGGTCGAGCCAGCAGCCGGGCTGGTAGCTGTCGACGACGCGCCCCGCATAGGAAACGTAGTCGCCGCCGTCGCCGACGATGATCGCGTCGCGGTCGAGCACGGTGGCGAGCTCGGCGTAGAGGCGCATCGGATGCAGCGGCGCACGGTCGTCCTGCAGCTCGGCGCGCTCCGCCGCGCGCGCCTCCGTCTCCGCCTCGCGCAGCTCGGTCACCCACTGCTCGCTCGCGAGGGCGTTTACTCCGGTCACCTCGAGGATCCCGCCGAGCGCGTGCGCGATCGAGCCGTAGCACTCGACAGCGACGGGGCGCGGGTGGTTGCGCTCCGGCTCGGAGGAGTCGACGACGACGATCTCGGTGTCCTCGCCGAAGGAGGCGCCGAAGCCGAGCCGGAAGTCCATCGGCACGCCGACGACGAGTGCGACGTCGGCGCCCTTCAGCGCGCGCGAGCGCGCGCGAGAGAAGAACAGCTCGTGGTCAGCCGGCACACAGCCGCGGGCCAGCCCGTTCAGGAACACGGGGATGCGGAGCGTCTGCGCGAGCGCGAGAAGCGCGTCCTCGCCGTGACCCCAGTACAGGTCGGTGCCGGCCATGATCACCGGCCGTTCGGCGCCCCGCAGCAGCTCTGCGGCACGCTCGATCGTCGCGGGCTCGACATCGCGACGGGCTTCGCCGGCGCGCGAGCCGGTGTCGACCTCCTGCGCCTCCATGAACACGTAGTCGAGCGGGAAGTCCACGAACGCGGGCCCGCCGTGCGGAGCGGCCGCAGCGGCGAACGCGTCGTCCACGAGTCCCGCGATCTCCTCTGTGCTCCCTGGCGTGGTGGCGAGCTTGCACAACGGCCGCACGAACGGCACGTGATCGATCTCCTGGAGCGACCCCTGCCCCCAGCGCAGCGCGGGCGCGCGCCCGCCGAGCACCACCATCGGCGAGTGGTTCGCCTGTGCGGAGGCCATCGCGCTCATCCCGTTCGTGACGCCGGGGCCCGCGGTGAGCGCGCACGCTCCCGTCTCGCGCGTGACCTTCGACCAGCCCTCGGCGGCGAACGCCGCGGTCGACTCGTGGCGCACGTCCACGATGTCGATGCCCTCCTCGCGGCAGCCGTCGTAGATCGAGAACAGGTGCCCGCCGGACAGCGTGAACAGCTTGCTGACGCCGTGTGCCTTCAGGCGCCGCGCGACCAGGCGCCCGCCGTGGTAGGTGGCGGGCTCGGTCGCGCTCTCGGCGCTCTCAGCGCTCTCCGTGGCCATGCGCGCGACTCTACCCGCTGGCGCCTTCCAGACGATGCCCGGGGTGGGATTCGAACCCACACGCCCATGTTCAGGCCGTCGATTTTAAGTCGACTGCGTATACCAGTTCCGCCACCCGAGCAAAGCGGCATCCGGAGCCAGTCTAGGGGAGTAAAAGGTCCCTAAAACCGCGCCAAATCGCGCAACTTCGCCGCTGCTACGGTGTCTGTTGGGTGAGGAACCGTTCATCAGGAGGGTCCGTGGAGGTCTCCGCGCTACCACATACCGGCGCACTGCCGGGCTTGAAGGGCCCGTCGCCGCTGCTCAAGCTGCAGTCCGACGAGCGGCTCGTCGCGCTCACCCGCCGCGGGCACCACGCAGCGTTCGAGACCCTCTGCGCGCGCTACCAGTCGCGCCTGCTCGCGTTCTGCCGTCACATGCTCGCCTCGCGCGAGGACGCGGAGGACGTTCTGCAGGAGGTCTTCGCAGCCGCCTTCAACGCGATCCTCGCCGACGAGCGCGAGATCAACGTGCGCCCGTGGCTGTACCGGATCGCGCGCAACCGCTCGCTGAACCACCTCCGCCGCCAGACCGCCGTGGGCGTCGACTCGATGGACGTCCACTTCTCCGAGCACGGGTTGTCGACCGGCGACAAGGTGATGCGCCGCGAGAGCTTCCGCGAGCTGATCGAAGACGTCCACGAGCTGCCGGAGACCCAGCGCACGGCGCTGCTGCTGCGCGAGATCGACGCGCTCTCCTACGACCAGATCGCGCACGCGATGGAAACGACCGTGCCGTCGGTGAAGTCGCTGCTCGTGCGGGCGCGCATCTCGCTGGCCGAGGCCGCGGAGGCGCGCAAGATGAGCTGCGACGAAGTGCGGCTCGAGCTCGGCCAAGCCGCCGAGGGCCTGCTCAAGCTCAGCACCCCCGCACGCAGGCACGTGCGCACGTGCGACCGCTGCGCGACCTTCAAGAAGCAGCTGCGCGAGAACAACCACGCGCTGGCGATGATCTTCCCGGTCGCGCCGCTGCTGATCATCAAGAAGGTGCTGCTCGCGAAGCTGGGCACGACCGCCTCGGCGGGCGGCGCCCATGTGGCGAGCGGCGCCGGCGCCACCGCCGGAGCCACCGCGGGCGCGACCGCCGGAGCAACCGCCGCAGCCGGCGGCAGCGCGAGCCTGGCCGGCGGCGTCATGACCGCGGGCGGCGCGCTGGCCACGAAAGCCGTCGCGGGCCTCGCAGCCGCAGCGCTCGTGACCGCCGGCGCGGTCGCGGCGGACCACGCGGTCACCCCCAATCACCGTCACCGCGCGCACCGCCAGCTCACCGCCGGCACCGGGGCCCTCGCTGTCCACGAGCCCGTCGTCGTCCACGAGATCTCCCAGCCGCGCAGCGCGAGCGACTCGGTCATCCGGCACGAGCGCGCGCTCGCAGCACGCCGCGCCGCCGTGCAACGTCACGCACACGAACTTGCGGCGGCCACGGCGGTCGCCCCCTCCACGCAGGTGGCGGCCAGCGCGCCGCCCACCGCCGTGCCGGTCGCGCCGCCAGCGCAGCCGGAAGCGTCGACTCCGCAGTCGACCACGCAGGTGACCGAAGTGACCAGCCAGACAACGACCTTGCCGCCCCAGGCGACGACGACGCCCGCGACCACGCCTCCGCCCGCGACGACCACCACCCCGACGACGACCACGCCGGCGCCGCCTCCGGCGGAACTGCCCACCGCCGAACCCGTACCGGTCGCCGAAACACACCCCGCGCCGCAGACCACCACGGGCGCCACGCCGCCGCCGTCCCCCGGCGAGTAGCCGGGCCGACGCGGGCGCGCGCAGCGCCGGCGGCTAGCCGAGCGTGAGAGAGCGCAGCGGGCGCTGGAGGACTTCGCCGGTTCCGACTTCGATGGGGCCGTCGACCCGTTTGGTGGCGCCTGCCGCGACCAGCATCGAGATCGCGATGCCTTCCCGCACGCCGTGCCGTTCCGGCAGCAGCAGCACGTTGCGCCCGTACATCGTGTGGCCGTCCACCGTCGTCAGGTACAGCACCGCGTACGCGGGCACGGTGTTGACCTTTGTCTTGCCCTCGCCCATCAGCACGAAGCTGGGGTCGTGCGAGCGCAGCGCCCGGATGTAGCTGCTCGCGTACAGGGGCAGCGCACCGGATAGTTCGCCGCTGTACGGAGGCACGGTCAACGGCGCCACCGCGAACGAGTAGAGCAGCCGTCCCGAGCCGCCGCGCCGGACCACCTTCACATATCCGCCGGGGTCGGGAGCCACGCGGTGCAGGCCCTTGTAACGGAAGCTGAACGGCACGCGCCCGCCATGCGAGTAGGTCGCGTCGAGCAGCGTCAGCACCACCGCCACCGCGAGCGCGAGCAGCAGCAGTGCCCCGGCGCGCACCGCCGCACGCGTGAGGGGCGCGGCGGCGCGCCATCGGGGCGCGAGCAGGTGCCCGAGGGTGGGGCCGTACTCCGCCTTGATCGGCACCGACGCCATCGCGTCAGCCCGTCATTCGCCGATCGAGAACAGCGAGTCGAGGTCGTGCCGCGAGAACGCCGCGAACGCGACCATCGTCTGGGTGCGGGCGACACCGGGGAGCGACGAGATCCCGCCGGTGACCACATCCGCGAGCTGCTCGTGATCGGGAACCCGCACGATCGCGACGAAATCCCACTCGCCCGTCACCGAGTACGCCTCGGCGACGCCCGGAATGTCGGCGAGCGCACCGCCGAGCGTCGACAGCGCGTCGCGCTCGGCCTCGATCAGGACGACTGCGTTGGTAAGGGACATGAAGGTGGGACCTCCGGGGGATGAGCGAAAAGCGACTGTAGCGCTCGACTCTAGGGAAAGACGGCCGTTGGCCAAGCGATACAAGGACGCACGGAGCGAGGTGTGCGGCAGCACATGAGCGAGGGAGGACGCCGTAGCGCGCCGGTCAACGACCGTCTTTCATGCGAGGGCGGAGCGGCGTCCCAACCCCAGCCCGGCGAGCAACCCGATGAGGCCTCCGCACACGCCGGCGATCCAGCTGGCGGCGCTGCCGATCAGGTGGAATTCCTCGGTCCCGATCGGCTGGAGCGCGAACGGCAGCGCGAGCAGGAGCCCGGCGATCACGCCGGCCCCGAGCAGGTCGCCTTCGTAGGGGGCTCCGGCGCGCGCGGCGCGCAGGTCGGGAGCCGCCCACGCCGCGACGAACGCAAGCGCGGCGGCGTTCCCGCCGGTGACGAGCGGGTGCGTGTAGATCGCGAGCGCGACAAGGCCTCCCGCGAGCGTGGCGGCGAGGTACAGCGCGATAACCACCACGGGCCCGTGGCGGCGCTCGAGCAACCAGCCGAAGATCGCAATCGCGGTGAGCGTGATGAACGCGTAGACGCCGTTGCCGTACACGAAGCTGTAACTGAGGAGCCGCCACCATTCGCCGTGGAGGGGCCCCGCGATCAAGAGTTCTGGCTGCTCGCTCGGCCATGCGTGCCACAGCACCCACGCGGCGATGCCGAGCCCGACGAGCACGATCGTTGCGTACGGCCTCGTTCCCTCCCAGCGGCCGGAGCCGTATCCGGGGTCCGCGACGGCGAGCCGGCCACGACGCTGCCGGCGCCCGATCAGCGCGGACAGGCGCGGGCGTGAGGTGGTCGTCCGCTCCGACTCCTGCATGCGCGGGAGCTTCGGCGCCCGCCTGCGCAGACGATGCCCGCAGTACGGGCACTCGGTGATGTACGGACTCACCTCCGAGCCGCACTGCTTGCAGACCACGAACAGATCAGCACCGGAGGGCATCGGACCCATTCTAAGGACCTCTCGACCCCGGCCAGCGCGCCTCTGGAATACTGGGCCACATGAACCTTGGCTACGAAGACACGCTGTACATACTCGCGTTCGACCATCGCGGCTCATTCCAGAAGAAGTTCTTCGGGATCGAGGGCGAGCCGGACGCGGAGCAGACCGCGATCATCGCCGACGCGAAGCACCTGATCTTTGAGGGCATGCTGCAGGCGGTGAGCAGCGGCGCCGACCCCGCGATCACCGGCGTGCTCGTCGACGAGCAGTTCGGCTCGACCGTGCCCGCCGAGGCACGCGAGCGAGGCCTCAAGCTCGCGATGCCCGCGGAGCGCTCCGGCCAGAACATGTTCGACTTCCAGTACGGCGACGACTTCGGCGAGCACATCGAGAGCTTCGACCCGGACTTCACGAAGGTGCTCGTGCGCTACAACCCGGAGGGCGACGAGGCCGAGAACCGCGGCCAGCTCGAACGTCTGAAGCGCCTCTCCGACTGGCTGAAGGCGCGCGACCGCAAGTTCCTGTTCGAGCTGCTCGTGCCCGCGGAGCCGGCCCAGCTCGAGTCCGTGGGCGGAGACTCCGATCGTTACGACGCGGAGCTGCGCCCCGAGCTGATGCGCCGCGCGATCGCCGCGATCCAGGACGCGGGGATCGAAGTGGACGTCTGGAAGATCGAGGGCGTCGACGAGCGCTCCGACTGCGAGATGCTGGTGGCGCAGGCGCGCACCGATGGCCGCGACGGCGTCACGTGCGTGGTCCTCGGGCGCGGCGCGGACGACGCGAAGGTGGACCACTGGCTCACCCAGGCGGCCCCCGTGGACGGCTTCGTGGGCTTCGCGATCGGCCGGTCGATCTGGTGGGACCCGCTCAAGGAGTACGTCGACGGCAAGATCGAGCGCGCGGAGGGTGCCCGGCGGATCGCCGAGAACTACATGCGCTTCATCTCCGTCTACGAGCGCGCGAAGGCGCCAGTGGGCTCCTGAGCGCCGAGATCGCGTGACCGCGATGAAAATGCGCCAGAGCCTGTCCGAGTGGGAGCGGGCGTTCGTTCAGGAGTCCACGCTCGACCGGCGCCGGCGCGACTCGCTGCGGCGCACCGCCGAGCAGCGCACGCTCAAGCGTGAAGTGGAGCGCCGCCACAAGCGCGGATCGCTCCGGTTCGCAATGCTCGTGCTCACGCTGATCGCGACCGCCGTGATCGTCACGGTCGTGATGTTCCGCACGCTTTACCTGCTGCTGGGCTGAAGCCGGCGCCGAGCCGGCGAACGCGCTAGGAGCTTTCGCCGCCCAGCTCGCTCAGCGACTCGCTCACCGTCGGCGCGCCGGCCTCGGCGCCGTCGGGGCCGCTCCCGTCGCGAACGGGCGTCACCGCGCCCGTTTCGCGGTGGATCTCGAGGTAGATCTCCTTGCGGAACACCGGCACTTTCTGCGGCGCCTGGATCCCGATTCGAACCTTCTCGCCCATAACCGAGAGCACTGAGACCTCGATTTCATCCCCGATCATGATGCTCTGGTTGGACTTGCGGGTCAGCACCAGCATTTGGGTGCACCTTCCTCTATTGGCGACTGGCTCCGGCGTGATCCCCAGCCGCCGGGCCTGCCAAGCATAACCCCGGGGCCGGAGGAACGCGATGCCACTTTGCGCGGACCCTTCCGTTATCCGCACTTAGCGAGAATTGTTCGCGGTCGGGCGTGCAAGACCTTTCCCAAACCCGCCCCGAGGCGCGATGCGAGCGCTTTGCGCTAGTGTCCCCGACCGTCGATGCCCCGCAAATCACTGCGCCCGCACCTCAATCAGATCCGCTCTTGGGTGCGGCAGGGTCGCACCGACGCCTGGGTCGCACACCAGCTCGATGTGAGCGTGCGCGACATCGAGCAGTTCAAGCGCCAGAACGAGCTCGTCAGCGACGATGAGGCCCCCGAGGGCGCCGGCGCCGCGAGCGACTTCGACGAGATCGACCTGCGGGCGGAGGACGACGCGCTGATCGCCGCCGAGCTGGAGGCCGCGGAAGCCGAGGCCGAGCGGCGCGGCCAGGAGGCCGCCCAGGAAGAGGACGAGGACGCCGGGGACGAGGGTGCCCCGCGCCGGCGGCGCAGCCGCCGCGGCGGGCGCAAACGCTCCGGCGCTCGCAACGCGCCGCTCGAGGGCACGTTCGACCACGGCGAGGAGGGCTACGGGCTGTGGCTCGACCCCGCGATCCAGGAGAACCCGATCTACGCCGAGCATTGGGCGGGTCATCGCCCCGTGGAGGTCGC